>Ga0316204_10002568_pt1 | contig 40403 bp, 35 predicted proteins | sample 6monrhotite_MG_2_FD_205661 | JGI IMG/M metagenome (GOLD analysis project Ga0316204, IMG submission 205661) | Microbial mat bacterial communities from mineral coupon in-situ incubated in ocean water Damariscotta River, Maine, United States -... | ecosystem: Environmental > Aquatic > Marine >...
CATGTTACTCAGCGCCAATAACGGAGCCCATGGCCAAACGTAAACTCACCCGCCGCCAGGAATGGCGCGCGGAAAAAATCCAGGCCGAACGCCTCACCCGCTCCCAAAAAAAGAACGCCCGCCTTGCTGATGAGCTACAAGGCAGTGAGCTTGGCCCGGAACAACCAGGGCGCATCATTACCCGCTACGGCGCGCAAGTCGATCTCGAAGACAACCAACAGAAACTACACCGCTGCCTGTTACGTCGAAATCTACCACCGCTGGTGTGTGGAGACCGCGTGGTCTGGCAGGCTGGGCCCAATCATACCGGCGTGGTGGTGGCTATGGAGCCACGCCACAGTTTGCTCGAACGACCGGATGCCGATAACCAGCTCAAACCGGTAGCGGCCAATATCAATCAAATTCTGGTGGTAGCTGCACCGGAACCCGCGCTCGATGTCGATCTTATCAATCGCTATTTTGTGGCGGCAGAGATGACCGGAATACCGCCGGTGCTGATCATCAACAAAATTGATCTGCTCAGTGATACGGCTCTTGCCAAATTGAAGAGCCGCTTTCAGGCCTACGAAGATATCGGTTACGGTGTGATCTATGCCACCACCAAACGCGCACATGGACTGGATAATTTGTTGGCATACCTGCGAGATAAAACCAGTATTTTCGTCGGCCAATCCGGTGTCGGTAAATCTTCGTTAGTCCAGGTGTTATTGCCTGAAGAAGAATTGCGCGTTAACACGTTATCTGAGAGTAGCGGCGAAGGACGCCACACCACGACAACCACACGGCTGTACCATTTTTCCCATGGCGGTGAACTCATTGACTCCCCTGGCGTTCGCGCTTTTCGGCTGGGACACGCCAGCATGGCGCAAATTACCGAGGGCTTTCGGGAATTCCACCCTTACCTTGGCCAGTGCCGTTTCAGCAATTGCCGTCATGATGTTGAGCCTGACTGCGCCTTGCAGGCAGCGATCAGCACCGGGAAAATATCCAGGGATCGTTTTGCAAGTTACCAGCGTATTATTAATGGGACAAATTTTTAACGCTAAAAAGCAATAGCCGAAATAACATGCTTGAAAAATATGTGACGGCCACTACACCAAACCCGCAAAGCAAGGCTATACTTGAGTCTCCGGTAGCTTGTGAAAAAAGCCACAAGTTATTGAGAGCGATATGGGTATAGTCAGTACCTGCGGTCAACAAAAGTCAGGAGCAGTAAACATGCCGAGAACCCAACACCCGAGCTGGAAATGCATTATTACGACGGTGGCAACTCTTGCCCTGTCCCCAGCAACCTGGGCCGGTAATGATATCAACGCTATCGGTGACCTCAACCAAAGCCTGTTCAAAGACCTGACCGCTGACCTCGGCGCCGCGCTCAGCTACAAAGCCATTCGGCCCGCCGAGCCTCTGGGCAGCCTGGGTTTTGATATCGGCTTTGAAGTGAGCAGCACTTCTCTGGAAAGTTCTGCTTTGGAAACCGCGACCAGCGGCGAGGCAACCTCCAGTCAGTTACTGGTTCCCAAATTACACGTTAGCAAGGGCCTGCCTTTCGGTTTTGATGTCGGCGCGTTTTACACGTCTGTGCCTTCCAGCAATATCGGGCTGATCGGTGGCGAACTCAGTTATGCCTTGCTCGAAGGCGGCATGCTCAGTCCGGCCGTTTCCATTCGTGGTACTTTTTCACGACTGACCGGTGTAGACCAACTGGATTTGACCACCAAAGGGCTAGAGTTGTCAGTCTCCAAGGGTTTTGCCTTTTTCACGCCCTATGCCGGTATCGGTCAGGTGTGGATCGACAGTGAAACCAATGTGGGATTGGATGACGAGAACCTGACCAAAAACAAATATTTTCTTGGCATTAACTTCAATTTAGGTTTGGTTAATTTCGCCGCAGAAACAGAGCAAATGGGCGACAACAGCTCTACCAGTGCCAAAATTGGCGTGCGTTTTTAACCTGGCTAAAGTGTCATTAACGCAGAGAAAAATACTGAGAATTTCAGGTTAAGCAAAAACGTAATTACTCAGTCTGAGTTTCAAAATGTACAGTAGCTGCGCAGATTGCCTTTGATTGATTCGAGAAGAAGGAAAAAACGCGGAATTTACAGGTGTAAATGAGCACTTTTGACGCCGTCATCGAGTCAATCAAAGGTAAGCAGAGCCGTTACGCAAAAACATCGATCCCGGCAAGTACACTGCTCAATTCAAACCGCTGTTCTTGCGTAGCCACATTATTATATTCCATCACTGCGCGTTGTGCTGCCGCCCCGCTATTCAACCTGCTTGTTTGCACATTATTACTGAGTAAATCACCAACGCCTTCACGTTGACGTGCCAACGTCAGTGCGCGTGATGTATCAGCATTGTTCGCAACATTAACGGAAGCATCGGCAGAAGCAACAGGCGGCAAGGCACGTGCATTAACTGTCGAAGATACACCGGCATGCTCATTGGAGGACGGCTCAACAGCTGGCTTACGCGCTGTCGGCAGCGCTATTGCTGATCCTGAGCTGGGAACAAACCCTGCGTTAGCGGAAGAAATTTGCATTGGTACCGTTCATCCCTGACAGGTATAGCTTGAAAACATAATTGTGTTACAACACGGCCTTGTCAAGATTCCGCGCTTTATTTAAACCTTGGGCACGCGACAGGTTTTTTGCGTCGAGTAAGTCTGCATCACGGAAATTGGCGCCACGCACATCGGCCCCATTAAAATCAACCCCTCTAAGGTTAGCACCTATCAGGTTCGTCGCCACCAAGCGTGCCCTGATCAGTATACTCTTCAGCAAAATCGCTTCATTCAGTTTGGCATCACTAAAATCCGTGCCAGTAAAATCCCCCCGGGTGAGTACCGCCTCGCGCAGGTCTGACCAGGCAAAACTGGAATTAACCGCCGTTATATTAAATAAATTGGCCTCGCGCATATCAGCTCCGGTCAGGTTGACCTCACTAAGATTAGCGCCTCGCAACAAAGCCTTTTTCAGGTTGGCCTCCTGCATACGGGCACCAAACAAATTAGCGCCACGCAGGTCGCAGCCTTCCAGGCTGGCATCCACAAATTGGGCACTGGTTAACAGGGCTTCGCTAAGAATCGCCGAGTCCAGATTAGCTCGCGTCAGATTAGCCGAGCCCAGGTCTGCTGCACGCAGGTTGATACCGCTCAAATCCGTCCCTTCCAGGTTAGCACCACGCAAAATAGTGTTACTCAGATCCGAGCCCTGAAAGTTGACTTCGCGCAAATCCAGACCACTGAGGTCGGTGGCTCCCAAATACACATTCACAAACTGCGCGTCATACAAAACGGCATCTTTCAATTTAATCCCCTGCAATAGCGAGCGATTGAAAATAGCGCCTTGCAAGTTGGCTCCCGATAAATCTGCGCCGTTAAGGTTTGCGCCGGTAAAATCCACTCCGGTGAGATTGGCTCCGCGGAAGTCCACTTCGCGCAGATCGACCTCCACCATAATCGCTCCGGTCAAATCGGCCTTGTCGAAACGCGCCCTCAGGAAACGGGCATTGCGGAAATCCGTTCTGGCCAGATAGGCCTGGGTAAATATAGTGGTTTGAAAATTAAAATTACGCAGTTCGAGACCGGCAAGGTTTTTGCCCGCGAAGGTGATGACCTTGTTTTTATCCCGTCCGGCAAGAATACGCACCAAATCCAACTTGGACATAGGCTTGGCAAATGCAGCAGCATTATTGTCTTTGGTCGGCGCACGACTGCAACCCGCCAAAGCAATAACCAGCAACGAAAGCATCAGAAAAATAATGTAAATCCGGTTCGTCTTTACAACCATTCAGTTTTCCGTATTTTGTAGTGTTTCGGGCTATTATCTGAAACCTAGACATCATGTACTGGCGCCAGCAAGAAACCCTTGCTCACCCATCAGTGTGGCACTGTAACATTTATGCAAAACCCCCACTTAGCCTATCGGACTTTTTTCCAGGTAACTTTATCGCGCAAATACACCGGCAGGGCTTGTTCTGCATTCACTCCCTGCCCGGCTTCGTAACCCGCTACCCCGAGTAGCGCCACATCTCGGGCATGGGGGAAAGCCGAGCCATTCCACGATGTTACCTGTCCCTCACAGCGCGCCAATAACACGGCTTCGTAAGCCATCCAGCCCGCTCCTGCACCTTGCCAGTCATTGCCTGGAGGGCACGGTACATCACTGGGAGATGAGACACATTCCTCACCAATCCGCTCCATCAGGCCCGCAGCGTTGCTCCGGTAAGCACCCCAGTAAACTTCACCCATACGCGCATCCAACGCTGCCAGCACCCGCTCTCCTCTTACCCCTTGAGCTAACGCCGCCAGCGTCGAAACCGGCACCACCGGCAGATCCATAGCAAAGGCAATGCCTTGAGTCACACCCACAGCAATGCGCACACCGGTAAATGCACCAGGGCCACGACCAAAGGCCATCGCATCCACTTGCGAGATCGCGATGCCCGCCTCTGCCATGAGTTCGTCGATCATCGGCAGAATAAGTTCGGTGTGAGCACGTGGCGCGATTTCAAAGCGCTCGCACAGTTCACCGTCAATGGACAGCGCTGCCGAGCAGGCGTCGGTGGCAGTTTCGATGGCCAACAGTTTCACGCGTTTGTCACCTCGCGTTTTTGCTCATCCGCAAAAAATCTCTGCACATCCGCCACATCCCGACTCACCGGCATAGGCGGCAGGCTGTTACGAAAGATGCGCCCATAACCTTTACCAAACAGGCGTGGGTCACAAATCATCAACACACCGCGATCACTGACATCACGAATCAAACGCCCCACGCCCTGTTTGAGCGTAATAGCCGCCTGCGGTACCTGATAATCAAAAAACGGGTTCAGGCCGCATTCACGCATGGCGTCGAGCCGCGCCTGCATCACTGGGTCGCCCGGTGAACTGAATGGCAACTTATCAATAATCACACAGGACAGTGCCTCACCGCGCACATCCACGCCTTCCCAAAAACTGCTGGTACCCACCAGGATGGCATTACCCAATTCGCGAAAACGATCCAGTAGTTCACCCCGTGGCAGACTGCCCTGCACCAATAGCGGGTAGTCGGTTTTGCTTTCCAACGCACGGGCGACAATGTTTAGCGCGCGGTAGCTGGTGAGCAGAAAAAAGGCACGACCGCCGCTGGCTTCGAGCACCGGCTGCGCCGCATCAATAACCGCTGCCGTATAATCCGGCATGTTAGGTGGCGGCAGTGCGGTGGGCACATACAACAACGCTTGTTTAGCGAAATCGAAAGGGCTATCCCAACACCGGGTATGGGCATCTTCGATGCCTAATTCTCGGGAAAAATGCGTAAAGTCATCGCCCACCGCCAGGGTCGCCGAAGTGAAAATCCACGCACTCTTGTGTTTATCGACGTGGCTGCGGAAAGTCTCGCTGATTTCCAGCGGCGTCATGTGTAGCGCAAAACCACGCGCATGGGTCTCAAACCACTGAATCACACCTTGCTCGTCACTGCCGCCGTTCACAAACGAATCCAATCGGGCTTTTAATTCCAAACAGCGTCGCCAGTCACGCTCTAACCCTTTGCCACGCTCGGCCAATGGCTCCAAGTCAGATTCCAGCCTCGCCAGTGATTCGGCCAGATCTTCGGTGGCCGTAACCAACGCCGCGTTGTCGTCCATAGACGCCCAGGGCGCACGCTTTACATCGTTACCCAGCGCTAGGCGAAAATCCCGCACCGTTTTCTCTAATCGGGTAATACTGGCCTGTACTGTATCCACATCCGGTGCTTCGGAAAGAACGTCGACGAGTGCATCACGACCCAGTTCGTTGAGCTGCCGTGCGCTAAGGTTGCTACCAAAAAAGGTACTGGCGACATCGGGCAGTTGATGGGCCTCGTCGAAAATAAAAGCATTAACACCGGGCAGCAACTCACCAAAACCCTCGTCACGCAACGCCAAGTCTGCAAAAAACAGATGATGATTAACCACCAGCACTTCGGCGGTCTGAGCATTTTTGCGTGCTTTCACCACAAAACAATCGCTGTAAACCGGACAATCCCCACCCAAGCAATTATCAGCGGTGGAGGTGACCTGCGGCCAAATGGGCGCATCTTCCGGTACTGCGCCCAACTCGGCAATATCGCCACACTGAGTACGACCCAGCCAAGTACGAATACGTGCCAATTGATCCTGCTGCTCGGGGCGCAAACGCCGGCCTTCCACCATCTCCAACCTGTGGTGGCATAAATAATTAGCGCGCCCCTTAAGCAGCGCCACAGAGGTGGGCACTCCCAATGCTTTGCGCACGGTCGGCAGATCACGGTGGAAAAGCTGGTCTTGCAGATTTTTGGTGCCGGTAGAAATCATCACCTTTTTGCCACAAAGCAACGCGGGTACAAGATAAGCGTAGGTTTTGCCCGTGCCAGTACCCGCTTCGGCGATGAGCATCTCATCATTTTCCAGCGCACTGAGTGTGGCCTCGGCCATCTCCTGCTGCTGGCGGCGGGCCGCAAAGCCAGGCACATGTTTCGCGAGAGGACCGGTAGGGCCAAGAATGTCAGTAATGGTTTGCATGGAGGTTTACTGCTATTGCGTTATCCCTAGCCCTTTTTGGAACATAAAAAAGCCGGGGTAAGTGAATTATCGAGTCGCCTGCTCGTCAGGTGTATTTTCGTTGTCAACATCATCCACCGACCACACCCGCGTACTGACAGCCTTGAATTTCGCCACCGACATCGCACCACGCTTGGCACGTTTTTCGGACGTTTCTGTCGTTGCATCAATCAACACTTCGCGGTCAGCTTCATAAATCGCCTGTGCTTCGTAATCTTCATTCATAAGGATGAGCATGACACTATCCCAGTCCTGTTCCATTTTGATTTGTCCGACACGCTGACCACCCTTTTTGTCGTCAAAAATGGTGCGGCCTTTGATCTGGATGTACTTACCCTCGCGACTGCCGGTACCGATGGCGTCATAGCCCCCAGCGCTCGGCTCTGCGGGCACCAGCTTCATGAGACGAATCACATCGTGGGTAGCAATTTCGTTACTGATGCCCAGCGCCTGCCCCGTGGCACGACGATAATCCGCCGCCAGCTTGCGAGCCTTGTGCATCAATTTGTCTACATCGTATACGGCCATGGTTGTTTAAATCGCGAAACGCTGCTCACTGGTGAAAAGGGTTCTGCGTATCTAACCCTATTTGCCGCCATTTTGGAAGCCATAACACATGAAGAAAACCAACCAAGCAGCTGAAAAATCACTTGAATTATTTGCCAAGCATCGCCTCTTTCAAATCTGAATCTGCCGGATCTTCACCCAACCAGACTTTGAGCAGGGCTGAATAAAATACCTTACCGGAAATACTGCCTTTTATTTGATCATTAATGCTGACCTGGGTGCCGATTTCCGGCAGATAATCCAATTCAATGCGATCACCACGTTTAACGGTGTCAAACAGTTTATTGAAGGCTTCAAGCTTTGTTTTAAGAGCCTCGAATTGTTCACCGCTATGATTGTTTTTAAAACCATCAACCCAGCCTTCGACAAGCTTTTCTTTTTCAACTTTTTTATAAAGAAAATGCATCAATATGCGCTTGCCTCCTTCCATGTTGATAGCCTTCTCCGCATTTGTTGTTTTTTGTGGCAAATAGAGCGCCCCCACATAAATCTTGAAAAAGAATTTGCTGCGAACACCAGCGCCATTCAATTTTAGAGGGGTATTGGTATTGGCAAGCAAAACCTGTTCCGACACATTGACCTCTGCCACTTCTAGCGCATAACCGCTGATAGGTAGGAAGAACAGTAATAGCAAACTGGAAAATGTAAACTGGATATTCATTCTTGACTCTCCATAATCTGACAACAAAGATTCATTGCAAAATTTATAGCACAACCTGGACATGAAACCATATTGTGAAACTAAATTAAAAAAACACTAAATCACAAAATGTCTCTTTTAAGAGACACTCTCTCATGACAAATTGCGATGAATCATTAATTCCATTAACCAACTCAAAGTAAACGGGAACAACAAGACGGCTAATTACGTTCAATTCAATGAACCTCGAACCTATACAAACTCAAGGAGCTATCATGAGATTCATCACGCTTGTCATCACTCTTCCTTTTATAATACTAATGACCGCCTGTGTATCCAGCAATAAATTTGAAGCTGCACTGGCAGAAAAAGAGGCGATGAGCCAATCCCTGGAAAGCGCCCAAAATGAAATCAGTCGCAATAAAGAGCAACTTCAAAAAACAGAGCAGGCATTAGAGGCCGCCAAGTTGCAAGTTACAGCAACACAAGATGAACTGAAAAAACTTGAAGAAAAAAAACAGGCTCTCCAGAAAGACCTGTCTGACTCTCGAGAAAAAATGGTCACATTGAGTAATATTGAAGCCGAAACCAAACGCCGCAATGAAATATATGCACAATTTGTTAATCGATTGAAAACCATGATCGATGGCGGCCAATTAACTGTGAGTATTGAACAAGGTCGAATTGTTATTAATCTTCCAGATAATGTCTTGTTCAAAAGTGGAAGTGCTAATTTAAACTCTGAAGGAAAAGGCGCTCTGACTCAAATCGCAGCAGTATTGAGTCAGTTCTCCGACAGGCGTTTTCAAATTGAAGGGCATACAGACAACAGGCCAATCAGCAGTGCCAGGTTTCCCAGCAATTGGGAGCTATCGACTTCCCGAGCACTGACCGTTGTCCATCTACTAACCGATATGGGGGTTGCTTCTGAAAATATTTCTGCCGCTGGCTTCGGTGAATTTCATCCAAGAGCTGACAATGAAACAGAAGAAGGCCGGCAACTCAATCGCCGTATAGAAATTATTATGCTACCAAATCTTGATATTCTTTCCAGTGAGCTTCCAAAAGTAGTGCCTTAAAAATTATTCTCCTCAATAAAACCCGTGTAGAAAAAGAGCCTTCTGGTCAATTCTACGGGACGGAAAAAATGAAAAGTAAAAAGGGATACCCGAGTCATCGGGTATCCCTTTTTACTCCCTCAACCAAAGTGGCACTTCATTTAAGAAAAAATTATACGAAAATATTCATTGTATTGATTTTTGGAAAAGGGTGTTTTTAACTCTTGATTTACATTGAAATGCTCAAACAGCAGGAAAATGAGTAGCGTTAGGCTACTCAGTTTCAAGAGGCTCTTTTTCAGATTGCAATGGCTGGGTAAATTAAAGACACCCAAGGGTTGGGGCCCTCAACCCCACGACGGATAAAAACCATAACCGTTTGACAACCAAACCTCCTTCCATAGATGATGTCTTGCCATCAGAAACATTCAAATAATGGCCAGCCGCCGTGGATAATGACTAAAAAATGCGCATCACTATCGGTAATCACGAGTACAGCAGCCATACCGAGCAGTGACAACGTCCATCGTTTTCGAATGTCTTCCATAAACCTACGGCTTCCGCAGACGCAGCACAAATAAGACCCAGATACCAGGGTAATAATTCATTTTAATCGTGTCATGATACAATTAGTATTAGCTATACCGTGCAATTAAATTCATGTGTGAGAATTTAATTTTACTCCGTGAGTCTATGCTATAAAGCAATTAACATTCCCACACCCAGCCATCATTATCGTCTTAATAGTTATTGTCTTAATAAAACATTTCGTTTTTTCAAAACCATTTGGTCAACTGGCTGAATACTCAAGCTACATTTTTATTATCGTACAATGGATTGTCGTATATGAAAATATCTAACCTAGACAACAAACGATCTCCACAGATTTGTGGTTCACACATTTTTGCGTCAACCAGGAACCACAGATATACCAGTGTGAGTTTTTTGCAGCCTTATCACTTGAACCATAAATAAACCATTAAGAGAAAAAATGAAAAAACATATTTTGGTCGCTTTCATAGGCTTAGCAGTTACAGCACCCACTAGCGCAACAGAATGGGGAATCGGTTTTTCTACACAATCTGACGACCAAACAATCTACTTTCCGATAAAGGCGGGAGATAAACTAAGAATAGAGCCTTTTTTTCGTGAAAAAAGCATAACTTATAATAGGGAATCCATTTTTGATCGTTATAAAATAACATCTAAGTCTTTCAGTGTTGGAATGGGGGTTTTCGGCATAACCAATATTAAAGAAAAATCACAACTATATTACGGTGCCAGAGTCTCCTATCAGGAAACTGTGTATACGTATAAATCTGAACGAACCAATTATAAGGAAAAAACAGACGGCTATAAATTCTCACCAACTATTGGGTTTGAGTATATGCTTACCGACAATATATTGATCGGTGGAGAAGCGGAATGGGCGTATAGCGGGACATCTCTAAGGATAACTAATAATAACGACAGTATAGACACAAAAAGGAGCGAAACAGAAAAAAGATTTATTCTAAGATATCTTTTTTAAAGATAATAGAAATCTGATAAAACAGCGCAAAGCTTATGAACCAGCTAATTCAAGAATGCCAGAATACTGTTTTAACTTCGGACGCTTGGCAGCAATACCTGCCAAGCGTTTTTGAGCTTTCAAGCACCATCAGTAAAAATTAATGCCGTAATATTGCTTGGAACAGGCTGGAAGCTAATCTCTAGTTTTCACCATGCCCGGTATACACACCAGTGTCGCCAACTACCATAAATAACGTAAATTATGTGGTTTTTGCGAAAAATATAACTATTATGCAGACCCCGTCTGCAAACCAATTATTATGCGTGCGGCATGACCTCATTCACAATAAGCCAACTTACTGCCTCAATTCCAGCAAGGTGCTGGCTTGCTCTCTGATTTTGGGATCATCAAAGGCATAAGGAAATGGTGGAGCTGGGTCGTATTCAATACCCACTTGAATAGCCTGCGCTGTCGGTTGATCTGCAATTTCAGCACTGAGCAGCAAAGCTAAATCTATGCCTGCGGATATACCTGCTGCTGTATATATTTTACCTGTTTGGGTAATACGCTTTCCAGTATAAGTCAGCCCCATACTTTCGATAACATCAGCTGCTTTCCAATGTGACGATACACCACCTTCTGTAAGGATACCCGCTCCAATTAAAATAAGCGAACCAGTACACACCGAAGCCGTATACCGAGAACCTTCATGCTGTTTTTTCAACCATTCTTGAATTTTGGGGTTTTGAGCCACGGGCATAACAGACTCCGGCGGCCCTCCTGGTACAAGCAAAACCTCAGATTGACCCGAAGAATCTAAATCACATGTCGGTAAAAAGGTCATAAAACCAACATCTGAAGTGATCGCTTTGGAGTCAAGTGCCACAAATTGAATACGAGCTTCTGGTAACCGACTAAGCACTTCATAGGGACCGATGGCATCGAGCATCGTCATTCCCGGGTAAGCGAGAATATTTATTAACATTGTTTACTCCTCCTTAAGAATTAAAACTTATCAATAGAACATCCGCCAAGGACGTTCAAAACGTTGAATCACGGATAGTAAATTAGATTTTCAGAGATTTATCCAAGCCCTCGTCAGAACATATCGACAACTGGGAAAGAATCAAGTTCCAGTTATGAATCGACATCATCTACTTTATTTTAAGCATTCTTAATTCCCACATAAGACCATTTGAACTGGCTATTTTTATTAATAAATGTCTCGTGGCCTTGGTCAGTTTACGAACATGCCAAAACCAAACATGGATAGAATCTGATACTCGGTTTCATCGGTGAGGTGGGTTTGATGTTTCTTGGCGAATTGAGGCTCAAAGCGACCTTCCGGGTCCCTTGCTGTCTCTCACCTCAACTGCGGACGCTTTTGTAGCTTACGCTGTAATGTTCGACGATGCATACCAAGCGCACGAGCAGTAGCAGTAATATTGCCTTTATGGTCGTTTAGCACTTTCTGGATATATTCCCATTCCATGCGATTGACGGAGAGCGGTTGTATGTTGATATCGACATCTGCATCACCCTCGTTGCGGTAAAATGCAGCGATGACTTCATCCGCATCGACGGGTTTAGCAAGATAGTGAATAGCGCCCAGTTTAATCGCTTCAACAGCGGTGGCAATACTGGCAAAACCGGTAAGCATGACAACCCGTGTATGTGAATCGATCTTAATAAGATGTTTAACCAACGCCAAGCCTGAGGGACCCGGCATATTGAGATCCACAACAGCGAATTCAGGTGCCGTTCTCTCACTCAGCGCAATACCTTCATCAACATTATTGACCACCTGTACGTTGAAACCACGTTTAGTGAGCGCTTGCCCCATCACCTCGCAAAATAGCCGGTCATCTTCCGCTAGCAATAACGTAGGAAGGTCTACAGGCGAATCATTTTGTTGCGCAGCGATCATGCAGGAACTCTTATGGTAGCAAGTGGCAACTCAATCACTGCCTGAATGCCACCTCCACTTTGGTTAAGCAATTGTATTTGCCCACCAAAGCGTTCCATCACCGCACGGGCCAGATAAAGTCCCAGCCCCTGCCCATCAGGCTTAGTGGTAAAAAACGGCGTACCGATAGCAGCAAGCTCTGTGGGGTTAATCCCCTCGCCTCGGTCACAAATACTCAGGGTCAGACGTTCGTTGTTCCAGCGTCCTTTTACTTCTATGCTATCAATAGAGGCATCAGCGGCATTATTGAGTATATTGAGTAACGCTTGGGTAAGGGTTGTATCTGCCAGAATTTGCGGTGTCGGCTGCGCCCCTTCCAATTCATAGGAAACCTTTGCGGTGGGACGCGAGGATCGCAGCAACCCGACCACTGTCTTCAGATAATCATCGATGGCAAAACCACGACCTCCTTCTGGCCGTGCCTGTCCAGCACTGGCGGTGATATTAGACAGGATACCCTTACAACGATCCAATTGACTACGCAGCATTTTTGTTTTCTCCAATACATCAATGTTATCTGTATGATCGTGTCTCAATTCACCAATCAGCACTGCCATTGTTGCCAGGGGTGTCCCTAGTTCGTGGGCGGCACCCGTGGCCAAGGTACCCAACGTGACAAGATGTTGATCACGCATGGCCTGTTCTCGCGCTTCTGTCAGAATACGATCCCGTTCTCGCAGGCTGTTGGCCATACGTATCACAAAGAAGACAATCAGCCCCGCACTCAACAAAAAACTGAACCACATGCCCATTACATGCACATCGAAATCAACATCGCCTTTAATATGAGAATGGGGCAGTGGCTGAAAAAAATAGATAAGCAAGCTATAACAACCGACAGTTAACACTGCCATGGCCCAAGTAAAACGTTGGGGCAAGAGAGATGCGACAAGAACCAGCGGCAACAAAAAAAGTGAGACAAAAGGGTTGGTAGAGCCACCAGAGAAATAAAGCAACGCGAATAGAATTAACGTATCCAGCACCAGTTGCACAAAGAATTCCCATGATGAAACTGGGTGCGGTTTTCTTATCCGCAACAACGTCATGATATTAATCACGGCATGCGCAGTGACAATAAGTATCAACGGCAGCAGCGGCAGTGCCATCGCCAGCACCTGAGAGGCGATACCAATCACTGCCAGCGTGCAGATTATGGCGATATTCCTCAAAATAAAGAGGCGCCGCAAATTGAGCGTAGCGGTCGGGTCGTGATTTGCCTGAAAATTGTTCATTAAAATAGTATACAATCTGATGACGCCCTGCGGAGAGTGACAAATTGTCGCGTGATACCACATTCAATATCCGCAATCTGCATTCTGCCACCAAATCTCATTCTTTTGTCAGAAAAACATACTTTGAAAGGAAGAAAGTAAGGAATATTGTTCTTCCGGTAGTCTCGTGCTACCTCTTCTCTCCAATACGCCACCGCCGACAAAAACATTAATAAAAATATGGTTTTTAGCTGCCTGTGCCAGAGAAAAACAAAAATCCATCGGCCTCTGGCAATCCACAAGTTGAATAATACCGAAACAACACAAACTCCCGCTAGCCATATTTAGCAATATTCTTGACTTAAACAATATCTTGAAGTGTGTATCAACTAACTATAACTAATTAGTGAGCACACTTCGCCATACTCACAGTACGGCGCGGCAAAATGCCACGCGACACTATGTCACTTCCGGCCCTTTTTTTCCTCCATTAACATACGCTACTGAAAGTTAGCACGTTGTGACGCACCGGTTTTATGAATGTGATGACAGGGAGTCAAGATGGCACTAATGATTACTGTAGAGTGCATCAACTGTGATGTGTGTGAACCCGAATGCCCCAACGAAGCAATTTCGATGGGTGACGAAATTTGTATCATTGAGCCAATGTTATGCACCGAATGCGTAGGACTCCATGACACACCGCAATGCACCAAAGTCTGTCCAGTAGATTGCATTGTAGATGACCCATACCGCAAAGAGAGCCATGATCAATTACTTGCTAGATTTAAGCGCCTTTCTGAGAAAGCAGCATAATCAATAAGATGTAGAAATAACATACAGGGATAACTATTATGCAGATAATAAATAAAAAGATAATCAGGCCGATAGCAACACTATTTTTCACGCTCTCATTTGGCCTACTTCCCTTTGGTGTATTACAGGCTAATACAATAGATGAGCCCGTGTTACATCTTGCCATTCCGCTCTTAGATGAAGAAGGTAACCATGTACGTGATAGTGGCAAGCCTTATAGCCCTAAAGAGAGCTGCGGCAGTTCCAGTTGTCACGATTACGATACCATCACCCACGCTTATCATTTCGAAATGGGCCGCGATGAAGCACGCGATGATTTTGGTGCCCTGCGCGGTCTGTCGCACCTCGTCTCTCCCGGATATTTTGGTGGCTATACCTGTATGGGTGGTAATAACCCCGAAGTATTGGCCAAAAAACACAATGCCAATGCCGATGATTTCGCCGACAAAGGTAGCGCGGGTTTAATTAAAAGCTGTATCGGTTGTCATACCGGTGGCGGATGGATGGAGAAGGATCGTAATGGACGTAAATATGACGATACGGATCCGACGACAGTAGCTGAATTTGATGGCGATTATTTCAATCGTGGCACCGATGAAAACAACCAGAATACCGATGTGAATACCGTGTCGCAATGGGACTGGAACAAAAGTGGTGTAGTAGAAGCCGATTGCATGATGTGCCATACCGACTTCAGTGCAATGAAAAAATTTGACTCGGCACTAGGGGCAAACGATGGCAGCGACCACACGGATTCAGCCTATGACCACTTTCGTAGTTTGCGTAACGATCACCTCGTTGAAGAAGGTAGTTATTTCCGCTACGCCGCTACCGCAATTCTAGAATTCCTCAATCTCAAACATCCTGATGGCAGTCAGGAGGAGAAATCATTACTGACCTTTGAGCGCGAAATCAAAGCACCCAGTGGGCACGGCGATGGACACGGCAGTACCGGTGGTCCCAACTATGCACTGACGCTGGGGGACGATGAGTTACCGATTATCAACTGGAATGCTGACGCATTTGATGACGACGGAAAAGTATTGATCCCGATGTTGCGTTTCCCGGCGAATGACAACTGCATGTTATGCCATCGTACCAGTAACTCTCGTCGTGGCTTTTACGGCTTCGGTGAGGTGGCTTCAGCAACTTATGAAGATGGTGATGATGGTCCACTGGAAGAAGACTACAAAGATGATGTTCATAAAGGCAAAACCTGGACTGAACCCAACGGTGAAACCCGGGCGATTGAAAACTGTAATGTCTGTCATTCGCGCAATTACTTTAAAAAATCGTTTGAAACTGTGGACCTGGATGCAGACCACAACTTCCTCAAAGGCAACTCCGACATGGATGTGCGTAACGATCTCGATTACCAAGCGAATGCTAAAACCTGTGAGTACTGCCATAACGATGCCCCTGCTCCCGCCGAGCTGGCAATTCCATCAGGTCATGAGGACATGCTCAGCGCCCATCGGGAAATCTGGAAATCCAATGGTGATATGGATGGCTACCCAATCGATACGCTGACTAAAATCACACAAACCCATCTTGATGTGGTCACCTGTCAAACATGTCACATTACCGACAAAAAGGATCGTAATGGGAACCCGATGCAGATTTTGTATCGCTACCGGGCCGAAGCAGGCGGTGCGCTTAAAATCGTTCCCTACAATCCGCGGATACGTCATTACTGGAAAGATCGCAATAGTGACCGGGTGTTGAATAAGACCGAACGCAACAGCGTCTTCGAACTGAGGGAAGAGGAAGATGGTACACAGTATGGTGTGATCGTCGATTCTAACGGTAATGAACTGGCTCAGGTGAGTGTACGTATGTCGCATGGCAGCTTGCGCTTTGGTGATCCCGAAGACTATGAAGGTTTTACTGCACTGAAAAATGCCTATGACAGCCTGTTGATGGACAAAGGAGTCAGTAACCCCGATGCCGTGATGGTACAAACCGAGTCCAACGCGTACGTCATCTCCCATAATGCCCGTCCTTCACCTTCATCGGTGCAGTGCGAGGAATGTCATAATCGTAAACAAAGTGGTGCATTTAGTGCTTTAGTATCAACAGATGGTCTGTTTGGCAAAGATAATATCAAGACCGTCACCCAACTGCCTGACCGCCGGCTGGTGGATGAAGGTATCGTGCTGTTCGATTTCCCTTATATGCAAGTGGATGAAACCGGCAAGGTGACAGAAAACGTAGCCGATATTCTTTATGCCACAAAAGTAGACCCTTCGATGACTGCGTTGCGATCAGCAACGGCACCTGTCGCAGCAGGAGTGTTAAAACGCATGTCCACGGCTGACGGTCTCGAGGCTGCGGGTTTAGACAGTAGTAATGATAGCGTGACAACACACTTCAGCAGCGGCAAGGTCTTTCTCTACAAGGCCAACTATGGCAACAGTGACGTGCGTGCCGTATCACTGATCCCCGAAGCCAATGGGCAAACTGAACTGGTATTCCCCACTTATCGGATGCAAGTTGCCCTTTCAGACAACGATGTTGCTTCAGCTGCAGAAAATGCCAACTTGGGAGAGTTGGCCTCCCAAGTCTTCTCATTGGAAATGATGGATAAAAACAGTCGTGAAGTGACTCGTTTCGGCAGCCGAGTGTTAGTGAAGCTCCCTTACGAGGGCACAGCAACAAACGCAGATGAGATTAAAGTCATTTTCTCAAGTGGAGAAAATGCTGACTGGCAGGCGATCAACAGCAATGACATCGTTGTGGTACAGCCACACTCTGACGAAACAGGTAACGAAGGCTATGTTGCCTTCTTGACTGATCATTTCAGTGACTATGCCATTGTTAATAAGTCCCGTAACACAACCCCGCCGTCACAAGACACAGGAACCCCTAACTCCTCTAGTGGTGGAGGTGGTGGTGGCAGTGCAAGCTACATATTGTTGTTGCTTCTCGGTCTGATATGCATCGCTATCACCGGCACGACAAGAAGCAGAAAAGCCTGATTTCTCCACGGTATATTTTTATTCACATCTGGGCATGCTGTAACGGTAAGTATTCATACCGTTACAGCACGATCAGACTGAAAGGATCGTAAAAATGAAACAAACACAATGGCTGAAACGCCACGAGAAGTTACTGCCTTGGGTAGCTGGAGCTGGTTTTGCAGTTAGTCATCTTGTTATTGCCTCTAGCTGCACAGTACCCAAAGAAGGGCGTTGCTCCACCTGTGGTGGTTGCGTAGTGGCGCTAGCCGCTATCGTAACCTGGGCTATCTATAAAAAAAGAGATGGCAACGGGATCTATGATGAAAGCAGTACGAAAAGTTAAGGACGTTACTAACATTCTGACAGTCCTGCTGTGCCTAAAAAAATACCAGACAAGGCAACAGGAGAGAAATTTGGTTATTCCGAATGAACGACAGACAACGCAGTCTGGTACTTTTTTCAGGTGCACTCTGAAAAAACCCAGTACTCATTTGTCATCCCTCAGTGTTGTTGTCGCACACTCATATGGAACAAACCATACCCCGCTCGCACCGCCTTCATGGATGAAAATGAACGCCAGCAGGGCTGCCAAAATGATTGTTAACATCCCCTAGGTAGAAGCCTGCCTAAGATGAAAGTCGTCGCAAAGGAAAACTATTTTGAGGCAGATTTTTCGTTCACTTGAGGCGAATAGTGGTTCTATTTAACGAAAACGAACAGAAAACATGAACGAAATGGCTTTTCCGCAGCAGACTTCTCATTCTCGGACAGGCCCTTAGTACTAGTGACCTACCAATGGTTGATAGCAACCCTGCAAGTGGGAGCAATAATGTTAGCAGCAAGCTCTGCTCATGCAGGTGTATCCGGGCGTTTTGAAACACTTATCGAGCAGGATAATCGGCAATTTCAAAATGAAATCGGTATCGAAGAGCGTCTGGACCTGGTCTATGATGATCTCGCATCCGGTTTGCGCAGTGGTATCACACTGGCACTCTCTCAACGGCAAGGCCAGCAAAAGGAAACGCTCGGTCAGTTCTATCTGGAAAAAAGACTGAATGACAAAGGCAGTCTGCTGAGTTTCGGGCGCTTGCAGCGCAGCGATGCCTTTGGTTTCTATACGCTCGATGGCCTGTTATTCAAACAGGTTGCCAATAGAACAACTTTGACGCTCTACGGCGGCGTACCGGGTCGTATTGAAGAGTTTCGCTCCATTGAGGGCGAGGCACTTTACGGCTTCGATGTGAAAATATCCGTCCCCCGGTTTGCCCAGTATGCGCTGGATGGTCGATTCGGCTGGCAACACCTTAAACAGCATCATACTGTTGACCGTCTGAATATCGGTTGGCGAGGTGTGCATCAACAGACACCAACGCTGTTCTCCCCTTCCATGTTCTCATTGAGCGGTAGTTATCTTATTAATGAAAACGTCTGGGAAAGTGTGCAACTCAGTGCCTACAGGGACTTTGAAAATGTGGACAGCATTAAAAATGACGCACCGCCAGCACGATTAAGAGTGGACTACGAAACCTACGAGCCGGGAAAAGATGAACTCACCTTCAAAGACCGTTTTTATTCCCTTTATGCACGCGGTCGCCAATCACAGTTCAAAACCGGATATCAATTCAGGCAGGGACAGCAACATACCTGGTCCATAAGCGGGCGACGAATGATACGTGAGTTTGGCAGCAACGGCTACGGGACCGTGGCAACGATGAACTACCACAGTGACCGAGGGTGGCAATTAACAACACAACTCGATCGACTGGTATTAGTCGATGAACGCATTAGTCGCTTTTATTTTGAAACCCAAAAATCGCTCTCATCCAGAATGCGTGGCACATTGAGCGGCGTATTACAGCGGCAACAAAAACGACTGACGGGTCGCAGTTACGGTGCAGGCATCGAAGTGCGAGTGGAACGCCATGTCAAATTCAAAATATTACCCTCTCCACTCTGGCTTTCTGCACAAGCCAGTACGATCCAAAATAGCCAATTGGCCAATGAATATCGCATTGCTGTACATCTGAGTTACCACTTTGATGATCGTACAGGAGAGCTTTTTTAATGGCTGAGGCACTGAAATGGTTGCTGTGCTCGCTCATACTCTTTGCAGCGTCCCCCTCTGCCGACGATAAAATTGATTTACCTGTTGCCAAAGAGGCTGTGAAAACAATGCCTCAAGAAAAAGAAAAAACCTGGTGGGAACAGCGAAACAAACGCTCCGATCTTTACTACCCTCACAATGCGCATATGGAAGTGATGGAAAAGGAAGGTGATAGTTGTCTACTGTGTCACCCATTTACCGTAAACAAAGTTACCGACCTTGAGCAGTTAAAAAAACTGACTGTCATCGCTAATGAACCACTGGAGGCGATATGTCATGAATGCCATGTTGTGCAACTGACTGCGCCGTGGCGTTGTGATCTTTGTCATACAAACCCCAACACTATTTGGCCAAACGATCACAATTTTGATTACCTCACACACCATGGCGAAGATGCTCGCTTGGATGAAAAAAAGTGTCGTCAATGTCATATCGATATTTCCTTTTGTAGCGATTGCCACTTTCGCCGCGATCCACTACAGCGCCGTGTTCATCCTCTGGGCTACCGAACAACACACGGCATCGAAGCACGAGTAAATGCGGTCTCTTGCAGCCGTTGTCATAACGCACATTATTGTAGTGATTGTCATCGAGAACGCCGCTGATGAGAAACATTACACTCATAGCACTGTTAATGTTGAGTATGTTGTTGTCTGCCTGTGGTGACAGTAACGACAAAAATGGTGCCGTGTCAGTGGAAAGTGGTAACTTGATTTTGACCACATCGCATGGTGGTCAAGGTGCAGCATGGCTCCTGCCCGACTGCGCTGCCTGCCATAGCCTAGAAGTGATTCACGCAGACGTTAAGCAAATTCGCAGCATAGTTCGTGACAAAGGATATACCACTTGTACAGGGTGTCATGGTCGCAATGGTAGCAGTGAGAGTGAGCCACGACGATGTAGTGTATGCCACAATCACAGTGATCTTCCGCACACACCTCGCTTACAAGGGCAACATGCGCACACGTTTACAGTAGGCGATACGGCGGTATTGAATGATGATCAATGTGTGGATTGTCACGTTGCTTCTGATATGGATGGTCTATTCGAACCAAATCGTGATCTCACTGGTTATCCCGATGAAACACAAACAGTAACGAGTTACGGTTCCATTTCTGAATTTTGTCTGCGTTGTCACAATCGGGATCACCAGCAAGCAGGGTTTGAAATCATCGGAAGTAGTTTTAACGACCCGCTTATTGCGGTGGAAGAAGCTTTTCATTTTATTGATCAGCATGGCTCAGTGGACGGCAGCGGCACACGCACGTATGCCGGTCTGCGCCAGGGGTATGAATATCGTACAGTAGTCGCCTGCATAGATTGTCATGCCATGCACGGCACTGATAACACCAAGCTGATTATCGACAACTCACTCAAAGGTGTCACCCGGCTGGATACATCCATTCGCGAAGTTCCACATAGCGTTACCATAAGCAATGGTGATTATGCGCAACTTTGTGTGCTATGCCATCAAATGAAAGTGATATTGGATGACGGTGACCTGGAAACGGGTAACGGTTTGTCTGGTGTACATGAAGTCGGTAGCGATTGTCGTATTTGTCACACCCACGGTGAGGCGATACAGGCAGGGTTATGATGAACTTAAATACAGATTGGGCTGATGCACAAAGCCCAACAATAATGAAACCCGTCAAGGCAATGCAACAACGTTTAGGTTTCCAATGTTGGGGTTCGCAAAAAGCGCTCACCCCAACCTACGCATTATTCGGCATCATTCTGCTTTTTTCTCTTAGCGTCAATGCAGAGGAAGAAAAGAAAATTGAAATGCCTCCATTGCATCATGTGGTCAAGGTAAAACCACCTGAAGATATGAAGTTACCAAAAACGTTCCCACTCAATGATGAAGGTCAGATCGATTGCAAAACCTGTCATGGTATCAAGGATATTGCAAAAACCCCCATCAATAAAGTCGACAAAAAGGCGGATAACTTTCATCGTGGCGGCCCTTATAAACAGCTAACTGATTTCTGCGCCAACTGTCACAATAAAAAAGACTACAAACGCCCCAACATCCACAAACTTCTCAATGACAAAGGCGAGTTTGATAAAAAGGATTGTGAGTATTGCCACAAGAAAGCCCCAGACCCCAAAAAAGAAATCAAACGTGATGAACTGGAGTTTCGTTTGCCGCCGCAAAAAATCTGTTTCGGCTGCCATCTGAAAACACCTCACTTTAATGCGCTTAACCATCAGGTAAAACCTGATAAAAAAATGCGTAAACGTATGCGCGAAGCAGAGAAAAAACTGGGGATTATTTTGCCATTAGATAAAGAGGGAAAAATAATGTGTGCCACTTGCCACGCACCTCATCAGCCTGGCGTCATCGACAAGAAACAACCAGCGGGAAAACAAGTCGCCGATGCAGATCTTGATAAAGGAATAAGTTATGTCGAACACCCCTGGAACCGTGTCTTCCAGTCCGATAAAAAAGCACGCTTGGAAAAGCTAACACAAGAAGGGGGAGGTGTTCATTCCCTGGGCTATCAACGTATCAAAACCGAGGTATTGCTGCGTCTTCCCGCCAAAAATGGTGCCCTGTGTCAAGCCTGTCACATCTTTGAAAAATAAACCCTGAACTTAAAAGATAAGTGGGAGATAAATGATGAAAGTAATAGAAGGTATAAAAGCAATCCCCAATCCTCAAAAATACCGCTATGCGGTAATAATAGCTTCCTGTACGCTATTCTTCTCTCCCTTTTTGTTCCTGCCCGGGTTAGTGGACAACCCGGACCTTTGTGGCAAAGTGTGCATACGTCGCTTTTATCTCTTCTTTCCCGGCATAAGCCCAGCAGACGTAACCAGCAAAATGCAGGTGGCTTCGATTGGTGTCTACATACTCTCACTCATACTGATTACCACCTTTTTCTTTGGTCGAATGTGGTGCGGCTATATCTGTCCAGTAGGAGGATTGCCAGAGCTGGTCAGTCGCACCTTCAGCGACAAATGGAAAATCGAATACCGTGCTCTGCCACAAGTACCTATTCGCTATGGCTATTTTTCCGTTTATTTGACATTAATGCCGATGCTGGGCATCAGTGCCTGTACTTTGTGTAACTTCATCACCATCCCACGTATTTTTGATGCCTTCAGTGGTAACCCAAAGGGATTGGCTTTTGCCTTATCAGCAGTGGGATTGGTCAATTTGGCATTATTATTTCTGCTGGGTTTTTTCGCCACCAAAGGGCGCGCTTATTGCCAGTTTCTTTGCCCTATTGGCGCACTTGATGGTTTAGTCAATCGACTTGGAGCCAAACTGCGTTTCACTCGCCGTATTCGTGTCGAGCGCAGCCGCTGTACCGGCTGTAATATCTGTGCCCGTAACTGTATGACCGGTTCTATTAAAATGGTGGATCGTGTCGCTGTGGTGGATCAACTCTCCTGCATGTCCTGTCATGAGTGTGTGGATGTCTGCGACTGGGGGGCGCTGGACTGGCGTGCGGCACCGTTAGACGAAGACCCAAAACGCAAAAAGAAGGGTATTGATTTCCACCCCCAGCCAGAATGGCAGGCAGTCTACGCAGCAGCAGTATCAAAAGAAAAATAAACGTAAATAATATGCCATTGAATCGTTTTTTATTAATGATTGCGCTGTTCATCGTCGCCCTCCAGACGGTCGATGCTGCCCAACGTCACCCTGATCCTGATGGTTGTTTTTCATGCCACTCACTGGAAGGTCTCGATTATATCGATACAAAGGGTGTGCTACGCAGTGCTTCCATCAATAAACAACACTACTACAGTGCCTTGCACGGTAGCGTGCCTTGCAAGGATTGCCATCGCCAGATTCGTGATTATCCTCACAAGGTGGAAAACGGTGAAGTAGACTGTGGCGAATCATGCCATGTGGAAGAACCTTCAGAGGGTGAACCCTACACCCACAAAGCTGTTGTTAAGGAATATAAAAAATCAGTACATGGTCATGGCTGGAGCAAAGGGCTGACCGGTGGTAATCGCCTCAGAGAAGAAAAAGAAGCCGCTGATCCCTCCTGCCGTTTCTGTCATACCAATGAATTATATATCAGCGAAGCAGAGCTACCGAAATTCAAAGAATCATTTGACCATCTGGATAGCGAATGCGGCAGTTGCCATCAAGGCGAGATATGGCTGGGTCAGTTTGGCGGTCATATCCTGCGCCGTTTTATCGGCTCACGCTGGAATAAAAATGATCACAACAAAATGTGTAACAGCTGTCATGCCGACCATCAACGCATGGCTAATGTTGAACAAAAAAATGAAAAAACCGGTAAGAAAGAAAAAGTCGGGCCGCGTTTTATATTAGCCAGTGACAGCTATGCAACCACACTGCATGGCCGTTTACTTGAGACAAATGTGATGCAGGGAGCCTCCTGTATTGACTGCCATGCCCCCAAAGAGTTTCGCCACGGAGTATTGCGTGATGAAGAAAAAGAAGCCGCTACGCATACCGAAAATCTAGCTGAAACCTGTGCGCAGAGCGGCTGCCATGGCTATGCAACCCACCCCTTAAATTACCGTTTTGTCAAAACTGATCTTCATGACATCGACATGATATCGGTGATCAACGATATTGCACCACGGGATCAATCCCGTTTGGAGTCAGGATGGGTCAAGGCATTAATCGCATTATTACCCATTATCATCATATTGGGCGGTGGCAGCCTGTTGTGGTGGCTTTTTGGCAGCAAGAAAAAGAGTATCACTTTTTCTGTACTCGGTGGCGATGCCTTTCAAGAAAAAATGATTGGGCGAAAACCTAAAAATAAAGTTAAAAAAAAGGTCGCTAAAAAAATTAAACCGGTATCCACCTCAAGCGAAAAGGAGGCTAAAGATGAATAATCAATATAAATCACATTCTATTTTGATGATTATTGGTTGGTTAATCTTGATTAGTCCCGCTACGGCAAAAACACTCTACCAAGAACGTGTTGAACAAACCGAGGTCAGTGACAAAGCCTTAAAAAAATCATTGGAACAAGTAAAAAAACACAAAAAAATCGATATTATTGATGACCTTTCCGTACCCCCTTTCCACAAACGCGCAGCGTTACTCACAACAAAAAAACAGCCCTTTTGTATGACTTGCCACCTACCATTGCCACACCAAAAAAATGAGCGTAACCGTACCTTTATGAATATGCATAGTCATTATATTGCCTGTGAAACCTGTCATTTTCGTCCAGAAAAAACAACACTGGCCTACCATTGGTTAGCCTACGATGGTATTGAAGCGGGAAATACGCTTGCACCTCGCCGTGCGCTTGAAATTATCAATAAATCCCCTATCCAGACTGAACGTAAACATAAAGCACAATTCAAAGAACGTACACCATTGGCGCCACAACCCGGCGCACGCATTTCTCCTTTCTATAACGATAGGCCGATATTACTATTTAAAGAAAATTCCTTTGCACAGAAAATAAAGACTGAATGGAAAAATTCTGATGAAAATCAACGTGCCGAAATTAAAGCAAGACTCCATGCACCATTAAAACAGGAAGGACCCTCCTGCGAAAAATGCCACGGAAAAGATAAAACAATGTTTGATCTTGAAGCGCTGGGTGCAACACCCATGCAGATCAAAGCTATTCAAAACAATATTATTGTGCGTTTTTTTGATCGCTTCAAAAAAGAAGATGATCGTATTCGTATTAATAAATTACTACAATGAAACAATACTGCCTTCCATTACTTCTTTTTCTGCTTTTACCTGAAAGTGTTTTTGCAGGGCTGATGGCCGAAAAAATAGCACAGTTCGAAAGTGATCTTAATCAGCCTTCCGATATCGCGGTACATGATGATGGACGAGGTTATGTACTTGATGGCGTTAACAATCGTGTGGTGGTTTATCTACCGAACGGAAAAAAAGATTTTATCATTGATGGCAATGAAAATGGTTTAAAACAAGCAATGGGGATTACCATTGCAGATGGACGGGTTTATATCGCCGACAGTGGAATGCATAGAATTGCCGTGTTTAATCTACGTGGGAAATTTTTGAAGTCACTGATGCTTTCCGGTGAATTACCACCAGAGCCTGTATCTCTTACCGTAACAGATGGCATAATTACCTGGAGTGACCGACGCAATCATAGAATTTGCCGTAATGCTGTTGATACAGGAAAAATGTTGCTCTGCTGGGGAAAGCGCGGCGAGAAAAAGGGAGATTTTCAGTTTCCGTTTCAACTGAAATTCGACCGTGATGGCTACGTGCATGTCGTAGATGTACTCAATGGACGGGTGCAGGCCTTTAACCATCAAGGGCGTTACTTTAGTCAAATAGGCCGTTTCGGATTAGAAGTAGGAGAACTCTATCGCCCCAATGGCTTGGCTTTTTACCACGATCAATACCTGTTGGTCAGTGATGCTTATCGTGGCACGGTATCCGTTTTCCAGAATGGACGTATTCTCGGACTGCTACTTAATAACAAAAAAACACCATTACAGTTCGCCGCACCAGTAGGATTAACCATGTGGCGCGATCAACTCTATGTAGTCGATACACTCAATAATCGTATCGAGGTGTTTCGTTTACGCGAATATGAAACCGGACCACTGGTGAATGTTGTCAACCCTGACCTATCACAGAAAAATTGCATTATCTGCCATCTTGCCTGGGCACCAGACTACAACACAGATGAAGGAGAACAGGACAGCGTACCCCCTGTTGCCACAGAACGCATGTGTTACAGTTGCCACCACGGTGCCGTGCTTGATTCACGCCATGCCATTGGTCAGGGTGAGCAACACCCTGATATTCATCATCAACGAAAGAAAAAACAAGACAAAATACAAAATACAAAGCCGGTCCATACACAGGAAGAAAAAATTCCAAAAGCATTTCCATTAGTAGAAAGCGCTAAGACATTGCGTGGCAAAAAAGGCCAGCTCTCCTGCGGTTCATGCCATACACCTCATACAGCGGATATTGATAAGGCCGACACACTTTACAGCCAACATAAAAATCCATGGTTACGAATACTGAATAACGATGGTGATCTGTGCCAACAGTGTCATGAATCAAAACTCGACGACGTACGAAATACAACAAAGCCGATAAGTGGGGTTAATCATCCTGTCGGCATTTACCTTAAAACACCACCCGATAATCAAGCTAAAAATTACGCCACTTCTGAAAAATTACACGAAGGCTTGCCTGAATTACTCTCATTAAAGGGCGTTACTCTGGGACGTGAAAAGCAAATGATCTGTCAGAGCTGTCATCAAATTCATGGTGCAATAAACGAAGCACTCATACCCATGGATTTCGATGAAGGCCAGCTATGTGCAGAATGTCACGACCGGCAACATGCCAAGGATGAAAAAGAAGCGAAGAAAAAAGGCATTCACCCGGTTAATATCGAACTAGAGAAAGCACTCAAAGTGAATGGTAAAGAAGTAAAAAAGATTACCTGCTTAACCTGTCACAGTATTCACGATGGAGAAAACGGGACAGCGATACTCACACTAAATGATCAAGATGGGGAGTTATGCAGCCATTGTCACAAAGAGTATGAAATGGTGGTCAATAGTGATCACGACCTACGCGTTACCGCAAAAAAATATCAAAATCGTTTTAATCATACCCCTGAACAATCCGGTGCTTGCGGCACCTGCCACACCATGCATCGCGGAAAACCTGACATACCTTTTCTCTACGCTGGAGAATTTCAACCATACAAAGGTGAAGAACCCGCACTGGAACGTGATCGTCTCTGTCTCGACTGTCATCGTAAAAAAAGCAGTGCGGAGAAAATGATTGTCGAACACTTCAGCCATCCAGCGAAAGACCTAATATTACGTTCAGACCCAAAAGCATTGCCATTAATTAATGCTAAAAACGAAATCGAAGAATTTGGCGCTATTGCTTGCATTACCTGTCATGAACCGCATCGTTGGGCACCCAGAAAAAAAGAGAATAAAAACACAAAAATACCGACCACTCAAATCACCATTGCAACGAAAAAAAATCAGGATGGCAACGTTTTTAATAGCTTCTTACGTCGCAAGGGTGCTAAAGAAACATTCTGTATCGACTGCCACGGGTTGGAAACACAAGTGAAATACAAATATTACCACGACAAGCTATCACGCGACAAAAACATTGATTATCTAAAATAAATAACCATTTATAATGGACGTGATTTTTTATAAAAAATGAACATTATCAACCAACATAAAAGTTGTCGCCCTGCCTATGGATAGGCTTGGATTAATGATTATTTCGCCGCAACATAAAATTAACAAGAAAAAGACAAAGTCCTGAATTCCAAACACCATGGGTACCGATAATGAAAATCACACATTTACCTCTTAAACATTTTAGGTTAGTATCGAGACACCCGCTTCACCTAGGGGACACTATATAAAGTTATAATATATCTTTATAGAATACTGTAAAGCCATATGGTTTTATCATTAATAAAATGATAACCGCGTTGTTAATCTAATAAATAGAGGATGTTTTTATGATACGTACAGTAACACGATCTCTTTTATCCGTTATTACGGTTGTTGGACTCGGCTTTTCCATTATCTCACCGCTTCAAGCGCACGAAACTAGAGAAGGTGTCAGCAATACTTATAACATAACAATTGGCCACCGCTCTGAGCCGGTGTTCTCTAAAGAACCTACCCGATTTGATTTGATTATCCGAGACTTAGATGGCAATCCTTATGAGCCATCCGAGATAGATCTTTCGGTCAAAGCACTATACTTAAAGGAAGACTCCTTTGATTCGAAGGTATTAAAAGAAAGAGAATTGACTGGCGACTTACGACGTGATCGCAGTTCACCGAACCGCTTCAACATTTGGTATATGCCCACGCGTGCAGGTGCTTATGGTTTTCAAATTAAAGGGGTAATAGATGGTGTCGCCATTGAGGAACGCTTTGTTTGTGGTGGCGGTTCTTTGACCGATGGAGGGTTTGGTTGCATCACAGACATACAAAAATTCCCTGTAAAATGAAGATAGAATCGTAAGAGGTTAAATCTTAGCAGCCTCTAAAAACCTAAAACAAAAGCCGTGGCCATATACTCCACGGCTTTTTTTCTTCCTTTTACCTTTCCCAAAATGGTCAGAGCGAATCTCCTACACCACTATTGCCAAAAAGGTCACACATGAAGTATCTTTCTTGATTATTGATACTTCCCTCACGCGCCCTAGACCGGTACCTGTAGCAATTGAGATTTAGGTTTTATTGTGCGCCCTCTTCATTCCATAGTGAATGCCCTGTTTATTTTCAAACAATATTTTTATTGGACTAATGGAATTCAAATATCTTTCGCCGAAAATTTTTTAAATAGCTGAAAAGCTTCCTTCCCGACCAATGCTTCTATGCTTATCAGTCCTGAAGTCGAATGTGCTGGATTATTAGTTACCCCATCGACCAAAGTGAAATAATAACCTTCTGATATCCCTAAGCTATCGAGCTTACGAATGTATTTTTCAAGTTGTTGGGCTTGATAGGTTTCAGTTAATGGCTCTAAATTCGTATTGGGTCCTCCAAACTCGCTGACAATAACAGGCTTCGAAACAATTGATAAAATATTGTGGTAATACTCATCCCATTGCTCAACATCATCATATAAATGTATATCAACTTCATCATAAAGAGTATTTTCTAGAACGTAATTAATTCTGTCACGAATCATATTGATGGGATCAGAATCACAATTCTCATCAAGGTATGCTTGATCATAAAAACTGCCATCATCATCGTGAAAGGTTGAAACAACGCCATTGCAGCCCGCCAAATATCGAAGGGATATTGCACTAAAGCCACCTAAGACAAATTTTGTCGTTGGAGAATAAGTTTGTATGGCCTCATAAACTATATTACTCGCATCGGAAAATTGAACAGCATTCCCCGCATACCACCATTTCGATTGCCATTCATTTCCAAATTGAATTTTATAGATATTATCTGAATATCTTTGTAAGAGCTGGTTAACATAATTTTTAAAGTGATTATTATTTTTGTATACGCAGGACCGCTCATTGACTATATTGCCGCATGCCCAGTCTGGCCCATTAGATTGAATGGTTAACAATATTTTATATCCATGGGAAATGGCCCAGTTAATTCGATCATCTAAAGGTGACCAAATAAAATCTCCTTGTGACGGCTCTCTAAAAGACCAATTTTCACCTATCCTAATATACTTAACGACCAGCTCACCTAACGATGAAACGGAAAAATCTCTCTGCTCCTCATCTGCTACCGGAGGAAAAGAGATGCCAAGCGTCAAATGGCTCAGCTCATAGTCGGTACTAACAATATTTTTTGGGTTGCTATCATTTTTATTACCTGAACAACCTATTAACGCCAACATCATTAATAACAATAAAAAATATCTCATAAATCTTATTTCTCTATAAAACTTAGCTCAATAACGATGACTAAATATGTTTAGCTTCCCAACTTCCGTAAAATAAAATCGATAACACTTTCATCGTTTCGAATATCTATTCCCATTGAAGGTAAATGAACAACAGATGGTATGCATACTTCTAAAGCCTTATCCATCAAGGCTTTGGAATGTAGAGGATGATGGAGTAATTGTCCATTATTGGTGGGATAAACATATTCATTAATCGTATTCGAAAGGTAAAACTCAGGGGCGTCACTCGTCATTAAGAGCGATCCAAAGACTTGTTCCTGCCTCGGCGAAACTACCCAATAAAATAACTTTGCTTTTAATTATATTCAAAAAAGATGAATGATATCGGATAAATTGTAGAGCACGCTTGCTGTCATTGAGTGATTTAAGTACACCTTCTGTTTCATCTATTTCCAAAATATCTATAATTGATTGAGGCGAACGCAATATTTCTCGAAAGAAGATAATTAATTATTTGCTTATATCTTTCATTTAAATAGGCGATTATTTTATAACCTCCAGTAAATCCACCGCTATGAACAAAAACAACCACAGGTGTTGGGTCAGATGCGGGTGGAAGAAAAATATCGAATGAGTTTCGTTCAAACTCACCGTAAAAAATATCCTGGTAAAATTTGGAATCATTATTTTGTGGCGTAAATGGTGGTTCTTCCAAGTTTATGGTTAAACCTGTATCAGAAGTGGGAATAGAACTGCTATTACAACCTAAAAAAATAATTAAAAATTGTTCTCATTACTATGCCCACAATATTATAAATTTAAGTGCTCTAAGCATATCATTGAAAGGCGAACTATTGATCATGAAATAAAGATGATGAAAACGATGTGTTCTAATCCGAAACCCATCGTACGATATTTCGTCATAAACTTAATGCATACACTCCTTAATATGAAATAATTATAATCAATAATAGGTGCGACATTATGTCACTTCCCGTCATACTATTTTGCCTCTAGCCTAAGATCCTTATAAAAGTATTATTCTAAATATAACTATAAAAAAGAGAGGGGGAGTGAGTATGCGCGCAAGAAAAATACAATGCGTCAACTTTCAGTATCTAGGGATTTTTCTTATCACATTATTAACTGCCTGTAGTGGTGGATCAGGAAGTACTGACAATCCATCTCCTGACACTAATGACACATCGAATAACCTAAATGGTTCAGTCTTTGCTTCGGCAATCAGTGGTGCCAGTTGTGATGTAAAAGACAGTATTGGCACTGTAGTTGCTGGGCCTTTCACCACATCCGAAAATGGCGGGTACAACGTGATCTTACCCGATGATCGGTTGGAAGAAGATCTTCTTGTGGAATGCTCTGGTGGCACTTTCACTGATGAAGCAACCGGAATGACAAATCGTACCGCAGGTTTCATGGCAGCTCATATTGCGGGTGGTACATCAAGCACGGGCAACACTATTCATATTACGCCTTCAAGTACGATTGTCCATGGATTAATCACTCAGCATGGCAAAACAGCAGCGGAAGCTGCTACTGCATTCGAAGCTGCTTTTGGCTTTACACCGGATTACACGACAGCGCCGACTGATGCCAGCGATCCAACTCAGGGTGCCGAACAGGCAAGTTTGTTAAGTGGTTTGAGGGCCGCAGCATTTAGCCAATTAGCCAGTGATCTTAAACTACAGAGTACTGATCAGTTTGCTCTGTTTGCTGCATTGGCCAACGACTTGGCCGACGATACTCTGGATGGTCGCACTACTTCTGGGATAATTACCATCGAGGGTACTTCAACAGAATTGCCTGTTGATATTCAAAACCGTTTTGCCCAAGCACTGATCAATTTTAGAAATGGGCGCGACAACAGTGGTCTGGCGAATAGTAATGTTGGTGTTTTGCCATTTGCCAAAACCGCAATGACAGATAGTTACAAGATAATGTACCAGCCCGGCATGCACCCTGCTGTCAATGGAAAAACTGAATTCACACTTAAAGTCAGTGACCACAACGATACCGCTCAAACCGGACTGGCAGTTTCCATTAAACCAAAAATGAACATGGATGGCCTAGTACATGGCACAGCATTCGAAGGAACATGCGATGAAAACACAATGGATGGTGAATATAATTGCACCGCTTACTACCTGATGCCTTCCATCATGATGAGTGGGAGATCCCTGGGTTTTTGGGAATTAAAGGTGATGATTGATGGCTATGATGGCGAACACGTCCTCTTTTACCCTAGCGTAGCAATGGCGATGGGTGATACCGCTCAAGTAAGACTCAAAGGTCACAACGATAAAATTTCCAGCAGTATAAATCATGAAGGTAATAGCAGCATGGATGGTATGGCACATGAAGCCGAAGCCCGTACCTATTATCTGTTCAAAGAAGCGCTTACCGGGACAACGGGTAATCATAACCTACAACTTTTCATCGCAGCCAAAGAAAATATGATGGACTATCCTGCTGTCTTTGTGAACACAACGTTGAACAGTGGTGATCTGCAATATGAATTATCCATTGGCACAATGTCGGTTGAAGTGTCGACCGATGCTGTCAATTGGGTAACGGCATCAGATCATGGAAGCCATGGCCATGATGGTCAATGGGTAGCCACTGGCATTAGTGGTTTAACCGACGGCATCGAAGCAACACTCTATATCAGGCTAATAGTGGAAGGTGAGCAAAAAACGACTGATGGTACGACTCCCAACGCACTACCCGCCGCTAACGATGCCAACAACCATTACGCAAAATTTATTGTGACGCCCGGTGGTTCGGGCATGTCAATGTAATAGGTTGGTATTTCTATGAAATTTACAACAATGATAAAACCTATTCTTGCGGGGGCCGTTTTTCTACCCAGCACGTTGGTTCATGCTGCTTCCTGTTGCGGTGGAGGTTCTTCCAGCACACTGATACTACCAAAAGCCTCCCATGTTATGGTCGATGCCTCTTTTGACATTGAACAGTACGACGGCTTCTGGAATAGAGAAGGTAATCATACCGATGACCCGCCTGGTTCTGATTTAAGCCAATATCGTCTGAATCTTGGCTATGCCCATCGTCTTGCATCACGATGGCAAACCAGTGTAGTCATACCCTATACCTGGAATGACAATCAGTACGGTGGTCTAAATACTCAAACCAATGGACTCGGTGATACCAAAATCAATCTTTGGTACGAAACTTTTGATGACGTAACGTGTATATGGAAGATAAAAAAACTGGCAGACCTAAAACCAGCAGCTTACCTTGGTGCCACATTGACGTTGCCTACCGGAGTTTCATCCTTTGATGATGTTGATAGTAACTTTGATATCACCGGGCGTGGATTTTATCGCCTCGATGGCAATATGCTGTTGGAAAAAACCATCTACCCCTTGAGCACTTCTCTATTGCTATCTTATGGGAAATATTTTGAGCGATCAGTCAATCGTGAATACGGAAAATACGTAGAGCCTTATAAAACAAATCTCGGTGACCGTTTATTGGCAACCTTATCATTTGGTTATACCCAATTTCTGGATTCGATGGACACAATGACTTACACGATTGCGTTCTCCCATTTGCAGGAAGAGAAAGCTGAAGTCAATGGCCGTACCGATCCCACCAGTGGCTTTGAAAAACGCTCAATTGCGTTAACAACAGCTTACTCCACCATGGATCGAAATTGGGTTTTCAAGGGAACCTGGAACCACGCCATCGACAAAGATGGCTGGGGTGAAAATTTTCCAACAACCAACGTTCTGACACTGGGGGTAAGCTATGTATTACGTTAAAAAATGCCTGCCAGCCTGTTTACTGCTTATATTATTTAGTACGACAGGTTGTCAGGGTATCACAGATGATATAACTCCATCGGATAGCGATGAACGTCCAACGGTGGAGTCCGGTAGTACCGGTTCACAACCAACGCAATTGGCACCGAATTTTACCGCAGTGGATACGCTAAACAATAACCATACCCTTACCGACGAGTTGGCGCTGGCCGATGGTGTTGTGCTCTACTTCACGATGTGGTGTCCAATCTGTGATAGCCATATGGCACATATTCGCTCCCAGTTAATTCCGGAGTTCCCGAATGTCCGCTTTCTTGTGATCGACTATGTGACCGACTCGGTAACATCTTCTCGTGCAGCGCAATTAGCCAACGGCTATGCCAGTTTCACTGTATTGTCAGATAGTAATCAAGCATTGCACGACACCTTCAACGGCGGCATGGGAATAACAGTAATCATTGACAGTAGTGGAACAGTACAACTCAACGAATATTACAAAGATGGCAGAAAACTACGCGCAACCCTGGAGGCATTGCCTTAAAAAAACATACCTTGTGACATACCCGTAGCGATTGAGATTTAGGTCTAATTGCACGCCCTATTGACTCCATGGCTGCGTTGAAACTCCTTGCAATAGAGCGACTATTACGCGTCATTTCGCCTCGCCTCAAGGCGCCTACTTTTGGTGGTGCCATGATGCAAATATGACGCACACTTAAACCTAAACCCCAAACGCCACGGGTATATTTGGATAGAAACCAGCATGAGCTTGTGTTGAAACATCAAGCTCATGCTGAAAAAAGTGAGAGATAAAAAATGAAAACATTAATTTCCCGTTTATTTTTGTGTGGGGCATGTTTTTTGGTGCCCGGCTATGCAACAGCTGACCCATTTTCCGCACTGAATATCAAACCATTAGCCGACACAAAAATTTCTGCGTTGGATTTTACGTTAAAGCACCTGGATGGCACTACAGCCAGTTTGCGCGACTTTAGTGGAAAAGTGGTGTTGCTTAATTTCTGGGCGACTTGGTGCCAGCCATGTATTCAAGAAATGCCGGATATGGAACAGCTTTGGCAGCGGTATAAAGATGCAGGTCTTATTGTACTGGGAGTATCCAATGATGATCCCGGAAAACGTAAGCGCGTAGAAACTTTTATTAATAAGATTAATCTCAGTTTTCCCATTTTACTTGACTCAGACAGCACGGTGAGTGAACTTTATGACGTATCGGGTATTCCTGTCAGTTATCTCATTAATCGTGATGGAACACTTCTGGCAAAGGTTGTCGGTGTAAGAGAATGGGCTAGCCCGGAAGCTTTCACATTAATGGAACATCTGTTACAACCACAACCCTGAATTGCAACTACTTAGACTTTATGTATTAACTCGCCAACAACTTGTAAATCTCCCTAATATCGCCTATTGGTGAGTAAATACATAAAGTCTGATGCTATGAGACAATTATTATTCCAGAAAAAATAATTCTGGAATAATAAGTTGCAAGTTAATACCTATCAGGAACGCGTACAAAATAACTTCCCTGTTTGGCGCCTGTATTTCATGCGTGTTCCTTACAAGTTCCATTGATTTCCTTTGCACCCAAAATAACACTTCCACAAATTCAGCTTTTTCATTTTACCGATGCCATCACCAAAAATGCTTATTTATACCTACAAAAAGCAGTCTGAACCAGAATAACTCATAAGCTGTAAGTGCCCGTAAAGTGTGAATATTACCACAACAAACCCGCTCACAAACATTGATTATCTGAACGAAACCGCCACACTCATGCTGTTTAGAACATGATCAACCAATCACGTTTCTAAAAAAACCCGTTAATGAAACGGGACTATAAAATAGTCTGTATGCACCTATCCAAGGAAAAGGAGATTTCCATGACTACATTTCGTTCCATGCTTGGCAGTATTGTTTGTATCTCACTACCCATTATCAGCATAGGCATCGCAAACGCTGGCGGCGATGTCGAAAAACCTTTCAAGGACTCCACCAATAACAGCGCGGTCAAACCTGAAGCAATGATTATCGAAAACGACAGCACTGAAAAAAATCTTACAGAAAACTCTTCCGTATCATCCAAATTGTCCATCCGAAGCGGATACTGTGATTTAAGCACAAGGCAAACTATAGGCTTGGACTCAGACAACTACAGATGGCACGACGAAGATGTTAAGACAGCATTTTTTGACCCTGACTTTCCAAGGTCCACACTTCAATCAGCACGCTTGTGTATCACATATAAAGATGTTGATTTCACAAGTCACTCCGCATATACCCCTGAGTTGAATGTGGTTCAATTTGGAGCTACCACCCTGGATATACTTCCAGGAAACGATGGGGAAACCCTTACGAAATGCTGGGATGTAAAAAAACGATTACAAAAAAATACCCACTCTAAAATTCCTTTTATCATTAACATTGACGCTGCCCACGACGTTCCACACTGGGCGGTCTATCTTCATCAGGCAGTACTGTCCACTTGTCACGCCAGCATAACACCACCACCTTACCCTTATCCTGGCATACCAACACCAATTTACCTCGAATAAATAAATCAAGTGGATGGAATAACAATAAGGAAATTACGGTTGTGTAACTGCACGCCTGATACGAAAACTATCGCATTTTTACGCCACTGAAGTTCGTGGTAAATATCCTTACCGTTATGCTGCAACAGCTTATGGCCGTTGCAGTATAACGGTCTCTTAACCCACCGCCACCGCACGTCGTGCAACTTCAATCAACTCGGCATTGTGCCGCTTGAGCACTTCATCATCTCTGGCCTGAGTATTGGGTTTTTGCGCCAGACTTTCCGCCATACCGTAACGCCCCTGTTGCAAACAGATCCCAGCAACCCTGAATCAATCATATCTTCTTAAAAATCACATTGACAAAACAAAGATATGAAATAGGCTGTACGCATATCAACTAAGGAAAAGGGGATTTATGAAATAAGCTGTACGCACATCAACTAAGGAAAAGGAGATTCCTGATGACTACATTATTTCGTTCCGTACTTGGCTGTATTGGTTTTGCCTCATTAGCGGTTACCAGTATAAATGTAGCAAATGCTGACGGTGATACCCTAGGGACTTTCACAGACTCTACCAATAGCAACACTGTCACCCCTGAAACAATGATTATCGACAACAACAGTACTGAAAAGAATCTTACAGAATCTTATTCATTATCATCCAAATTGCCCATCCTACGCGGATACTGTGCTGTAAGCACAAAGCAAGTTATAGATTTAGACTCAGACAACTACAGATGGTACGACGAAGATGTTGACACGGCATTTGTTAAGCCTAACTTTCCAGGGTTCGCACTTCAATCCGCACGCTTGTGCATCTCATATACCGATGTTGATTTCACAAGCCACCCCGCATACACCCCTGAGCTGAATGTGGTTCAGTTTGGAGATGCCAGCCTGGATATACTCCCAGGAAACAATGAGGAAACTCTTACGAAATGCTGGGATGTGAAATCTCGACTGTTGAAAAATACCAACACCAGCATTCCGTTCATTATCAATATTGACGCCGCCCATAATATTAACAATTGGGCGGTCTATCTTCATCAGGCGGTATTGTCCACTTGCCAGAAGAACCTGACAATAACACCTCGGCCACCTTATTATTACAATTATAATTACTACAATTACTATAACTACTACGATTACTATAATTATTATTAGAAAAAAAATACCGTTATATGCCGCACTCTGTGGCATATAACGGTATCAATCTATCACGGCGCACAAAATAGCTCATTTGAATTAACCCGCCGCCACCGCACGTCGTGCGACTTCAATCAACTCGGCATTACGCCGCTTGAGCACCTCATCATCTCTGGCCAGGGTATTGGATTTTTGCGCCAGACTTTCCGCCATACCGTAACGCCCCTGTTGCAAACGGATTTTCGCCAGCCGATGCCAAAGCTGTGCATTGCGTGGCTCAATACGCAGCGCCCGCTCCAGCAAGGCGGCTGCCCGCTCCCAGTGAGCCTGAGCTTCCTGAGTTTCGACTTTGGCTAACAATGTGGCCACCGCACGACCGGTATTCTGAGTGGTCCCCATGTCATCAGAGGCAGCCTCCGGTCCGGTAACCCCCAGACCACCCGCGCAGCCGGTCAATACCAGTACCACCAGCAACAACGCCGCTAAAACTCGCAAGGCCTGCACTCGACATATTTTTTCTGTATTCATCATCCTAAATTCCGTAGTTGATCGCTTAAAAGGTGTATTAACTCATTGATGAATATCACGTTCTATGGATATGGAAAGCTCATCTGCCATGTTGGTCGCTCTCACACGTCCTGCGCTTCGCGACACCGGTACATTCTTACAATACGAATCGTCGCAATTGGCAAGCTATTACTCGACAACGGCTCCTGTGTCGCCTAAAGCGCCTACTGTTGGCACCAATCACAGAATTCAACGCACTCTACAAACCGTTCAACTGCGGATTCTAGGGTCATTGTTATCACTCATCCAGTGCGTCAGGTTCACAGGTGCTTTGCCCGCTGGGTTGCGCGCCCACGATAAATGGCAATTGCAAAGCATAGAGGCAATCGTCATCGCTTAACAAACCGTTACGCCGATCGACCCAATCCTTCTCAATGTCTGCGGGCAGATCGGCAGACAGGCTGCCTGTACCCAGCCGAGTGAAAATGTCACCCCACACACGCAAAGCCCCGCGAGAACCGGTAAGCCCGGCGGGTCGATTATCATCCAACCCTAGCCATACAGCAGCGACATGCGTTTCACTGAAACCAGCAAACCAGCTGTCACGCAACTCGTCACTGGTACCGGTTTTACCGGCTACCACCACTCCTTCAGGTAAATAGTATTGCAAATTTTGCCCGGTGCCTTCACGGGTCACTGCACGCAAAGCACTGTTAAGCAGGTATATGGGTTTACTGTCAAAGGCTCGCATCACCAATAAAGGATAACGTTGCAAAGGCTGACCGTCAGCCGTCAACACGGCACGGATGGCACGCAGCGGTGTACGAAAACCACCGGCTGCCAGGGTGTGATACATCTGCGTCACATCCAGCGGGGAAAAATTCGCCGCGCCCAATAACAATGACGGATACTCTGTAAGCGGACGCTCCGCACCCAGCTCACGCAGGGTATCAATCACTGTCGACACCCCCAGGGCCATGCCCAGTCGCGCAGTGGCAATATTGTAGGAATGCACCAAGGCTGTATTCAACAATACCTGATGATCTTTACCCTCATAATTTATGCCATGGTTCTGATGATCAAAATTTTGTGGCTGCCAATGCTCGCCACCGCCCATATCGACATCCAGCGGGCTGTCATCCAGCAAACTGGCCAATGTATACCGTTCAGGTTGCATCAGCGCAGTGAGATACACAGCAGGTTTGATCAACGAACCGATGGGGCGTACCGCATCCAGCGCGCGATTAAAACCGGCAAAACGCGGATCACGCCCGCCCACCACGGCCTGCACCTCCCCATCGTTGACATTCGCCACCACCGCCGCACCCTGAATGTCCATATCCACCCCTTCACGTTGCAGGCGCTCCAACTGCAAACTGACAGCCTGTTCCGTGGCCCGCTGCACAATGGGGTCGAGGGTGGTAAAAATACGTAAACCTTCGGAATTAAGGTCGCTCTCACTGTAATCACGACGCAACTGTCGACGCACTAGATCAATAAACGCCGGAATCCGCGACACTCGTGTGGAGTTTTGCGGCAGCACGGCGAGTTCGTCTGCGCTAGCCAGCCGTGCAACATCCGAGGCAAGCCCACCCTGCTCCACCAATAACTGTAAAACCAGATTACGACGCTCAAAGGCACGCAAACTGCGCCGACGGGGATCGTAATAAGACGGCCCCTTCACCAGCGCTACCAGCAAGGCAATCTGCTCTGGTGCCAGTTTTTTCAGTGGCTGACCAAAATAAAACTGGCTGGCCAGACCAAACCCATGAATCGCACGACGCCCGTCCTGACCAAGATAAATTTCATTGACATAGGCTTCGAGGATTTCATTTTTGTCGTAATGAAATTCCAGCAACAAAGCCATGATAGCTTCGTTGAATTTGCGCCACAGTGTACGCTCGTTAGTAAGGAAAAAATTCTTCACCAACTGCTGGGTCAGCGTACTCCCCCCCTGCACGGTTTTCCCCGCACGCAGATTAACCCACAAGGCACGTAATATTGATTGCGGTGACACACCATAGTGGCTAAAAAACTCACGGTCTTCCACCGCCAACAGAGCATCAATCAACAAAGGTGGCACATCGTCCAGCTGGAGCAGAATGCGATCCTCCCGGTGGGAAGGATAAATATTACCAATGAGTGGGGGATCAAGCCGCAGTAAATCCACGGAATCACCCGTATTAGCCTGCCAGATACCCAGTAGTCTGTCCGCAGAAAACTCCAGGCGCAAAGACTGGCTTTTTTCATCGCCATCCCAGAACTGAAAAGCCCGCGTTGTCAACACAAACGCATTGCCCATGCGAACATAACTACCGGGTGTACGTGGCCGGGACAACTCACGATAACCCAGCATTTTCAGCTCAGCGGCAAACTGCCCAGCCGTCAATGATTGATCAGGATACAACTCCAGCGCACGCGCATACACATGGGCAGGTAAAGCCCAGCGCTTGCCTTCAAACTGGGTTTGCACTTGTGCATTCAGGTAAAGCACATAAATAAAGAACGGAACAATGCCCGCTGCCAGCAAAGACAACAAAACCGGCCATCGTAACAACCTGTCACGCATGGTCACACGACTTCGCCGCTTTCCCCGAGTACGTCGTTTCTTCTTTTTCGAGGATTTTTTTCGCAGACCAAACATGTGGC
>Ga0316204_10002569_pt1 | contig 40395 bp, 33 predicted proteins | sample 6monrhotite_MG_2_FD_205661 | JGI IMG/M metagenome (GOLD analysis project Ga0316204, IMG submission 205661) | Microbial mat bacterial communities from mineral coupon in-situ incubated in ocean water Damariscotta River, Maine, United States -... | ecosystem: Environmental > Aquatic > Marine >...
CTGAGCAAACGGTTGTTTTTTCTCAATCGCTTTTTGCTGAGTGTTACCGGTTATTGCCTTTTCAGAGTAACGGCCACGATTGTCTTCCATACGTGCATCAATGCGGCTTGGCTGGTAATTCACATCAAACTTCTGGTCATTTACATCAGACTTCTGGTTACCCTGATCACGGCGCGGGTGGTAGCGGGTGATGTCATGCACAGCAGACTTCTGGTCATTTACATCAGACTTCTGGTTACCCTGATCACGGCGCGGGTGGTAGCGGGTGATGTCATGCACAGCAGACTTCTGGTCATTTACATCAGACTTCTGGTGACCATGGTTACCCTGATCACGGCGCGGGTAGTAGCGGGTGATGTCATTCACATCAGACTTCTGGCCATTCACATCAGATTTCTGGTGACCATGGTTATTTGCACCATCCTGATTCCAGTTATTGACAGCAACCTGTGCACGATTGATGGGCAACTGCTGATGATTGGCCCCCAGACGATACAGTTGTGTATCTGCGTAGGAAAATACCCGGCCTTGTAACAGACGGTCTTCAGAAGGTTCGATACCGGGTACGATGTTTGCCGGAGAAAAAGCCGATTGCTCGGTTTCCTGGAAGAAGTTATCCGGCATACGATTCAAGGTCATCGTGCCCACCTTGGTTTCTTTTACATCCAACCACATTTTGGTGGCATCCAATGGGTTGTAATCAAAATTTGCAAGCTGTGATGGTTTCATCACCTTGATATACAAATCCCATTTGGGGTAATCGCCTTTGGCAACTGCTTCGTACATGTCACGAGTGGCATGACTGAAGTCTTTGGCCTGTACTTTCGCAGCATCTTTGGCGCTCAGGTTTTTTATTCCCTGCTGGCTTTTCCAGTGAAATTTCACATAAGTGACATCACCCCCGTCATCCACCATCTTGTATGAATGCACTCCCCAGCCATCCATCTGCCGCAGATTGGCGGGTGTGCCGTAGTCAGAATATACCCAGGTCAACATATGGGTGGACTCTGGCACATGGCTGAAGAAATCAAAAAAACGATTGGGGTCTTGTTGATTAGTGACCGGTGACGGCTTCAGTGAATGCACCATATCCGGGAACTTGATCGCATCGCGAATGAAAAATACTGGGAGATTGTTGCCCACCAGATCCCAATTCCCTTCGCTGGTATAAAACTTGGTGGCAAAACCGCGTGGATCACGCAAGGTTTCCGGTGACTCCTTGGAGTGAATGACCGTTGAAAAACGGACAAACACTGGCGTTTTTCCGCCTCTTTTGAATACCGCCGCGCTGGTTAAGTCACTGATATCACGGGTTGCGACAAACTCACCGTGTACGCCGGTGCCACGGGCATGAACCACCCGCTCCGGAATACGTTCACGGGCAAAACGTTGCAGTTTTTGAATCAAATGAACGTCCTGTAACAAAACGCCACCGTTGGGGCCTGCCGTGTAGGAATTCTGATTGTCGCCAACCGGGGCACCGTTATCACGGGTCAGGGTTGTGGCGTTAACGGCCGTTGCTGCGCTGATGGCTAACGCCAAAACTGAAAGTGTTGTTTTCATCGGTGTTTTCATTGTCAATATCCTCATCGTTAGTTCATACAAAATTTATTCGCCTGATTTTTGTGTCAGGAGCAAAACACATTGATATGCACGGTCATTGCTTGTGTTTGTTGCTTTGAGGGAATGAGTATCGTCTTGATAAAGGTTCTGGTAAATCGAATTAAATCGATTATTTAGTTCTATTTAATAGAATTATAAGCTTATTGGGAAAAGTGGATAAAAGAGGAGGGGAAAGTGGAATGACAGTATTGCTTGGCTTGCTACGGCTACTCAAATATCAGGCAGAACCAGGACTATCTCATTGATATGGAAGTGCCTGCCTATATCTCAATCAAACATGACAACCTGGGGAGATTTCGCTTCGGTGCTGTGCAAGGGGAAATCGATGGTCGTATTGAGATGTTAGATGGTGTCCCGCGTTTTAGTTTTTCGTGGGAAGGAAATGACGAAATGGATGTTGCAAGTGGTCGCGGGTGGGTTATGCATGACGGTCAACAGCTGGTTGGCCATATTTACTTTCATATGGGCGAGGATTCTGCTTTTCAGGCAACACATCATCCGGCGTTATTGAAAATGTGGGATAAACGTCAGCGCGGTTACCGGGCAATGGGGTATTGTATTGCCGCTGGCAGCACTTCCAATTCCGGGCAATCAACCTGTTGATTTTACGAACCTTGGTGCAATTGCTGTCGAAACAGTTCCATCAATATCTCAATATTGGCGGTACCTGCATAATTCAGGCGGGTGATAAAGGCGATCTGCCGGTGTGGCCCTGGTTCATTCAGATGAATCGCTTTTATTTCAGCGTTGTCGTCAATCAACTGATTCAGTGCCATTTCCGGCACCAGAGTCGTGCCCATATGGCCTGCCACCATTTGTACCAAGGTATTCAGGCTGGTGCCCGAGAGAGAGTGTTTCATTTCGACGGGTTTGAATTTACAGGCCGCAAGGGCATGGTCTTTCAGGCAATGCCCTTCTTTCAACAATAACAGAGGAACCGTTTGCAACTGTTTGCTTGTAATTTCACCAAGCGAAGCCAGTTTGTCCGTGCGGTGGGTGACGACAAAGAAGTCTTCCTCCCAAAAGGTAAATGCATGCAAACCGTCGATAGCATAGGGCAAAGCCAGTATGGCAGTATCAATCTCGCCGCTTCTGACTTTTTCCACTAGCACGCTGGATTGCTCTTCGATAATCGTAAGCTGGAAATCCGGGTACTGCTTTCTGACCTCCGGCAATACTTTTGGTAGCAGATAGGGGCCAATGGTGGGGATAACGCCCAGTGACATGGGATAGCCAAGGGGCGTATTCTGGCTGCGGCATAATTGATAAAGTTCATCCACCGCCAGATTAATCGTGCGGGCCCTGTCCAGAATGGTTGCGCCTACCGGCGTCACTAGTACTTTCTTGTTATTTCTTTCGAAAATTTGTGTTTTGAGCTGACTTTCAAGCTCGGATATGGCGGTACTCAATGCTGATTGGGAAACAGAGCAGAGTTCAGCTGCCCGCTTGAAATGCCGGGTTTTATCAACAGCGAGGGCATAACTTAGTTGCTTGATGGTAATCATGACCAGCCCCTTTGTCGGAAGTTTTACAAAACATCTAGTAGCTACGGTACATTTTGAAACTCAAGATAAGTAGTTACAACATCTACTCGGTTTTGGCAGAACCATTCAGGTTGTTTTTTTCAACATCGCTGATTTCCGCCATCGTCGTGCGCATCCAGTTTTCTGCTTCGGCGTTGATTTCCGCAGCTTTGCGGCCACGTGTTTCGATCACCGGACCAATGACGAGCTGAATGGTGCCTGGCCGTTTAACAAATTCACGTCGTCCCCAGAATTCTCCGGCATTGTGTGCCACCGGCACGATGGGATAGGCACTTTCTTCAGCCAGTATGGCGCCACCCATTCCCCAGCGTTTGTAGGTGCCCGGGGTGATACGTGTACCTTCGGGGAAAACCGTTACCCAGATGCCTGCATCCAGCCGCGCGCGTCCTTGTGTGATAATTTGTTTAATGGCTTTGCGACCGGACGACCGGTCAATAGAAATGGGCTTCAACATGGCCATCCCCCAGCCAAAAAATGGCACCCACATCAACTCGCGTTTTAACACCCATACTTGCGATGGAAACAACAATTGCAGCGCATAGGTTTCCCAGGTGGATTGATGTTTGGAAAAAATAATCGCGGCACCCTCAGGAATATTCTCGAGGCCTTTCACCTGATAGTTTACACCACACAAAGTCTTTAATGTGCCGATGACATAAACCGCGTAAATGCGGGCCGCACGAGAGCGCAGACGGAATGGCAAGGGTGCGCACAACAATAACAGCAGCGAAATCAGCACGGTCGCGACGATCATGCTGGCACTAAATATCAATGAACGCATAAACTGCATCAGCCACAATACCCGTTAGTCATTTAATTTTCCTGTTAACACAGCATCTGCTGCCATTGCTAAATCCTTAAATACCGGCACATTTTCCAGGCCAGGGGTCGTCGCCAGTTGTGCAAGGCTGCGTTCACCTTTGCCGGTACGCACCAGAATGGGGGCTGCGCTGACCGCCTGCGCACTTTGCAAATCACGCAACGAATCACCAATCACTGGCACATCAGTCAGTTCGGTCTTGAATTTACGGCCAATCTGCTGCAACAAACCCGGCTTGGGTTTACGGCAATCACAACCCGCATCCGGTGCATGGGGACAATAAAAAATGCCATCGAGATGCCCGCCCACCGCCGCCAATAATTTTTCCAGCTTGTGATGCATGGCATCAAGCGTTTGCAGATTAAACAAACCACGCGCAATACCGGACTGGTTGGTGGCTACCACCACGCAATAACCCGCCGCATTGAGACGTGCGATGGCTTCCAGGCTACCGGGTAAAGGAACAAATTCTTGTGGCGACTTGATGAAATCATCGGAATCTTTGTTGATCACACCGTCGCGATCCAAAATGATCAAAGGCATTGGCTACGTGGCTGGTGGAAAATTAAGGGAGAGTATTCTAACAGAAGCGGGCGCGCACAAAAAAACCGGGATTCGCAATAGTGAACCCCGGCCGGTACTGATTAAATGTCTATATTAGAAAATCAGGACTCGGCCATGCACAAAAAGGCAAAGCCGAACAGTACAACAAACATCACAATTGCTGTAGTCATTAAAAAAACCTCCTTATTTCTTTTAAAACAACCCGAATGGTGTACAAATAATAGACAGTGCTTCCATGCTGTCAAGGAGCTTATGACCCGGCAGGCAATGTTTGGCTTCGATATGAGTCATCGAGACAGGGGTAACCCGCGTTATTAATCTCAATCGCCACGGGTATATTTGACGACACGTCAAGAAATTTGGCTGGTATGTTCCCATACCGTTAAGAAAATTTTACCGGAGTGTCAAAAATAACGTGCGATTTCTAGTTGTAAATAGTTATCTTTACGCACGCTGGCCAGTAATTCGGTATCGGTGATATTGATGAAGGCCTGGCCTTCCAGGGTGATTTTCCAGTTGGCACCAAGGCGGCGGCTGGATTCCAGGGTAAGCAGGCGTGTAGTGTCGTCGCTGTCGAAAATCATACCCAGTAAGAATTCCGTGGATTGTTCATCGTTGAGGGTGAGGCGGCTGGCTAACAGGATATCGTCGGCGAAAGGGGTAGATGCATCGTCGCCGCGTTCATCGTATAAAATTTCAGAAATCATGCCGAGATCGGCATTGCTGTCCGCGATACCGACGAAGGTGTACTCGAATCCGGCGGTGAGGGCGGTGTAAGGTTTGTCCTGGCCGATACGATCACGTTGACCAGAGCGGTTGATGATTTCCGCTTTCCATAACCAGTCCCCCAGAGTGGCTTGCAGATCAAGTCCCCATTGTTCAATGAGCACATAATTTGGGATGAGTACGGGTTGGCCTTTGTCATCCTGTCCACGCGTAAAACCCGGATCGCGGCTGGTGCCGTTAAAGTAGCTGAGGCCGACGTCCCAGTCACCCAGATAGTGAGCCCAGCGTGCGGCGTAATCGATATGGTGTTCTTTATCGCTGGATTCGTAAGTGGCCTGATCAGTATCGATGTGCGGTGAGAAACGCAGGCGGCCTTTTTCGCCGGGAAAGGTGCGTTCACGAAAGCCAGGCAGCACAAACAGATCCAGTGTTCCCCAGTCACGAATCAGGGCGAGGTTGAGCATGGGCTGGCCGAGCTTTTCTTCACCATCGGTGGCATCAACCAGATCGGTTTGGTTGATGATGTCCACTAGATGTTGTGATTCCGTGACGCCCCAGAACACCTTGCGTATGCCAACGCGTAGCTCCCAGTCATCCGCTGCTTTTAACCAAGTGAGTTCACGAATGTCAGCATGGCTACGTTCGTCGTCATTTTCATCCCAACGGATGAAAGGGACGATGGTAAAGCTTTGCCGTCCGTCGTCCCAGTCGGTGTAATACTCAGGTTGTGCCGAGAATGAAATATTATTGTCGTGCTGGCGCGCATCGACCGGGCTGTCGGCAAAGGCGCGAAATTCACCGCTGATATAACCCGACCATTCTCCGGCATGGCTGAGTACCGGGTTGCCAAACAGGCTAGCCGAGAACAGCAGAAGAGTGGTGCGAGCCAACATATCAGCGCGCACGTTTCAGGCTGTTGCGGTCAAAGTCACGATCCGTTAAGCCAGTTTTGAAGCGGTAATCCTTCCAGTGCAAGTCTGTGCTTTTTTTGGTGAGGTGATTAACGACACTCATGTTTGCCGGGCGCCAGAATTGGCCTTCATATTGCTGGTGACCGGAAGCAGTGAGCGTTTTTAACAGCGCTTTTTTACGATCGTAAAATTCAATTTTCAGTGGCTGATACATTTCTGTATCTAGCCAAGTAACTAGAAGTGTGTAACCGGAATGTTTGTAGGCGGGCTTGCGCTCGATAACGAATGCTTCACGTCCATTGATTTTTTCGGTGCGTAAATATTTATAGCTGTACTTTTCCACTTCTTGTGACGAAAGGTCTTCGTAGGAAAATTCACTTCCCATAAACGGTCCGGACTTGTTGTTAGAGGAGATGCGTTTGACGCGTTTCAGTGCAGGCAGGTATAGCCATTGTTCATCAGGTATCAATGCGTGGGTATAGCTCAAGAAAGCAGTACCTTTGATATCGCGAGGGGAATCAAAAATACTCAGGGCTTTATCACCATCACCACTTACTTCCAGGGTTTTGGTGCGAATATTGCGTTTACTTTCCTGGCCGTGGCGATTCCGTAAAATCATTTCCAGGCTGGCCGTTTGATTCTGCCAGCCGGTGTCACGCTTATCGGCTTCTATGGCGATAGCCAGACCTTTTTCTTCATCTGTTTCTGCCACTGCAAGCAATGGCAGGCTGGCCAGTATTACGAGCAAACTGATGTGTTTTAGGTTTAACGAGAGATTATGCATGATTAGGCTCCTTGATGGCGGGCTGTTTGCTGGTTTTCTTTTTGTCAAACAACATGAGAATGGGGGGTAGCAATAAAAAGTCGGCCAGTAACGCAAAGGTGATAACGATGGCGGTGAGTAATCCCATGCCGGCATTTAACTCAAAGCTGGATAACGACAAGACCATGAAGCCAACCACGAGTACCACCGAGGTGGTGAACAGGGCCATGCCCACATTACGGAAGGCGTAACGGACGGCCTCCTCGGCATCCAAACCTTTTTCCCGGCGGGCTCGCAGATATTTACTGAGAAAATGCACAGTATCATCGACCACGATACCCAGCGTCATACCGGCGACAATGGAGAGGCTTAGTCCCACCTCGCCGACCAGTAATCCCCACAGGCCAAAACCCATTGCGGCGGGTATCAGGTTGGGAATCAGACTCAACAGGCCAATTTTGATTGAGCGTAGGGCGAAGATCAAGATAAGGGAAATACCAATCAAGGCGAGGGTGGTACCGATCAACATGCTGATGATGTTACGCTTTCCAATGTGAGCGAACATCATTGATACCCCGCTGCCTTCCTTGCCGCTGAGATGCGTGGTATTTTTTTCCAGCCACTCGGAGGCGCGGTTGTCCAGTGCCAGCAAGTCATTGGTTGACAGGGTTTGCAGGCTGACGGTAAAGCGTGTGGCAGATTTTTCCACGTTGATCTGATTATTAAGGTCTAGTCCGTAAGGCAGTGACATTTCATATAACAGTAAATATTGTGCAGACAGGTCACGCTCATCGGGTAACTTGTACCAGTCTTGTTCATCACCGTGCATATTTTTATTGAGCCGCTTCATAATGTCGGTAATGCTGTTTACGTGAATGGTTTCCGGTTGCTCGCGATACCAGTCGGCAAAGGCGCTGACGTCCCGTAGGTATTCGGGGTTGCTGATACCGCCAGACTCACCGGAGTCTAGCGAGTAGTCAATGATATAAAGGCCCGTCAGGTTTTCTGCCATGAAGTCGGCATCTGTACGGAATTGCACGGTCTCGTCAAAATAATGTACGAAGACATCATTCATTTCATTGCGGGGTATCGAGGACACCAAAGCGATGGCAATGATGGCCATGCCCCAAATCAGTTTTTGGCGTTGCTTGACCACAAAATCACCGACACGATGCATCAGATGGCTGTCATCATTTTCAACCGGGCGTACGCGCACGGGTAATACTGACATCATTGCGGGTAAAAACGTGACAGATAAAAAGAAGGAGGCGACCACACCGATAGCCACCATGTTGCCGAGGTGCTGAAAAGGGGGCACGTCGGAAAAGTTCATGCTCAAAAAGCCCAGAGAGGTGGTGATGCTGGCAAGAAACACCGGCTGCATATTGATGCGCAGGCTTTCTATGATGGCGGCCTTTTTGTCACGGCCCATACGCATTTCGTGCAACAGGGTGACGAGAATATGCACGCAGTTGGCGATGGCCATCGTGAGGACAATGGTTGGCGTGGAAGCCGATGGCGGGGTAATAGGAAAGCCGAGATAACCTCCCAAGCCCATGGCCGTCATGATGGAACCGATGATCACCAGCAAGGTGGCGAAGGTGCCGGAGAAGCCGCGAATCATCAGTCCGAGGGTGACCAGCATGAGCGCAAAACTGATGAGCACCAGTGTTTTCATATCGGCCTGTGATGCCTCGGCAAAGGCGTTGTTCATGAGGACCATGCCGCTGAGATAAATGTCAATTTGCGGATACTGCGCTTTTATTTCTGCAGCGAGATTGCGGGCAAAGGCGACAACCTCTGGTACTTCGCTGATTTTTTCACCGGGCAGTTGCACGGTGACGTTGACACCGGTGACGTGGGCACGATCAGAAACAAGGCGGCTTAGTAACAGGGGCTCACTGAGTGCAATGTGTTTTATTTTTTTACGACTGTCATCCGTCAGCTCGATCTCTTCATCGATCAAATCCCTGACCAGTAAATCATCACCTTCGGCTTCGGTATTTTGGAAGTTAGCCAGCGAATCAACACGAATGGAATAGGGGGTTTGCCAGGCCTTTTCGGTCAGTATTTTTACCGCTTCCAGGATCTCTTTGTTGAAGGCATTGCCATCTTTGGGCGCCAGGATAAACATGACATTGTCATTTTTGGTGTACATAGACTCCAGAGCTTCAAAGGCGAGTAGCTGTGGATTATCTCCGCTGAAAAAGACCCGGTAGTCGGTTTTGAAGGCCAGGAATTTCATACCGGTGGCTGCACCCATTACCATGAGAATGGCGGCCAGCATCACCAGCCAGGGATGACGAGTGATCCACTGAGCGTAACGAATAACGAGAGTAGACTCACTCATAATGGTTTTCCTTTTTTTGGTTTTTGGTTTTGGGGTTTGCAGGCTGTTGTGTATGGGGTTAACGTTTTTCCAAGCCGGTCAGCATGAGTTGCACCACGTTTTCGGCGCGTTTTTCAAAGGTTTCAAAATCATACAAAGACATGAACAGCGGCACGCTAAATATGGTGATGGCTGTGGTAATGGCCTCGGCAGTGTCGTGCGTATCGGAGGTAGAAAATTCGTTGCGCCGGATACCATCTTCCAGTAACTCAATGATCAGGTTGCGTCTGTCGAGTTCGTACTGGTTAACCATTTCCAGGCGTGCATCGCAAATGGCGGTGACCATTTCATTGATGCGCGGGTCGTTGGCCCATTCGTTATGAGTGTGAGCGAGTGTTTGCAATACCATATCATGCAGACGTTCCGCAGCAGGCCGCTGGGTTTGTTGCACAATGTTTTTTATCAGTAACAGTTTTGTGTCGAGACAAGAGCAAGCCAGGTTGGAGCCGATATCCAGTTTATTTTTAAAAAAGCGGTAGAGGTTGGCTGCGGACATGTCACAGTCTTTGGCAATTTCAGCCATGGTGGTCTTGTTGTAGCCGAACTGGGAGAAACGTTCACCAGCTGCAGTGAGAATGCGCGTGCGGACGTCGCAGGTCGGGCTGGGTGTACTGCTACAGGGTTGGGTACGAGAGGTCATGCTTTGTACTGTAATCGCTGAACGCTGAACATTCAAGATAATATTCAGAATTCATTCGGAGTCGAATTATTCTCTGATAAAGCTATTCCGTATGCACAAGATTTCAGCATTGATTTTTATTTTGTCAAAATCAGTTTTCCTTGCCGGGTGGTACGCAGGCGATAAATCTGATCTCCGTGTTCAATGCAAATTTCCTGACGTCCCTGAAACAGATCCCGGCTGTTGATGCTGTTGATGTCGGTTGTGGTTGTTTCAACGAGTGGGACTGTGGGTGAATATGGAGTGCTTTTAGTGTCCATGGTGGTTGTCCTTTCTGTTGCTTGTTTCCGATGGACTGTCCTTTCTATCGGTCGCCTCATTTTACTTTAGCCCTAATGATAGCGATTCTTTTTTGCCTGTCAATGCAAATGATAATGATTCGTATTTACTTTTGGGGGTCATCCGGGCATACTGTTTTCCAGCCAGCAAGCAAACTGCGTGATTCCGATTCAGTCGCAGCCAGCCAGTGACGCCGCCCCACTTATTGCCTGAATAGTGCAGTGGGGCATGACAATCGTTGAAAGTATTTTGGGAGATGAATAAATGAAAAGACAACAGTTTCTGTTGCGTAGTGTTCTCGTTGCAATGGCTCTGGGTCTGACTCTGCCAGCGGGTGCGGCGGATGAAGAAGCAATAAAGAAGGATGAGCCGCGTGCCAAGGTGCTGGACAAGGTTATGGTCATCGGTAATCCCGCTAATATCGAAGAAATGCCGGGTTCTGCCTACGTTATTACCCAGCAGGATATTCGCGAACAAAACTACGATGATGTGAACCGCGTGCTACGCAAGGTACCAGGTGTTTATGTGCGAGAAGAGGATGGTTTTGGTTTGTTTCCCAATATCAGTCTGCGCGGCGTGGATACAACTCGTAGTTCCAAGGTGACGGTGATGGAAGACGGTGTGCTTACCGCACCGGCCCCTTATTCTGCTCCTGCGGCTTATTACACACCCACCATGGGTCGTATGAGTGGATTGGAAGTGCTCAAGGGTTCCAGTCAGATCAAATACGGTCCGCAGACCACTGGCGGAGTCATTAATTACCTGTCCACGCCGATTCCGTTGAAAGAGACCGCTTACCTGAAATCCTCCTACGGTAGCTTTGGTGATTTGCGTACCCATGCCTATGGCGGTAATACGATTGACACAGAGGCCGGTCAGTTTGGTTTTTTGGTGGAAGGTTATTTTCGCAAAAATGATGGTTACAAAACTATTGACGAAACACCGGATTTTCGTGATGGTGATACCGGATTTACCAAATCTGAACCCATGGTCAAGCTCTCATGGGAACCGAATACTGATATGTACCAGCGCCTGGAATTTAAATACGGCAGCTCTGAACTGGATGCCAACGAAACTTATCTGGGCTTGAGTGAGGCTGACTTTAAGGCTGATCCTAATCGTCGTTATTCAGCCAGTCGTTTTGACAACATCAAAAGTGATCAAACACGCAGCTATTTGCGGTATGCCGTGGCTCCCACGAGCGATGTGGATGTGATTGCCACGTTGTATAAAAATACCTTTTCGCGGAACTGGTACAAACTTAAGGATTTGCGCAACGTCAATGGCAATACTATCGGGCTTGCTCCCGCTCTGGCCGGTGCGCAGAGTGGTGAAGGCCTGGATTGCTTGCGCGGTGATCTGGCCTGTACTTTGCGTGTGCGTGCCAACAATCGTGATTACGAAAGCCAGGGGATGGATCTCACCGGTTATTTCCGTTTTGGTTCCGATGCTGTGCAACATGAAATCACTGCGGGTGTTCGGGCGAACAATGATCGTGTGCGCCGTTTCCAGTGGGACGACGATTATACCCAGGCCGCCAATGGCACTATTTCTGGTATGACTCCCGGTACTCCCGGTGGTGCAGGTAACCGCTTGCAAAAAACCGATGCCATTGCTGTGTTTGTGCAAGACAGTATTAACACCGGTGCCTGGAGTTTTACTCCTGGTCTGCGTTTTGAGCAGCTAGATCAGACTTTTGTGGACTACAACGATTCCACTAAATCCGGTACCAATAAAATGGATATGTTAGCTGCCAGCTTCGGCTCCACGTACACCTTCAACGACGCGTGGGTGGGTTTTGGCAGTATCAACCGCGGTTTCTCCCCACCCAGCCCCAAAAGCGCTGTGGAGGGCAGCACCGAAGAAACCAGCACCGCCTATGAACTGGGTATCCGTTACACCAATGCCGAACAAGCACTGGCGATTGAAACCGTCGTCTTTTATACCCGATTCAGTGACCTTATCGTCATTGACAATATCGGTGGTGCGGGCAGTGGCGAAACAGGTAACTTTGGGCGAGTTGATAGTGCCGGCCTGGAGCTTGCGGTGCAGTACGACGCGGGCATTGCCAATCATTGGCAATATCGTAATCCCTGGTATCTGACGGCCACTTACACCGATGCCACCCAAAAGAACGATGTGTCGTCCATTGATGCAGAGTCTATTTTCAGTTATGGTGAAAAAGGTAACAAAGTGCCGTATATTCCGGAATTGATACTGAGTCTGGGCACTGGCATTGAATCTGAAAAATGGGGTAGCTTCATTACTGGTACCTATGTGGCAGAGACCTACAGCAGTGCTAACAATGTAGATAGTCAGCTTAACGGTGCAGGTGAGCCTGATGCGCGCTTCGGTAAAACTGATACCTACTTTGTGGTAGACGTATCAGTATTTTACCGCATTAATGATGGAATAAAGTTCTTCGGTGGCGTGCAAAATGTAGCGGACAAGGTCTACAATGTTTCGCGCCAACCAGCAGGACCTCGCCCGGGTATGCCCCGGTTTGCCTATGCGGGTATGGAAATGGAATTCTGATTATGCTTCACCACTCCATCCTGTTTTGTTTAATTGCGCCCGACAATATCACCTTGATGGAGGCTAACCATGTATAGTTTGTTTCAACAGGGCGGAGCAGTGATGTATGTGTTGCTGTTTATGTCCATCCTTGCCACCGCTATTATTCTGATGAAACTGTATCAGTTTTTTCGCAGCGGCCTGCGTCGTTTGGCGTTTGTAGACGACACCGTGTCGGCTGTGCAGCGTGGCGAGCATGAGCAAGCTATCAAAAGTCTGCAGCAGCATGACAATCCCGTAGCCAGAGTATTGGAAAGCGCCATTCATTATGGCGCCGACCCCGTCATGTCCACGGGCGATGTTGAGGCGGAGGTGAGCCGTGTGGGCAGTGCGCAGATACGCAATCTGGAGTCCTGGCTGCGCGGTCTTTCCTCCATCGCCCATCTCAGTCCGCTGTTGGGTCTGCTGGGTACGGTCACCGGCATGATCGCTGCGTTCATGAGTCTGGAAGCTGCGGGTTCCCGGGTCGATCCTTCTATTCTTTCCGGCGGTATCTGGGAGGCTTTGCTCACTACGGCTTTTGGTCTTACTGTGGCGATTCCTGCCATGGCGGCCTTTTATTATCTGGAAGGAGAAGTGGACCGCAGCCGTGCAGCGATGAAGGACGCCAGCATCCGGGTGTTGCGCCACTTCGGTAAAACGCCCCATGTGGACAGTCGAGGCGATGAGCGCGTCGAGGACGAAACCTATGGACTTTGAAGGGCGCGCCCGCATTCATTCCCACCTTGATATCGCGCCGCTGATTGATATCGTATTTTTGCTGTTGGTATTTTTCATGCTCACCAGCACTTTCATCGTGCCCGAGGCCATTGAACTGGAGCTGCCGGAGTCCAGTAGTGCCCAGCAGGTGAGCGATATTACGCCCATTGTGGTGTCGCTGGATCAGACCGGCCAGCTAGCCCTCAATGATGAGCGTGTCGAACTGGAACAGTTGCGAGCGGTTATCGAGCCGCTGATCAAACAAAACGCCGATGCACCCATTACGCTTAAAAGTGATGCCAGCACCCGGGTACAGCAACTGCTGCAAGTGATGGATGAGATACGCGCAGCAGGTGGCACGGATGTGGCTCTTGCCACTACGCAAAAATGAGTCTCATGGTACCAATGTAACTCATGACTATTACCCCGCGACATCTGAGCACTACTTTGCTGATTGCCCTGGCTCTGCATGCTGGTTTGGTGCTGTGGTTGACGTTGCCGGAGCCTGACCTCCCTGTTGAGCCTCCTGCGCCGCCTCTGCGTGTTAATTTGTTGGCCATGATGGCAGAGAATACAGTGGATGCGCCGACACCACCGCCTGAGCCAGTGCCGCCGCCACCAAAGCCTAAACCAAAACCCAAACCCGAGCCAAAACCGGAACCGCCCTTACCTGAGCCGGAACCTCAACCAGAGCCAGAACCTCTGCCTGAGCCCGTGCTTACTCCGCTGGAAACACCGCCTGAGCCGCCGCCTGAACCCGTACAGCAAGTGGTGCAAACGCCACCAGTGGAGCCACCTGTTGTTGCGCCACCCGTGGATGCGGTGGCCACTGCTCGTTATGAGCATCTATTGGTAGCCTGGCTGGAGAAGCATAAAAAGTACCCTCGTCGTGCCAAACGGTTGCGCATTCAGGGCGAGGCTGTGTTGCGCATTCTGATTAATCGCGCCGGTGAAACACAGCAGGTGACGCTGGAGCAACGCACCGGCAACCGTCTGCTGGACAAGGCCGTGTTGAGTATGGCACAACGGGCTGATCCTTTCCCTCCCATGCCAGATAATGACCCTCGTCCAGAACTGGAATTCAGGGTGCCGGTGGCATTTTTATTGCGTTGACCGCCGTCCTTTGATCTTCATCCTTCAGCATTGCTCAGGCATCTCAAATTTTCCATAGAATGGCCGATAGTTTGTTCAGAAAACGGGCACTTACCGTTAGTGAACAGGGTACAAGATGATCCAAGCCAGGCGAGTTTTCTTCGTTCTTTTTGCAATTTTTCTGGGTATGCCTGCCGCCACGGCAGCGCGGGATATCAATGTTGAGTTAATTGATGCCGCCCGGCAGGGGCGTCTGGACATGGTGCGTTCATTGTTGAACGAGGGCGCAGATGTCAACGCGGCGAACGTCAGTGGCAAAACCCCGTTAATGAGCGCTGCCTATTTTGGTAACGAGCGTGTCGTGCGCCTGTTTCTTTCCGCAGGTGCTGATGTGAACGCCAAGGACAAAGGCGAATCCACTGCGCTTATTGCTGCGGCTTTTGGTGGTAGTCTCATGGTGGTCCAGGCACTGGTTGCCGAAGGTGCTGATGTGAATGCTAAATCCAAAACTGGAGTGTCTGCATTGCAAAATGCCAATACGCGAGGGTTTGCACAAATCGCCCGGATGCTGGAAGATGCCGGAGCAGAGGGCGGTAGTGGTAAGAAAAAGAAAGGTAAGAAAAAGAAAAAGAAGAAAAAATGACGTCGTTGTTGGTGTTGGTTTACACGGTGTCTCTTCTCTGGATTATTGCATCAGCTCATTAACCCCCGATTTTTGTTGTTGTAAAGTAGGTTTCTCTGCATTGTCTGTGCTGAACCAAAAACTCCCTATCTCATGACAGAATTAATTCCACTTGTTTTATTGATTGTCGGCAGCGCATTGCTATTGTGGTGGTTGTTGCGTTTTGTGCGTGCCTGCGGTGCAGCGCAGGCCGCGGATTGGGGAGGTACAGTTAATAATTACATTGTTGGTTTCATTGTGTTGTTTTGTCGTTATGTGCATCGATTTGAATATCAGTCGATTCCTTTGCCGGAGCAGGGTGGTGCCTTGCTGGCATGTAATCATATTTCCGGGCTGGACCCGTTTTTGCTGATTGCCGCCAGTCCCCGACCGCTACGATTCATGATTGCTCGCGAAGAATACGAGCGTTTTGGCTTGCAATGGCTGTTTCGGCGTGGGCAGTGTATTCCGGTGGATCGTGGGCGCCAGCCTGAACGGGCATTACGGGAAGCATTGCGTGCGCTGGATGCGGGAGACGTGGTGGCGGTGTTTCCGCAGGGAGGCATCCATCTGGAGTCGCACGGACAGCGCAAACTCAAGGGTGGAGTGGTGCGTTTGGCGCATAAGTCGGTCTGTTCGGTTTATCCCGTGCGTGTGGGCGATGTGCGGGGTGCGGGCCATACGGTGCGCGCCATATTTTTCCCCAGCCGGGCGAAGATGTGGGTAGCGCCGGTTTTGCACTGCGAAGGAGAAGAACATCACATCTGTCTGGCAATGCTGGCGCGGCGTTTAGGACTAGCCTCGGTGCAGGATTAAGCTAGGAGCCTGTCCGAGAATGAAAGTCGTCGCGAGAGAAAACCTGCCTCAAAATGGCTTTTCCTCGTGACAACTTTCATTCTCGGACAGGCTCCCAGTGGGTGTTAACAATTATTTTAGCAGGCCCTAGGCATGTCCTGCATATCATATAAAGTCAGAGGAGGATTAACCAGCAAAGTGATTGTTAATACCTCTTCAGCCTCTCCATGCTTATGAAAACACGGTGATATAACCGGTAACCAGAGGTTGCCTGTTAAATAATCAAGCGCTAACATTATTACCAGACCGGATATCATTTGCTGTACGGTTGGGGATTCTGCAACAGCAGAACAGATGACAGTATTGATCAACAGAGACCGCATGTTATGGAGCTGAAACTAGTACCCAAAGATGAGTGGGAAAACGAGGCCGGGCCGGAAGATGCTCCTTTGCAGCATATCGGGCCGGATCGGCGTAAGGAAACTCGCCGTATTACAGTAGATCGTCGGGAGATGGTGCGTTTTGAAAGCACTCCGGATCGCCGTCATAATGGAGACCGGCGCTTGAATACCCGTATGTGGGATGGGCGCGATTTCTGATTTTCGCGCCGCCTGTTTTGATGCCGTTTTTGAAAGGCACTTTCCGTTATCCGGGGAGTGCCTTTTTGTTTAACTGATTAATTTAGGTTTAACAACGGCAACAAGTTCGATCGATGCTTGGAATCATAAAGTCCGGCCCCCATGTAAGGGTTAACGAATGATTACGTTTTAATGGGGGCGAAGAATATGCGAATGGACAAACTGACCAGCAAGTTTCAAATGGCACTGGCGGATGCACAAAGTTTGGCGGTGGGGCGAGATCATCAATTTATTGAGCCTACCCATTTGATGATGGCGGTGCTGGATCAACAGGGCAGTACGGTGCGTCACCTGTTGAACAATGCGGGCGTTAATGTGAATCAGCTACGCACTTTGTTGGGTGAGGCATTAGAAAACATGCCCAGTGTGGAAGGTACAACGGGTGATGTGCATATCTCCAATGATCTGGGACGTTTGCTCAACGTCACCGATAAGCTCGCGCAGGATCGCAAGGATGCTTATATTTCCAGTGAACTGTTTGCGCTTGCTGCTGTGCAAAGCAAGGGGCAGCTCAGTGAGCTGTTGAACAAATCCGGTGCAGCCAAAGGTTCGTTGGAACAAGCTATTGAACAGATGCGCGGTGGTGAGAGTATTGATGATCCCAATGCCGAAGAGAGTCGTCAGGCATTGGATAAATTTACCCTGGATCTGACCGAGCGTGCGGAACAAGGCAAGCTGGACCCGGTGATCGGACGTGATGATGAGATTCGTCGAACAATTCAAGTATTGCAGCGCCGTACTAAAAACAATCCGGTACTTATTGGTGAGCCGGGTGTCGGTAAAACGGCAATTGCCGAAGGTCTAGCGCAACGGATTATCAATGGTGAAGTGCCGGAAGGCATGAAAGGGAAACGCTTGTTGTCGTTAGACATGGGCGCGTTGATTGCGGGTGCGAAATTTCGTGGAGAGTTTGAAGAGCGACTCAAGGCCGTGTTAAACGATCTGGCCAAACAGGAAGGCCAAATTATTTTATTTATTGACGAATTACACACTATGGTGGGTGCAGGTAAGGCCGAGGGAGCCATGGATGCGGGCAACATGCTGAAGCCAGCGTTGGCTCGCGGCGAATTGCATTGCGTTGGTGCGACCACGCTGGATGAATATCGTCAGTATATTGAAAAAGATGCCGCGCTGGAGCGCCGTTTCCAAAAGGTGCGGGTGGATGAGCCTTCGGTGGAAGATACGATTGCGATCCTGCGTGGTTTGAAAGAAAAATATGAAGTGCATCACGGCGTGGATATTACTGATCCGGCCATTGTTGCTGCGGCGACATTGTCGCACCGTTACATTACTGACCGACAGTTACCGGACAAGGCCATCGATTTGATCGACGAGGCCGCATCGCGTATTCGCATGGAAATTGACTCCAAACCGGAAAGCATGGATCGCATGGATCGACGCTTGATTCAACTCAAAATTGAACGCGAAGCACTGAAAAAGGAATCGGATGAGTCCTCCAAGCGTCGGCTGGCGGATCTGGAATCCGAAATCGAACGACTGGAACTTGAATATGCCGATCTGGAAGAGGTATGGAAATCAGAAAAGGCTGCGTTGCAGGGTACGCAACACATCAAAGAAGCGTTAGATCGTGCCCGGCAGGAACTGGAAACGGCTCGCCGTGCCGGTGATCTCGCGCGCATGTCGGAAGTACAGTACGGAAAAATCCCTGATCTGGAAAAAGAACTCGATATGGCGGCGCAAGCAGAAATGATGGACATGAAGCTGTTGCGTAACAAAGTCGCTGAAGAAGAAATTGCGGAAGTGGTTTCCAAGTGGACTGGTATTCCGGTCAACAAAATGCTGGAAGGTGAGCGTGAAAAACTGCTGCAAATGGAAGATGCATTGTGTGAGCAGGTGGTGGGACAGGATGAAGCGGTGAAAGTGGTGGCAAATGCTATCCGGCGTTCACGCGCGGGCCTGTCGGACCCGAATCGACCCAATGGTTCATTTCTGTTTCTTGGACCGACGGGAGTGGGCAAAACCGAACTGACTAAAAGCCTGGCGGCATTTTTGTTTGATACCGAAGAAGCCATGGTACGCATCGATATGTCCGAGTTCATGGAAAAACACTCGGTAGCACGGCTCATTGGTGCGCCGCCTGGTTACGTGGGTTACGAAGAAGGCGGTTATCTCACCGAGGCGGTACGACGCAAACCTTATTCGGTGATTCTGCTGGACGAAGTGGAAAAGGCGCACCCGGATGTGTTCAATATTTTGTTACAGGTGCTGGATGATGGTCGGCTTACCGATGGTCATGGTCGCACGGTGGATTTCCGTAATACGGTGATCGTGATGACTTCTAACCTGGGTTCTGACGTGATCCAGCAAATGGCGGGTGAAGCGAACTATGAGGCGATGAAAGCCGCAGTGATGGAGATCGTTGGTGGTCATTTCCGGCCGGAGTTCATCAACCGGGTGGACGAAACTGTGGTCTTCCATCCGTTGGGTCGTGAGCAGATTCGTGCTATCACCCGTATCCAGATTGATTATCTGAAGGCGCGATTACGAGATCGTGACATGGATCTGGAACTGACAGAAGCCGCACTGGATCAGTTGGGTGAAGCGGGTTTTGATCCTGTTTATGGGGCGCGGCCCTTGAAAAGGGCGATTCAGCATGGCATCGAGAATCGCTTGGCACAGGACATTCTCTCGGCGCACTTTCAACCGGGTGATGTGATTCTAGTGGATAAAGTGGGTGGCGAATTGCTGTTCACCAAGAAGGAGGATGTGAGAATCGGTGTGGCTTAAGAGTTTTTGTCGAACAGCTGAGAGTTACACGAAAAAATAACCGCTTATTAACCAAGCGAATTAATAATTTTAATCAAAAGCCCCGCTATCGCGGGGTTTTTTGTTGTGAATCAAGCCTGTTTTAGCTTTGTGGCAGAGGGAAGGCTGCGATGGCCATAGAGAATGCTTATGGCCTTTTTGTTTACATGGAAATTGTCTGGAGCTATATTATAGCCATATGTTAACTAAGGAATTACCGAGTGGTTTAGTCAAATACCGGTGATCCCAAGGGTAGATACACAGCAACAGCAACACAGGAGAAGTAATTATGACGTTTACAGCAGGTTTGATCATTGTAGGAGTGGTAGCTACTATTATTTTGTTGGTCACAGCGAAAGATATGATGAGTTCATCATAGGCTGTTCCAGCTGACAGTGAGGTTTACTGAAAGCAGACCCGCACCACCGTTGAACCGGGAGTGCGGGTTTTTTATTGTGTTTTTTTGAGACGTTCAGCGCGAGGGAAAGGGATAATTGCGCCCTTGGTCACAGGTGCCGGTTTCTTAAGGCTGGCGAACGGAGGTGTCTGCCCGGTGGTCAGCCCGACCAACTCACGTTGCTGATCACCCAGCAGGTGCAGGGAGTCCCACATCATGCCGGAAATGGCGATGCACGAGGCCATAGGTGTGCGGGCCAGTTGACGTGTTTGGTCGATTTGCCATTGAAGCCCCCTCAATCGTGTTTGTTTTTTAGCCGGGACGCTGGCCAGAAATGACTCGATATATTCTGTGCGTTTGGCTTCGAAGGTGGCTGGGTCGGTCTTGGCCAATGCCAGCATTTCATCAAAATCCACATGGGGTTCGTGTTGTTTCTGTGTACTGCTCATAACTCTCTCCATCTACTGCTGCGGTACCCGTGTTTGCACAAGCCTCCCACATGCCTTGCACCGTGTACCTTGACGACGAGTTCCCGAGGTGGAACTCAACAGGTGTTACCAATGGTTCGTTGTTATTTTTGTAGAGCCGGATTCCATTCTCCGGATTTCACTTTGCTTTGTCAAAATATACTTATAATATTTAAGGATAAAGCGCGGTTTTCTGATGCGCAGGTCTTTGTTTTTTTCTAGGGTATTATTTGTAGGCCATAGTCAATACGGCAAATATTGTCAGGATACAGAGGTTGGTTTTTTGACGATCAAGCTCGCCTAAACAAAAGGAAATTTCGCTTGGTACACCATCAAAATGTAGTCTTGATGATGTATTAGGAATAGGAACACGCAAATCACAAAAGCTCGAAATAGAACGACTACTTGTGCCCCAGAGGGTATTCCTGCACTTTTATTCAATCAGAACGAATGAATACGCACTAAAGCCGGGCGCCAAACAGGGAAGTTATTTCATGCGCGTTCCTTAGCTCGGGTTTGCGACCATTTTTTGTTGTTTGACCTTATGTAAAAAACTGGCAAAGAATGCGGCAAAAACACCGAGCATCAAACCGAGCACTAAAGACAGAATAATGATAAGGTTTTTGCCAGGGCCGACGGGTTGTAACGACTGCATTGGTGGCGCAATGGCGCGAGTGGCTTTCAAATTGTCCAGTTGTGCTTCAATCTGGGTAATGGTGTGCTGTTGACGTTCAATGGAACGTCGGGTGTCAGCCGAGAGTTTGGTGAGTTTTTCTTCGAGCTTGCCGATTTCGGGCTGATGGCGTTGTAGAGCACGTTGGTTGCCAATGTCCAGGCGGCTGAGTTCGCTGTTAGTTTTATCAATGAGTTTGTTCTGTATATTCTGGCTGCGCAGATTGGTGGCGATTTTTTCTTCCAGTTCCAGTCGCAGGTTTTGTTGGCCGATGAATAGACGTTCCTGCAAGGCAGCGAGTCGTGTGCGGTTTTGCTGGATGCCATTATCAATAAGCAGCATGGCCATGGCTGCTGATTCACTTTGCATGTTGCCAATGGCGCGTTTGCGCTGGGTGAGCGAGGAATTAATTTGTGATTCCAAGTCGGTGACTTGTTGTTTTAACAGGGTGTCGATTTCATCCAGACGTTGATAGCGTGCCTTGACCAGTTTGGCTTGGTCTTTTAAATCGGTTAATTGTTTTTCCTCACGGGCGAGCCTGTTTTCCAGTTGTTGCCGTGGCACGGCTAACATGCGCGGGTCACGTAGCTCATCCAGTTTAATGCGGGCGTTGTTGAGTTTACTTTCCAGTTGTTTTTGTTGTGTGCCCAGAGTACTGGGGTCGGTAATTTCATCCAGCTTTATTTCGGCCTGGGATAGTTGATTGTGCAGACGGGCCTGATAAACATTCATCACCCTTTGATGGTCTTGCAATAAATATTTCGTGATAGCTTGCAACTGTTGCAAGTAATCTGCGTTGTTTTTTTCGGCACCTTTGGTTTCTAGTACCACCAATTGGCTGTCCTTGGGGATGCGCGCATCAATTTTGTCGAGAGAGTTGTTATCAGGATGAGTCTTGTGAAATTGCTGTTGTGCTAACGGAATATAGCTTTCCAGTATTTTTGCCAGCACGGTTTCAGGAGGATCAATTAATTGCGGTACCGTGCCGGAGGCGGTTTGAGTCAATGTGCTGCCGATTTCAATAGTGGTTGTATAGCTGTATTTTTGTGGCAGAAGGAAGGCCACTAGCAAACCGGCGATGAGAGCCAAGGCCACCGATGTAAAAATTATTGTGCGATGTTTGACAAGTTCCAGCCACAGATCAACGAGGTTGATGTTGTCTTCTTCGTACCATTGTTGTTGCTCGGTTATATTGGATGGAGTGGCGGGCGAAAGCGTGTGTATCTTATTGGCAGGTTCGCTCATGAAGGTATTCTCCGTGTGCTGATTGGCATCAGCGTTGTCGTGCTCCGGTCTAGCGATGTGATCCTGGGGTAGACTCATCCTGAATTGGTACCTGTTTTTTTGTATTTGTTGCGTATTTTTAGGGTGCTCGGTGATGCATTCGGTAGCAATGTCCTGATTTCATTGCATTCGATGGCACAATAGTAGTCAAAGTTTTTGGCTTTTGCAGATTATTGTTAACCTGAAACCCGCGAGTGGTCGTGCTTGCGTAGTGTGGGATAGTAATTTCTTAGCATGAGTGACAACGTAGCGTGTAAAATTTCATCCACTCTATGGATCAAGAGCTCATGCTGAGTGGGTGAAAATACTCGTAGGATTCAGGTTAGTACGTACCCGTTGCCCTGAGTGGGGTGGATTCCAGAACTGATTTCAGGAAGTGGCCAGTATGGGAGTTTTCTGTCGCAGCAATTTTTTCTGGTGAACCACAGGCGACAATTGTGCCACCACCTTCACCACCTTCCGGTCCCAGATCAATGACCCAGTCAGCTGTTTTAATCACATCCAGATTATGCTCAATGACTACGATGGTATTGCCGTGGTCACGCAATCGATGTAACACACCGAGTAGTTGCTCGATATCATAAAAATGCAGGCCAGTAGTGGGTTCATCGAGAATGTACAGCGTGTTGCCGGTATCGCGCTTGGAGAGTTCGCGTGCCAGTTTTACGCGCTGCGCTTCTCCGCCGGACAATGTAGTGGCCGCCTGGCCTAGCTTGATATAGCTGAGACCGACATCCATCAGGGTTTGTAGCTTACGTGCTACTGATGGAATGGCATCAAAAAAATCACGTGCGTCTTCCACTGTTTGCTCTAATACTTCATAAATGTTGAGTCCCTTGTATTTAATTTCCAGCGTTTCGCGATTGTAGCGTTTGCTTTTGCAGATATCGCAGGGCACGTAGATGTCGGGCAGAAAATGCATTTCCACTTTGATAACACCGTCACCACGACAGGCTTCACAGCGGCCACCTTTAACGTTAAAGCTGAAACGTCCTGGTGTATAACCGCGTGCGCGTGCTTCCTGAGTGCCAGCAAACAATTCACGGATCGGTGTAAACAGACCTGCATAGGTGGCGGGGTTTGAGCGCGGTGTGCGACCGATGGGACTTTGGTTGATGTCCACCACTTTGTCGAATTGCTCAAGACCTTCTATCTTTTCCATTGGCGCAGGTGCTTCCTGGTTATTGTTGATTTGCTGCGCGGCAAAACGAAACAGAGTATCGTTGATCAGTGTGGATTTTCCGGAACCCGACACGCCGGTTACCGCTGTCATTAGTCCAGCAGGGACATCGACATCCACATTTTTCAGGTTGTTACCTGATGCGCCGCGAATACAGATTTGTCGTGTCGCGTCCGGCAGAGTGCGTTGCTTAGGGATGACGATGGACTTGCGTCCAGACAGGTAGGCACCGGTCAACGAATTTTCATTCGCCATGACTTCCTGCGGCGTACCTTGCGCAACAATTTCACCTCCATGCACACCGGCACCGGGACCGATGTCCAGCACATGATCTGCACTGGTGATGGCATCTTCGTCATGCTCGACGACGATGACGGTGTTGCCCATATCTCGCAGATAAGTGAGTGTATTGAGCAGGCGCTGGTTGTCACGCTGGTGCAAGCCGATGGAGGGTTCGTCCAACACGTACATTACGCCTACTAGCCCGGCACCGATCTGACTGGCCAAACGGATGCGTTGTGCTTCGCCACCGGACAGGGTATCAGCGCTACGGTCTAACGAAAGATAGTCAAGGCCGACGTTGACCAGAAAATCCAGTCGCTGGCCGATTTCTTTGACAATTTTTTCTGCAATCTGCCCTCGATGGCCCGCTAATTTTAATTGAGCAAAAAAAGTCTGTGCCCGGCCTACCGGTAGCGCGGTCAATTCGGGTAGCGTTGATTGTGCAACGAATACGTGGCGAGGGCCTTCGGCCAGACGTGTACCACCGCAATCGGGGCAGGAACGAGTATTGAGATATTTCGCCAGTTCTTCGCGTACCACATTAGAATCGGTTTCATGATAACGGCGATCCATGTTGGGCAATATGCCTTCAAAGGCGTGAGTGCGGCTGGTGAAAGTACCGCTGTTGTTATGGCGGTCTTTATAATAACGAAATTCGATTTCTTCTTTACCACTGCCATTGAGAATGATGTGTTGAATATTTTCCGGCAACTCACGGAATGATGTGTCTAACTCAAAGTGGTAGTGTTCTGCCAGTGAACTGATCATCTGGAAATAATAGGCATTGCGCTTATCCCAGCCACGAATAGCACCCGCAGGCAGGGATAGCTCCGGGTGGCGCACCACACGCTCAGCATCAAAAAACTGTTTTACGCCCAGACCATCACAACCGCCACAGGCGCCTGCCGGGTTGTTGAAAGAAAACATGCGCGGTTCCAGTTCCGGTAATGAATAGCCACATTGCGGGCAGGCAAACTGGGCAGAAAATAACAGCTCCTGCTCTCCATCTGTTCCTTGTGCATCGTTCATCAACACCGCCGAGGCAATGCCATCGGTGAGCGCCAGCGCGGTTTCAAAGGAATCGGCCAGTCGTGATTGCTGGTCATCACGTACTTTAAGTCGGTCTACAACAACCTCGATACTGTGTTTTTTGCGCAGGTCCAGCTCCGGCACACCGCCAAGCTCAAATAATTCACCATTAACGCGCACACGCACAAAACCCTGGGCGCGCAAATCTTTAAATACGTTGAGATGCTCACCTTTACGATTGCGTACCACCGGTGCCAGCAACATGATTTTTGTACCTTCCGGCAGGGCCAGCACTTGATCCACCATCTGGCTGATGGTTTGCATTTCCAGGCTGGTATCGTGCTCAGGGCAACGAGGCTCACCAGCGCGAGCGAATAGTAATCGCAGATAATCGTAAATTTCGGTGATGGTGCCCACAGTAGAACGGGGATTGTGTGAAGTGGATTTTTGCTCGATGGAAATGGCCGGAGACAGTCCTTCAATGTGGTCTACATCGGGTTTTTCCATCATTGACAGGAATTGGCGTGCGTAGGCGGAGAGCGACTCCACATAACGTCGCTGACCCTCAGCATAAATGGTATCAAAGGCCAGAGAGGATTTACCCGAGCCTGATAACCCTGTAATCACAATGAGTTTGTCTCGTGGTAATTCCACGTCGATATTTTTGAGATTGTGGGTGCGGGCACCCTGAATACGTATTAAATCCATACTGACTATTATCTCGTTGTTGGTGTTGCTGTCGTTAGCGTTCCAGGCATCGACGTTTTCCGGGTCGGGCGGGTCGAAAAAGGCACGTGAGTTTTTCCGGCGGAACGCAAACCTGATATCATACGCCGTTCTGTCTGAACGACGCAAAAACCAGCAACAATAAATTAACGTTGAGCAAGTATCGTAGTGACGCAATCCGCCTCCCACAAAACTACCCATAAAATGACAACAGACGACGCCATGCTACCCACCGAGCGTCGCGCCGTATTTTCCCTGGCGGGTATTTATGGCCTGAGAATGATGGGGCTGTTTATGATTCTGCCGGTGTTTGCATTGTATGCGGAAACGCTGGAAGGTTATACGCCCGCGCTTATCGGCCTGGCCATTGGTATTTACGGCCTGACCCAGGCCGCATTGCAGATTCCTTTTGGCATGGCCTCGGATCATTTTGGCCGCAAACCAGTGATCATTCTTGGGTTGGTGATTTTTGTTATTGGCAGTGTGGTGGCGGCCACAGCAGACTCCATGAGCGGTGTGATTTTTGGTCGGGCTCTGCAAGGTGCGGGCGCCATTGCCGCAGCAGTAATGGCGCTGGTGGCGGATCTGACTCGCGAAGAAAAACGCCTTGGAGCCATGGCCATCATCGGTATGAGCATCGGCGTGGCCTTTGCCGTGTCGTTGGTGATGGGGCCATTGTTTAGCAACTGGATTGGTGTGGATGGCATTTTCTGGCTGACTGCCGTGCTGGCACTGGTAGCCATCGCCGTGCTGCATTTTGTGGTGCCAAACCCGGTGCGCAGTGTTTTGCATCGCGATGCACAGACAGTACCCGCCCAGCTTAAAAACGTGATTCGCGATCCACAATTGCTGCGCCTGGATTTTGGTATCATGGTATTGCACATGATGCTTACGGCGACGTTTGTGGTATTGCCGCTGGCTTTGCGTGATCATGCAGGACTGGCCGCCGAGCAGCACTGGTACATCTACCTGCCGGTGATGGTGTTTGCCATGCTGCTGATGGTGCCGTTTATCATCATTGCCGAGAAAAAGCGCCGCATGAAAACGGTGTTCACCGCCTCGGTGTTGGTGTTGGGTGTAGGCCAGCTGGTTTTCATGTTTGGGTACAGCTCGGTTACCAGCATCGTGCTGGGATTGTTCATTTTTTTCACCGCATTTAATGTGCTGGAAGCCTCATTGCCTTCATTAGTGGCGAAAATGGTCTCGCCTGATAACAAAGGCACGGCCATGGGAATGTATTCCAGCTCACAGTTTCTTGGTGCTTTTTTTGGCGGTGTGTTGGGTGGCTGGCTGTACGGTGCTCTGGGTTTTGAAGCGGTATTTGGCTTGTGTGCAGGCATGTCGGCCGTGTGGTTTTTGGTGGCAGCCACCATGCAAAGCCCGCGTTATCTCAGTAGCCACCTAGTGCGGGTAGGGCCCGTCAGCGAAGACGAGGCTCGACATCTGGTGGGTGAATTCACCAGAGTGACCGGTGTTGCCGAAGCGGTGGTGATTGCCGAGGACGGTGTCGCCTATTTGAAAGTAGACTTGCACGCTTTGGACCGCGAGGCGCTTAAAGCCTTTGCGGCGGATGATGAATTTATTGACAATACAGACAAGCAAGACAACTAATGATTCGTAACGACTCAGCTTGTCGCTGATTTGTCTGATGACTGCGTCAAGAGCGCTTATTGACACCAGTAAACTCCGCGCTTTTGTCTTGCCTTCGAATAAAAGTCTTCGAACAAATCAAAGGCAATCTGAGCCGTTACCGTACATTTGAAAAACCAGGTTGAATAGTTACGATTATTCTTGAATAAAGCAGTTTACAAGCAGGAGAGAAAACAATGGCGCGTGGCATAAACAAAGTCATCTTGATCGGTAATTTGGGACAGGACCCCGAAGTGAAATATATGCCCAATGGCGGTGCGGTGACCAATGTCACCGTAGCCACCAGTGAAAGCTGGAAAGACAAAAGCACCGGTGAGCAAAAGGAAAATACCGAATGGCATCGTGTGGTATTTTTCCGTCGTTTGGCAGAAATCGCGGGTGAATACCTGAAAAAAGGCTCCAAGGTATATATCGAGGGTAAGCTGCAAACTCGCAAGTGGCAGGACCAAAGTGGTAACGACCGGTACACCACCGAGATTATTGCCAACGAAATGCAAATGCTGGACAGCCGTGGTGGTGGTGGAGGAGGAAGTGGTGGTAATTTCAATCAGTCACCCAGTCAATCCTCAGGTGCTGCCCCACAACAGCAACCCGCCACTGCACCGGCTGGAGGTGGCATGGGTGATTTTGATGATGATATTCCGTTTTAGGCTAGAATTTATATAAAAGCGCAAGACAGAAAATAACAAAATCCCTACAGAGCTTTTTGACAGGGATAGGTTGCCGCTGGATATTGCTAACCGATTCCTGTTTACACGAATAAACAGCTCTGCATACAAGGCACTCCAGTTGACCACCAAAAGTGGCGCTTCGCTTGCTTTTGGGGTCAACTGAGCTTAATCGTTAGAGGGCCAAGCGAAGCTTGGTGTACCTTGCAGGGTGGAAGTCCCCGTCCGGTAAGGTTCAGCCAACCACCGGTATCGAGTGTGGTGGAGTGGGTGGGAATCCTGCGAACAAGGCAGACGAAGCGTACACAGAGAATCTTGCAGGCCGTAGGGGTAACCGCCTACCCTGAGAGTTGGTACAGTTTCGAAATGCAAATTGAGATCGGCAAGGGTTTTAACGTACACCGAAGCGCTAGAACAATATCGTTAATTCGAACAATGTGTTCTTGGGGTATTTACAAATCAAGGGTTTACTCCAAGATACCTGCAGCAGGAGCCACGGGATGTGGGATATGATTTTGTTTTAACTTTAAATGCACGCCTGTTTTTCAACAGCATTGAGTAGCGATCCAACTTCTTAATTTGATCGGTGCCCCAGTACTTCCTTCTCTTCTAATCCAGCGCCAGGCTCATTCCACAGCCGCCAGCTTGGATTCCAGACGACTGCGCAACTCCCGCTCGTCTGCCGGTATGCTTGTGACCTGCAGTGGCTGACCATCCTGCTTCAGGAACACCGCCTGACCATCGACCAGCTGATAGCGATTGGCAAACGCGCGCCCCTGCGGAGTTCCCAAATCGACCACTACAAAATCAAGCCGCGAATCGTAATCGCTCCTGACCTGACGCAGGCGATTAAGCGCGTCTCCGCCGGTAGGCGAAAAGTTCTCATAGGCCAGAACCAGAGCCGGCTTGCCCTGGCCAATGACAGAAAGATCGGTGCTAATGGGTTTTCCGACACCCATTATCAAAAAGTAGCCCAGTGCAATCAGGGCCACGAGGGATGCGGCGGTCACCGCGATTGTTTTAACCATCGTCGTGCAGTCTCCCACGTCAAATGCGGCTGGCCAAACATCAGCGACCATTGCCAGTCAGCGTGGTTAGACTCCGGACTTGCCAGGATGTTCCGCGATAAGTGTAAGGAGGTCCGTTGGCAATAGCCGCTCCGGAGTATGCAGCCGCTATCGCACCAGTCTGACGGATAGGGACACCCATAAAATATCTGCATCAAATATCCTTTATGGCTGCACCGAACCTATATTTGATGGGTGTCTCCGTTCTTTTTTCAATCCCAACCAAAAAAAGAAATCAGTTTTACATTAGTTCTACTATGGAGCGTGCTCTTGGCTTTCATGAGAAAGAAGTCGACGTATTTAAAGGCACATTGTATGGTGAATCCATTACATAACAATTAAAATGCACTCGGAAAAACACAACTACGCTCGTTCCTCACTACGCCGTGTTTTCCCGGTGATTTTGGCCGTTCTGAATGTCTGCTTTTGAATGGATAACTTGATTGCGGCTATAAAACATCAAGGTCCGCTATCGCTGCGAAGCTGCCTGTCAGGAGTATAATTTTGTGAAAGTACTCAGGAATTAATCGCTCAAAGGCTCATGTATACTGAGCCATTTGGCAATTAATTCTTGAGTTTAAAATAAGAACCACTTTTATTTTGTCACATTGGCATGGAAAGATATAAATATTGTAAGCTGGAGTTAGACTCGTTTAATCAACTAAAGCAGGTAAAGCAATGAAGCGGATTATGTTATTTATTATGACCAATATTGCCATAATGGTAGTGCTGAGTATTACTTTGCGCCTATTAGGCGTTGACAGCATACTAGCGGAGAATGGCTCAGATCTTAATATACAAGCATTAGTCATACTTTCTGGTGTGATTGGTTTTGGTGGTTCATTTATTTCATTGTTGATGTCTAAATGGATGGCTAAACGCATGACCGGTGCGGTGGTGATTACTAACCCAAGCACCAATATAGAAAAATGGTTAATCGATACCGTTGAAAAGCAGGCAAATATTGTCGGTATAAAAGCGCCAGAAGTGGCTATTTTCCCCTCCTCTGCTATGAATGCCTTTGCGACAGGGGCCAGTAAAAATAAAGCCTTGGTGGCGGTGTCACAAGGCTTGCTCGATAATATGGCGCAAGGAGAAATTGAAGCCGTTGTCGGTCATGAAATGAGCCATGTTGCTAATGGCGATATGGTCACGCTGGCATTGATTCAAGGCGTAGTGAATACCTTTGTTGTCTTTTTGTCACGCGTTGTCGGACACGTTGTTGATCGTGTGATTTTAAAAAATAATCAGGGGCATGGCATCGGTTATTTTGTGACGGTGATAATTGCGCAGGTTGTTTTATCCATTCTGGCTTCAACCATTGTGATGTACTTTTCAAGAAAACGTGAATTTATTGCAGACACTGGCGGTGCTGATTTAGCGGGGCACCAAAATATGATTGGTGCCCTTAAGCGCCTTGGACAAGTGGAACCTGAAGCCCTGCCAGAACAAATGGCCGCTTTTGGTATTAATGACAAAGGCGGTATTTTGGCATTGTTTTCATCACATCCTCCGATTGAAGCTAGAATAGAAGCATTGGAACAACGGGCAATGAGCGGTTCATAAAAAAGGAAAGGGACTATTATGTGACACTCTTAAAAACTCTCTAAGTTACTGTTTTTGAGACCTCGTATAGAGGTATAGGTCAGAGTTTCAATAAATGTGTTAGCCAATGTATGAATAAATACAGCGCACTCACAAAATCAATGGGCAGCTGTTTAAATCCGAGTAGTGGCTCAACATATAAAGGGTCAGCAAGAGCTGTTAGAGTGTAAGCTGTTATCATTTAAACAAGTATTTTAATTGCCTGACTGCTTTTGGCTGACAGCAGCCGTCCAATAAATAACTGCATATGTCTGCAACCGCTGAAAATCTGTCACAGAATAATGCTACCAAAAGTTAAAATTCAATTAAAAAATCGTATCTTAAAATACAGCATCGAAATCATTTTTATTCTGTTAGTTTTTATCGCTGTTAAAACTTACTTGCAACGTAATCTTGTGGAAGGCGTTGTGCCACCGTTGGACGGTGTTCTGCTTAACGGTCAAGTCTTCAATATTCAATCCAATCAAGATCAACCAATATTGCTACATTTTTGGGCGACGTGGTGTTCCATCTGTAAAATGGAAGAAGATAGTATCGCGGCTATTAGTGAAGACCACAAAGTTATCACTATTGCTATGCAGTCCGGTAATGACCAAGACATTAAGGATTATCTCAAAGAGAAAGGAATTAATTTTCCCGTTATAGTGGATGAATATGGGGAGATAGCAAAAAGCTTCGGTGTGCGGGGTGTACCAACTAGTTTTGTTGTCGACTCACAAGGCAATATTGACTTTACCGAAGTGGGTTATACAACAGGCTGGGGCCTAAGGCTTAGATTGTGGTTGGCAGGAAATTAACTATTTGCATAGGACGTCGACCCCAAAAACGAATACCCTGAATGTTTTCAATCGAGTAAATAACAGGATTCCAGCTACAAAATTCCAAGGTCCGCTATCACTTGCATAGCGGAAGTTCTATATCATAGGAGAGGACGAATAATCTTTTGAAATACGGTCATATTATCGTTTCGAGCACATTTTGGATGATTTATTAACTGAAAAATGTAAAGTCGAAGTTCCAAAAAGCACTACGACTTTACAATATTCTCATTAATCTAAACATAATAATGCGATCCGCATGAGTAAATTTATGTATTAATAGGAATAAAATAAAATTTGTATGCTTGACACGTTTAATTATCGTAGCCTTCCGTTTTAAGAATTACCATAAACTTAAATGTGAAGTTTACGCTTTAAAGCCCCATTGATTGGGGCTTTATTGTTTTTGGGGTTTTTTAGAGACAACAAGACTGGCGAAATGATTGTTAATCCCTCTCTCCTGATACTTCGTTAAACCTTAGATGTAAATATTTCTCCCGCAATGCCGCTATTCCCCTCAGGTTTAGATACATTGGAAGGTTACTATTCATGGCGGAAAAACCAGTGATACTGATTGTTGATGATGCCGCAAGCAATCTCCAGTTGTTGGCGCAACTGTTAAAGGACGACTATCGCATCAAAGTGGCCAACAATGGTCCAAAGGCTTTGGAGTTAGCGCAGACAGGCCCCGATCTTATATTGCTGGATATCGTGATGCCTGACATGGATGGTTATGAGGTCTGTAAGCAACTGAAAAATAATGAAAAAACAAATAGCATATCGGTGATTTTTATCACTGGGAAAACCGGAGCTGACGATGAGGAACGTGGCCTAATGTTAGGTGCGGTTGATTTTATTACCAAACCGATTAGGCCTGCCATCGTCATGGCACGAGTAAAAACCCATATAACGATCATTCAGCAGCATCAGCAGCTTCAACAACTGGCGACACGGGATCAATTGACGAAAATTTTCAACCGTCGTTATCTGCTGGATGTCGCAGCCCAAAAAATGGCCAGGGCAAAAAGACATGGTAATGCGCTAAGCATGATTATGTTGGATGTTGACCATTTTAAAGCCATAAATGATCAGCATGGACATGCGGTCGGTGATGTAGTGTTGCGAGAAATTGCAGCAATACTGGATAGTAGTTGCAGAGCAGAAGATGTCGCAGCCCGCATGGGAGGGGAAGAATTTGTCCTTTTACTTGATTGTTGCAACATCAGTGATTGTCAGAATAAAGCAGAACGACTCCGGCAACAGATTGAACAATTGATGCCACAAACTATTCTTGTGACGGCCAGTTTTGGTATTGCCGAATATAGTCCAGAAGATAATGATTTTGAATCATTTTTTAATCGTGTCGATAAGGCGCTTTATACAGCAAAAAACAATGGTCGCAACCAGGTGGTAGTTGGTTCGTTGGCATTATGAGAAGGAGCCGCCTTATTGAGTGCTCAGGTTTAGCTTGTACTTGTTCATTCTGATTGAACAAAAATGTAGAAATAACGTTCAGTTTCGAGACTGATGTCTGCAAGGATGCGGGTAATTAGAGAAGAGGGCGCGTAATTATGCCTGAATTTTAATCGCTACAAGTATATGCACACACAGGCAGAAATAAATTTGTTTTATTCAATGGAGTTAATATGAACAGGCAGGTTCACTTCACAACAGTGATAAAGCCGTCGCTGCTCCTTTTAGGGTTTGTTCGAGTGTTGATTTCAAATTCTCTGTGGAGCAGTGCTCATGCTGCCTCGATAACATCGGGCAAGCAAACTATTCAGGCACTCTATATTCCATTGGCCGATCATTATGCGGCTTTGGTGGCTTATGAAGAATATCGTCCCTATTTTCAGTCTGGTGAGGCAGATATTAAGCAAGCTGGAAACGATATTGATATCTTTGCTGATACTCGCTTTGATAATAAGGCAAACTGAAAAAACCAACATTAAATGGCTTGCAGGAATCGCCCATGGATGAGTCAATAACACCCGACAACACCGAAGTTTTAGGAAAAAAATACAATTCCCTAAGCCATAGCTTGGTATTGTGGTTTTTATTGTTGTCGCTGCTACCGTTGGTTATCGTATCTTGGATTAGTTATCAGCAGGCAAATGCCAGTCTTGTGCAGGCAGCCTCAAAAAGCCTGGAAGACTCAGCACGATTGAGTGTGCAATATATCCAAAATTGGTTTGAATATCGTTTTATGGATCTCAACAGTCAAGCTAAATCACAGCATAATGCTAATTTTTTAATGGATTTGAAGAAAAGCTGGCAGTCCAGTGGCAAGAGCTTGAACGATTTTGTTAAAAGCGATGAATGGGTTTCATTGGTAGATGCAGCACAGGATGATCTCGTTACCCTGACTCGCCAATATGATTATTTCTTTGATCTGTTTCTTATCGACAAGGACGGTAATATTCTCTACAGCGTAGCTGGAGAGTCTGACTTGGGTACTAACTTACTTACTGGGCCTTTTGCAGACACTCAGTTTGCTCGTAGTTTTAAGCATACGGCCCAAACTGGGCAGGCAATATTTTCCGATCTGGAACATTACGCACCATCCGAGCATTTCATTACTGGTTTTTTTACGGCGCCTCTGTTGGACGAGTTTGGCGAGAAGCTCGGTGTGCTTGCTATGGAAATCAGTTTCGATCGGGTAATGGCTGTGCTGGGAAAACACACAAGCGCGTCAGCATCGCTAGTGCATTATTTGGTTGGTGATGATGGCCGATTGCGAACAGCCATCTTCGATAACAACAGTGAGATTTTGAGAACGACAGTCAGCACCGAACAGTTCAGTTCATGGAGCTCGGAACATGAAAATAAAACGTCAATAAATGGGTGGAAGGAATCAGTTTTTGAATACATAGGTCCAAATGGTGAACCAGTCATTGGTTTACACAATGCTGTGCGACTACCGGGAGTTGAGTGGGCACTGATCAGTGAAATTGATAAGGCCGAAGCTTTGGGGTTTGCACATTGGCTTGGAAGAGTCACGTTGCTTTTGGTATTACTTGCTGGTGTGGTTGTCATTTTTTTTGCAGTCTTTCTGGCGCGACGTATTACCAATCCGATCATTGTTCTTGCCCAAGCCAGCATGAAAGTTGCAGCGGGTGACATGAGTCAGCGGGTTGAAATTGATGCGAAGAATGAAATTGGGCAATTGGCGGAAGCATTCAATCATATGTTGAAAATAAGGGTAATGTATGAAAATGCATTGAAAGAAAGTACCGATCAAGCTCAGTCAACATTAAACGACTTGGCAGAACAGAAATTTGCACTGGATCAGCATGCGATTGTCGCAATTACCGATGTTAAAGGCACCATTATATTTACGAATGATAAGTTTTCAGAGGTCAGTGGTTATAGTAATGAGGAATTGATTGGAAAAAACCACCGTCTTCTCAATTCTGGATACCATAGTCCAAAGTTCTTCAAGGATATGTATCAAACTATTGCGCAGGGTGATGTCTGGCATGGTGAAATCTTTAATAAAGCTAAAGATGGGCACTACTATTGGGTGGACACTACTATTGTTCCTTTTTTGACGGAAAATGGAAAACCAAAAAATTATGTTGCTATTCGTACTGATATCACCAAGCAAAAAGAGATAGAAGGAGAATTGATTGTTGCTAGAAACTTGGCGGAAAAAGCCGCCCGGAAAAAATCAGAATTTCTTGCCAATATGAGTCATGAAATAAGGACGCCGATGAATGGTGTGATTGGAATGACAGGTTTGTTATTGGATACTGATTTAAGCTCACAACAACGTAACTATGCAGAAATGAGTATGAAGTCTGCGAATGCTTTGCTTTCCTTGATTAATGATATTCTTGATTTTTCCAAAATAGAAGCCGGTAAACTTGATCTGGAAGAAGTTACCTTTGACTTACAGTCTATGGCAGAAGATGTTGCTGAATTGATGGCAATTAAATGTCGAAGTGGGAACCTGGAAATGCTTTTGCATTATAAAGCAGATACTCCCCGATTTTTTATTGGTGATCCAGGTCGAGTGCGGCAGATCATGCTTAATCTTTTGAGTAATGCCGTTAAATTTACTGAGCAAGGTTATATCTTGCTTACATTGGAACAAATTAAGTCATCGAATAATACAAGGGTTGTTCGTATCTCTGTTAAAGACAGTGGTATTGGTATTTCTGAAGATAAACAAGATTTTATATTTAATCAGTTTGATCAAGCGGATGGTTCAACGACGCGTAAATATGGTGGTACAGGGTTGGGTTTGTCAATTTCGAAACAATTGTGTGAAATGATGGGGGGTACTATCGACGTTGAAAGTCAGGAGGGGAAAGGTTCTACATTTTCATTTATGCTACAACTTCAGGAAGATATTGATGCTTCTAAGATAAATTACATATCCGATGATTATTCATTTCTTTCTGGCCTCAATGTTCTGGTCGTTGACGATATGGAAGAGGCCCGAATAATATTAACTGAGCAGCTTTCCAGGTATAAAATAAATGTTGAAGCCGTTGAATCAGGGAATGCTGCGATGGCCAAGCTAACGTCAGCTGCTGAGAGAAAAGCTCCTTTTGATTTTGTGATAACGGATTTTCATATGCCAAAAATGGATGGGAAAATGTTAGTGCAGGAAATTCTACGAAATGAATCAATAAAAAATACCGCACTTGTTTTTGTGGCATCCTCCTCAAGGAAAAGTGATCAAAAATGGTTGAAGGAAGCGGGTGTCGATGGTTATTTAATAAAGCCTGTTTATCCAACTGAAATACCAAAGGTGATTTCTACTATTTTGCTGGCTAAACAGCGAGGGGAAAATATTCCGTTGGTTACACGGAGTACTATCCAGAAGAAAAAATCAAACTTTATTAAAAAACCTTCATTTGTTAATGCCCACGTCTTATTGGCTGAAGACAACCCTGTAAATCAGGTGGTTGCCACTGAAATGCTGGAAGGGTTTGGATGCGCCGTAACTCCTGCTGGAAATGGCCTTGAAGCTTTACAGTTAATCAATAGCTGCAGTTTTGATCTGATTTTTATGGATTGTCAAATGCCAGAAATGGATGGTTTTGACGCGACCAGAAAAGTGCGTTTGTATGAAAATGATGAAAATTTGGAAAAAACACCAATTATCGCATTCACCGCTAATGCTATGCAGGGTGACAAAGAAAAGTGCCTGTCGGCAGGGATGGATGATTATCTGGCGAAACCGGTGAACAATCATACATTGGAAGATATTCTGGTTAAATGGCTTCCGCATAAATTGGAATCTAAGTTGGATGCTGAAAATTTCGTGAAAAAACAGGGGAACGAAGAGAAAAATAATAATGTACATAAAAACATGGATCCACTAGTTTTTAAGTTGAACGAAAGGGTTAGTAATGTACAGTCAAAAACCAATGATTCTCAATGTTTATTGGTTTGGGATAAGGAGGAAGCGCTGGAACGCATAGGTGGCAAAGAGAAAAACCTGTCGATGTTAATCAGGTTATTTATGAGTGACATGCCTGAGCGCGTTGAAAAATTACAGCATGCGATTGACAACAATCATCCTGATGAAGTTGGTGCTCAAGCCCACAGCATTAAAGGAGTTTCTGGTAATTTAAGTGGACATATAGTCCAGCAACTATCGGGTGAAATGGAAGAGGCTGGAAAAAATGGCGATATTAAACGGCTTGAAGAACTATTTCCGAAATTCTCTGAGCAGTATCAGAAGTTGCTTGAATGTTTTCAGCAGGAGCTGAATAAACAGTCACAAGAGACACAGTTACCGCCACAAACTACGACTGTTTCCGAAATAATTCCGGTATCGCTAGGCATACATATGAATCTTTTGGCAAAAAATATGTTGCAGGGAGATTATATTGATCCTGAAGAAGTTATGGCATTGTGCCCAATGTTGCCCGAAAACCAGCAGAAAAACTTACTTCAATTGAGTGATCAAATCAGTCGGTTTGACACAAAAAGCGCTATTGATACATTGAATGAAATAGCTTTATCACAACAAATAACGTTATCAGACTCTTAATTAATATTTAAACATCAGAATACAGGTTATGAATAATCCTATAACGATTATGATCGTCGATGATGTAGCAGAAAATCGACTGATATTACAAATGATACTTGAGGCTGATTATTCGCTGATTGAGGCGGACTCAGGAAAGAGTTGTTTAGCATTGGTTAGCGAAGAGAAACCTGATTTGATTCTTCTCGATGTTCATATGCCAGAGATGTCCGGTTACGAGGTTTGTAAAGAACTACGTAGCCAGCCTGAAACTCGATTTCTACCAGTTATTTTTGTATCAGCATTGGATGGTCCTAAAGAGCGTCTCGCAGGTTTTGAAGCCGGTGGTGATGAATATGTCACAAAACCTGTCGATAGAAATGAATTGCTTGAAAAGATAAAATATCGACTTGCACAAAAGTATCTCGTTGCCAATGCTCAAAAAGAAGCTATGGATGCAATGAATGTGGCCATGGAGGCCATGACGTCAAGTAGTGAGTTAGGGCGCATCATTCAGTTTGTTAAAATATTGAATGATGTTGATGAAGAAATTTCTGTTGCACAAGCAATAAACCAAATGATTCAAGAGTTTGGCCTGAGTGTTTGCGTTATTTTGACAGGAGAGAATGTCATTCATATAAATTGTGAGCCAAATTCTTTCGAAGTCAAACTGATGCAACACTTTCAAAGTCAGCCAGAACGTATTTTTAGTGCGGGTGTTCGTACGATAGTCCGAAGTGAAACAATCGTATTCTTGATTAAAAATATGCCGATTGAAAATGAAAACCTGTATGGACGACTAAAGGATCATTTGGTTGTGCTTGCCGACATGGCGAGTAATCGATTGCTGACGTTACAGTTCCAATCAACCATAGACAGTCAGCGTAAATTGCTGATTAATGATATCATTGACTTGGCAAAGCGTCAGATAAGCCTGACAAGTGAAAAAATAATAAATCACGAAAAAACAGTACAAAATACTATGCAGAATATGGTATCTGAACTCGAAGAAATGTTGTTCGGCCTTGGTTTGGAAGAAGACCAGGAAAAAGCACTTTTAAAACTTGCCGATAACGCAACATATCAACTGGAGCAGAGTAACCGTTCAACCGCTGAACTTGATGCAGAGCTGGGTGTTATTTTAGAAAGTCTGTATGAGCTGTTGGGGAAAGAGGCTGGCGTAAAGGTGTAAATGGTTTTTTAACTTTGGTCGGGGCCACGTACGCAATTTAATCAAGCTCAGTGTACCTGCCAAGCCTGCTATCAGGATTGGTAACTGTCAGATCAAGTCTGAACTACTACACTTTATGGTACTACACTTTATGGTTGCTTCTTCATCTGGTTCAAAGCCAGTTTTCCATGCATTTCTAAGTTTAGTAGGGGCTGAATTTTTTTGCTCCTTAAAAAATCTGCCTGCTTGATGGTGCTCCAAACTATTTTTGGATCACTAAAATGATCCCAGGATATTGTTTTTTTCGTCAAGTGATATTTTTCTGGCTTGGTGCTTTTATATTGATTATAGAGAAACATGTGAGCCACATGATGTTTGGTTTGCCATGTAACGGTTCGTCCAGAATCCTGCCCAATGCTGATTTTGTAAGTAGTTTTCGCATCATCTAAACATGCTTGTAATCGTTGCTTAAAAACTTTTCCTTTTGGGTTAAAGTTATCCTTCGTCACTGTTGTTTCCTCGTGGCTTAATTAAAATAGAGTCGTTTTATTTTTTTTGTTTTTTTGTTTTTTTGTTTTTTTGTTTTTTTGTTTTTTTGTTTTTTTGTTTTTTTGTTTTTTTGTTTTTTTGTTAACACCCAGAATCACAATATGTTCGACGTCGCCCATTCCTCGTAAAAATAAAAAAACATCTTGTGACTCTCATTCCAGAGTGAAATTTCTCAACTCATCATGAAATCGAGGATATTCGGCTGTTGGTATATATTCACCATCGACACTATCAATTTTTAACTCTCTGTTCAGCATGTTCATGTAAACGGATAATTTTTCGTTATCTTTGAGTATCATTTGGTCTCGTTTTCCCAGCACAAAACCATAGCCATCTTTAGCTGATTCCCATTGCTGATTATGTACATAAAAGGGAGGTGTGCTTAGTCTAAGTAATGCCTGTACATCGTTTTGATTTATCGCCTTGACAAATTGATTGGCAGCCTCATGTGTTGTTAATTGAGGGGTTGTTGCACAAGTGCTAAAAAATATCATTAGAAAGCAATATATCGTTGTTTTATTTATGGCTAATTTGATATTCATATAAAGCACTTTATTCCCCCAATTTCTATGCAAAGTTGGGGATCTGTAGCCTATCATTATTGAATGATTTGTGATAGGATTGTAAAATGTATATTAAATACATTTTACAATCCTGAGTAATGCCGATGACAAAACAGACTGCAACTAGCCAAAATAAAGCGACGAAAAAACCAAAAAAAATCATTTTTGATCTGAATGTAAAAGGTCAAAGGATCGCTTGGAATGAAGATGGCTCTTTTCCCTATAAGACCAAAATGGATGTGGTGACTTACGAGCGAGAGAAGCATCTACTGCAAATCGAACTGCTCAAGGTTCAAAGCTGGATCCAAGACACCAAACAGCGCGTCGTTATTATTTTTGAAGGCCGTGATGCCGCAGGTAAGGGCGGTACTATCAAGCGCTTCATGGAACATCTTAATCCACGTGGTGCTAAAGTTATTGCTTTAGAGAAACCCAACGCTCGGGAACGAAATCAATGGTATTTTCAGCGTTACATTCAGCACCTGCCATCCAAGGGTGAAATCGTCTTGTTCGACCGTTCTTGGTATAACCGGGCAGGCGTCGAAAAGGTGATGGGTTTCTGCGATGATCGTGAACATCTTGAATTTCTCCGTCAAGCACCCGAATTGGAAAGGATGCTGGTTAACTCTGGTCTAATTTTTTATAAGTACTGGTTTTCTGTCAGTCGAGAAGAACAATTCCGTCGTTTCAAGTCACGCCAAAAAGATCCACTCAAACAATGGAAACTAAGTCCGGTTGATACTGCCTCCCTCAG
>Ga0316204_10002570_pt1 | contig 40394 bp, 44 predicted proteins | sample 6monrhotite_MG_2_FD_205661 | JGI IMG/M metagenome (GOLD analysis project Ga0316204, IMG submission 205661) | Microbial mat bacterial communities from mineral coupon in-situ incubated in ocean water Damariscotta River, Maine, United States -... | ecosystem: Environmental > Aquatic > Marine >...
CTCGCTAAGCTCAAGCCGATGGGACCAGCCGCAGGGTGAAAGGCAGGCTGGTTACGAACAGCCAAATGAAATCAACGTAATCACCAGCATCAATCGGTCAAAAACAACGAGTTTTTCAACACTATCAACCAGTTGCAGGCGCAATAGCGGGCATTTGCCCGCCGATTCGGCACTTACACGCCCAAAATCCATGCAATTCGCCCCCCGAAGCGGGAAAAAACAGGCAATTCGCGCCTTGTTGCAACATTGACTGGCGCCGCTCTGGTTCGGCAGGGCCCCAGCCCCGAGAAAGGGAGAAAGACCACCGCCGAGGAGACCGGCATCACCTGCCTTGCACCCATACCCGGCCCCGAGGCCCAGCCCCGTGCCCGCGGACAGTTGAACCTGTCGGTGAAACCCGGCGCGCGCGGACCGATGCTGGACGGGTTCCGTCAGTCCGGGTCGCTTCGGGCGCTGTTCCCACGCGGGCCGTCGCACCGGGTTCAGGGAGTTCTGATCAACACGGCGGGCGGTATCACCGGTGGCGACCGGTTCGACATGTGCGCAAGCGCCGGGCCAGGAACGCATCTGATGCTGACCACCCAGGCCGCCGAACGCGCCTATCGCGTGCAGCCGGATACCGAGGGATGGTTGAACACACGGTTGCAGGCCGCCCGGGGCGCACGGCTGGACTGGCTACCGCAAGAGACGATCCTGTTTGAGGGCTGCGCGCTGCGCCGCTCCTTGCGCGTCGACCTGGCCAGAGATGCGCGGCTCCTGATGGTCGAACCGCTGGTCTTTGGCCGCGTGGCAATGGGCGAGACCCTGCGCAGCGCCCGGTTCCACGACCGGACCCTGATCCAGCGGGACGGGCAATCGCTGTTCCTCGACGCAACCATACTGACCGGTGACATCACCGCTCATCTCGCCCGACCCTTCGTCGCAGATGGCGCGGGGGCGATGGCGCTGATGGTTTATGTCGCTCCGAACGCCGAGGCGGTTTTGACGACGCTTCGTGCTGACTTGCCCGCTACGGCCGGCGCCAGCCTGATCCACCGGGACGTTTTAGTCGCACGCGTACTGGCCACTGACAGCTTCGCCCTGAGGCAAGCTCTGGTCCCGATCCTGAACCGCCTGACAGGCAATGACCTTCCCCGCCCATGGATGATCTGACATGCAATTGACCCCAAGAGAACGCGACAAACTGCTGGTGGCGATGGCCGCCGAGGTCGCCCGCAAACGTCTGGCGCGCGGCGTGAAGCTGAATCACCCCGAGGCCATCGCCCTGATCACCGATGCCGTGGTCGAGGGGGCGCGCGACGGGCGATCCGTCGCCGACATGATGGAGGCCGGGGCGCAGGTCATCGCCCGCCAACATTGCATGGAGGGCGTGCCCGAGATGATCCCCGAGGTTCAGGTCGAGGCCACGTTTCCTGACGGCACCAAGCTCGTCACCGTTCACCAACCGATCCGTTGACCCCTTTCAAAGGACCCCGATATGACTCGTCTTCTGCCCCTCGCCCTGATCTTGCCCACCGCCGCGCTGGCCCATTCGGGCGATCATGGCTCAGCCTCTTGGGGCCACGCGCTGACCCAGCCCGATCACCTTCTGGCGTTGGCTGCCGTGGCCGCGCTGGCGTGGTTCGGCTACCGCTTGTTGGCGCGCAAATGATCCCCGGTGAGCTGTTTCCGGCCGAAGGGGAACTGACCCTGAACGCAGGCGCCGGGGCGATCACCCTGATGGTCGCCAATACCGGCGACCGCCCGGTGCAGGTCGGCTCACATTACCATTTCGCCGAGGCCAACCCGGCGCTGCAATTCGACCGAACCGCCGCGCGCGGCATGCGGCTGGACATCGCCGCCGGGACTGCCGTTCGCTTCGAGCCGGGGCAACGGCGCGAGGTGCAGTTGATTGCGATAAGCGGCGGTCGGCGGATTTACGGCTTCAATCAACAGGTTATGGGAGCGCTCTGATGCCAGCCCAAATAAAACGCCGCGACTATGCCGCCATGTTCGGCCCGACCACAGGCGACAGGTTGCGCCTCGCCGATACCGATTTGGTCATCGAGGTGGAGCGCGATCTGACGACCTATGGTGAGGAAGTGAAATTCGGCGGCGGCAAGGTGATCCGCGACGGGATGGGCCAAAGCCAGGTCACCCGCGCCGCCGGTGCCGTGGATACGGTGATCACTAACGCGTTGATTGTCGATCATTCCGGCATCTACAAGGCCGATATCGGCCTGAAAAACGGGCGCATCCACAAGATTGGAAAGGCCGGCAACCCCGACACCCAACCCGGCGTCGATATCATTATCGGCCCGGGAACCGAGGCGATTGCGGGTGAAGGTCGGATCCTCACCGCTGGCGGGTTCGACAGCCATATCCATTTCATCTGCCCACAACAGATCGAGGACGCGCTGCATTCGGGGCTGACAACGATGCTCGGCGGTGGCACCGGCCCGGCGCATGGCACGCTGGCCACCACCTGCACCCCCGGCCCCTGGCATATCGGGCGGATGCTACAGGCAGCTGATGCTTTCCCCATGAACCTCGCTTTCGCGGGCAAGGGCAACGCCTCGCTGCCTGCCGCGCTGGAGGAGCAGGTTCTGGCGGGCGCCTGCGCCCTGAAACTGCACGAGGATTGGGGCACCACCCCGGCGGCCATCGACTGCTGCCTTTCGGTCGCTGATGCGCTGGATGTTCAGGTGATGATCCATACCGATACGCTGAACGAATCCGGTTTTGTGGAGCACACGGTCGCTGCGATGAAGGGCCGAACGATCCACGCCTTTCATACCGAAGGCGCGGGTGGCGGCCATGCACCTGATATCATCAAGATCTGCGGGCAGGAAAACGTGCTGCCCTCCTCGACCAATCCGACGCGCCCGTTCACCGTCAACACGCTTGAGGAACATCTCGACATGCTGATGGTGTGCCACCATCTGGACAAGTCGATCCCCGAGGACGTGGCCTTCGCGGAATCCCGTATCCGGCGCGAGACTATCGCCGCCGAGGACATCCTGCACGATATGGGTGCGTTTTCGATCATCGCCAGCGACAGCCAGGCGATGGGCCGTGTAGGTGAGGTGCTGATCCGCACCTGGCAGACCGCTGACAAGATGAAGAAACAGCGCGGACGACTGGCCGAAGAAACCGGCGAGAACGACAATTTCCGCGTCCGTCGTTATATCGCGAAATACACCATCAACCCGGCGATTGCGCATGGGATTGCGCATGAGATCGGCAGCGTCGAAGAGGGCAAGCGAGCCGATCTGGTGCTATGGAACCCGGCGTTCTTTGGCGTGAAGCCCGAGATGGTGCTGCTGGGTGGCAGCATTGTCATGGCGCAGATGGGCGACCCGAACGCCTCGATCCCCACCCCGCAGCCGGTCTATTCCCGGCCGATGTTCGGCGCCTATGGACGGTCAGTGGAGCAGTCTGCCGTGACGTTCGTCTCCGCCGCCGCGCAAGACGCCGGGGTGCGCGAGACACTGGGGCTGGCGAAACAGACCCTGCCGGTGCGCAACACGCGCAACATCGGCAAACGTGACCTGATCCTGAACGACGCGCTGCCGGTCATCGAGGTGAACCCGGAAACCTATGAGGTCCGCGCAGACGGCGCGTTGCTGACCTGCCAACCTGCCGAGGTGCTGCCGATGGCGCAGCGGTATTTTCTGTTTTGAGGCTCGGATGATGGATCAGCCAGTTGCCCGGAAAACCCGCAGCGTCAGCCATTGGACCGGCGCAATCGACTGCGTCACCCTCACCTATGGCCAGCGATTCCTGCGACGCAAGGTGCTGACCACCGCGCAGGGCGACCGTTTTCTCGTCGACCTCGACCACACCACCAACCTCAACCACGGCGATGCCTTCGAGTTGGAGGATGGCCGGCTGATCGAGGTGATCGCCACCGACGAGGATCTGTTGGAGATCACCGGCGATCTGACCCGCCTTGCCTGGCATATCGGCAACCGCCACATGCCCTGTCAGATCGAAGCCGACCGGCTGCTGATCCAGCGTGACCATGTGATCCGTGACATGCTGCAAAAACTGGGCGCAACTCTGCGCGAGGTGTCGGAACCATTCACCCCCGAGGGCGGCGCCTATGGCCACGGGCGCACCCACAGCCATGAGCACTGAGGCGATCCTGACCCTGACGCAGTGGCTGTCGCCCGCCTATCCGGTCGGGGCTTTCGCCTATAGCCACGGGTTGGAGGCCGCTGCCGACGCAGGTCAGGTCACCGATGCCGCAACGTTGCGGGACTGGCTGGAAACCACGCTGTTGCATGGCGCGGGATGGAACGACGGCCTGTTCCTGGCTGCAGCCTATCGCGCGCCGGATGCCGACGCGTTGGCCCAGATCGACGCCACGGCCCGGGCTTTCGCCGCGTCGAAAGAGCGGCTGCTGGAAACCAACTTACAGGGCAATGCATTCGGGGCGGTGACGGATGCGGTCTGGCAAACAGACCTTGCCGCGCTGTGCTATCCCGTCGCCGTGGGCCGCGCCGCGGCAATCAAGGCCCTGCCACAGGACCTGACCGCGACTTTGTACCTGCAAGCCTTCATCTCGAACCTGATCGCGGCCGGTCAACGCCTATTGCCGATTGGGCAAACCGAAGGGCAACGCCTCCTTCGCACGCTGATGCCGCTCTGCGTCCGAATCGCTGCGGACACCGCACCAGGGTCGCTCGATCAGCTTGGGGCCTCGGCCTTCATGGGCGATATTGCCGCCATGCGCCACGAAACCCAGCATTCAAGGATCTTTAGAACATGACCAGTCCCCACGGCCCCCTTCGTATCGGCATTGGTGGTCCTGTCGGCGCGGGCAAAACAACACTGACCGCCGCGCTTGCCGAAACATTTCGCGATACGCATTCCATCGGCGTGATCACCAATGACATCTACACGCAGGAGGATGCCGAGGCCCTGGTCCGTATGCAGATCCTGCCATCGGATCGCATCATTGGTGTGGAAACCGGCGGCTGTCCGCATACCGCCATCCGCGAGGATGCGTCGATCAACCTTGCCGCAGTGGCCGAAATGGTAAGGCGACATCCGGGCATGGATATTGTTCTGATCGAAAGCGGTGGCGACAACCTGTCGGCCACGTTCAGCCCGGAATTGGCCGATTTGACGGTCTACGTTATCGACGTTGCCGCGGGCGAAGAGATCCCACGCAAGGGTGGCCCGGCGATCACCCGGTCCGATCTTCTCGTGATCAACAAAACCGATCTGGCACCTTTTGTTGGTGCGAACCTGGAGGTTATGAGGCGTGACGCGAAACGGATGCGCAAGGACCTTCCAACCGTCTTTGCCTCTTTGAAGATGCGCAGCGGTATAGTCGAGATCGTGAATACCCTGAAGGGAATGGGCGGACTTTGAGAACCTTTCCACTGCGGAAGTGTCGCGAAAGCGCCACCAGCCCGTTCATACCTGCATGAAAAATGCGGCTTGAATTAGTAGCTTTGCATGAGTTTCGGCGCGGTTTCGGAATGCTGGTTTCCTGATAGCCAATTCGATGATGCCGCAATGCAGCGCGGGTGTCCTACATCTGTGTAATTGCGCTTTGGTCCCGGTGTCCTGAGAGGAACAGGGACGATGACGATTTCCAAGGAACTTCCGAATGGCTGCGAGCGTCCTGTAGATATGCCTGGCGACGCCGGGCTGATGGAGTGCATTCCGGGCGCCGAGCTGACCGCGCATCTTGGGTAAAAAGAGGGTAAGGATGCTCCCCCGGGGCAACCAAACCGGCGCAACGGCACTGCCAGCAAGCGGCTCAACGTTTGGCCACAGCATCACAACAGACACGCGTCCAAAGTGCTTTCACCGGATCAGGTGTCCCGATCCGGTGCTCTGGTGTGCGGGCGCTTTTTCGCCCGCAGCAGAATTTGCATCACGCTCGTGCGCCGTGAACACTTCGGTTCATCGCGCAGATTCCAAGCTACCGGAAGGATCCGGGCATCAACGTTTGCGGCAGCCACAGGACAAGATCCGGGAAAATCATGATCAGCAACAAGATCAGCAGCATCGGGATCAGGATGATGACCACATCGCGCAAAACGCTGACCACGTTCATCCCTCCGATCGAGGCCGAGATCAGCAAACACAACCCATATGGCGGCGTCACCAAACCGAATGCCAGCGAAACGATACCAATGATCGCGAAGCTGATCGGGTCGATCCCCGCAGTTTGCGCAACCGGCATCAAGACGGTCCCAAGAATGATGATGGTCGGAATTGCATCGATGAAAAGCCCGAACACCAAGAACAACCCGGCGATCATCATGGCCGTCCCGAAGGGACCAAATTCAAGCGCTGTCATGGTCGATACGATCAAGCGCGGCACGTTGAAAAACGACAACATCCAACCAAAGGCCGAGGCGGTTCCGATCGCGAACAGCGAAATTGAGGCAAATCGGCCGGTGTCGTACAGAATGCCCATCAGATCGCGCACGGTGACGGTTCGATAGACGAACATTCCCAAAACCAAGGAATACGCGGCGGCGATGATGGCGCTTTCGGTTGGCGTGACAATCCCGCCGACGATCCCGCCGATCACCAGAACCGGCGTCATCATCGCCAGGAACGCGCCCTTGAGGGCCCGCCACAGGTCGGCAAATGTCGGCCGGCCGACGATCGGATAATCATAAACCTTGGCATAACCGTAGACCGTCGCCATAAGCGCCAGCCCGATCATGATGCCCGGCACAGCGCCGCCAAGGAACAGCGCGCCCACGGACACCTGCATCACGCCGCCCCAAACGACCATCAAGATGCTGGGGGGAATAATGACCCCCATCACCGAAGAGCACGCCGTGATCGCAATGGCGAAGCGGGTGTCGTAGCCTTCCTTGACCATCGCAGGGATCAGGATCTTGCCACACCCCGCAGCATCAGCGGTGGAGGAGCCAGAGATCCCGGCAAACAGCATGGAGACCGCAACATTGACGTGACCAAGCCCACCCGGCATCCAGCCGGTCAGAACGCGCGAAAGTTCGATCAGCTTGTCCGTCACCTTGCCGGAGTTCATCAAATTTGCGGCAAGCAAAAAGAACGGCACCGCCAAAAGGATGAAGGAGTTGTAGGACTGAAACATTCGGTCCAGCACAATGAAAGGCGTAAGCCTTACATCCAGCAGCACGATTGGCACAGTGGCGAGGCCCAGCGCAAAGGCCACCGGGACACGGATCAAAACCAAGACGATGAAACTGCCGAGCAGGATCGTGCACGCCATCAAAGTGGAAACGATCATTGGGTTTGACTCCGGGATTTGCGGTAAATCTGGATGGTTTCAAACAGCCGGTATCCTGCGAACATCGACCAAACGACCCCGGCTATGGGCACCGAAATATGCGTGACAAGCTTGTTCGCACGCATCATCACTGACCGCTGATTTGCGCCAAATTCAGCGTAATGAATGCCATACCAGGCAAACATCAGCGCAAAGCCAAGGATCAGGAGCAACACCACGCCGTTTTGAAACAGCACCAGGATCGGGCGTCTGGCATCGGGGATAACACGAACATCAAAATGGGTGCCGTCCCAAACGGCAACCATGGATCCGATCATCACGATCCAGACGAAGATGAACGTCGCCAGTTCTTCGGTCCACAGGTAGGTGGGGATCAGCCCCGTATATCGGGCGACAACTTGCATGAAGACGGGGATAGACAACGCCCCGACAAGCACCGCGAGCAGTATTCTGAGCACTTTGCAAAACCATTCCAGGCCATCGCCGATCATCGCGTCTCTCCCCCCGATGTGTAACGGGGACCTGTAAGGCCCCCGTTAAAGTCTTTTGGACGCGCAGCAAAAACTGCGCATCCAATCTGCGATTACATTGCCCGGATCGCTTCGAGCAGATCAGTCGCTCCCAATTCCGCAGCGTAGGCGTCCTGAACCGGAACAACCAGTTCCAGCAAATGATCGCGGCCTTCGAATTCCAGGATCTGGATTTGACCGGCATCGGCCATCTCTTGCAACTTGATGCCATCTTCGCGCGATTCCAGCTCGCGGCCAAACGCGCCGGCCTCTGCACCAGCCCGCAAAACAGCGGCCTGCAGTTCCGGGCTCAAGGCGCGGTATGCCGTGCCGCTCATGACGATCGGACGTACGGTGATGGTGTGGCGGGTCAGCGTGACATTGGGCGCGACTTCGTAGAAGCGCAGGTTCTGAATGCTGGCCGCTTCATTTTCAAAGCCCGCGATAACACCGGTCTGGATGGCGTTATACACTTCGTTGTAGGCGATAGCCGCCGGCGCTGCTGTCAAAGCCTGGAAGATTTGCGCCTGGATCGGGGCGCCCATGACGCGCATCCGGTGGCCGGCCAGCTCTTCGATGTTGTGAATTGGCACGCTGGACACAAGGTTGCGAACACCGCCGCCTGTGTAGCCGATGATCATGATGTCAGCCGCATCCAGAAGCTGCCCTTCCAGCGGGGCCAGGACGTTGCTGGACAGAACCGCATTCCAGTGATCCAGATCACGGAACAGGAACGGCATGTCCATCAACGGGATCGACTGCGAGAAGGTCGCCATGTTCGACGGCGCCATGATCGTATAGTCGACGGCGACACCCTGATTGAGGTAGGTGACATAGTCTGCTTCGACACCCAATTCGCCGTTCAGGCGCAGGTCGAAAGCAAGGGCCCCATCGGAATACTCGGTCGCCAGACGCTCGAACTCACGCATGGTCTTGGTGAACGCATGGTCCTCGTCGAACATGCTTGCACCGCGCAGCGTGACTTCTTGCGCAAGGATCGGGCTTGCGAGTGATGCAGCAAGCAAAGCGCCTGCCGCCAAGGCCTTGGTCGTGGTGATAAATGACATTCTTCTCTCCCTATTGTCAGAATAGTTGTTTGCCGTCCCAGCCCTGGTGCCTTTGGAGCGCACTCAACATGGCGTCGCCAGAGAACCCAAAGCCAATTGATGTCGAACAGCCTCCCCCTTGATCGCACGGGCACAGGGCCCGCATGCACAGAAAGCCCCTCAAAAACGTGGCCAAACTCATGGCAACCCAGTGGACCTTTGCGGGGTTCCAACGGTCACGCCTGAAGCCAAGCCTTCGCCTCTCATCTTAACTAGCATACTAGTATAGCAAATTGAACCCAAAAAACTGTCCAAGCCACTTTTTTCGCACTTTTCAAAGCTGAAAGACTTCATTTTGGGGCTTGGCGGGCGCCCAAAGCTGCAATCACTCCACGCAGCTCGGCAAGCCCGCGCAGCCGCCCGATGATCGGATACCCCGGTTGCGTTGCACGGCCGGAATCGGACAACAGATCATGGCCATGATCCGGGCGAAACGGGATCGATACGCCGCGCTCTGCCTCGGCTTGAAGCAGCACGTCGATCAGCGACACCAGGTCTGTATCACCGCCCAGATGCGGGGCTTCTTCGAACGAACCATCCGGAAATTTGCGAACGTTGCGCAAATGCGCGAAGTGGATGCGATCGCTGAACTGACGGGCAATCGCCGGAACGTCGTTGGCCGGGTTTGCGCCCAGCGACCCCGAACACAGGGTCAACCCGTTGGCTGGCGCATGGACCGCATTCAGGATCCACGAAATGTCGTCGGCATTCGACACGATCCGCGGCAGACCCAGAATGTCGCGCGGCGGATCGTCTGGGTGGACGGCCAAAACCATGCCCAGTTCTTGCGCCGTGGGTATGACTTCGCCAAGGAACCGCTTGAAATTTGCGCGCAGATCGTTGCGCGTAAACCCGTCATAGCGGGTCAATGTGGCTTTCAGGCCGGCACTGTCATAACGGTCAAATGCCCCGGGCAGCCCCGACATTATCGCGTGCAGCAATGTGCTTTTGTCCACGTCCGTCGCCCGCTGAAACCAGATTTCAGCCTGCAAGACCGCCTCTTTCGAATAGTCGTCACGCGCTGCTTCGCGCCCAAGCATGAAGATCTCAAATGCAGCCATCTTGGGCGCAGAAAACCGCAGGCATGTGCCCCCGCGGGCAACAGGTGCCGCCAAATCCGTGCGCGTCCAGTCCAGAAGCGGCATGAAATTGTAGCAAACCGTGGTAACGCCTTCAGCGGCCAAATTGGCCAAGGACTGCCGGTAATTGGCAAAAAGCCCGCTCAAATCACCGTCGCCCGACTTGATCGCTTCATGCACCGGCAGGCTTTCGACCACGTCCCAGGTGAACCCAGCCGCTTCAATCCCTGAACGGCAGTCCTGAATGCGGTCGCGCGGCCACACCTCGCCATACGGGATATCATGCAAGGATGTGACAATCCCCGCCGCACCTGTCTGGGCAATTTCCGGCAAGGTGATCTGATCAAAGGGCCCGAACCAGCGCCAGGTTTCTCTCATGCCGGCGCCCCCGGGTTTGGCTGCGCACCGGACCAACCGCCAAGATCAAGCGGGACCAAGGCCCCCTTTTGCCCAATCACCTGCGTGGCAATTTCCGCCGCTTTGCTGATCCGCGTTCTGATGGGCTGATCGCTATCAAGACCGGCCAGAAAGGCGGCATTGAAACTGTCGCCGGCAGACGTGGTGTCAACGATACGCGGTGCTGTCGGAAGCTGAACGGTTCCAAACTGCCCTTGGTGCAGGAAACAAACCTCGCCCGGTCCGTTCTTGACCACGACCGTCGCGGCCCCCGCGTCACCATACCGGCCAGCAGTGGCCTGAATACTGGCGTCACCGAATGCCGCGGCATCGTCCTCAAACGACGGCAGCGCGATGTCGCTGATTTGGGCGGCCCGCATTACCGCACGCCGCATCTGATCGGCCGTATCCCAAAGCCGGGGCCGCAGGTTCGAATCAAAGACGATGATCTTGCCCTGCGCGCGGGCATCTTTCAGCACGCTGAAAACCGTCTGACGTGTGTCCTCGGTCAAGATCGCCAAAGTAATGCCCGACAGATAAATCACATCCGCGTCTTGAACCGAGGCCGCAAGACACTCGGCATCATCGGCCAGCAAGCGCGCGGCCGATCTGTCGCGCCAATAGGAAAAACTGCGCTCACCGTTGTTCAGTGAAATCAGATACAGGCCAACTGATCGGGCCGCATCGCGCCCGATATGAGTGGTGTCGATGCCAGCTTGCTTTATCGTCTGCACCAAGGCATCCGATGCCGCATCGGTCCCAACCCGGCTCACGTAGCGCACATGCCAATCCGGGCGCAGCGCCTTGGCATACCAGGCGGTGTTAAAGGTGTCCCCGGCAAACCCCATCCGGTACGTGCCGGGCGTCTCGGCCGGGACCATTTCAACCATGCATTCCCCGATGGAGGCGAAACACAGCGTAGACGCACGGGTGGCAACGACTTCGGACATGGCGGCCTTTCGAATTTCAGACTGGAACAGGGGCGAACATATCGCTTAACCTGATTTTCGCTGGGCAGGCGACCCTGGATCTGCCGGGCGCGTGAAAGGATGGACCTTGATGACGCACCACCCAATCGTTGAAACGGGCCCAAACATGACCCGCCAAGTCCTTGCGGATCACCCCGAGATGATGGTTGTCGCTGCGCAATTCGCCAAGGCAGGGGCGGTCGGTGCAATGCATGATCATCCACATATCCAATCCGTCTTTGTGCAAAGCGGTCGCTGTCAGTTCACCGTGGGCACCACCGTCACCGAGGTCGGGCCCGGTGACAGTTTCGTAGTTCCATCTGGCGTGCCGCACGGGTGTCTGTGCCTGGAGCCGGGCACAGTGATTGATGGCTTCACCCCGCGCCGCGACGATTTTCTGTGACCTGCTGGGTCAGCTCATCACCATCCCACCGTTGATGTCAAAATTTGCGCCGGTGACAAAAGAGCTTTCTTCGGTCGCCAGGAACGCCACCATATTGGCGACATCTTCGGGCCGCCCCTGACGCTTCATCGGCGCCGCGTTTTCGACGATCTTGCGCACCTCTGGTTTGGTGTGGATGTTGTGGAAATCGGTGTCGATCATGCCGGGACACAGCGCGTTGACCCGAATATTTGGGCCGAACTCTTTTGCCATGCCGCGCGTCATGGTCATCACGGCGCCCTTTGCGGCGGCATAAGCCACCGACCCGGGGCCACCGCCATCGCGGCCTGCCTGGCTGGCAAGGTTGATGATCGCGCCCTCAGACATATGCGGCAGGCAGGCTTTGATCATCAGGAAGATGCTGGTCAGGTTCAAATCCATGACCGCATTCCAATGCTCAAGCGACATCTCAGGAATCGTTCTGCGGGCAATCAACCCGCCAGTGTTGTTCACCAGAATATCAACGCCACCAAACTCAGCGACAGCTTTCGCCACAAGCGCGTCAACCCCGGCCTGCGTATTCAGATCCCCCTGCAAGGCAACGGCCCGGCCACCGTTCGAAGTGATCTCGGCGACGGCGCTATCCGCCCCGTCGGCGCTGGAATAGTAGTTGAGGACAACATTTGCGCCCTCTTGCGCCAGCCTAAGGGCGCATGCCCGACCGATGTCCCGCCCTGCCCCTGTGATGATCGCTGTTTTGCCTTCAAGCTTCATGTTGCGTCTCTCCTGCTGTGTATTGACGATCGGTCGCAGCCTGGAATCCTGCAACAATTCGAGAAAGACCGGATCGGGGACGTGGCGCCGCCGAAACGTCTTGCACGCTAACTGGTATACTAGTATTATTTTCCTTTCAAACAAATTTCGTGGGAACATTGAAACTTTATTGTTGCCCGGGGTTTGAGTCACGCTTGGCACCAGCTTCTGCGCCTTCACGGACCTTGCTGCCAGCAAACCATGGCGTCGCGGTGTTGTGCACTGTTCGATTCCACGCGATACTCCGCATCAAGAGTGCCGCATAAGCTCCATGCGAAAACCAGAGGCTTGCCAGATGGATACCGTGACGAAATTGAGAGACCGGCGAACCAATGCAGAGCAGGTTTTTGACGCCCTTTACAGCGACATCATCACGCTGCAGTTGCTTCCCGGTGACAAGATTTCTGAAGCCGAGATCGCAAGCCGCCTCGGAGTTTCCCGGCAGCCTGTTCGCGATGCGTTCAGCCGCTTGGGAAATCTGGATCTTTTGGTGATCCGGCCGCAAAAGGCGACCGAGGTCAAACGCTTTTCGATCATGGCGATCAAACAATCCAGATTCGTCCGCGCCGCTGTCGAGGCCGAAGTGCTGCGGCGTGCCGCCACCGAATGCGATGAGGCCGCTCAGCGCGCGTTAAACGATTGCCTTGAAATGCAACGCGGCGTCGTTGCCGACGGGGATCACAACGCCTTCGGCGTTCTGGATTACGCGTTTCACAGAACGCTGTGCGAGATCGCGAAAGTCAGCTTTGCGTATGACGTGATTTCAGCGGAAAAAGGCAAGCTCGACCGTCTGTGCGTTTTGGGACTGTCCAAAGAAAACCGGATGCCCCAATTGTTGGAGGATCACGTGGCCATCGCAGACCGGATCATCGCCAAAGATGGCGAAGGGGCAGTTGCGGCTGGCAAACGGCATCTCAGTCGGCTTGACGAAACGATCGACGCGATTCTTGCACAAAACCCGTCCTATTTCGACGCCTGACCGTATACAGCGTTGCCCGCGACAGGCCCGCCCGAGATAAGAGCACGCTTGCACGCCATGCATGTCGTGCAAGCCACCCTATTCCCCACGATACGCCTTGGACGATGCGCGCCGGCTGGTTTCGGCGCGCTTATTCCTCAAGCTCACGGGCGGACAACAGGTAATAGTTCCGCGTCGGCGCGTTGATGGTTTGATCCGCAAGGCGACGCAGGGCCGCGACTTTCAGTGTTGTCGCAGCCTCGGCTTCTGCCCCAGATACGATCAGCTTGTCGGCCAATTCCAGAACCCACTGATCATCGCCGTCGGCCGCTGCCTGTTGCGCCGCAGCCAAAACGTTTTGCGCCCCACCGGCCAGCGAAAGGACCCTGCGCGCCTCGTCCGCTGCGGGCAATTGACCCAGGCTGGTCGGATTGCCATCGAACCACCCCAGCGTGCCAGCATAATAGGCGCGCGAGGCATAGGCGATCATGCCGTAATACTCCTGAAGATACGGCTTTTCGGCCAATTCGGGCGGCAGCTTCAGGCCGCTGGCGATGGTCACAGGATCCAGCCCGGCGTTCATCCCCTTCACCGTCTCGCTGACCACAAAGCGGATCGCATCACGGTACCCGGTCAACGATTCGACAATCTTCGCAGCGCCGACGATCGGCGAGGTATGCCCCGGGGCCAGAACCTCGGGCGCATAGGCCATCAGCTGGTCCATCGCATCTGCCCAGGCGTCGAAATCGCGGTATGGCGTGCCGCGAATGGCGTACAGATTGGGGAACGCGTGGTAGAAATTGTCACCGCTGAACAAGATGCGTTTGGCCGCCCACCAGACGATCATGTGATCCGGTGTCTCGCCCGGCGCCTTGGCCAGTTCCAATTCGAACCCTTCGCGCGTGATTGTCGTCGTCTGCCCGATCCGCAACGTCGGCTCCAGATACCCCGCGCCCATACCCTTCATTGGCCGGTCGCCGGGCCCCACCCCCAGGCTGACCCGCTCATCCGGGCGCAGGCTGATCCCGAACTGACGTTTGGTGCGGGCCATCAAGGCGCCGTTGGGGGCCGGGCGTGACTGATCCACACCCACCAGATCAGAGTCGAAATTGTCCGATGCAATCACTTCGACATCGCGCCCTTCGGCGAACACCGTCGCGCCAGAAATATGGTCGCGGTGCGAATGGGTGAAGATGATGGTGGTGATCGGCAACTGCGACAGCTTGCGGAAATCCGCCAGGATATTTTCAGCGGCTTGCGTGGTTTCCGTGGTGTCGATGGCGATCACGCCCGTCTCGCCCACCAGGAAATGCACGTTCGACGCCGCATAACCAACCGCCGAGTAGACACCGGGCGCATGCTCGTGGATCTTCTTGATGAATTGAGCGTTCTGGGCGATCAATTTCGGATTGGCGGGCATGGCGGAACTCCGTTTTGAAGTGGGCTAATTGGGAAAATGCGCCGCGAAAGACGGCATGACGTGTCTCAGCCTGACAGCTCGGCACCGGAATTCACCTGTGCCAGGTCAATACCCGAGTAGCTGATCAAATCGCTCAAGGTCAGCGCCTCGTTGCGTTTTTCGAAGACTTCGATGTATTCGACCATCGTGTTGGAATGCTCGCGCATCACGCCCTCGGCGCGCACGGCGTCGCCCTTCTGGATGGCTTCGTAGATCACTTTGTGCTGGGCGTTGCCAAACCGCAGGCGGAACAGGCTGCGCTCAACACCCTCGGGCGTTGACAGGACCTGCCGGTCAAAAACCATCGAGCCGACTTCAAGCATCGGCAAATGGCTGATCTGGTTGCAGGTAAACCCGACAAAATCATTCCCGCAGGCATCCAAAATCGTCCCGTGGAAATTGGCGTTTTGCTGTTGAAGCAGGCGCAGCGTGGCATCGTCCATCACACCCAGCCCGATCAATCGCTCGATCTCATCTATCGCGGCGGCAAGGTCCGGCAACCTGTTGTGGCGCCCCGGGGACATCGCCATCAGACGCGCGGCAAGGCTTTCCAGGTGACCGCGCACTTGCACGGCTTGCAGGATGTCAGTCACCGTGGGGCTGTGAACCATGTAGCCACGGCCATCGCCCTTGCGGATGACACCCTCTCGCTCCAACAGTCGTAGCGCCATGCGCACGGGCGTCCGCGACACGCCGTAAACGTCGCACAGCTTGGCCTCGGACAAGCGCTCGCCTTCGACGAATTCGCCCTGAATGATCGCAGCCCGGATCTGGGCCGCCAAGTCTGCGTCGATAGAATCCATGACGGTATTCAGGCGATCCGGGATCCTAAAGTCAAGAGCATCGGGTGAATTCCTTTCGATTAAGCCAGAATTTGCTTGATTTGGGATCCCATAGCGGTCTTTATGAAGGGGAATCGGCGTGGTTCTGGCAGCCTGATTGATGCGCAAGCCTCAATGGGATCCCAAACTCAAACGCCGGGCGGCACTGCTGCCAATTTATTGAAAGACACAGACAGACAAGAGGTCGACACATGGACACCAGGCCGCAAACCAGAACGTTGCAGCATTTCATTGGCGGGGATTGGACTGACAGCGCGGGCGGCACCTTGTTCGATGTGCTCAACCCCCTGGACGACAGCCTCTATGCCCGTGCGGCCCTGGGAACTGGCGATGACATGCGCAAGGCCATTGGCGCAGCAAAGGCGGCCTTTCCAGCCTACAAGGAGACCACCCCAACCGAGCGCGAGCGGTGGTTGCTGCGGATTGCGGAACTGATGGAGGGGCGCAAGGACGACTTGGTCAATTGCCTGATCGACGAGATCGGCTCACCCTTCCAGAAGGCGATGTTCGAATTCACCAAGGGCCTGACGATGGTGCGCGCCGCCGCCGGCATGTGCCGCAACGTGCGCGGCGAGACCATCCCATCCGACCGTGCCGGCACGTTGTCCATGTCGATCCGGGCGCCACGAGGTGTTGTGGCAGTTATCACACCGTTCAACGTGCCCTTGATCAAGACCACACGGCTGGTTTCCAACGCACTGGCTGTCGGCAACACCGTCGTTCACCTGCCGTCCGAGATGGCGCCGCACCTGAGCCTGATCTTCGCCGAAATCGTCGCCGAGGCCGGGGTTCCGGCGGGCGTCTATAACGTTGTGACGGGCATGGGCGCCGAAATCGGTGATGACCTGACCAGCAGCAAGGACGTAAATTTCGTGACGTTCACGGGATCCTCGGTTGTGGGCCAGCACATCAACGAAATCTGCGCCAAGAACAAGACACCGAACACGCTGGAACTGGGCGGCAAAAGCCCCACGCTGGTGATGGCTGACGCTGACCTGGACACCGTCATGCCACTGGCCGCGCGGTCGGTTTTCATGTTCGGCGGGCAGGCCTGTATCGCATCCAGCCGGTTCTACGTCGAACGCCCCATCTATGAGGAATTCGTCAAACGTTTTGCGATGATCGCTTCCAAACTGGGCATGGGCGACCTGCGCGACCCGACCACGGTGATCGCGCCGATCATATCCGAGCGCCAACGCCAACGGGTTCGCGACCACATCGCCAACGCCGTGGCCGGTGGTGCCACCGTTGTCGCGGGCGGAGAGTGGGAGGGCAATCGCTGCCAGCCGACCCTGCTGACCGGCGTGTCCGAGGACATGACCGTTTGCCGCTCGGAAACCTTTGGGCCGGTGACCTCGATCTACCCGGTCGACAGTTATGAGGACGGCTTGGCCAAGGCCAATGATACCGAATACGGCCTGTCCTCGGCCATCTTCACCAAGGACATCAACCGCGCCTTCCATTTTGCCCGCAACAGCAACGCCGGCATGTGCCACATCAACGGCCCGACGATCCATGACGAAGCGCATGTGCCCTTCGGCGGCAATGGCGAAAGCGGTGTCGGGCGCGAGGGCACCGACGCCGATCTGGAAGCCATGACAGAACTCAAATGGGTCACGGTGCAGCTATGACATTCACGCTTTACCATCACGGATCATCGGTTTGCGCCGCCAAGGTGCGCTTTGCCATGGCCGAAAAGGGGCTGGACTGGGACGGGGTTTATATCGACATCCTCAAGGGCGAACAGTTTGAGCCCGAATACCAGAAGCTGAATCCAAAGTCGGTCGTGCCGACACTGGTGCATGACGACAAGGTCATCACCGACAGCACGGTAATCTGCGAATATCTGGACCGGATCGCCCCAGACACCAGCCTGCACCCTGCCGATCCTTTTGACTACGCGCAGGTGCGCTATTGGACCAAGGCGGTGGACGAAGATCTGCACCCGGCCTGCGGCGCGGTGACGTTTGTGTGTTCCCACCGGCACACCGTGGCCCGCAATCTGGGGCCGGAAGGGGTGAAGGAATTCCTGGCCTCGACACCAGAATTTTCTGTGACGGCGGATTGGAACACCAAGAAGAAAATCTTCGTGCGGGACGGGTTCGATGCGCCCGAAGCGCCCGAGAAGATCAAGCTTTATGACCGGTATCTGCACAAGATGGACACGGCCCTGAGCACCGGCGACGACTGGCTTGTGGGCAATCGGTTCTCGATCGCTGATGTCGCGATGACGCCTTACGTCAACCGCATGGCGATGATGTCGATGCGCGGCCTGTGGGAAAACGGCCGTCTGCCAAACCTGGAAGGCTGGTTCGCCCGGATCGAAGCGATGCCAAATTTCAAGGGCGCCCTGCTGGACTGGGTTCCCGAACACCTGACCAACGATCTTCGCGACAATGGCGCCATGAGCTGGCCCGAGGTCGCCCGGATCCTTGATATCGAAATTCAATAGAAGGAGGGACGCCATGGGACGTCTGACAGGAAAAACCGCCGCAATCACCGGGGCCGCACGCGGTATCGGGGCGGTCATGGCAAAGCGTCTGGCCGAAGAAGGGGCGAATGTCGTGGTCGGCGATGTTCTGGACACAGCGCGCACAGTCGCCGAAATCACGGACGCTGGCGGCAAGGCAATTGGCCTGCACGTCGATGTGACCTCGGATGACGATCTTGCCGCCATGGTCGCGGCCGCCGAAAAGGAATTCGGCAGCCTCGATATCCTGGTCAACAACGCGTCGATCTTTGCGGCCTTGCAGCCCAAACCCTTCCTGCAGATCGACAACGACGAATTCGACCGCGTGATGACGGTGAACACCCGCGGCGTGCATCAGGCGACCAAGGCGGCGGTGCCGGCGATGCTGCGTGCAGGCCATGGCAAGATCGTCAACATTGCCTCGGGCACGTTCTATTACGGCCCGCCGGGTCTGTCGCATTACACCGCATCCAAAGGGGCCGTGATCGCGCTGACCCGCTGCCATGCGCGGGAACTGGGTGACAAGAATATCCAGATCAACGCCATCGCCCCCGGCCTGACCGAAAGCGAAGCCATGCAGGGCCATACCGGCTTCGATCCGGCACGCGCACCTACGGTCGCCTCGCGCTCGATCAAGCGCGAGATGCTGCCCGAAGATCTGCTTGGCTCACTTCTGTACCTGGTCACCGACGACAGCAACTTCGTGACCGGCCAGACGCTGAATGTCGATGGCGGCAAGGTTAACGTGTAGGCCCCTATGACCAAGCGCTATTCCCTTGTGCCCCCGGGTGGCGGTCCGAACTACGATTGGTCCGCCGACCATACCTTCGTCAAAGTGTCCGCTGCCGATACCGGCGGGCACTTCACGCTGATGGAGGACAATCTGAAAGCCACTTTCAGGTTGGGTCTGCATATGCACCGGTCCCATGCGGAAACCTTTTACATTCTGGACGGGTCGGTGGCGTTCTACGTGGATGGCGACTGGATGACGGCCACCCCCGGCACCTGCCTGCACATCCCGCCGGGGATCGAACACGCCTGCGAGCTGTCCGACGGATGCAGTGCCGCGCGCATGTTGATGATTTTCCAACCGGCAGGCTTTGATCAGTTTCTGGCCGAAATGGCCGATCTGGACGAGGCCCATTTTCAGAACGAGGCCCTCATGGCCGCGTTGAACGAAAAGTATGACATCGTCCCGCTGGGCCCGGTGCCCGAGCGGCCGGAGACGTGACCCAATGACCAACAATCGCAACATTCTGTTCATCATGTGCGACCAATTGCGTTGGGATTACCTGTCGTGCGCCGGGCACAAGACCCTGCACACCCCCAATATTGATGCGCTTGCGGAACGCGGTGTGCGGTTCACCAACGCCATCTGCAATTCCACCATCTGCGGTCCCAGCCGCATGAGCACCTACACAGGGCGCTATATGTCATCGCATGGGGCAACCGCGAATTTCGTGCCCCTGCGTGTCGGAGAGCACAATATCGGCGACTATCTGAAGCCCTTGGGCGTGCGCCCCGTTCTGGTGGGCAAGACGCATATGATCCCGGACCACGCAGGACTGCAGCGTCTTGGCATTGATCCCCAAAGCCCGGTTGGCGTGCACCATTGTCAGGTTGGTTTCGAACCCTTTGAGCGCGATGACGGGATCTTCCCCGACAAGATGATGCGCGCCCAGCCGCGCTACAATGACTATCTGCGCAGCCGTGGCCATGAGGGGGGCAACCCGTGGCATTGGGCGGCCAACGCAGTGGACACGCCCGAAGGCGTCCGCTCGGGCTTTTACAATGACATCGCCCACCTTCCAGCGCGGGTCACGGATGAGGACTCGGAAACGCCGTATATGACACGCCGCGCGATGGAGTTTCTGGCGCAAGATGACGGCGAAAAGCCATGGCTGCTGCACCTGTCTTACATCAAGCCGCATTGGCCCTATATCGCGCCGCCGCCCTACAATGACATGTTTGGCCCCGATGACGTGCAGACCCTGGTCCGGTCCGAGGCGGAATTGGTGGATGCCAACCCGCTGATGAAGCATTTCATCGACCGGATCGCTGGAAAAACCTTCAGCCGCGAGGAGGCCGTGCGCCGGATCGTGCCGACCTATATGGGGCTGATCAAACAGATTGATGACCAGTTGGGCCTGCTGTTCGACTTCATGGACAGCAAAGGGCTGCTGGAAACGACAACCATCGTTTTCACCTCGGATCACGGGGATTACCTGGGCGACCACTGGATGGGCGACAAGGATTATCTGCATGATCCATCCGTCAAGATCCCGCTGATCATCGCCGATCCCGACCCCGCCATGGACGCCACGCGCGGCACCGTGTGTGACGCGTTGGTGCAATCAATTGACCTGGTGCCGACCTTTATCGAGCATTTTGGCGGCAGTGTGCCCAAGCATCTGATCGACGGCACATCATTGCGCCCCCTGCTGACGGGCGCGGCCGACAGCGTCAATGAGTTCGTCGTCAGTGAATACGATTATCATCAGCAAGTCTTTGCGGCGCAAACCGGCCGCGGGCCGCGTGACTGCCGGATTTACATGCTGATGGCGCGTGACTGGAAGTACATCCACGCGCCCGGGTTTGATCCAGTGCTGTTTGATCGCAATGCAGACCCGGACGAGCTGACAGATCTTGGACGCTCGGCTGATCATGAACCGGTGCGCGCCAGAATGCATGCTTTGCTGGCCGACTGGGCGCTGCAATACCGTCAGCGCGAAACTTACGATGATGCTACCGCCGCGCGGTTTTCGGCGTTCGAGGAAAAAGCCGGTGTGCTGATCGGCTACTGGGATGAACACGACATGCTGGACCCGGCCAATATTCCGTCGCCGGACAATCAACCGGCGGTAACGCCCAAATCAGATACGCAGGGACAGTCATGATGCGCCCGGTCAAACCACGTGCCGCCTTGTTCGGATGCCACCACGCCCCGGCAGCGCCCGCGAGCTGCAAAAACCACACTTCGGTTACATGGGTGAATTATGACTGATCGCTCCTTGGAACTTCGGATCGCCGGTGTTGTGTCATTTTGTTTCACGGTGGTCATTCTGGCCTATGCCGCCGCCGGTCCGATATCCGAATTGGTACGCTGGATCATCGAAACCACGACGCCCGCGTTCGACGAGCTTTCGCGGCGCGATCAGCGGATCTTGTTCCGCGAACACTGGCTGGGTGCCGGGTTCAAGGCCTTTGAACGCGCCTTCCTTCTGCCCACCGGTTTGATCCTGGGGCTGCCGTTGCTGTTCGCATTTGGCGTGTCCTTCTTGTCTATACGCATGCGGTGGCGGTGGTTGAACTGGGCGCTGGCCGCCCTGTCCACGGTCATTCTGCTGGTCTGGGTGTCCAAGCTTCTGGCCGTCGATACCGGCTCACTTCCCTCGGCCCAGACGGCGGATTTCTGGCTGTTTCCACTGGCCACGGCGCTGGTCCTGTATGTCACCTGGCGGCAATTCGGCGGGTTCATCGTTGGGTTTTGCCTGTTCTGGATCGGCTATTTCTTTGTGCGCGGCATGCTGCCTGATTGGACCGGAATTCTGGCGGGTTCCGAGGCATCGGCGGCGCAATCCATGCGCGCGATGGTGCTGAATTTCTGGTCTCAGACAGGGGGCATGTTTGGCCAACCCTTGCAGGTCGTCTCTGGCAACGTATTGATCTTTATCGTCTTTGGCGCGGTCCTGATGGCATCCGGCGCTGGGGACCTTTTGATGAAGATCGCCAACCGCTTGACCGGGCGCTTCACCGGTGGCGCGGCGCATGCTGCCGTGGCGTCGTCTGCGCTGTTCGGCACACTGTCCGGGGCGGCCATTTCGAACGTCGTTTCAACCGGCGTGATGACGATCCCGGTGATCAAGCGATCAGGCTTCAAACCGGCGTTTGCCGCCGCCGTCGAAGCCGCCGCATCCACCGGCGGGCAAATCATGCCGCCGGTGATGGGCGTTGTCGCGTTCTTTGTGGCAGGGCAGATCGGGCTGGATTACCGTTACATCGTGATTGCGGCGATCATCCCGGCCATTTTGTATTATCTTGGCACCTTCCTGACCGTCTATTTCGAGGCCCGTCGTCAGGGCGTCGGCCCCTTGCCCGCGGACCAACGGCCCGGTCTGACCAAACGGGAACGCATCCAGACGCTGGTGTTCATCCTGCCGCTGGGCACGCTGAGCTATTTTCTGTTCGAGCAACCTTCGGTTCAGAAAGCCGGGTTTTACGGCTTCATCGTCGCCCTGATCTGCGCGTTGGTGCTGTTTCGGGATTTCCGGTCCTGGAACCGGATCTACACTGCCTTCGCCGAGGCCGGTCGGATGTCGGCCTCGATCATCGTCATCGTTGCCGCGATTGGCCTGATTGTCGGGCTGATTCAGGTGTCCGGGTTCTCGGGCCGGCTGTCGCTGTTGCTGTCGCAACTGGCCGACGGGCCGCTGTTCCTGACCCTGGTCGTGGTCGCGCTGGGGGCGATTGTGCTGGGCATGGGGCTTCCGCCGGGCGCGACCTATTTCATCATCGTCATCGCGCTGTCGTCGGGCATCGACGCGGTCGGCATTGCGCCGCTGACGCTGCACCTGTTCGTCGTGTTCTTTGCAGTCATGTCAACGGTCACGCCGCCCGTGGCGCTGGCGGCCTTTGCCGCCGCCCCGATCGCCGGGGCAAACCCCGTTGAGACCGCGTTTCAAGCCGCACGGCTGTCGCTGGCCGGGTTCATCATCCCGTTCGTCTTCGTCTACCACCCGGCGGTGTTGTACAAACTGCAGGTCCTGTTCGAATGGTTCGGCGGTGAGCTGCCAAATTCGCGCGCCATGATCGATGTGTCTACCGTTGGCTGGGCCGACCTGTTCTGGATCCTTGCGGCGTTTGCGCTGGCCATGTGGCTGCTCGCATCGGCCCTGACGGGGTATGAAAAGAACCGCCTGAAGCTTTTTGAACGCCTGTTGCGCGGTGTGATCGGGCTTGTTGTTCTGGTTCCCAATCTGGCGATCGCTGTACCGGCGTTTGCTGCCGGTGTCGGACTTGTTGTCCTGCACCGCTACCTTGGGGGGGAACCGTCGCGCGTCGATCAGGTTCTGTCCTCACAACGCATCAAATAAGGGAGGAAAAACTTATGCGTTTACTTACGGCGGCCGCTTGTTCGGCCATGATCCTGACGGGGGCTGCTCAGGCCCAGGATACGACGTTGCGAATGGCAACAATTGCCCCCGGCCTCAGCGCCGCGATCACCATGGCGACCTTCGCCAATATCGTGACCGACAATCTTGATGGCATCAGCATCGAAGTGTCGGCCGGTGGCGCTGCCACGTTGCACATGATGGAGGTCGCGCGCGGCAACCTGGACATGTCCATGACCAACCCGGTCGTCCACAGCCTGATGGCCAACGGCCGCGCGATGTATCGCAATGAGCCAGAGGCCCCGGCCCTGTCGGAAAACCTTCAACTGCTGATGCTGTATCCCTATGGCCAGTATCACTTTGCAGTGCGTGCCGACAGCGACATCCAGGTGCTGGACGATCTGGAAGGCGCTTCGGTCTTCCTGGGGCCACAGGGCGGCGGCGCTTATAACGCGGCGCGCGGCTGGGTTGCGTCCACGACCGGGCTTGTCGCCGGCGAGGACTATGAGGCGATCACAGCCAACTGGCAGACCGGCTTTCAGGCGTTTCTGGACGGAACCATCGATGTTTACGTGAACGGTTGCCTTGACCCTTGTGGTCAGTTCATCCAGTTCACCGAAACAGAAGCCGTCCGCTTCATCGGCCCTGAAAGCTATGAAGGCGACGCAGTGCAGGAATTCCTGGGCCGGTTCCGCTACCTGGACGAAGTGGCGGCGGGTGCCTATGAAAACCAACTCAACGACGGGCCGGTGATGTCGTTCAACACCTCCGTCGGTATCGGCGTTCGCGCAGATATGGATGAAGAAACGGTCTATCAGATCACCCGCGCGTTTTGGGATAACATCGATCAGATCAGTTCGGATGCACCTTGGGTTGCGGGTCTGGACCCGGCCTTTGCCGTTTCAAATATCGGCGGGATGACCATTCATCCGGGTGCTGCGCGCTACTACCGCGAAATCGGCGCGTTGCAATAAGCCGCTTTGGTGCGCCGGGCCTTGTCCGGCGCATCTATTTCTTCCAGCCACTCATTTCACGCTACACGACAATTTCCCAAGGACACGACAATGGCCAAACTGGGCGACGACATCATCACTTCCAGCGCCCTGCCGCCGTTTTTCAAATTGGCCAATGCCGATGCCGTCGGCATTGACGCCCCACCCAACCGCCTGGGCGACGCCCTGCGGACATGGGTGCGCTCGCTCAGCGGGTTTCAAAAAGAGGCCCTGATCCGGTCGGCCAAGACCGGTGATACCTGGCGGTTGGTGTCGGATGAAGGCCCCTATCTGAATGGCCATGATGCGGCGCCCTGCCCCTTGGCATTCCTGTCGGCCGGCATGGTCGCCAGCTTCATGAACGAAATCTTGGCCCTGGCCCGTTTGCAAGGGATCGAAATCCGCAAGCTGAAGCTGATCCAGGACAATTATTACACGATGAAGGGCTCCATGCCCCGGCGCACCATGGTTGGCGGGGCCGAGAACATCGACCTGCAGATCGAAATCGACTGTGATCTGACCGATGGTGCGTTGAACGAATTTCTGGTCAATGCCACCTACGCCTCACCTTTGAACGGGTTGATGCGGGGGCAGTTGGACAGCCTGTTCAAGCTCAGCAAGAACGGCGCGGGTCTGGCGACCGCCAAGGTGGCCGAATTGAACGCACCACTGTTTCCGGATCCGGGCAACCATTTTGCCGCCGCACAACCGCTGCCTGAAGGCTTGACGCTGATGCAGCCAGTTGGCCCGACGCCCCGGAAAGACGTGGTCAAGGGCACGACCAGCGGCGGATCTTCGCTGTCGGATGAACAAGACCGGCGGCTCAACATCGGCGCCGTCGCCACGCTGCGCGAGGATGGGATCAAGGACATCCAGCAGATGCAATATTCGCCCTATGGCACGTCCTTTCGGTTCCTCAGTTCCGAGGACGGCCGCGCGCCTGACGCCAACACTTTGATCTCGGCGGGGATCGGCTTTTGTTTCATGACCCAGTTCGGGCGGTTCGTGTCGATGCTGAAGCTGGATTTGCCCGATTATCGCATCGTGCAAGACACCCATTTCAGCCTTGGCGGCGCGTCAGGCAATACGGGCAAGGCCGGCGGTGCCGACCCGATCGAAACGCATGTGTATCTGGAAACCAGCGAAAGCGATGAAACCGCGCAGGAAATGCTGGATATCAGTGAACAGACCTGTTTTCTGCACGCGTTTTGCCGGACTGATCTGAAAACCAAGCTCAGGGTCGTGCGCGTCTGACGCCATCAGCCCGACGTAAGATCAGTCATCAAACGGCGTCATATGCGCCACGATCACGGCGTTTTCATCCAGTGCACGCTGCATCAAGCTGCGTTCGTCACCGTCAATGTCCTCGCCATTCGCGATGCGTTCCTCAAGCGTGCCATATCCTGTCACATCCAGTGGCGCCAAATCGGCCTGTTTCAGGATCGCCACGGTTTCGCGCACCGCTTCGGCCTCGTCCACACCGGACGCGAAGCACAGCAGCCCGGCGCCGGTGCTGCCCTTGGGCAAGCCATCACCCTCGGTGCGGCCAACCTGAACCAGCAAGGTAAAGACCTGCTGTCTGGATTTGGGTTTGTCGTCGTTGCTCATGCGCCGGGCATACCCAATTCTACACGCCCCCGCAATCGCGCGCTGGTGCCAGCCCAAACTTCGGCAGGCAGCCCCAAGGCATCGCCAGGGGGCCACCTATCAGCGGATCGCTTTGAAGGGTTAGTGCAGCGTCACTGTGCCGACCATCCCGGCTTCCGCGTGGCCCGGAACTTCGCAGCTGATCTCGATACCTTCGGCCGTCTGAACCGCAACAAAGAACCATTCAACGGTCTGATGCGGGCCGATCTCAACCTCGTTGATATCGCCCTTGATCTCGGCGACAAGATTGCCATCAGCATCGCCAATCTCAAGCTTTCGCGTAAAGATCCGCTCTCGCATGTCGTGGATCGACACTTCATGGATGATGTCATCGGTGTTCGTCATGATCCAGGCATATGCCTGGCCGGTTTCGAAATCAAAATGATTGGGCGAGAAAAACATCGTGCCGTCGTCATTGGTGCCCATTTCGATTTCGACACGTTGCACGTTGAGCCGTGACAGATTGCCCTCGGCATTTGCAGTTCCGGCGATTGCCGATGCGGCAACCGATGCGATCGCAGTTGTGAACCGTTTCATGGTGACTTTTTCCTTGGCTTCCTCGGGTCGCTCCCCAAGATGAATGCTGACGCAAAACCCGGATCTCTGCGCTGATCAGGCGATCCCGTCGGACCGGGCCGCACCCCACGCGGCGATGAGTTTGCCAAGCTCTTGCCCCCAGGCGGCATACACATCTGCGCCCGGGTGAAACCCGTCGGCGGCCATCATCGACGGGTCCAGCCGCGATCGATCGAATGGCAGGTAATGAACCGGCCCCGTTGACGCACCGGCCAACGCACGATCAAACCGGGCCGCCTGAGCGCCCAGCACATCCCGCAAAGGGCGCGGCAGCAGGGGAAACACCCCCATCGGCGGCACACCTGAACGCCATTGCGCCCGCACACCCCAATGATCTTGCAGCAGCGCCGAAATCTCTCGTTGCTCTGCCAGCCAGCGGCGCAGGGGTCTTTGATGGGTGACATCGTTGACGCCCAGCGCCGTGACCGCCACATCGACGGGCTCTGGCGTCAGCGCGCTCAGCTTGGCCAGGGTCTGGGCGGTGGTGTCCCCGGTGTGCGCCTCCAGCCGCCAATGGACCGAAAAATGGGGGGCCAACGCGGAAACCAACTGACCGCTCAACGCCAGATCCTGATGCGCCACGCCCACGCCTGCCGCCGACGAATCCCCCGCGATCAGCAACCGCAGCATGGGCCCTGACCCGGCCACCCCGCGCCGTGGGCCGGTGGGTTCGGGCAAGACAATCGCGCGCCTGCGGACCCTGATGGCCTGGGCGATCAAAATCGGTGACAACGCCAATCGTGCGGGAACGCTGGACAGCATTGCCGCCCTCCTGTGCCAAAAAGACCCGGGGCCATTGATCCCCCTCTGCGGCCCTGCCATCATCCGGCAAGGAAACAGGAGTGCCCCGTATGAAATCCGTAAAAGACATGGTCGCCGCTGCCAATGAGGTTGTTCGCCACGCCCCGGCGGCAAGTCTGTTCGCGCAACATGGGACCGAAGGCGTAACCTTTGTTGACTTGCGGGATCCACGTGAGTTGGAGCGCGAGGGCATGATCCCCGGCGCGTTTCACTGCCCACGCGGGATGCTGGAATTCTGGATTGACCCGCAAAGCCCCTATGCCAAACCGCAGTTTCAGACCGGCGACACCTTCGTCTTTTACTGCGCGTCGGGCTGGCGGTCCGCGTTGTCAGCACAAATCGCACAAGAGATGGGATTGAAAAACGTCATGCACATTACCGACGGGTATTCGGGCTGGAAAAAGGGCGGCGGCCCTGTTGGTGAAAAACCCACGAAAACGGGCTGACCCGGCAGGATCAGCCCGTTCATACGTCTATAACCTGGGCTCAGTCGCGCAGCAGCTCATTGATCGAGGTTTTTGACCGTGTCTGCGCATCCACGCGCTTCACGATCACCGCGCAATACAAGTTCACACCGTTCTTCGACGGCATCGACCCGGCCACCACGACCGACCCCGACGGCACTTCGCCATACATGACCTCGCCGGTTTCACGGTCCACGATCTTGGTCGATTTGCCGATGAACACGCCCATCCCCAGAACCGAGCCTTCGCGCACGATGCAGCCTTCGACCACTTCCGACCGCGCGCCGATGAAGCAGTTGTCTTCGATGATCGTTGGGCCCGCCTGCATGGGTTCCAACACACCGCCGATGCCCACGCCGCCGGACAAGTGCACGTTCTTGCCAATCTGCGCGCATGATCCGACCGTGGCCCAGGTGTCCACCATCGTGCCGCTGTCCACATAGGCGCCCAGGTTCACGAAGGACGGCATCAAGACCACGCCGGGCGCGATATAAGCCGATTTACGCACCACGCAGTTGGGCACGGCGCGGAACCCTGCCGCGCCCCACTCATTTTCGCCCCAGGTCGCCCATTTGCTGTCGACCTTGTCCCACCAGCTGCCACCTTGTGCGCTGCCGGCCTGCATCTCCATGTCCTTCAGGCGGAAGCCCAGCAGGACGGCTTTCTTCGCCCACTGGTTCACATGCCAGTCGCCATTTTCCCGCCGTTCGGCCACGCGCAGCGTGCCGCCGTCCAGCGCGTTCAGCGTGTCCTCGATCGCATCGCGGGTTTCGCCGGTGGTGGCGGGCGTGATCGTATCGCGCGCATCCCAGGCGGCTTCGATGGCGGCTTCCAGTTGAGCGTTGGACATCGGGTGCGTCCTCCTTGGTCTATGTTGATCCGGTGTCAGTGTTGATCCGGGCGCCAGATCTGCAGCGCGTTTCGCCCCGGCTTAGACACCAAACCGGCGCGGCGCGCAATTGGCTTGCCGCATCGCACGTCAGACAAGCGGGTCCGGCGCCGGATTGGCACCGCACACCAACACGGCAACACGTTCATTGGCCACGGGCTGATACGCGCCGCTCAGCAACGCGGCCAATGCCGTTGCACCGGCGGGCTCCACCAGTTGCCGGGTCTCTTGCCACAAAAATCGCTGTGCATCGGCAATTGCGGTGTCGGTGACCAACACACAGGGCGCGCCCTGGCACGTTGCCAGATCAAAGCAAATCTGCCCGACACGCCGCGCGCCCAGCGCATTCGCCGCAATCCCCGACACCTCCACATCCACCGGCGCGCCTGCTGCAAGGGCGGCATGCAGCGCGCACGATGTCTGCGGTTCGATCAACACCACCTTGCGACGCCCTTGCAGCCAGCCCATTGCCCCCGCGCTGAGCCCACCGCCGCCCACCGCGATCAACACGGTGTCCGCCTCAAGACCCTGATTTTCCCATTCGGCCATGCAAGTGCCCTGCCCGGCGACCGTCGGCACCGTGTCAAAAGCATGCACCTGCATCGCACCCGTCGCGGCCTCATGTGCCACGGCGGCGGCCAACGCCTCGGCATACGTGCCGGGCACAACGGTCAAATCCGCGCCCGCGCGTCGGATCAGAGCGATCTTTGAAGCACCGGCCATTTCCGGCACGAAGATGTGCGCAGGGATGCCCAGACTGGCCGCCGCAAAGGCCACCGCCGCGCCGTGATTGCCGCCAGACGCCGCAACCACACCGCCCGCCGGCACCTGCGCCGACAGAAGGGAATTGAACGCGCCGCGCGCCTTGAAGCTGCCAGTGTGCTGAAGCTGCTCCAACTTGACCTCGCACGGGTTTGCCAGCCCCGGCACGTCAAGCTCAATCACCGGCGTGCGCCGCGCGTAGCCCGCGATACGATCCTGCGCGGCAATGATCTGATCTCTCCAATCCATGACGGACCCCCGGTTGCGTGGCTGTTACTGGCATTGTCTGCGCCACAAGGTTAGTCATGGAAACAGAGCAGAGAAAAGGACCACAGGCATGAATGACCCGCGCGCACGCGTTTTTCGCGACAGCCATCAGGATATTGAAACCGCGCGTCAGATCCCGCAAACGCCGCAAACCCAGTCGCCAGCTTACAGATTGGCGTTTGCTGACAACGAATTTTTGTGCCGGCCTGAACTGCGGCCAGTGCGCCTGCAACTGGAACTGCTCAAGGCCGAGATGGCCATGAACGAGGCCGGGATCAATTCGACTGTCGTTCTGTTCGGCGGGGCACGGATTCCGGCGCCGGTCAATGCCAGCACGGCGCGCACCGAAACGTTGGGAAAACTGTCGAAATACTATGACGAGGCCCGGCGCTTTGCCCGTCTGGTGACACAGGCGTCCCTGGCCGAGGGCGGCACCGAAAACGTGATCTGCACCGGCGGCGGCCCGGGCGTCATGGAGGCCGGTAACCGTGGGGCCGCCGAAGCGGGCGGGATGTCGATCGGCTTGAATATTGTCTTGCCGCATGAACAGGCGCCCAACGCATTTGTGACGCCGGATCTAAGCTTCAATTTCCACTACTTCGCGATCCGCAAGATGCACTTTTTGATGCGCGCCAGCGCCATCGCCGTGTTCCCAGGTGGCTTTGGTACATTGGACGAGATGTTCGAGACACTGACCTTGATTCAGACCCGGCGCATGGCACCGGTGCCAATATTGTTGTTCGGGCGCAGTTTCTGGGACAGCGTGATCAATTGGAAGTCCCTGGCTGACGCCGGCACCATTTCAGACGAGGATCTGTCACTGTTTCGCTATGTCGAAACCGCAGAAGACGCCCTGGCGGCGATGTCAGGCTGACGTAATACGCCGGTGCGGGCGGGCGGCGGTTTTGAGTTAACTGCCAGACGCCCGCAGCGGAATGACGCCACCTGTTTTGCGCCGACCGCGTTCGGATATCAATCGGCCCAGCGCGGCATGCAACCGGTCCAACTGCAAGGGTTTGGTCAGGCAATCATCGAACCCGGCTTTCAGATATCCGTCGACCTGATGTGACATCGCATTGGCGGTAAACGCGACTATCGGCAACAACGTCGCCGGCACCCTGCCACCCGGTTGCGTCGCGCGCAGGGCTTCACGGGCTCGAATTTCACGTAACACCGAAACGCCGTCCAAACCGGGCATCGAAATGTCCAGGATGATCAGATCAAAGGCCTCTTTGTCATAGGCTTCCAGCGCCTTTGCGCCGTCTTCCACCAGCAACGCGGCGATTCCCATCTGGCCCATCATGGCCCCCAGGATCATTCTGTTGGTCCGGTTGTCATCTGCGGCCAGGACCCGGAGCCCTTGCAGATCAAGCCCCATGGCCGCCGGCGATGGCAAGACGATCTCGGACATATCCGTGCGGGGTATCGGCAGGTCTATGGTCACCAGCGTACCGGCCCCCAGTGACGAGTCCAGTCTGACCTCGCCACCCATCAACTGCACCAGCCTGGCAACAATCGGCATGCCCAGTCCGGTACCGCCGAATCGCCGGGCAGTCGTGCTGTCGGCCTGGCCAAATTCCTCAAATACATGGGCCTGCTGCTCCTGGTCCATGCCGATCCCGGTATCGCGCACTGACAGAACGAGGCGATCAGGCCCACCACAATCCAGTTCGACCCTGACCGATCCACTTTCCGTAAACTTGATCGCGTTAGAGATCACGTTGTGCAGGATTTGCAGGACACGGTGCGGGTCTCCCAGTCGTGCAATCTGCCCATCCCCGATCAGCGACACCCCGAACGAAAGTTTCTTTTCCGCGGCCTTAAGCGTGTGAACGGATTCGATCCTTTGGGCCATATCCGCGGGCAAAAATGGCACCGCTTCGATGGACATCTGATCGGCTTCGATCTTGGACATATCCAGAAGATCGTTGATGATGCTCAACAGCAGCGCGCCGGAATCGTGCATGATATTGACCATGCGGCGCTGGTCTTCATTGCTGATAAGCTGCTCCAACACTTCGGCGACACCCAGCACCCCGTTCAACGGCGTGCGCATCTCATGGCTCATCTTGGCCAGGAAATTCGATTTGGCGGCGTTCGCGCGCTGTGCTTCGTCCAAAGCGTCCTGGCGCGCAGTCTCGGCGGCCACCTGATTGGTGACGTCCAGCAAGGCATAGACCACCCGCGCCTGCGATTGATCATTCCCTTCGACCCGCGTCGCATGCACGGAGCAATAGCGCAAACCATCGTCACAGTGCAGGGCGAAGCGTTCGTCAATGACGGGCGCGCCGTCCCGAATGACGCGGTCAAACGGCGTGGTTCCCGGGGCGTAGGATTGACCGTCACCGCGCGTATACCGCCAGGTTTCATTGTCATGCGCCACACCGATCATCTCGGCGCGGGTCGCGCCCATAATGGTCTCGGCGGCGTCATTGGCAAAGCGAATGATCCCTTCATCATCCAGCACCAACAGCCCCATGGCGGACGTTGCCAGAATCGACGCCAAAAACGCCCGTTCCGAGGCAAGATCATTCTGCGCCTTGCGAACCGCCGTATCCTTTTCCTGACGCACCAGGACCGAACAGATGACATCCGCGACCGATTGCAGCAGATACACCTCACCTGGCAGGAAGGCGTGGGTTTTGTGCACCCCGTCAAAGCCCATAAACCCATAGGTCGCCCCCTCCCAGCGCATTGGCACCAACAGGATTGATCGGATCATCTGGGCTTCCAGAATCGCGCGGCTGGGCGACCCCTCGTCCAGCTCAGACACATCCGGGACGTGGAAGTGTTCGCCCATATCCAGGGTTTCGGCGATGGGGCCATACAATTCGATCGGCAATCCCTGCAATTGTTCGATTGCCGGTTCGATCCCTTCGGCGCACCATTCGTGGGTGTTGTTCGTCACCTCGCCATCATGGACGAACACATAAGCCCGATCCCGCAGGCAATAGTCACCCAACCGCGCAATTGCCTGTTCGATAGCGGCATCTGTCTGATCAATCGGCGCCCTGAGCAAATCATTCAAGATTTCGACCACCAGGGCCTGAATGCGCGTCAGCCGCGTTTCGTTGTTGATGGTCTTGTTTTGCATCTCTGACCCAGGTCCGTTTGATTGCGGTCAGACGCAAGGCCGACCGACTTCTCTGCCACAAGAGGTAGCCAAAACCGGTTAAGGTTTCGTTTCTTCGGGCGCGGCCTTACTTCGGATACGCCCAGGCAACGTGTAAAATAAACTGTGACGTGTCTGAACCACTGCGTCAATAACGTCGGCTCCGGTGCGAAACCGCTGTCTTGCTTGCCTGATCCCGGCCCATCCGGTAGCACCGCCAAAGATCAATTCAAAGGATACCTGCATGTCCGACACCGCCCTTGATCCCGTGGACCTGACCGCCCGTCTGGTTCGCTGCCCGTCCGTGACGCCCGTCGAAGGCGGCGCGCTGACCCTGCTTGACGGGATGTTGTCGACCGCTGGTTTTTCTTGCACGCGGGTCGATCGCAACGGCACCGCAAACCTGTTTGCGCGTTGGGGTGCGCGGGGGGCCGCCCGAAGCCTTGGCTTCAATGGCCACACCGATGTTGTTCCACCCGGTGACTCCGCGCTTTGGCGGTTTGATCCCTTTTCGGCGCAGATCGACGGTGGAAAACTTTATGGGCGCGGCGCCTGTGACATGAAATCCGGTGTTGCCGCCTTCGCCGCCGCGGCAATCGACTTCGTTTCCCAAACGCCACCCAATGGCGCCGTCGTCCTGGCCATCACGGGCGATGAGGAAGGCGACGCAACCGACGGGACTGTCGCCCTGCTGGATTGGATGGAGCAAGAGGGCGAACGCCTCAGCCATTGCATCGTCGGTGAACCGACCTGCCCCAATGTGATGGGCGAAATGATCAAGAATGGGCGCCGCGGGTCGATGACCGTGCGCCTGACAGCGGCGGGCACCCAGGGCCATGCCGCCTATCCCCACCGCGCCCGCAATCCTTTACCGGCCCTTGTCGCCTTGCTGAATCGCTTGGCTCGTCACCCATTGGACAACGGCAACGCAAATTTCGATCCTTCGACCCTGGCGCTGACCACCATCGACACCGGAAACCCCGCCAGCAACGTGATCCCGGCCCGTGCCGATGCCACTCTCAACATCCGTTTCAATGACCAGCACAGCGGCGAAAGCCTGGCCCGGTGGTTGCGTGCCGAGGCCTCGGCGGTCACGGCGCAGACTGGAATTACATTCGACTTGAAGATCAAGGTGTCCGGCGAAAGCTTCGTGACCGATCCCGGTTGGTTCACGGATCTGGTGACCGACGCCGTGCAGGCTGAAACCGGACGCCGCCCGGTGTTGTCCACGTCAGGCGGCACATCAGACGCCCGGTTCATCAAGAACCACTGCCCGGTGGTCGAAATTGGCCTCGTCGGCTCGTCGATGCATCAGGTCGATGAGCACGTCGAAACCGCCCATATCCACCAACTCAAGGCCATCTACAGCCGCATTTTGACCGCGTATTTCAGCGCCCCCTGACCCCATCTTTGTGCGCCAAATATCCCGGAGTGAATGGGCCGCAGGCCCAGAGAGGCAGCGCCTCTCACGCACACAAAATGCAACAAGCGCGCCCGCAAGGGCGCGCTTTCCGCAAGATTGCTCGCGTTGAGGTCAGTAGCTGCGGATCAGCCCCACCAAACGGCCCTGCACCTTGACCTGATCATCGCGCAACATGCGCGTTTCATAGGCCGGGTTGGCGGCCTCCAGCGCAATCATCCCGCGCATCCGCCGAAACCGCTTCAGCGTGGCTTCATGGTCTTCGACCAACGCCACCACGATATCCCCGTTGTCTGCCGTCGACTGTTCCCGGATCACCACGATATCACCATCGTTGATCCCGGCCTCGATCATCGAATCGCCTTTGACCTCCAACGCATAGTGCGGACCTTTGCCGGACAGCATGGACCCCGGAACCGCGACATGATTGGCCACCTCCGAGATCGCCTCGATCGGTGTGCCGGCGGCAATACGGCCCATGACCGGCAGGGATTGCGCATCTACCGCTTGAACCGGCAGCGCGTTGGCCACCCGGCTGGGCCGTTCCGGCGCGTCGCCGTCGATCACCCGGGGCACATGGCGTGATGGCCCGGTGTCGGGCATGCGCACCACTTCGATGGCCCGGGCACGGTGTGCAAGGCGGCGAATGAAGCCGCGTTCTTCCAGCGCCGTGATCAGCCGGTGAATGCCGGACTTGGAGCGCAGGTTCAGCGCGTCTTTCATCTCGTCGAATGACGGCGGCACACCGTCACGCCGCATTCGGGCATCGATCAGTTCCAACAGTTCAAGCTGCTTGCGGGTCAGCATATGCACCCTCCTCAGGATGGACCGTATAAGTTCACCCTAAGTTCTATGCACGTTCTCATTACCTGTCAACAGTATCAGGCGTTTTCAGATCTGGATGTAGCGCACCGGATGGCCCGCCGGGCGCGCGGGATCGCCGATAGGCCGGATCAACAGCGCATCCGACGCGGCCAAAACCCCCACCAACGCGCTGTCTTGACGGGTCACTGGGCGAATGCGCCCTTCGGGTTCCAGCACCGCCCGCATGTAATGCGCGCGCGGCCCGTTGGCGGCCACCTCCTCCACCAGCGTCGCGCCCTGCGTCGGCACCGGCCAGGCGCCCAGCCCCATCAGCGCGCGCAGCGCGGGCAGCAGGAACAAATGTGCACAAACCAGCGCCGACACCGGGTTGCCCGGCAAGCCCATCATCAGTGCATCGAACAGACGTCCGGCCATCAGCGGCTTGCCCGGTCGCATGGCGATCTTGTAAAACGCCCGTTCTGCGCCCAGCGCCTGCGTCACCGGGGCCACCAGGTCATGGTCCCCCACCGAGGCCCCGCCCAGCGTGACAATCACATCGCAGCCGCGTGCCATTTTCAGCACCGTTGTCAACTGCTCGACACTGTCGCGGGCGATGGGCAGCACACGGGCCTCGCAGCCCTCGGCCTCGATCATCGCCTTCAGCGCGAACACCGAGGACGCGACGATCTGATCGGGGCGCGGGTCTTCGCCCGGCATGACCAACTCATCCCCGGTGGCAATCAGCGCCACGACGGGGCGGCGGTAAACTGGCACCTCAGGCAGGTTCATCGAGGCCAGCAAACCCAGGTCGATCGGCCGCAACCGGCGCGGCGCGCTGACCGTATCGCCGGACCGGAAATCATTCCCCGCCGGGCGGATGTTGGCCCCTGCGCCCAGCGTCGGCAGCAAAGTGATGGTGTCACCGTCGCGAGTCACATCTTCCTGGATGACCACATGATTCGCGCCTTTGGGGATCGGCGCGCCGGTGAAGATCCGCAGCGCCTGACCTGCCCCAACCTCACCGCCAAACGAGTTGCCTGCCCCGGCCTCTCCGATCACCTGAAAGCTTTGCCCGGGCTGAACCGGCCCCTTGACCGTGTAGCCATCCATCGCCGAGCCATCAAACGGCGGCTGATCGCGCCGCGCCACCACCGGCGCCGCCATCACCCGCCCAGCGGCCTGCGCCAGCGGCACGGTTTCGGTGCCAAGCGGCGCACACAGCGCAAAGATCCGGCTCAACGCGTCTTCAACGGGGATCATGGCGTATCCTTCTCAATCTGAGCAGCTTCCCACTCGGCATAGGTTTGGCCGGTTTCGGTGTGCCGCCAGGAAGTGCGGCCATTACTGAAGTAAAGTTCCAGCGACCGGCCCGGCGCGCTCATCCCTGCGCCCGCTGGTAGGTGCCGGACTTGCCGCCTTCCTTGTGCAAAACGGCGATGCCGCCGATCTCCATGCCCTTTTCCACCGCCTTGAGCATGTCATAGACCGTCAACGCGGCGACCGAGGCTGCGGTCAGCGCCTCCATTTCCACGCCGGTCTGGCCGGTGGTCTTGACCTCGGCGGAGATGCGCACGCCGGGCAGGTCCGTATCAGGCACCAGATCCACGGCGACCTTGGTGATCGGCAAGGGGTGGCACAGCGGGATCAGATCGCTGCATTTCTTGGCCGCCATGATCCCCGCCAGCCGCGCGACACCCAACACATCGCCCTTCTTCGCAGTGCCGGCCAGCACATGCGCCAGCGTCTCTCGCGTCATCACCACATGCGCGCAGGCGCTGGCCACGCGGGCGGTCACCGGCTTGTCACCGACATCGACCATGACGGCGCGGCCTTCTGCATCGAAATGGGTCAGTTTGTCAGTCATGCGGGCACCGGGTTTGATAATAGCGCACGGGTCGCGGCGGCCACATCGGTCTGCCGCATCAGGCTTTCACCGATCAGGAAACTGCGTGCGCCACACCCGGCCATGTCGGCCAGATCGGCGGGGGTGAACAAGCCACTTTCGCACACCAGAAGCCGGTCGTCAGGAACCCTTGACGACAGGCGGCGCGTGGTCTCCAGCGTGGTTTCAAAGGTGTTCAGGTTGCGGTTGTTGATGCCGACCAGCGGCGATTTCAGTGCCAGCGCGCGGTCCAGTTCGACCCCGTCGTGCACCTCGATCAACGCATCCATACCCCACTCAAACGCGGCCGCTTCAAGCTCTGACGCCTGGCTGTCGCTGACCGAGGCGAGGATGATCAAAATGCAATCGGCCCCCCAGGCGCGGGCTTCAGCCACCTGATAGGTGTCATACAGAAAATCCTTGCGCAGGCAGGGCAGCGACACGGCAGCGCGGGCCTGCATCAGAAAGTCCGGTGCGCCTTGAAAGCTGGGCGTATCTGTCAGCACAGACAGGCAGGTGGCGCCGCCCGCTTCATAGGCGCGGGCCAAAGCGGGCGGGTCAAAATCGGCGCGGATCAGGCCCTTGGACGGGCTGGCTTTCTTGATTTCCGCGATCAAGCCATAGCCGGTCTGGCTGGCCGTGCGCAGCGCCGCAGCAAAGCCACGCGGGGCCGGGGCGGCGCGCGCGCGATCCTCCAGTTCGGCCAGCGGGACCGCAGCCTTGGCGGCGGCCACTTCCTCAAGCTTGTAGGCCTTGATGCGGTCCAGAATGGTTGTGGTCATGGCGCGCCTCCTTCTTGGCAAAGACCTAGCGCGCCGACGCGGCAATGAAAAGCCGTCAGCGTGTCCCGTGTGGCGGCGGGAACAGCCCGGCGGGCAGCTCCGGCACCTGTGCGTTCGTGTTCAGATCCGACGCCGCCTGCCAAAGCGCAGCGGCATGGCGGCGCGGCAAGTTTCGCGCGGGGCCGCAATATTCGGGCGTGGATATCTGCCGGTCCCACTGCCCTTGCGGCAAATCCCGCCATTCGACATCCAGATGAATACCCGCATGCTGAAACAGATACCGCAGCGCATGGGGTGGCAGGGTCACGGCGCGGGCCACGTCGATTCGGGATCGCAGATCATCGGCGCTGAGCGGCGCGCGCAAGGTTTTCAACGCCAAAGCCTGGGCGCGCGCCTGTTGGCAGAGATGGGCGATCACATACCGACGGCTTTGACCGGGCACTGCCGAGGGCGCGTCAAGCTGCTCATCGGTCAGATCATTCAGCACCCGCGCTACAAACGCCCGCCCCCGCCGCGCCAGAAGCAAATCATCGGCAGGGGCATCTGGCGCGTCCCGGCGTGCACCTGTGCCCATCCCTGACCGCACAGCCGCTATCCGCCAACTTGCTGGCGCATGAAGTTCAAACGTTCAAAGATCGGCGCGTCAGAGAAATGGAACAGGTCAAATTGTGTTTCCGCCTGCAAGACATACGGGATCCACGACGGCGCAACGAAGATATCACCGGTGTCCAAAGCCAGGGTTTCACCGTTCAGAACTACGCTGCCCCGCCCTTCGAACACCTGAAACACGGATGTGCCCACAACGCGGCGCTCGGTTGTTTGGGTGCCTGCGCGAAGCCGGTGAAATTCGCAGCGAATGGTCGGCATCACGTCCCCGCCCGTGGTCGGGTTGGTAAAACGGATTGCGGCGTGGCCTTGCTCCACCGTGGCCGGGTGCCCCTCGTCCTCCAGCAACAGCTGTTCGGTCAGGGCGCGGTCTGTGTGGTCCCACCGATAAGCCCCAAGTGGCGAACTGACGGTGTCTTGTAGCCCCGACAGCGGGCGCAGGCCGGGATGGCCCCACAGCCGTTCGCCGCGCGAAAAATCGGGCGTGGCATAATCGGTCACACGGTCGGATCCGAACTCGAAGAAGCCGACATCCATCTGCTGGCTGAAAGGTATGTCCAACCCATCCAGCCACGCCATCGGGTGATCGGTGTCATTGTGGTGCCCGTGGAAATGCCAGCCCGGCGTCAGCAGCAAGTCCCCGCGCGACATACGCACGGGGTCACCGTTCACCACGGTCCACACGCCCTCCCCTTCCACCACGAAGCGAAACGCGTTTTGCGAATGCCGGTGCTCGGGTGCCGTTTCGCGCGGGCCCAGATACTGGATCGCGGCCCACAGCGTGGGGCTGATATAGGCGTTGGGTGCAAGGCCGGGGTTGGCCAGCCCAATGGCACGGCGCTCCCCTCCGCGCCCGACGGGCACCAACTGGCCCGAGGCCTCGGCCAGCGGCAACAAACGCGCCCATTTCCACAGATGTGGCACGGCCATGGGTTTCGGGTGCACCGGCATCAGGTCCCCGACCTGCGTCCACAGCGGGATCAGGTGTTCCGCTTCGAACCCCCGATACAACGCGCGCAATTCGGGGCTGTCGTCGGGCTGCATGGCGTGTTCGACGGTGTCATGCGTGCGGTCATCCATGGCGGGGCTCCTTTTGGGGACAGGGGGCTCAGGCGCGCGGGCCGATGGGAAATTCGATGCGGCCAAGCCCGTCAATTTCCACGGCGCAAACATCGCCCGGCACCATCGGGCCGACGCCAGCGGGGGTGCCGGTCATGATCAAGTCGCCCGGCCGCAGATCCATCGAGCGCGAGATGATCGAGATCACCTCAGGCACCGACCAGATCAGTTCATTCAGATCACCCGATTGCTTGACCTCACCGTTCACGGTCAGCCGGATGGCACCCGCCGACAAATGACCGACCTGTGACACCGAATGCAGCGGGCCGATCACGGCCGAATGGTCAAACGCTTTGCCCCAATCCCATGGCCGTCCTTTTTCGCGTGATGCCAGCTGCAAATCCCGCCGCGTCAGGTCATTGCCGATGGCGTAACCCCAAACGTGCGCCAGACTGTTTTCAACCGCGATTTCACGCCCGCCAGTGCCAATGGCGACCACCAGCTCGGCCTCATACTGAAAGTTCTCGGTCTCGGGCGGATAGGGCACGGGTTGTCCGGCATCGATGACGGCATCCGCGGGCTTGGTGAAAAAGAACGGCGGATCACGGTCTGGGTCCTGGCCCATTTCGCGCGCATGGGCCGCGTAATTGCGCCCGACGCAAAAGATGCGGCGCACGGCAAAACGGTCATCGGTGCCATCAACGGCAACGGTCGGGATCGGGGCGGGGGGCAGAATGTAAGCCATGGGCAGGTCCAGTCGTTTGCAATGGGCAACAGCATAACCGCGATACGGACAATATGTATGCCTACAATATTCAAATTGCCCCTCAAAACGCCAGGTGCGATAGGTTGTCACACCATCGCCTGCGGGCTACCGTTTGCGCCACGACGCGGCATCAACCCGCGCAGGCAGGAGCAGAGCATGGCAAACCCCAAACCAACCACGGCAACGCGCCTGCTGCGCATTGCAACGATCCTGCTGGTCATTGCCATGTTCGCAAAGATCC
>Ga0316204_10002571_pt1 | contig 40378 bp, 37 predicted proteins | sample 6monrhotite_MG_2_FD_205661 | JGI IMG/M metagenome (GOLD analysis project Ga0316204, IMG submission 205661) | Microbial mat bacterial communities from mineral coupon in-situ incubated in ocean water Damariscotta River, Maine, United States -... | ecosystem: Environmental > Aquatic > Marine >...
TTGAATCTGAAAACCGTTGGGTGTCTATTCGCCTAACAAATGCTGCCCTGCGCACCATCGACAAAAACGGCATTGATGCCGTGTTGTTCGAAATGCGTGCGAATGGCGCAAAAATCTAAGAGGTAATAAAAAATGCGTGAAAAAATCAAACTAGAATCTAGCGCCGGAACTGGCCATTTCTACACGACTGACAAGAACAAGCGTACAACACCTGAAAAGCTAGAGATCAAGAAATTTGATCCAGTTGTTCGCAAGCACGTTATGTACAAAGAAACAAAGCTGAAGTAATTCGGTTTTGTCTCAATAAAAAAGCCCGCTCTGCGGGCTTTTTTATTGTCTACACAGCAAGCTCCATCATCAACCCCATATCCCGACCACGCATCAATCTCTCGATAAACAGCAGAATCAATATTCTCTGCTCTACGGTGCCCAGCCATAGTATTAACATTGGTCCAAGATCTTGTGCTTAGCATTGTTGTTCAGCCTTACCGGACGCTGGCAATCAGTTTAATTCAATCAGTAACGTCCGCTTTCGACGAATCTAAATCAGATATAACGTTACGAACTCGTGACTCATATCGGACAAAGTTAACTTTATGCTCGCAGTAACTATGAATGGCCTGATTAACATCCCATTCCTAAAACTTCCTGAAAAATACCAAATATATCGGGGCGAATTTACTGCATAGATGTTAGGTTGGTGTGACATCGACGGTGACGCGGCTAATATTGTAGAGCGAAACTTTTCCGCCGACAGCTTTAGCAGGGTCAAACAACGCGATATTCATACCTGCACTTACTGAGCTGCGATAGATGACGCCGTCCTTGCCGCTTTTCTTGATGAACTCACACAGATATTGACTGGGAATATAGTCGATGGCCGCACTTCTGGGTAAAACGGGGCGAGTAAGTTCTTCACCGAGCCGCTCCAAGAACGTGATATCGGCTCGCAACTGTCCGATTGCACTGGCATCAGCAAGGAGAAAGGGCGAAACCAACTTACGAGGGTTGCGTAGGTCAACCGCCTTCAAGGTGGCTGATACAGTGAAATCCGCCACGCACGCCACCTCGCCAGTGTGAGGACGCACCTCTGCTGCGGCAGTCTCTGGGAGCGAACCGAGATAGAGATAAGGGATTCCTGTCGGGTTTGCGCGGCCATGGGTTGCAAGATGTTTTGGTGGCGCGCCCATTTTTTCGATTGGATAGGCCGTGTCATCTGTCTGGATGCGAGCCCGATACCAGCGTTCCGGCATGTCGTCAGCTGGCAGGTGGTCGAGCAATTCCACCAGCCGATCCGTATCAAGTTTCACGTCGAGAAAGTAGCGATTTTTGTACATAAGCTCATCACGGAGTGTCTCCCAGCGGACAAGCCCCTCACTCTTGTATGTCGCTGATGGAGAGAATGTCTTTCGAACAATATCGCCATCGTCCAGAATTTCGCTGAGCAACTCCTTCGCATGTGCGACATCCATGAAATCGTGCGAAAAAAGTTGCCAATCTTCTTTCATCCATTCAACAAGTGTCTTACCTTCGGGGTCTGGCTCATAGATGCTTATCAGCATTTCAAACACATCAGCAAGTTTTCTAGGCTCGACTAGGACGACACCAGACGTACCACAGAATCCGCAATTTCCTCGATTCGAACTAAGCGAGGGAATAATGTTCTTGCGTAAGCCGCGATCATCAAAACACTCGGGACAACATTGCGCAGACATTGGCGTTACTCAGGCGAAAAAATCTGCTAGCGTTTCGATATGATGTTTTATCGATAGCTTTTTTACAGAACCAAGTCCGGGGAAATTACCATTGGCATGAATGCTGCGGAATTCCTTTATGGCTTCGCTTTCGAATATTTTGGAATCACCCGAGTTGAGCTTTTCGATAAATTTGCCAAGCGCTTGACCGAATTTCCCTGCCGGATCGGTAGGCGTATCTTTGGTGGTCGAGACGAAATGGTTGATAAACATCACATCGTCCTTGCCTGAATCGATGAAGGTCAGATGGATTGCAACGGCGTAAGCAGGCCCGCCCCCTTCGATGAAGTTGTCACCTACAATCAGAAAATCTCCGAATCCGTCCATGCCTTCTTCTTCGTAAGTGACATGGAGGTCGGAGAACTCTTCGACTGACATATAATCGGCATTCCGTTGTTGTTTTTTAAAACCATCACGCAAAAGAATCCGCCGACCTCCTTTGAAATGCTTGCGATATAGCTTTCCACAATACTTCTCGAAGAAGACATGCTGCGTATCATCGTTGTCAGCACCTAGCTTCTCTGCTAGCAATTTTGCCTCGGTAAAGCCTGCATGCACGAAGGTAGGATTGTGATCCTTATGTCCTTTGTAATAACCAAGCACAGCCTCAATACCCATACCTTCCTTAAGCAAGATGCCTGCTGAAATATTCTTGTTGGCGAGAAACTCCTCCTTGAGTAGCGCAGTTATATCTGCCCCATCTTCAGCATGGTCACCATGATAGGGGTTAACAATGACGACCGCTTTGCCATCAGCATCACAGATCGCCTTGAGCGCTCGATTGAGCCCGCTTAACGCCTCTTTCACCGGCTCGATTATTGGCACGAATCCAGACTTCGCCAGCAGTTCTGCTGTATCTCGGATTGTGATTAGTTCGAACTGTTTGCCTCGAAAATAAGGATGATACATATTGTATTTACACCCAAGTCATAGCTTCATCAAGCGGAGTGCGCACCGCCTTTAGTAAGCGTTCATGATCCACCTGCCGCACTTGGATCGAAAGGGCTGCTGGCTGAAGCGATGCTGGCAATTGGTTAACCAAAGTACTAAGTGGCGCAAGGCTACGTGTCCGCTTCAACGTCCTAACCATCTGATGATGTACCAGTGCAGGTTCAAGTTGCTCGAAGCATTCACGCATTGCACTATACAGCATTGTGCTGGGCACATTTGGAACTGATATGTTGAGGTTATGTAAAATTGCGCGAGCCTCAGCTAAACGCAACGAGTCGAAGATTGTTACCGGACATACCAAGTCAGGTCGATCAGCAGCTTCGCGCACTGTATGAATTTGGTTCCATCGCACGAGGCTCATAACCCCAATGTCATTGGGGGTGCTGCTAACTATTTCTTGAATATACTTGTCTCCTGCAATCACATATATCTTTGCGAATACTTTCCGGTAGTTCGCAATCTGATTGGACAAGCGAGCTAGGGAGTCTCGATCGGATTTGATTTCATATACAGTACCCGTTCCATTCAGGATAGCAAGATCAGCTTTACATGAGCCCGCACGAAACTCGGTGAGTATGCTTGCAGTGTTTAGTGAATGACGGCCTAATAAAATGTTATGTGTTAAGGCTGCGCGATATACATATTCGTCACGAATTCCAGGCTTTCGCAGAACAGCGAATGCGGCCTCAAAAACATCACTCACAGTTCCGTTTATTAGGTATTGTCTGGAAAGACCTGTCTGCTCAAACAATCGCGTAAACAAAGGCGACCGTCCCTTCCGAGCCATCTCGCGGAATACACCCGGCGAAAAAAGTCGAGACAATGCAGAAAGTTGAGTTGTGTTTTGCGCCATTATCTTAATTTGTGTGCCAAGCCATGTTGAAGTTTACCGTTAATTAGTGAGACTACACCACCATATATTACATTTGCTTGTGTTATAGCCCAAATAACAGTTCCTCGTACGCGTAATAGTACGGACGGAAGCGAATGTCTCCTATGGAGAAAAAATACGAACGACCGCAAATGGCCTTGGATTCAGCCGGTGGATGCTACAAAGCGGGCATCCATATCCAATAAAGTTTATCTGGCAAAAACCGACCGATTTAGCTAATAAACAGATGCTTACAACAATCGCCTCAAGGCTGTTCATGACCCAACTGAAACAGTCATAATCGTAGCAAGCCAAAGTAAATACTAATTTACGCTAAGTAGTTTTCCAACAGAATCAAATACACCGATTACTGATACCCGATTGAAAAAGGCCACAGATTTTTCTGTGGCCTCATCGCAATATTACTATTGCACATCAATTGCTATTACTCACTCACGCGATACTAGTCACGTTTTTAATCCACATGTGTAATAGCGCGGGCTTGTTATGTAACGCTTATTTCAGTTTTTCGATACCCATCATCTTGAGGATGCTGCCTTCGTAGAATGGTTCTGAAGTCCCTTTTTTCATTTTGCGAATGAAGTATTTCTCAAATGCAACCTTGGCAAGGTGTACCCATTTCCCTTCTGAGAACCAATTTACGTTACGAGGTGGAATCTGCGGAATCGCTACAAAGGCTACACCGCTATCTCCGAAGTCAGCAAGGCAGACCGCATTCCATGTTGCCTCGGTGTCCGCTGGTGTACCCTCAAGATCAGCCTGGATGTTGTGTACGGTAGCCGTCACCATTGATTCAATCATATAGCCGGTCTTAGGTGTGCCAACCGGAATAGGCGTTGCTTCCACTGGGGGAATCGCGACACATACGCCCACAGCGAAGATGTTTTTATATTTCGGATTGCGTTGATGTTTATCCACAATGACAAAGCCACGCGCCTGAACCAAACCCTCAATACCAAACACTGCATCCACACCTTTAAAGGCGGGCAACATCATGCTGTAGTTGAACGGCAATTCGTGCTTTTTCTTTTCCACGCCCATGTCGTCATGTTCAGTGACAAACATCTTGCCCGCTTCGACCTTGGTAACTTTGGCGTTGCAGATCCACTTGATGTGCTTGTCGCGCATGCCGGATTCAAGAATGCCATTTGAATCACCTACACCGCCCAAACCTAAATGGCCAATGTATGGTTCCGAGGTGACGAAAGTCATCGGCACTTTAGTGCGCATCTTGCGACGACGCAGATCCGTCTCCATGATGAAGGCATATTCATAAGCGGGGCCGAAACACGAGGCACCCTGCACCGCCCCCACCACAATCGGGCCTGGATTTTTGCAGAAATGTTCCCACTCGGCATGCGATTTCATTGCATGATCGACGTGACAAACAGAGTATGTATGCCCACCGTGTGGCCCCAGACCTTCAACTTCATCAAATGCCAACTTCGGGCCTGTAGCAATCACCAGATAATCGTAATCGAGCATTACGTCATCGTTGAGTTCGAGCTGATTGCTTTCGGGATGAACACGCTTAACACCAGTGGATATGAAACTAATTCCCTTACGCTCTAAATATGGACGTGCGGAAAATTCAATTTGCTTGCGATTTCTCCACTTCACACCTACCCATGGGTTTGACGGAACAAAATGAAAGTTTTCACTATTCGAAACTACTGTGACCTTATGTTTCTCATCCAGCTTTTCACGCATTTCGTAAGCAGCTGGCATACCGCCAATTCCAGCTCCCATGATAACGATGTGTGCCATGTTCTCCCCTTCCTTAAATGGTTGATAACACTGTCTTCTAGAGATAATTTAAGGTCGCCATATGCCAAAATGTGGCGCTTAATTTTTCACGTTTCTCTAGAGGCAAAGTGACGAAAACCACATATCGATGCAGCCTACGCCAACACCTCTATTAGGCGCAATCGTAGCTCCCAGTGTCTATAGCCATATCGGGTGAGGGTTGAATAACCCCAATGGGGTGGAATTGTTAACGAACTGCTAACGCGCTCTAATTGCTCGAATCATCATTCATGTGGCCTTGCTCTTTGGTAAACAGGACAGCGGCCTTTACCCGTGAAGAAAGATTGAGCTTATTGAGAATATGACGAACATGTTGCTTCACCGTGTCGTAGCTGATTTTCAAAGTTAGCGCGATTGCCTTATTACTTTCGCCGCGCGCCAACAGTTGTAATATTTCGCGCTCACGTTCGGTAAGCAGCTTGAGCGAATTCTTGGGCTCTTGCTCGGTCTGATCACCGCGCAACATGTCTATCATTTTCATGGTCATGGTGGGAGCAACCACCAATTCACCCGCCGCAACCCGGCGAATCGCGTCAACCACATCGTCCGGTGCCATGTCTTTAAGCAAATAACCGCGCACCCCAGCACGAATAGCTTTGGTCAGGTCCGCCTCAGAATCGCTCATGGTCAACATCACAGCGGGAGTGGTATAACCTTCACTGCGCAGTAATTGCAGCAGCGATATGCCGTCGAGCGGCTTCATGCGCAAATCCAAAATCAGCAAATCGGGTTTCTCTTCCAACAATTTACGCGCTTCTTCAATGCTGCCAGTCGCGCCCAAAACGCTAAAGTCGTAGCAGTTTGCCAGTAACTCACTTAGCCCACTTCGGCACAGACATTGGTCATCAACCAGTACGACTCTCAACTTATCACTCATTTGTTGCTCTCCAATCCAATGATGGTTCAGGGAAAAATAACTGCACCTGCGTACCCAATCCTGCCGCGCTTTCAACCTTGACCTTGCCGCCAATGCGGTGTGCCCGTTCACGCATAATCATCACCCCATAATGACCTTCTACAGGAGTAAAAGTACAAGCACCACTGCCATTATCTTCAATGGTAAACACGTAATAGCCAAACTCAGCATCGACAAACAGGCGTGCATGCGTCGCCTCAGAGTGACGCGAAATATTGGTCAACGCCTCGCGCACGACGTGGTACACCTGAATCTCATGCTCCAAAGGCAGTTCTAGCTCAACCAAACGGTTGTGATATTCCAGCACAATATCATTGCGTTTGCGGAACTCTGCCACCAGTGTGCTCAAGGCAGGAAGTAGGCCACCGGGGTTCATTTCGCAACGGAAATCGGTAATAAGTACGCGCACACTTTTTTGTCCAACTTCCAAAGCCTCATCTATATCGCTGGCATATTTTGCTGCGCTAACTTCGTTGCCTGTACGTACCGCTTCTTGCAACAGGCTAACGCGCATACGTGCATAGGTTAAGGTTTGTGCTATTGAGTCGTGAATATCGTTGGCGATTACTTGGCGTGCAAGCAATCGCTCTCTACGCTGAATTTCTCGATTAGTGCGTGTATGTTCAATCGCAGCACTCACCATCTCCGCGAAGGCAGAAATAGTCTTTATATTGCTACTTGATACTTCACGGGGTACATCAAAGAAGATGGTCAATACGCCTAAGGGCGCTTCTGATGCATCGGATATGAGTGGAGCGGCAATTAATGATCGAAAACGGCAATTTGCGTAGCAGCAGTTTTGACGCGCCTCGCAGTTGCTAATGTCAGACGAATGAACAGAATCGTTGCTGGTCGCAATATCACTCACTTCACAATTCAGTTCATCGAAGCTTTCCGCTTCGCCTTGCAGTTCGCTTGAGAGCCCCGACGAACTGATAATTTCCAATGTACAACCATCCAGTGAGAGCAAGCGCACAACTCCCGCTGTGGCATTTACCGTTCCAATAATACTCTCTAAGAAACTTTCCAATAAGGTTCTGAGTTCACCCGCACGCGGCTCTGCGAATTCATGTGTCAGACATACGCCCACACCACCGTCTTTACCGGGCGGCGTGAAATCTGGTTCTCGTACCCATGAAAATCCAATTTGCTGGGATTCAGGGAAGTGAATCGTTTTCTTTTGCATATTCTTTGCGGGACTATCCCAAAACGTTACGAAGACTAAGGCGAAATCCCACAAACATCAACAAGATAAGTAAAAATTAACGCCTTCCCCCCCATGAGGGCTATACCTTTCCCCACCCGATGTGGGTATAGACATCTGCTTGAGCAATTGCGCCTAATAGCAAGGATAGCAAAGCATGGCTTAGAAATAGCTCTTTGTCCGAATTATGTAACGCAAAACCATTACAAAAATTGACCAATATGTCCTCACCCATACACGATCCAATCTCTTCGCCATCGCCCGATGCGAAGACTGAAACCAAAACCACCACATGCTATATGTGCGCCTGTCGTTGCGGCATCAAAGTACACTTACGCGACGGTGAAGTACGTTATATCGAGGGCAACCCAGATCACCCGCTGAACAAGGGCGTTATCTGCGCCAAGGGCGGTTCCGGCATCATGAAGCAATATTCTCCGGCGCGGCTAACCAAACCTTTGCGACGCAAGCCGGGCTCTGAACGTGGCGCTAATGAATTTGAGGAAATCAGCTGGGAGGAAACTTTCGACATCCTTGAAAAACGCTTGAGTCATCTGCGCGCCACCGACCCTAAGAAATTTGCCTTGTTCACTGGGCGCGATCAAATGCAGGCGCTAACTGGCCTGTTCGCGCGTCAGTTCGGCACGCCAAACTATGCGGCACACGGCGGTTTCTGCTCGGTCAATATGGCAGCAGGTATGATTTACACCATAGGCGGTTCGTTTTGGGAATTCGGTGGCCCAGATTTAGAGCGCGCCAAAGTTTTCTACATGATCGGCACGGCAGAGGATCACCACTCCAACCCCTTGAAAAGTGCCATCGGCGATTTCAAGCGTAATGGCGGACGTTTTGTTGCCATCAATCCTGTGCGTAGCGGCTATGCAGCCATCGCCGACGAGTGGATTCCTATCAAGCCTGGCACTGACGGCGCACTGATTCTCGCCATCATCCGCGAGATCATTGCGCTAGGTCTGTATGACCGCGAATTTCTGGCACGCTACACCAACTCTGGTCAGTTGGTAAATCAGGACGAGAGCAGCAATGATTTCGGCATGATGTTGCGTAACCCCGAGTGCGACCCCGTTAATCCACTGCGTCCGCACAATTTTTACTGGTGGGATCGTTTAAGTGACAAACCTGTTGATGACCATACCAAGGGAACAGATCCCTGCTTATTCGGCGCTTTTACCATGCCAGACGGCACCCCCGCAAAACCCGCATTTCAACTTTTGAAAGAGCGCGTCGCGGAATGCACACCGGAATGGGCGGCAGAGATTACTGGCATTTCCGCCGAGACAATCAAACGCATCGCCCACGAAATGGGTGTTACAGCGCGTGACCAAAAAATCGAGCTACCTATTCCATGGACTGACTGGTGGGGTGAAGAACACGAAAGCGTTACTGGCAATCCGGTAGCCTTCCACGCCATGCGCGGTCTAGCTGCCCACTCCAATGGCTTTCAAACCATTCGTTCGCTGGCAATTCTGATGTCGCTTCTGGGCACCATAGACCGGCCCGGTGGCTTCCGTCACAAAGCTCCGTATCCACGTGCAATTCCACCTCATGCTCGTCCTCCTAAAGGGCCCGAGGCTGTACAGCCAAACACACCTTTAGGCGGTGCGCCTTTGGGTTGGCCAGAAAATCCAGACGATTTATTTGTCGACAGCGAAGGCCAGCCAGTACGTTTGGACAAGGCTTTTTCCTGGGAACATCCGCTATCTGCGCATGGCATGATGCACAATGCCATTACCAACGCTTGGCGCGGCGATCCCTACCCCATCGACACCCTGATGTTATTCATGGCCAACATGGCATGGAATTCCAGCATGAACACCACGGAAGTGCGCAAAATGCTCGTCGACAAAAATCCCGATGGCGAATACAAAATTCCGTTCATCGTGGTATGTGATGCATTTCAATCTGAAACGACTGCATTTGCCGATCTAATTTTGCCGGACACCACCTATCTCGAACGGCATGACTGTATGTCGATGCTTGACCGTCCGATTTCGGAATTTGATGGTCCAGTGGATGCGGTACGTATCCCAGTAGTCGATCCAAAAGGTGAATGCAAGCCCTTCCAGGAAGTCTTGATTGAATTAGCAGGGCGCCTCAAGTTACCTGCATTTACCAATGCGGAAGGCGGACGAAAATACAAAAGCTATCCAGATCTCGTGGTCAACTTTGAGACAGCACCCGGCTCCGGCATCGGCTTTTTGACAGGATGGCGCGGCAAGAATGGCGATCAAGCGATGCGTGGCGAACCCAATCCGAATCAATGGGAAATGTACGAGAAGAATGGTTGTTTCTTCCAGTATCACCTACCACCTTCCAGCCAATACATGCGTAACTGGAACAAGGAATACATGGAATGGGCACAGCAGGCGGGTATGCGTCGTGACAACGACCCAATCATCATCCATATCTATTCCGAAATATTGCAAGGCTTCCGTCTTGCCGCCGAAGGTAAGCGTCCGGGCAAGCAACCGCCGGATGAGTTACGCGAGCGCGTCGCTACGTATTTTGACCCGCTACCGTTCTGGTATGCACCGCTGGAAGACGATCAAAGCAATTTAGTGAAGTATCCACTAAATGCCTTAACCCAACGTCCGATGGCAATGTATCACTCGTGGGATTCGCAAAACGCTTGGCTACGTCAAATTCATGCTTACAACTATTTGCACGTCAACACACGTACGGCTGAAGCAGCGGGCATCGCTGATGGCGGCTGGATGTGGGTTGAATCGCAATGGGGCAAAGTGCGTTGCTTATGTCGCTATTCTGAAGCGGTCGAGCCGGGCACGGTCTGGACATGGAATGCGATTGGCAAATCATCTGGGGCATGGAATCTCACTGGCGATGCCAACGAAGCCAAACAAGGCTTCCTGCTTAACCATCTGATTTCTGAAGAATTGCGCACCGAAGCAAACGGCAAGCGCTTTTCCAACTCCGACCCTATTACCGGACAAGCTGCATGGTATGACGTACGCGTGCGAATTTATCCTGCGGAAGCAGGAGAAGCTGAAGAGAGCTCGCCGCAATTCGACACTATGCAACCCGTTCCGGGCATGGAAAAACGAAAAATGGGCTGGCAAGCATGGTTTGCTGGCAAAAAGAAAGGAGCGCGAAAATGACCCAATTAGCGCTAGTTATTGATTTAAATGTTTGCGTCGGCTGTCACGCTTGCGTGACCAACTGTAAACAGTGGAACACCTCAGGTGCAGCCGGTGCTTTGACCGACCTCAACCCTTACGAAGCAGAGCCTAATGGCACCTTCTTCAACCGCGTACAAACTTTCGAAGTGGGTGAATATCCTGCTACCGAAACAGTGCATTTCCCCAAATCCTGTCTGCATTGCGAAGATCCCGCCTGTGTACCAGTTTGCCCAACAGGTGCGTCCTACAAGCGTGAGTCAGACGGTATCGTGCTAGTCGATTACGACAAATGCATCGGCTGCAAATATTGCTCATGGGCCTGTCCTTACGGCGTGCGCGAATTTGACGAAGAGCGCAAGGTAATGACCAAGTGCACCATGTGCGTGGATCGCATTTACGACATGAGCTTACCGGAAGACAGACGCAAGCCATCTTGCGTATTGGCCTGCCCTCCCGGCGCACGCTTGTTCGGTGATGTACACGATCCCGAATCCGAAGTTTCGGTCGCAATACGCGAGCGCGGTGGTTATACCTTGATGCCGGAGGCAAATACCAAACCGGCCAACCACTACCTGCCACGTCGCAAAACTACGCTCACCGTACGCAATGAAGAACTTTATCGCTCCGACAATCCACACAAAATCGATGGCTTGCCATTCGACAAAACACTTCCACCCACGACCGAAGAACTTAACTAAGGCTTAAATTTATGCGTCCCGCATTTTCCGTACTATTTTTAACCACTCTGATTGGCGCAGGGCAAGGTTTGTTTATTGCCCTGTTTTTATGTGAACTGCTAACTTCCTCACCCCTGCCCAAGAACTTCTTTGTTATTGGCACCGCGCTAGTGCTGACCTTAAGCGCGATGGGTGGCATTGCCTCAGTATTCCACTTAGGACATCCTGAGCGTGCTTGGCGCGCAATGACAATGTGGCGCACATCTTGGCTTGCGCGTGAAGGCATTGCACTCCCGTCTTTCATGGCGGCGGTATTTGCCTATGGAATCGCACATTGGTTGAATTTTGGCTATACCTTGGCCATCGGCACCGTTGCCGTCGTACTTGCTATTGTCTTATACATTTGCACCGCCATGATTTACGGCGCAATCAAAGTTCTGAAAGAGTGGGCGCACCCCATGACGATAGTAAACTTTATGGTGTTGGGCTGTGCCTCAGGTACAACGTTGGCAGCGGCCTACGCAAGCTTTGCTGCACCAGCGCTAACCGTCATACTGTCTCAAGCTGCTTTTGCGCTTACTGTACTCGGCTTGCTAACACGTAGTGCTTCGCTGTGGCGTAATGCAACACTGCGCCCAACAAGCACATTACAAACAGCAATTGGTATTCGTCACCCGCGCATCGTACAAACATCACAAGGCTCAATGGGTGGCTCTTACAATACCCGTGAATTTTTTCACGGCAAAAGCATACGCTTTGTGCGTGGCGTGCTACTAACCCTACTGCTTTGTGCATTCGTATTGCCCCTAGCATTGGTGTTGATACTTCCCTTGCTTGCTTTCATCTTGCAATATCTCGGCTTGTTGGCAGAGCGCTGGTATTTCTTTGCCGAAGCGCAACACCCACAAAACCTTTATTACCAAGGAAAATCCTAATGCTCAAAGAGCTTGTTGCCAGACTGTGTGAAGTTGGGAACTTGCTCAAAGCCAACGCCTTGGTGTTGCTACTTTCTTTATCGCTATTTTCTGCCAGTGCATATGCTGCTAATAGCCTTCCAGTAGTCACTACAATGCCTTGGTGGGGCTGGGCATTAGCACTATTCGTCACCTGCTTTTTTCTGGGCATTGTCGCCGTCCCTTCAGGGGTAGGGGGGGGGGTGTTATTCGTGCCTATCGTTGGCGGCTTCTTTCCATTTCATCTCGATTTTGTACGTGGCGCAGGCTTATTAGTTGCCATGGCCAGTGCCTTGGCGGCCGGCCCTATGCTGCTACGCGGCGGACTGGCAAATTTACGCCTTGCCTTACCATTGGCTGTATTAGCCTCCGCCAGCGCCATAGCGGGCGCATTACTTGGATTAATTCTACCCGCCACGACGATACAAATCGCTTTGGGGCTGACTATTCTTGGGATTGTTGCCTTAATGGCGACAGCCAAAAAATCTGAATTTCCAGAGGTGTTAGCACAAGACAAGCTGGCAACAGCTTTATCCATACACGGCGTTTTTCATGATGCAGCACAAACAAAAAACATCCCGTGGAAAGTGCACCGCACTCCCTTGGGTTTGTTTATTTTCATCTTGATTGGATTTATCGGTGGTCTATTTGGTGTGGGTGCAGGTTGGGCAAACTTACCAGTACTCAACTTATTAATGGGTGCGCCAATTAAAGTAGCCGCTGGTACTTCTGGTTTAATTCTGACCCTTGCGAGTTCCTCTGCCACTTGGATCTATTTAAGCAAAGGTGCGGTTCTAGCCATTATCGCCGTACCCTCTGTTATCGGCATGATGTTAGGCGCAATGATAGGCGCACGTTTGCTACATGTGCTAAAAGCTTCAGCTATTCGCAAAATGGTGATTACTTTACTGCTGTTCGCTGGCATACGCGCACTACTTAAAGGTTTAGGAATTTGGATATGAGCAGCCTTAACGACGAACCTATTATCTCTGAAGAGCAGCAGCGTTACGCAACTTGGTTGAACTGGGGAATGCGCTCTGGCCTCGCGATTCTAGTGCTTTCTTTCCTAGCCTATGTATTGGGTTGGTTGCCCGCACATTTCCCATTAGAGCAGTTGCCTTCGGTATGGGGTTTGCCCACTGCTGAATATTTAAAACAAACCAACTCTCCCACTGGGTGGGACTGGTTACAGTTAATTGGCAATGGTGATTTCGCTGGTTTAATCGGCATTGCTTGGTTATCAGGCTGCTCGCTATTGTGTCTAATCGTAGTTTTACCAATCTATGCTCGCCGCAAGGAGTGGTGGTTCGTAACAATATGTATTTCCGCCTTATTCGTGCAAGTGTTCGCTGCGTCAGGTATCCTAAGCTCTATACAATAAGAGGTGTCCCATGAGTAATTATCCATTCAATTACATCTTGCTAGCCACCGAGCATACGGAATTTGACCTTGGTGCAGAACGCCTCGCGTTTGCTATGGCACTGCGTTGTGGCATGATTTTGCATGTGGTCTTTCCCTTGTTAAGCAATTCAGAATATGAAGCTGATATGCCTGAATTAGCTTTACGTGATGAGCAGAAGGTGGCCGTAAAGATCACCTCTATACGCAATCAAGCCGTAGCACTAGGCGTAACAGTTAAAGTGACTGTGCGACGTGATACAGAAATTCATTCTGCAATTGTGGCAGAGGCTAATGATTCTAAAGCAGATTTGATTGTAATCCGTCGTCGTGGCAAACCTAGCTTTTTATCCCGCCTGCTAGTAGGTGAAATGGTGAGCAAAGTCATACGCGACACTTCGTGTAGCGTATTGCTTGTACCTCGTGCGGCGGAGTTTTGGAACCAGCATATTCTTGCTGCGGTAGGTGATTCTCCTGCTGCGCCCAGCATCGCCAAAACGGCAGGTATTATTGCTGGCATTTGCGGTCTGCCGCTAACCGTTCTAAGTGTTTCTCCTAATGAAGAGTCACTTTCCAAAACAAAAAGCCTCAACACCCTCAATGTAGCACTTGCTTCGAGTGCCACTGAGTCTGCCAAAGGAGAAGTGCGCATCGGCAAGCCTGTTGAACAGACTATTTTGGCAGTAAGTAACTTATCTGCTGATCTTGTTGTTGTGGGACGCCAACGTTACAACCTGATGCCATTCGGTAATCTTAGTATCATGCAAGACATAGCCGGAAATATGGATGTTCCGACGCTAATCGTGCCAGCCTAACTTTATAAATTTATCCCTAATTTACTCCTTTCTTCCTGAAGGGAGATATCTCTGTTTACACAAATTCCAATGTGATTTTCCAGATAACCCCAATGGGTTATGTACTTTACCCGTCGTGGGTATGGACTCAAGGAGGAGTCACGTTCTTAATAATGCACCTGCGTTGCAAGCATTAATTGAGCAATTTTAGTAGCAATTTATTAACCAGTTGGAGATAACAAAATGAATTTCGATAAAGAATTTGATGCCAGTGGAATGTCCTGCCCGCTACCGATCGTTAAAACCAAAAAAGCACTCGTTGACATGGACAGCGGCCAAGTACTCAAAATAATTGCAACCGATTGCGGCGCAGTCAAAGACATGCAAGCTTTCGCAGATCAAACTGGTAACACACTAGTGGCATCGGAAGAGGAGGGTGGCAAATACATCTTCTTCATGAAAAAGAAATAAGCCTTCCTCGTACACATCATAAGGAAAAACATGACTACCAAAAAAATGGCGATTATCGCCACCAAGGGTACGCTTGACATGGCCTATCCGCCATTTATTCTTGCATCTACCGCTGCCGCTCTCGGTTATGACGTGCAAATTTTCTTCACTTTCTACGGCTTGCAATTACTGCGCAAAGATTTGTCCGATGTGATGATTAGTCCACTGGCTAATCCTGCTATGCCAATGCCTATCCCCATGCCTGTCATGGTACAGATGCTGCCCGGCATGGAAAGTATGGCGACCATGATGATGAAGCAAAAGCTCAAAAAACATGGTGTCGCGTCACTCGAAGAATTGCGTGACCTATGCCTTGAGGCTGATGTGAAGTTTATCGCCTGCCAGATGACCGTCGATTTGTTTGAGTTTGACAAGAGTGAGTTCATCGAAGAAGTTGAATACGGTGGTGCATCTATGTTCTTCGGTTTTGCTGGTGAAACGGACATCTGCCTGTTTGTATAAAGCGTAAATCTAAAAATAATTAGCACAAAAAATTTTGTTTCATTAATCAGGGAGGCTTCATGAAATTAAATAAAATAGTCTTTTCGCTGTTATCTGCTGGTATTTTGATCTCACCCCTAGCCCATGCCACTAATGGCGACGAAATGATGGCTGTAGGCTCACAAAACACCGCTCTTGGCGGCACTGGTGTGGCTAACTACATAGGTGCTGAAAGCATTTTTGCAAATCCAAGCATGCTCGGCAAATCAAAAGGGGCTGAAGTTACGGGTGGAATTGTTGTGTTTACACCAAAGGTTTCCAATACAGGTGTACCAGCTCTTTCTGGAGTTACCGCAGATAGCAATGCGTCTACTAGCTACATTCCTGATGTGTCTTACTCCAACAGGTTCAACGATTCCTTGAGCTATGGCATTGCAATGGCTGGAATTGCGGGTATGGGCGTTGACTATCAAGGTGCACCCGCAACTCATATATATGCCAAATCTGCAATGAGTATTCTACGAGTAGTGCCAACTATCGCTTATAACACTGATAGCTTTGGAGTTGGCTTCTCACCTGTATTTCAATCAGGTTCTCTAAGGCTCTCATACAATGCTGCTGGAATGGGCGCTGGGAATATCAATGCTATCGGAAACACTGACTCAAGCAGCGGATTTGGTTTTTCACTAGGTGGGTATGTTAACCCTTCCTCTGCTTTAACTCTTGCGGCTTCTTTCCAATCTGAAATCGCTGGAAAATACGGTACTCAAATATCCGATGCCGGAACAGGCTTCGGTTTATTTAATGGCACCGGCAGTAAAGGAGCTCCTTTTGGCGATGATTTAAATCAACCTGCAGAAATTAAAGCGGGATTCGCCTTCACCGTTACTGATGCACTCACACTGACTGCTGATTACAAATTAATTCAATGGGGCAGTGCAGCGGGTTACAAAGACTTCAATTGGAAAGATCAAACTGTTGTTGCTGTTGGTGCGAAATATGCAGCTAATGGTTACTGGCTCGGTGTAGGCTACAACAATACAAACGATCCAATTGGTGAGCTTACGCCTGGTGTTTATAGAAATGATGCGATCAATTTTTTCAATAATATGTTTTTTCCAGCTGTCGTAGCTAATTCTTATACCTTCGGGGGCGGCTTTGATATTTCTAATACATTTGCAGTAGAAGCATCTGCCGTTATTACTCCTGAGGTTACAAAAACTGTTGGCGTGACAAATTTTGGAGGATTCAATACTACCAAACACTCTCAGCAATCATATTCAGCATCATTACGTTACAAGTTCTAATTCAAAATTAACGTGCTGCCCAAGTGAGACATGAGGCTAAGTTTCTCTATTGGCAGCACTTTCGAAGCGCATAAATAGTAAATTTAGTGTCAAATTGACAAAGCGAGTTGCCAGCCATAAAATGGTTATGCATTTCCAGTGTGTCATCAAATAGCAAGCTTGTCTTATAACTTTTAACATCGCGAGGTAATTGTCATGGAATCAAAAAACGAAACCAATGCAGCAGTGGAAGCAAAACTACACGAATTGCAGAATCAAGAAGAAAAAGTTAAAGAATTGCAAACTCAACTGGCTCATTTAAACGAGAAAGTTAAAAACAAAGAAGAATTATCGTCTGATGATACTAAATTTATCAGCGAGTTGGGTTGGCTCAGCACGCTGTCCGTAACAATTGCTACAATTGCGGCTAGCTTATAAAATCACCAAGGCATTAGCTTGATTAAACTCGCTAATGCCGATTATTGCTAGGTATTACACCTTAAACTGGCAATATCAGTTCAGTGTTATACTTGGCTCACAAATTTCAAGTTTTGTCTAATACTCAGACGCTTTTAGTACTTCTCAGTATTTAATTGAAACACTTTCACAACGCTTATTCAGCATAGCTCACAGTTAACGCACTCTATATACTTAAAGTCAGTTTTGCATCTTTAATATTCTTCACTGTAAATAGATATTCACTTAAGGCATTACTTTGCAAAGTTATGCCTTTGTTTCGTAATGTTTTTCGAATAATAAAAAGCCCCGCACAGCGGGGTTTTTTATGTATTGCTTTCTATTAAAAATTTACACCCATTCTCATGGAAGCACCAATTTCATTGGTGTTCCCAGCAACACCCAAATCAAAGTGTGGTTTGAAGTAAGGGAAGCGTGGTGATATACCCAGACCTAAAGAGGCAACATCGCGAGCAGAGTTCAGCACATCCATACGATAACCGGCACGAAGCTGAGCCCATCCAAAAGCACTCAATTCGCCACCCATTGCAATATACTGAGATTTGCTTTCTAGGCCGGCTGGATTATTCTGCGTCAAATCTACATCCAATGCCACGGTTGACCATTCATTTTCATGAGATACGCCAGCACGAAATTGAGGGTTGATGTTCAAGGTCCCCGTAACTGACTGAGCTGAACCCGTAACAGCGCCTGATCCAATACTCATAAAATCAAAAGTCTGAGGAATCAGGTTTTTTATAACCATACCTGAACGCCAGCCATTTTCGTAGTTTCTTGCCACACCCAAATCTAGATTAAGGGTGCTATAACTTGCTAAATAATCTGAACCGTTAATCCCGCTCCCCGCCCCCCCCGAATTTGCATCCAGATAAGCATCAAACAACTGCATCTTCATAATTTTAGGCGTAATACCAACAGCCCATGCCTGATCGTATGAGATAAAGCTATGCGAAAGCGCGATTCCCATTTCACTAATGGCAACCCCACGGATATGAACTTGGGACAACACGGTCTTATTGTTAGTCACTGTTGTGGCTTGATTGCTAATCGTAGTGCCATTAGTTGTCAGTGTGCCAGAAGTTGTGGTCAAGCTTGAATTTGCAGTGGTAAGAGCGGTATTTGCTAATAATAAATCAGCAGAGCATGTGGCGGTATTCCCCGCTAATGCTATTGCAGCTGAATCACAACTAGCAACTGCTGTATTAACCGCAGTTGTAGCGCTAGCAAGCTTTGTTGCACTTGCAGCTGTTGCCGTGGAGGAAGATGCCAAAGCAGTTGAAGTATTTGCTACTGCGCCCGAAATATTAGAGACTGTGGCGGCATCTTTATATATCAGCGAACCACCCATTGCTCCCCATGCGTTAGCATAAAAACTTGCCCCCCAATTCTTATTCGGCACTGCAATGACGATACCTGCGCCAAACTCGCCCTGTAAAGGCTGATTATTTATAGCTTGTAGAGATTGGTTAACGCTGTTGATATTCGTTGATACAGTACTCGAATTTGTTGATACTGAGCTCATATCTGTGGAAACCGTCGTCATATTTGCACTTACTGTTGACAAGCTTGTTGCTAAGCCAGCCAAAGTAGTGGATGCAGTAGCTGGCGTAGCTGTTGTTAGACTGGCAGAGCTAGTACTTAAGGCCGTTATGTTCGTGGTTAATGTAGCGGTATCCGTTACCAAGGTAGATGCGCTATTACTCAAAGGGGTAACCGAATTTGTTAACAAATTGGCATTATCACTTAAAGTTGGCAGTTCAGTGCGCAAATTGCCCGGATCGTACAAGCGCCCGCCAATAATCGGCAGTTCAACTGAGAGTGTCTTTTTGGGATCTGAAGCAGAGAGAAGCGCAGGATTAAAAAATGGGGCAGTTGATGGGTCACCTACTGCAACACCTGCTCCGCCCATCGCCATTGTGCGCGGATCGAATGAGTTAAACGGCAATGCTTGCACAGCAGTATTACTCAACATAAGCAGCGCTGTTGTCAGCGTTGCAAGTCGGAAATCATTCTGACTCATTGAAGTCTCCCTGATAGGTAATTAATGTATTCATCATACTATAAGTTTTATATTATTCAACGTTCATAAACCTAAATCCTGAATCTTGCGCGTAAGCGTGTTTCGTCCCATTCCAAGCATGTTTGCAGCTTCAATACGCCGGCCTCCTGTATGCAGCAATGCTTGTGTAATAAGGGTCCGCTCAAATTGCTTAGTTAATCCTTCAAGAATATTTGGTTCATTGCGTTGCAGCGCAAGTGCAACCTGATGTGTTAGTGCACTACGCCAATCTTGACTTGGTGCTACATCATCTTGAGTCTCACGCCATTCCACTGGTAGATCGGCTATTTCCACTTGCTGTGTTGGCGTCATCACCGTGAGCCAATGGCATAAGTTTTCTAGTTGTCGTACATTGCCGGGAATATCTTGTGCGGAAAGGTAGCTAATCGTTGCTTCGCTTAGCGTTTTTTGCTCTGCACCTAATTCTTGAGCGCTTTTTTGTAAGAAGTATTTTGCCAGCAATGGAATATCTTCGCGGCGCTCACGCAAAGGCGGTAAGCGCAGGCGAATCACGTTTAGGCGGTGGAATAAGTCCTCGCGAAACAGACCTTGCTTCACGCGTTCATCCAGATTTTGGTGGGTCGCCGCAATAATGCGCACATTGGCTTTAATTGGTTGATGTCCACCTACTCGGTAATAGTTTCCATCTGATAATACACGTAACAAACGAGTTTGCAGCTCTGCTGGCATGTCACCAATTTCATCTAGGAACAGTGTGCCGCCTTCGGCTTGCTCAAAGCGTCCGTGGCGCGTGGTGGTCGCTCCCGTAAAAGCACCGCGCTCGTGCCCGAACAACTCCGACTCCAACAAATCTTTAGGTATCGCTGCCGTATTAATGGCCACAAAGGTTTTGTCTGCTCGTGAACTATGGCGGTGCAATGCTTGGGCAACCAACTCTTTTCCCGTTCCAGATTCACCATTTATCAGCACGGTAGCATTAGATTGCGCCAAACGTCCTATGGCACGAAACACCTCCTGCATTGCAGGTGCATGACCAAGAATATCTGGGGCCGTTTGCGCATCTTCTGCATGAATGTTTTTGCGCTGACTTTGCTCTAATGCTCGGCGAATCAGTTCAACCGCATGATTTACATCGAATGGCTTGGGTAGATATTCAAACGCTCCGCCTTGAAAAGCAGATACCGCACTTTCTAAATCTGAATATGCGGTCATAATAATGACAGGCAGGTTGGGATAGTCAATACGCAGTTGCTGTAACAGCCCCAAACCCGAACTTCCCGGCATGCGAATATCACTTATTACCATCTGCGGAATGCTTTTCGGCAATTCTGCCAGTGCTTCATCCGCAGAAGCAAAACTTCTGTATTCAATCGCCTCGCGTTCTAGTGCTTTTTCCAATACCCAGCGGATGGAGCGATCATCGTCGATGATCCAAACAGGTTTAGCCATAATTATCTTCCTAATTTTGGGAGCGGTAATATCACTGTGAAACAAGTGCGCTCTGGTTCGCTTTCAAATTCAATACTGCCTTGATGCTGACTGACAAAATCCTGCGCCAGCGTCAACCCCAAGCCATGCCCATCTGCACGACCCGACACCAGTGGGTAAAATACTTTGTCATGCATATGCTCTGGAATGCCTGGGCCATCATCAATAATTTGCACCATCACGGCCAAACGGTGCAATTTTTTCATCAAGGTAACTTGGCGTGTAATACGGGTACGCAATACGATCTTCCCCTTGCCTTGCATTGCCTGAGCTGCATTACGCACTATGTTTAACATGACTTGAATCAATAGCTCTTTATCACCGTGTAGCTCCGGCAAGCTTAGATCATAGTCACGCTTTATTTCGAGACCTTCCGATAACTCGGCCAGCACTACGCTGCGCACTCGTTCCAACACCTCGTGAATATTGAGTTCATCAAAGTGCAGCGCGTGCTGAGGCGTAAGCAATTTCTCCATCAATGAACGTAAGCGATCCGCTTCTTGAATCACAACTTGCGTATATTCTCGCAAGCTAGGATTGTCTAATTCATGCTCCAATAACTGTGCAGCTCCACGTATTCCACCTAATGGATTTTTAATTTCATGAGCCAAATTTCTCAATAGCAATCGGTTAGCCTGTGTTTGATCCAACATCTGCTCTTCACGAGCTAATTTCAAAGGTCGGTCAATGGTATGAAATTCCAGCAGTAAGGCAGACTGTTCAAGATTTAGAGGTGTGGCAGTGCAACTCAAATGTAATTTATAACCGAAGGCATGTGTGCCGAGAGTCATCTCATGTTCAATATGGCTGGCCTGACTAGTAAGCGCCGACTGAATACTGGTGAATAATTGCTCGGTATGTGTGAACACATATTGCAGAGGATGTCCGACCCAGTTACTACTACTTAATCCAAATAGATTTTCAGCCGCCGGATTAAGATAAGTCACGCGTGACTCCTCATCAAGCACAAGAATGGCAGTAGTAAGGTGTTCTAATGTCGGAAACAGTAGCTTAGGCATAATCATAGTCTTTAATTAATAAGCAGAAAGCATGCCAATAACTAAGGCCTACTTTTTCCGGCTGGCAAGTTCGATTTTTAGTGCCTGTATATTTTTTTCATGCATTGTCACCCGTGCTTGAACTTCGTCTCTTTCCGTTCCTGAATCATTTGCCACTTCCATCAAGTCGGCACGTGTCTTCGCCAAGGCCTTTCTTTCAACATTCAACTCATCTTCTAATATTTGTTTGCGTTGGTCGTCACGTCTGGTTTGAGTAGCGCGATCAACACGTGGGAAATTGGCTGCCGCTTTATTGGCATGCTTGCGAGGCTTAATATGCTTTTTTGTTGAAAGCGGGGCTAAATGCAGCGTATGCGCACCCTTTTGCGGCGTGCTGGAATACGTCACATGTCCCTTGCTATCCACGATTTTGTATATTTCAGCCTGTGCTAATTCAACATTGAACAATATCCATAGCAACAGAATATAACGTAACTTCATAATCTCACCTTGTGAAGCAGGGGGAAAGTATAGGTTATGGTTTCACGCATGACAAATGAGAGCCTCTATATAACTTACAAGTTCAGCACAAGCAAAATATCAATAATATAGCAGAGTAGTAGAAACCAGCCCTTCATATGCTTCGAGCCGCGCCAAAAAAGAAACGGAGCCATATAGGCTCCGTTTCTAAGTACTACTAAATTTCTTTACAAACTATAATACATATCAAACTCAACTGGGTGAGTTGTCATACGCAAACGATTCACTTCTTCCATCTTCAAACCAATGTAAGCGTCAATAAAGTCATTAGAGAACACACCGCCACGAGTTAAGAATTCACGATCCTTATCCAGGTTTTCCAACGCCTCGTCAAGCGAACCAGCCACGGTTGGAATCTTTGCATCCTCTTCTGGTGGCAAATCATAGAGATTTTTATCTGCTGGATCACCAGGGTGAATCTTATTCTGAATACCGTCCAAGCCAGCCATCATCAACGCAGCGAAACACAAGTATGGGTTTGCCGAAGGATCAGGGAAGCGTGTTTCAATACGGCGCGCCTTGTCACTAGATACATGAGGAATGCGAATCGAAGCAGAACGATTCTTTGCTGAATAAGCTAACTTTACAGGCGCTTCAAAGTGGGGCACTAGACGCTTGTAGGAGTTGGTGCTTGAGTTCGTCAACGCATTCAATGCCTTCGCATGCTTGATAATACCACCAATATAAAACAGCGCGGTCTCTGATAGGCCAGCATAACCATTGCCTGCAAACAGGTTTTTGCCATCCTTCCAAATAGATTGGTGTACGTGCATACCCGAACCATTATCACCAACAACTGGCTTAGGCATGAAAGTTGCTGTTTTACCATATTGATGTGCAACGTTCTGCACCACGTATTTCAATGTCTGTGTCCAGTCAGCGCGCTTAGTTAGTGTGCTAAACATCGTGCCAATCTCACACTGCCCTGCGGTTGCAACTTCATGGTGATGTACTTCAACGGGAATGCCGATCTCTTCCAGTGCGATAACCATTGCAGCGCGAATATCATTCAGGCTGTCCACCGGAGGAACAGGAAAATAACCACCCTTCACTGTAGGACGGTGACCTGTGTTCCCGCCATCAAATGAATGACCGGTCGACCATGCTGCCTCTTCCGAATTAAGCTTCACAGAACAACCAGACATATCAATCTTCCATTCTACTGAATCGAAGACGAAGAATTCTGGCTCTGGGCCAAAATACGCTGCATCACCTACACCTGAAGATTTCAGATATGCCTCTGCACGCTTAGCGATAGAGCGCGGGTCGCGGTCATATCCTTTGCCATCAGTAGGCTCAATTACGTCGCACGACAATACAATAGTTGGATCGTCATAGAACGGGTCGATATACACTGAGTCAGGATCTGGAACCAACAACATGTCAGAAGCTTGAATGCCCTTCCAGCCTGCAATAGAAGAACCATCAAATGCATGACCACTTTCAAATTTGTCGGCATTGAAGTGAGAAACCGGCACACCTACGTGCTGTTCTTTGCCCTTGGTGTCGGTAAAACGTAGATCGACAAATTTAATGCCATGTTCTTTGATTAGTTGCAGAACGTCGGCTACTGATTTAGACATACTCGAATCTCCCATGAAAAATAGTTTAAAGCAATGCTGTTTTATGAAATTAAGAACCAATTACTGGAACAATCCCGAATGTAGCAGAATCTATGCCACATCTCTAAAGCTTGTAAGCTTTGTATTGTGCCATATTTGCCCTGTAAGTGGGTAGACAATAAGCGCCCCAAGCTGGGGCGCTTATTCGGCGGCTCGCACTATTTTAGGGCGTCGCGTTTGTACAGCTTAATGCTGCGAAAATATTTATCGTCTGACGCTATCTCTTCACTTGCCAAGCGTAATGGCAAAATATCGCTTGCATCATCAAATATTAACTCGGCATCCACCTTGCCACTCAAATAATGCAACACAACTCGTATTGATGGTGGCAGACTTATCCCTAAACGATCACTTAGATGCGCCAACAAAACATGCCGAGGTGGCAAGTGTGCATTGGGTCTAGCTTGTATATCATCTTCTGGGTCAATATGCACCATAACATCCATAACGTGGTGACTTTTAAGTACTGCGCCGCGTGCAGCCTCCGCAATATAATGCCCTTCGGAAACACTAATCTTCGGATCAACCATAATGTGCGCATCAACCAAGGCGTTATCTGCCATCTTGCGGGTACGTAATTCGTGTAAATCCACAACGCCCGGAATGGATTGAAGCGTATTGCGAATCGCATTAACTTCGGCCTCTTCCAAGCCTGTATCAATCAGCTCCGCCAAGGCTTCGCGGGCAAATTGAATACCCATATATGCGATCATCGCGCCCACCACCGCTGCCGCGACTAGGTCGAGAAAAGTATAACCAAGAAGATTGCCAACTATACCAACAATAACGACTAATGAAGAAGCCGCGTCCGAGCGAGCGTGCCACGCATTGGCAATCAACATCTGCGAACGCACCTGTTTAGCCACCGCCAGCATGTAACGGAACATTCCCTCCTTTGCCAGCAAAGCAATCCCCGCCACCCATAAAGTAAAGGGGTGTACTGCGTGAAGCTGCTCAGGATGTTGCAATCGCATTCCTGCTGCAATCAACAAGCCTACTCCCAACACTGCAAGACTGACACCGAGTATCAAGGATACAGCCGTTTCTATGCGCGCATGCCCGTAGGGGTGATTTGCATCCGCGTGACGATTGCCGTGACGATTCGCGAATAACACCAGAACATCTGACAGCAGATCCGCAAACGAATGCAAGCCATCCGCCATTAAGGATTGTGACTTACCAAAAAAACCCGCCAATATCTGGATAATACTCAACACCAAATTGATCATAATACTGACCCAAGTACTTTTGCGCGCAGCGGCAAAACGCACTGGGTAGGCCGGCTCAAAAGCGGCGGACTTGTCGTAATTATGTGAGTGTGTGTGATTTTTCATTGCGGTTAAGATAATATACAGGCAGCGGTGCAGCATAGCACTTGCAGATTAAAGGATAAATACAGATGGGAACAATCACCGAAATTTTAACAATTGCGCAACAGCGCGCCAAAGAATTAAACCTACCTTATGAAGGTGCATTAACACCTAAAGAAGCTTACCAAATTTTGCAATCTGCACCCGGCGCTAAACTGGTTGATGTCCGCTCTCGCGCCGAATTAGACTGGGTTGGACGTGTTCCTGGTGCAGTAGAAATCGAATGGGCTTCTTATCCGGGAATGAAAAAAAACCCCGATTTCCTAGCGGCAATTGAGCAGCAGGTTGACAAAGAATCTTTGGTTTTGTTCCTTTGCCGTAGTGGACAACGTTCAAACGGAGCCGCCACAATTGCCACTCAAGCAGGCTTCACTGATTGCTACAACATCTTAGAAGGCTTTGAGGGCGATAAAAGCCCTAACGGCCAGCGAAATGTTCTAAATGGCTGGCGTGTTGCCCAACTACCTTGGGAACAAAGCTAAGCTCGATTAGCGACACTCTAAGCAAGTCATCCTGCTTACGCAAGAATGGCTTGTTTAATTACACAGTCCAGTCCACCAGCCCGCTATATGCAGTAGCTAACACCACTAAACCAAACGCAATGCGATACCACGCAAAAATTGTAAAATCGTGGTGGCTAATATAACGCAGCAAAGCTCGCACTGCAAAGAATGCACTAATAAAAGACGCTATCGAGCCGACTAAAAATACATCCAAATCATCCGCGTGGAAATCATTTCGATATTTTACTACCTCGTAAAATGTGGCTGCGGTCAGCGTAGGAATCGCTAGGAAGAACGAAAACTCTGTTGCAGCCTTACGAGACAAACCGAAAAATAAACCACCAATAATAGTCGAACCGGAACGCGAAGTGCCGGGAATTAACGCCAGCGCTTGAGCGAAACCCATTTTTAGCGCATCTTTCCAGTGCATCTCATCAACGCTTTCAATCGTCACCGTATGGATGCGCTTTTCCGCCCACAGAATAATGAAACCGCCCACAATAAACGCCAGTGCCACCGGAACCGGTGCGAACAAATACGCTAGAATCACTTTGCGAAATAATAAACCTAAAATTGCCAAAGGTAAAAATGCGATGAATAGATTAAATACAAAACGTTGCGAAGCTTCTTGTTTATTCATCAAGCCACTGGCCACTGAAAAAATCTTAGCTCGATACTCCCAACACACCGCCAGAATTGCCGCGAACTGAATCACGATTTCAAACACCTTGCCGCGTTCATCATTAAAGTTCAGCAAATCACCGACAAGAATCAAATGCCCAGTCGAAGATACTGGCAAAAACTCAGTCAGTCCTTCAACCACACCTAGAATTGCGGCTTTAAGTAATAACAAGATATCCATAGTATTCATTATTTCCGCCCTTCGACCTGTTTAGAGGTTCTCGAACGAAAATCCATTGTAATAGTGATTATTTCTGACCAATCGTAGCGATACGCTGATTGACCTGCTGACGCTCCTCATCACTCATCTCCACCCAGTGGATTACTTCTTCAAAAGTACGCAAGCAACTACGGCACACATCGTCGCCCAATACAGTCGTACAATGCCCGTTGCAAGGCGAAACGGAAGTAATTTCGGAGTCTAAAGATGAAGGACTAATTTGCATAGAGCGCGATTATACCTGCGCCACAGTCGCCTGTTCCAACATGCCGCTAAATTTGCTACATCATTTATAAAAGTGGCATTTTCGCGGCATGGTTCACAGGCTAAAGGTCTCCTACGGGCTGCTTGAGTGCGGCAATGATCTGAGATTTGAAACCAGTGATAAGAATGTCTCTATAAATCAATCTCAAAACTTTTGCGTTAGCATTGCCCCTCCGCCGACATCTGGACTTGATTTCCCAACGCCACTAAAAAGGTATGTTTGGGCGGTCCATTTAATATTGATTTTCTTGTTCATATATAGCGTCCACATCTCTTGAGGATCGCTCCATATAGTTACAGGCTCTCTGTAGTCATATATCACACCAGCACTCGTTAACGCTCCAAACTTTTGACTAAGGCCAAGAGATGCAAAAATTGCATTGTTTAACATATAACCTTGTGATTTGCCAAAGACTTTGTATCCCAGACTACCAAAAACACTTGATTTCGCTAATATTTTATAAACAGTCACTTCCGCCGTGTAATCAGTTGCCCCGCTTCCAAGTCCTTTATACTTATCTGCCGTTCCAAACTTTATCTTGCCCATTAAGTCTACTGCTATGTTTTTACTGCTTGAATTAACAATGCTGTAGCTTGTTGATGCAACTATATCACCCAGTCCTGCATCCGTTCTGATGTTTTTATTAGGATATACGGCTAGTCCAATATTCGGTGTCGTATTTGCTGGCCCTGTTACACTGACATATGGCACTGTCAATTTATATAGCCAGTCACCTTTTTCATATTTTCCTGTTATTGGAATATAGGTAACACTAGTCTGCGTCAAGCCGCCATATTTGCCTGTGCTGTAATCTACTCCGCTTGTTAGGCTAAGTGTTCCCGCTTCACTAGGCAGACTAATCGACAATAACAAAATCAGTCCAACTGATTTTGCATGCTTTAAAAATTTTGTACTTCGTAGCATTATTCGCGTAAATGTTCGGAGGGATTTGCGACATCTGATAGATCGGTATGGTCTGGTCGCTCAGGCCGATCTATTCGTTCATTTCTTTCAACTTTATTTTCTCGTTCGACATGCTCTATTTTTTCAGATGTCCCATGTTCAACCCTCCCTCTGAGATCTAAATGCACTCTATCAATTCGATCCCTACTAATCTCTATTCTATCTGCGATTACGCTATGCTCACTTAGAAAGTGTCCGCTTATCTGTACTAGTTCACCTGTAGCTAATGTTTTTTGTTTTTCTACGCCTACTATTGAAGTTTCAGTTAGCAGTACATTAAGATTGCCAATTTTAATTTTTTCTTTCGATAATATGTCACCTACGTAGCCTTGCAGATTGATCTGTTTTGTTCGCCCATACAATTGAGTTGACGGGCTTGGAGTCACTTCTTTTGCGTACATTACTCCCGCTTTTACGCTTCCTTGCACTACGACTTCTTGGCCTATTTGCAAAGTTTCCCCCGCTTTTACCTTAATTTTCAATCCATATATTTCTAATTCATTTCCATCAATCTTTGTTATTGGCCCTACTACGCTTGATTCTGCCGATTCTCCAATTTTTTCTACTCTGGAAGCGACAATTTCACCGTTCTGAAGCCGAAGTCCGCTCACTGTCACCGAATCTCCTTCATTGAGCTTAAGTCTGTTTTGTGGTTCTAAACTATCCTTCATTATTGTTTCTCGGGTAATACTGACGGTTTGCCCAAGTACAGTTATTGTTCCCTCTACTTCGCTTAAAGAAGAGATCTGACCTGCCACGGCATCCACTACAGATATTCTATTAGCCTGAAGCTCTAAATTATTTCCTTGGGCTTCGACTACTACGACTTGCCCTATTGCAAGTGTATTTGCACTTGAATTATTTCCTGCCACTTGTGTTTGAGAATCGTACTGAACTTCAAGTCCGTTCACCCATATACTGCCAAAGCCAGTAATAATCCCTACAATTCCTGTTCCACCTATTCCGCCATTGTTTTGCACTTGGCCAGTTCCGCCTATACCTACCTTACTCGCGATAATTCCTGTTCCACCTATACCTCCGTGGCCTGTGCCGCCGATTTCTGAGTCCGCTTTTTTATGGCTCATTTCGCAATTAGCAGTACTTCCCGTACCTCCAATACCACCACAAGCTGCTTCGGCCAGAGAAATTGTTGGGAGCAGCAAAATTATGCTAGTCGCTATCCATGCTAAACGAGCTAATTTACTTTTCATTTTGATGCCCTTTTTCTTCAGCTGCAAAATAAAACACGCCAAAATTAATTCGATGATTCGCATTTTTATTTGTTATGTCGACTTCTTGAAGATCTTTTGCTCGTTTGTTTATTTCAATCAACGCTTGCATTCCCATTGCCTTTGAAAGCTCTGCTAATTCTTCAACAGAGACTAGGCTTAAATTATCGTAGTAAACGCTTCTATCTAAAAAAGCAGGTTTTTCGCCAAGTATATTGTGTGCACCTGCTGCAATATGGTCATGTAGATTTTGTCCAAAATAGTACGCCTTTTCGTCGTAGCCATTTTCAGGGATAAATGCATTAGTATTTAAGCGTACTAAATCGTTGTTATCTATGTGCGCTATACCTATACGCAACCATTCATCTAGTATTACTCGTGAGCGAATATCTTTGCTCACCGAACTAACCAATCCCTCAAACGACTTTAGGCCGCCTTCGCTAACTTGGCGTGGTAATGGAATATGTTTACCATTTTCATCCAAATATATTCTATTTGTTGTCCATACTGCCACCAACTTTGCCCCTAACGTCACTGTTAGTGGAGCATCTAGCTCTTGCTGACTTCCTTCAGCCAAACGTTTAACATCTTTGCGATGCACGCCACTAAGTAGACTGACACGACTATCAGTTTGTGGTTTCCCACTTAATACAAATTCATTTCTTGCCACTTCCACATAGAGTGACTTTAACAAATTTGATAGCAATGGATAGGTGATACCGTTTATTAGAAGTAGCTTTATCAATGGGCGCAACAATTTGCGCAACGCTACGATCAGTGCGGAAGGAGGGTTGTGAGAAGCGATGGTTGTCTTAATATTCATATTCACGTTGACATCATAACATAGCGTGTGAATATTTCACACAACACACGTATTCTATTTTGTGCGTGAAGAATTGTAGCTTAGGTCTTGGTTAAATTAGTATAGTAATGTGAGTCTACGTTTCGAAGACATTCACATATAATGGAATTAGTAACATGTTTTGTATTTCATTTATTCATTTCGTCTCAACTGGTCTTGCAAGCAAAACTGCCAATAAGCGACGATCCGTTTCTTTAATGCGCGTTATCATTAAATGTAAAAATGCTTGCGCAAAGCTGGCTTGAAGGCTATCCGTTGAGTGCTGTAATGAGTCTCCTTCAATGACTATCATATTAATTTTACTAATGGCTTTTACTGTTGCCAGCCTTACATGTCGTACTTCATCTAAATAGGCTATTTCACCAAAACAACTTCCTGTATTCATTCTGGTTAACTCAATATCATTTTTTGTAACTACGGCTTCACCATTTATTATTACAAACAGACTACTTCCCGTATCATTTTCCCGTACGATATATTCGCCAGCTTGGCTTTCTTGCCATTTGCAAATGCCTACAGTCTCCCAAATTTCGTTATCTGTAAAGCCTTCAAAAAATGTTAAATTTCGTAATATATCGAAGCGCGCTGAATCAAAGCGCACCTCTTCCGGCCTATCGACATTCGGTAGTGCGGCGGCAAGATCATCGCAGAATGATTTCCAAGTGCTGTAACGCATATCTTTATCACGGTGCATTGCACGATGCACCGCAAAGCGAAGTGCTTGCGGAATATCAAGGCGTCGCTTCTCAAGGGGTAGGGCTTCTTCATGCAGCTTCTGATAAATCATTTCATCATATGATTTAGCAGTAAATGGCAACATACCAGTAAGGAGTTGATATGCCATGACCCCTACTGCATAGACATCTGACTGCATTGATGGCCTTGCTTGCATAAATTGTTCTGGCGGCATAAATGGCAGTGTTCCAACCATATCAACCTGAGTAGTATCTGAATTTATTAAAAAGGCTGCGCCAAAATCTGAAACTTTTACGGCGTTACCTTCACCTAGCAATACATTACTTGGCTTTATATCACGGTGCAGAATTCCCATTTTGTGTGAATAATCCAAAGCATTACACACTTTGTACAGAATATCGACCAAGCGACTGATTGGGAGGAGGTTATCAAATGAAGTGTGCTGCTTAAGCGTGCCACCTGGTACATATTCCATAACAAGATAATCCAACTCATCTGTGCTACACGCTTCGTATATCTGCACTATAAATGGGTGCTGCAATTTGCCAGCCAAACGTGTTTCGTTTAGCCACATTTTGCGATTACGAATACTTTCCTGTGGATTATCTAGGTAGCCTGTGCGAGTCATTTTTAATGCTACTTCACGCTGCAAATAGGTATCAAATGCCAAGTGAACTTCGCCTGCCGCACCTCGTCCAAGCTCTTTAAGTAGCTCAAAACGATGACGAAAACCATCTTTCTGATGCTCAGAAGAATTTTTCTCCTGGCTAAGCTTAGGTAAATTGCCTTTCTTTGCTTTTGAAAATATCTGCGTAGTTTTATTCAGATTTGACATTATCTCGACTTTTCGTTGAGATCATTACTTCAAATTTGCATGTTTTTGTATCAAATTGTAATAGGCGTCCCAGCTTAATATCAAAATACCAACCATGCAAAGTTAGGGTCCCACTTTCTACTCGCTCTTTTACCCACGGAAATGTCATTAGATTGTTTAGCGATACTAAAATTGCACGTTGTTCACACGCTTGTATCTGTTCTTCTATTGTTGCATTCGGAAAATCAGCCACCACACTCGCACGTGCAGTCTCTACTAGATGCATCCAGTCTGCAATATATGAATCAGGATTGTGTACACCACCTGTCTCTACCAAGGTAGTGATTCCGCCACAATGAGCATGTCCAAGCACAATAATATGCTCCACGGACAAATTCCGTACTGCATACTCAATCGCTGCTGTTGTGCCATGGTGTCCTGCGCGACTTTGTGACGGAGGAACCAGATTCGCCACATTGCGAATTACAAATAAATCTCCAGGTGCACAATCTAAAACCAAGGCCGGATCAACACGTGAATCACAACAAGCTACTACTAGCGTGTTTGGAGTCTGACCTTCTTTTACCAACTGTTGATATAAACTATCATTGCTTTCGAAATGCTGCTCACGAAAGCGCTGAAATCCATCTACAAGGTTAGTTATTGAGGTCATTCGCCTGTCAGAAGACGTTGTGCTTCGCAATATTTTTCAGTTGTTCCGCGTTGTACCTCAACTGGAATTTCTGGGGCAGGGGACTGCTTATCCCAGCCTGTTGTTTCCAACCAATCGCGTACAAACTGCTTATCAAAACTGGGGGGATTACTGCCTACTATATATTGATCCGCTGGCCAAAAACGTGAAGAATCTGGAGTAAGCACTTCATCAATTAGATATAAAGTTCCTTCTTTATCCTCACCAAATTCAAACTTGGTGTCTGCAATAATAATGCCGTGTTGCAGCGCATAGTCTGCTGCTGCTTTGTACAGCGTCAGCGTAGCTTCTTTAACTTGCTTTGCGCGTCCACTACCCAATAACTTTTCGGCTGCGGCGAATGAAATATTTTCATCATGATCACCCACTGCGGCTTTAGTCGATGGCGTAAACAAAGGTTCGGGCAGTTTCTGAGCTTCTCGCAATCCAGTTGGCAGCTCTATTCCGCATACAGCACCTGTTTTTTTATAATCTTTCCACCCTGAACCGACCAAATAGCCTCGCACAATTGCCTCTATAGGCAAGGGCTTCAGTTTCTTGGTTACAAAAGCTCGGCCTCGCACTTGCTCTCGATCTGCATCAGTCTTAACCACGCTTTCTGGATCAATACCTGTAAGGTGATTTGGAATAATATGCCCTAGTTTTTTAAACCAGAAATTTGATACCGTAGTAAGCACCCGCCCTTTTCCTGGAATCGGCGTAGGCAAAATCACGTCAAACGCGGACAAACGGTCAGTTTGTACAATCAGCAAATTATCTGCATCTACTTCATACAGATCTCGCACTTTGCCGCGATGTAAAAATCTTAAACTACTTAGATTTGATTCGTGTAATGCGTTCATGTTCAGCTTAGGGTGGGTAAAGTAACGGCGGCGATTTGCTCCGCCTGCTTTTTTCTATAATCGGTAAGCTTTTGTGCCAATGTTGGATCATTTAAAGCCAACATCGAAACAGCAAATAATCCTGCATTTGCTGCTCCTGCTTCTCCAATGGCAAATGTTGCAACTGGAATTCCTTTTGGCATCTGTACAGTAGACAACAGCGAATCCATCCCCTTTAAATACTTAGAAGGAATAGGCACGCCCAATACTGGTAAAGTTGTCTTTCCTGCAATAACACCCGCCAAGTGTGCCGCGCCACCAGCACCCGCAATAAAGCTTTGTACACCTTGTAAACTCATTTCCTTAATGTAGTCGAGCAACAGATCGGGAGAGCGATGCGCTGAAATTACTCGCGCATCGAATTCAACCCCAAAATCCTTCAATGCGCGAGCTGCCTGCTGCATAACCTCCCAATCATTGGGACTACCCATTATGATTGAAACAAGCGGCTTCGACATATTTATACTCCTTTGTGGTATCCGACCACACGTTCAACTTCGTTCTTAGATCCCATAATTACAGGAACACGCTGATGCAGGCCTGTAGGTTGCAATTCCATAATCCTTTCTCGACCTGTTGAACATAGTCCACCTGCTTGTTCCACAATGAATGACATTGGATTAGCTTCGTACAACAAACGTAATTTACCAGCCTTACCGACTTCTTTATTATCAAACGGATACAAAAATATACCGCCACGAGTCAAAATACGATGTATTTCTGCAACCATTGAAGCAACCCAACGCATATTGAAGTTCTTCTCACGTCCGCCATCTTTACCTTTTACACATTCTTCAACATAACGCTGTACTGGCTCTTCCCAGTAACGACGGTTAGACATATTGATAGCAAACTCTTGCGTATCTTCTGGAATCGCCATTTTTGGGTGTGTCAACATGAATTCACCAATATCATTATCTAGCGTAAATCCATTAACACCATTGCCAGTAGTAATTACCAACATTGTTGCAGGGCCGTATAAAGCATAACCGGCGCAAACTTGCTTTGTGCCTGGCTGTAGAAAGTCTTCAGCTGTTGGATTCTCGACACCGTCAGGGCAACGCAGAATTGAAAAAATCGTACCTACTGAAATATTTACATCAATATTGGACGAGCCATCTAAGGGATCAAACGTTAACAAGTACTTACCCTTTGGATATTTTGCAGGGATTGGATAGATGTCATCCATTTCTTCAGAAGCCATCGCCGCCAAATGGCCACTCCACTCATTCTCAGCAATAAAAATGTCATTGGTAATAACGTCAAGTTTCTTCTGGGTTTCACCTTGAATATTTTCGCTTCCCGCACTTCCTAGTACACCAATTAACGCACCCTTGTTTACTGAGTGAGCAATTTTCTTGCAAGCTATGGTTATATCGCCCAGCAAAGCAGTAAATTCACCAGTTGCATTTGGAAACTGGCGTTCTTCTTCGATAATAAATTGAATTAAATTTTTACTCATGCTGCATTCTCCCAATTAATTTAAAATTAGTAACTTTCGGATTTTACCTGTTTTCGTAATTGCTCTCTATGCCTGTTTACTTGACCAAAGACATAAACAATTGCGGAAGGCGTTCTGGCAAGCGCGCTATGTTGTCAATTACAGCATAATTTTTGCCGAAAATATCGGCGACATATTCATCTGCCCTCGGATCAAGGTTGATGCAATAGGTGTAAATGTTTTCCTGATCTAACTCACGCACCGCAATTCGAGCATCTTCAATTAACAATTGCGCATCACTGGTGTCGATATCAGCAGGCTCTCCATCGGTCAAAACAAGAAGTAATTTTTTATCAACTTGTTGATGAGCAAGATAATGACCCGCATGTCGAATCGCGGCACCCATTCTTGTAGAAAAATTGGCCTCCATTCCTGCAAGGCGACTCTTTACTTCGTCTCCCCATGGCTCTTTGTAGCCCTTAAAGTGCCAGTAGCGGACATTATGCCGCGTGTCGGAATGGAAGCCTCCAATCGCCAACGGATCTCCCATTTGATCCACGGCCCAAGCTAGCAACGATACCGCTTCCTGACTTAACTCCAGCTTGGATTGTGTACAACCTTCTGGTATATCTGACAATGACGCTGACAGGTCTAACAACAAAGAAATTGCAACGCTACGCCCATCATGACGATGGCTCATATTGATACGAATATCTGGTTGAGCACCGCTTTTAAAATCAATAAGAGATCTAACTGCTACATCAAGATCCAATTCTGCACCTTCTTCTTGGTAGCGAATGCGTACCTTATTTTGTGGCTTTAGTAGATCAATAATCTTCTTTAGTCGTTTCGCTAGCGCACTATGCTTTTCCAACAATTTATCAATATGCGCTGGATTTGACTTGGGGTGCATGTGTTCGTAAAGACTTACCCAATCTGGGCGATAATGCTCTGCATTGTAGTCCCACTCAGGATACATGCGCGGCGGAACTTTAAATTCGTCTTCTGACTCAGCTGGCGGGCTAGGGCGCTCATCATAGGTTTCTTCATCGCCTTCCTCAATAAACACCCACATCATGCGATTGTCATCGCGATAATCAATTTCAGTATCTTCGAAATATATTTTGCCTGCGGAGTCACTTGCAACCTTGGTTTCAGCGATAAATTTCACTCCAAGCAGCTGAATATCTATAGTGCCTGTCGCGCCTTTCGCCATTAACTCCGCAAACAACGCAACATATTTTTGAATCACTAAATTTTTGTAGTTATGCGCTGGGTCTAATAAGGCCCGAGATAATATAGCCAAACGATGGCGAATATACGACATGCCTTCTATTTGCTCTACGTTCTCTATTGGTTTTGGGTGTATCTTGCACCATAGCGAGCGAATGCCGGGGAACTCTTGCATTGCCAGATGTTCTACGCGGGCATCTTCGAACACTTCGACGGCCATGCGTTGAAACGGGCTTAAATTATCTGCAATCAGTTGAGTAGTCCAACGTCGATGCGCGCTTAAGTGCGCTAACAGCGCACGGTAGCGATCGATACCTCTCACACCATTTGGTAAATCATCATATACATCAGGCAAATGCAGACCTTGCTCATTCAAATATGGGATGGGTTTTCGTATCTCATCAAATGCGAGAGAGTAGGGGACGTACTGCGCATCCTCTTGCCACAAGCCGCGCAGGTACAAATCTAGTTTGCGCTCACTATCGGCAAACAGCGTTCCATGACGCTCTCTTTGAACCACGGCACGACTATCTGCCGTCTTTAATTGGAAGTATTCTTGTTGCTTGTCTGGATCATTTGGATAGGCGAGGGTGCCATAGTCTACCCATTTTTTTATTCCGCCCAGAGATAGCAGTGTTAATAAATGCGGCACACTATCTAAGAAATCGGGCAGACATGGACTGGTGTACATTGAATCAATTCCATGTACCTTTGGACTCGTTCGTATTGCCGTCTGCACAACTAGGTTTAAATATTCGCTGAACAATTCGCGATTTGCTAAGGCTCGAGCTGCCGCTCCCAGACTCTGTAAAAAGTTTGGAATGGCTTTGCTATTTGGTGATTTGGCCAAGGTGCGCGTAAAAGAAACCACTTCTTCTATTACATCTTCACCTAATCTCATGGCTACTTGAGGCATTTCTTCCAAATACACTAATACTGGCTCTTCACCACGCCCTGTACGGTTTATTGCATTTGCACCTTCAATGTATGCAAGGATCCCCTCGGCGCTTAAATGCTTGCGTGCATCTGCCATACGGCCATCAAACACGTCATGTACGCGCTTAAAATTACATTTCAATAGCTGACGTTCTTCTGGTGTCGCAGTCATCGTCTTTTATTCTGCAAAAACTGCGTCGATAGCATGATCAAGCGTATCACGTATATCCGCATCATCTGTTATTGGCCTTACCAATGCCATGCGACACGCATCACGAGGGGTAATCCCTTGCTGGATAAGTGTAGCAGCGTAGACTAACAATCTTGTTGAAATACCTTCATCAAGACCATGACCTTTTAAATTACGCGCTGTTCCGCCTATTTTCACTAGCTTTGCGGAAATTTCACTATCAACTCCTGTTTCTTTACTTACGATTCCAATTTCTACTTCAGGTTTTGCATATTCGAACTCCAAGCCTGCAAAACGCTGCTTAGTCGATTGTTTCAAATCCTTCATCAAGTTCTGATAGCCGGGATTATAGGAAATCACTAATTGAAAGTCGGGATGCGCTGATACCAACTCACCCTTTTTGTCCAAAGGCAATGAACGACGGTGGTCTGTTAGTGGATGTATAACCACGGTTGTATCTTGACGCGCCTCGACAATTTCATCCAAATAGCATATGGCTCCGTATCGTGCTGCAAGCGTAAGTGGACCATCTAGCCACCTTGTTCCATTTGCATCTAATAAATAGCGACCTACCAAATCAGATGCTGTCATATCCTCGTTGCAAGCTACCGTAATTAGCGGTTTTCTCAATTTCCAGGCCATATGTTCAACAAAACGTGACTTTCCGCATCCTGTTGGGCCTTTTAACATAATTGGCAGGCGTGCCGCGTAGGCCGCCTCGTATAAGGTCACTTCATTGTCTTGAGCCTGGTAAAACGGCTCTTGTTTAATTTGATATTGCTTGATGTCGAACGTATCGCTCATGCTGTCCTCCATTTATGCCATACCCGACTGAATCAGTAGGTTTGACTGGGTTAAAAAAGCCCCTGCGAGTATTTCCGGCAGGGGCTCTTCTTTAACTATGCGTTCGTCTTACTTGTGAACGCCTAGCTTTTGACGCCATCCTGGGAATATCTTGTCAGCATCTTTCGGAAAGGACTCAAATGCACGAGCAAATTCTTTATGCTCTTTCGCAAACTCGATAGGATCTGCACCAGATTTCCAGCACTCGTATGATTGGCTCAAAGAAAGTGCACCAGCTGCTGGAGAGTCAATGTGACCGTAAGCTCCGCCCCCTGCTGTATTAATCACGTTTCCGTGGCCTAGATTTTCAAAGAAGCCCGGCAAACGCAATGCATTCATACCACCAGAGATAATTGGTGTTGTTGGCTTCATGCCATACCACTCTTGATGGAAGAAAGGACCTTGGCAGCTATCACGCTCAATCATATAGGCAATAACTTTGTCGTCCTTGCCACCTTCCATTTTACCGAAGCCCATTGTTCCTACGTGAATGCCTGATGCACCTTGTAAACGAGACATTTTAGCCAGAACAAATGCTGTGTAGCCACGCTTTGAAGAAGGAGAGGTAACCGCGCCATGACCAGCACGATGGTAATGTAAGTATTGACTTGGATATTGACGACGTGCTGTTGTAATCATACCTGGACCACCAACATATCCGTCTACTAGGAACGCTACTTTATCCGCATCAGCCCCAAAAGTTTCTAGTAGATAATCTGCACGTGCACACATTTCAAAATGATCATCTGCAGTAATGTTTGCAGAGAATAACTTTGCTTGACCTGTTTCATCTTGTGCGCGCTTCATCGCATCGTATACAAGAGGCATTACTTTCTTCATCGGGCAAAATACTTGGTTACCTTGTGGCTCATCATTCTTAATAAAGTCACCGCCCAACCAGAACTGGTAAGCTGCATTTGCAAAAGGCTCTGGACGCAAACCTAATTTTGGCTTAATGATCGTACCAGAAATATAACCGCCATTTTGCATTGGACGACCTAGGATGCGCCACATGTCAGTAATGTCTTTTGATGGGCCATCAAACAGTTGCAACATGCGAGGTGGGACATAGAAGTCTTGCATTTGCAAACATTCGATATCACCCATTCCTTGGTTATTACCAATGGCCAAAGTCAGGAAGGAAACAATCATCGCACGACCATCAGTTACATTGCGGTCAAACAAATCGTTTGGGTATGCCACTTTCATGATACCAGCAGCCTCATCGATGAAATACACTAATGCGTCAACACCTTTAGTGAAATCATCGGTAGTGCTTACTTCGACGTTTGTTCCTGTTGAAGACTCGGCCGCGATGTGTGCAGCTGCTTCCAAGTAACCCACGCTAGGAACAGGCGTCATTGTATAAGCAACTAAAATATGATTTCCGCCCTTTACGAGCTCATCTTCTGTAAGGTCTAGATTTGAATAACGCGCTGATTGATCCATGTTTTCTCCTAAATTGGTGAACAATATTTGATACAACGACGCGAACTATAAACGCGTTTATCTATAAATAATAGTCAAAATATTTTATATTGTTCATAAGCATTGCTTATGACAAATGGTTACAATATCTATATCATGATTAATTTAACTTTACGCCAATTACAAGTATTTTCCTCGGTCGCTCGACACTTAAACCATTCTCGAGCGGCAAAGGATCTTTTTTTAAGTCAGCCTGCTGTTTCTATGCAAATTAAATTACTTGAACAGAATATTGGCATAGCCTTATTTGAGCAAGTAGGAAAACAGCTTCATCTTACTGAGGCGGGGCGAGAAATGCTACATTACAGTTTAAGTATTACTCAGCAGCTAACTGAAATGGAAGAGGTTTTTAATGCTATGAAAGGCTTAGAGCACGGCAAACTCAACATCTCTGTCGTTAGTACTGCCAACTATTTCATGCCTAGCTTGCTTGCTAAATTTATTAAAGCACACCCAAAAATACAAGTTAGCTTATCTGTTGCAAATCGCGATGCTGTCATTAAACAACTTAAGGACAATATTGCTGACCTTGCCATTATGGGGCAGCCACCAGATGGCACTGATATGCTCGCTGAAATATTTATGGATAATCCTTTAGTGGTTATCGGCTCACCATCCCATCCTCTGGCAAGCAAAAAAAATATTCACGCAACTGAATTAGCTAAAGAAGTTTTTCTCTTGCGTGAACAAGGATCCGGTACTCGAGGGGTAGTTGAGCGTTTTTTTAATAGTCACCATCTTGCATTACCTACACATATGGAGATGGATACCAACGAAGCCATTAAACAATCCGTACAAGCGGGAATTGGTCTTGGAATTATTTCACAACACGGAATTGAGTTGGAGTTAGAGACAAACCGGCTTGTAGTGTTTCACGTGGAACACTTTCCAATTGTCCGCCACTGGCATATCGTGCATAGAAAAAACAAGCGACCATCAATAGCCGCTTTAGAATTTGAGCGCTTCTTACTTAAAGAATCTAATGGTTGAAAAACTGTCACCATTTTTCAACCATTTTTTTCTTAACTATTCAAATAATAATGGGCGAATTCAGGAATGAAGTGCAATTTTGAATAACGCAGGTTCAGATGAGCGGGATGCGGTAGCATCCATGCCTTTTTGACTGGCCAGTCGAAATTACACAAATGAACTACACACATCTCACTCAA
>Ga0316204_10002572_pt1 | contig 40373 bp, 27 predicted proteins | sample 6monrhotite_MG_2_FD_205661 | JGI IMG/M metagenome (GOLD analysis project Ga0316204, IMG submission 205661) | Microbial mat bacterial communities from mineral coupon in-situ incubated in ocean water Damariscotta River, Maine, United States -... | ecosystem: Environmental > Aquatic > Marine >...
TTTGATGTTTTGATGTTTTTTTTATATAAAAAAATACTAACAAGCGTTTTTCAAAATAACCAAACCGACACTACCTAAGGCCACCATGGCGATAAGCAAGGAAAAGGTCGAGCTCAATTTATACGGAATACCGCGTTTTCTGCTATCGAAATAGTTAAATGCCTCGCCAAGTGCCGCAATTCCAGCAAACACAAATACGGCGAGAACATTAAACATCAGAAAAGCTGTCCAGTTGCTCGCCCCAAAGCAATTGCGCATGCGCATAGAATTGAAGTTGACCAACATGCTTCCTGCTACGATCAAAAATCCGATCATGATGGTAGTAACTGCGAGAATGGCCCAAAACTCGCGTGTAGCCATCACCGCACCCCAGTCTTGGAACACTTGCGCAATACTATCTATCATCCGATCCAGCCAGCTTTTTGGTTTCAACTTGACTCCCCTCTAATAAGCACCTTACGCGCTTAGGATTATTATATACACATATTTATAGCTTGCGGGGGGCGATAATTCCTCTCACCCGCCACCTTGAATTTAACACCACACAGCCATGTTATTAGAAACCACCCGCTTTAACCACTCCAATAGAATTGGCTTGCATTCCAGCCCTGCTTTAAGCGACAAGGCTAAAAACATTATAAACCGCTTGGAAAACCTGTCAGTTGATGACGAATCGAATAGTAAAGTACGAGGCATCGCTGTATGAGTGCCACCCAATGCAAGTGTCAAAAGCTCAAGCACGCCAGCACTAATAAACACACCTCCACTTGCGATTTGCGTATGGACGATGGCGTGGTCATCAACAATCAATACCCAAATCATTGCACTGTCCCTAACGTACCAATAAGATGCGTAGGTAAACTCACTTCTACTCAAGCGCCCCTTAGGCAATATTTGTAACATAAAAAACGTCGTCGAGGTCAGTAGCCTGTTCGCGCATCCCGATAATACCGAGTGAATTTCGCTTTGCGAACTCAGTTATCTCCCGCCTAGCATCAAAAAATCTGCAGTAAATAGCATGTACTCTCGACGGCACAGAAGCACATGTACGTTTTTCGCTTGTGCATGGCAGGCAACATATTTAAAAACTCCTAAACAATCCAATATGCTACCGTAGCCACGTCGGCATCCAAATTAAAGCGCCCGTTTCACCCTCCTGACGATCTGCGAAATCTGCGGATTAAACGAAGTTTATTGCTTATCCGAAAATATAATTACTGACACTAATTTCGGCCTTCAGCTGTATTAAGCAAAGTCGAACTTCGCCTTCCAGAACGAAAATAGTTTAGATTATCGTAATACTCAGCTTGTTCATTATCGTTTGACCAGCCAGGTATGCCCAACAAAGGAACTGGCGTAAGTTCATGAGTATCCTGACAATGCACAGGATCATGCAAATACGTGGCGACTCGCTCATCTAAATGCTGCATTCTACTCGCCAAAGGCCAAGTAAAAAATTCAGCGTTCACCTGCAACACCAATCCTTGCCCCGTTATCCCAACATAAGGCTGCATAGCTTTCTCATATAAACCATGCCCAAAAATGTAAAATCCCATCTGAGAAATCACCTTATCACGCTGCGATAAAAACAATTCTTTCCATTTGAAATCACACAACAACTGACTCAAATGACTATCCGCACTAACCACCATTACACCCGATTCATCGAACAAAGTCGCCATGTCACGCACGCTGCCGCGTTGCGTTGTTAAAGCTTCGGAAGCAACACTTAATGCCTGATAATGTCTGACATTAATCGCCGCTTTGCTACGCGGAAAATTTAACCAGACCAGTGCGTTAAACAAATCGTGCAGATTATTCTCACGCGTCTGCACTTCGCCGGTCAAGTAACAACGTGGTTCATATTGAGACTCAAAAGCCAGCTTTCCCAAACCTTGCTCAACAAAGCATAATCGCTTACCCGTCTGCACCATATGTGACTCATCCAAGAGCGCATTAAGCTCTGCCAAGCTTGGGAAACACGCATACCCAAGGCGCTTACATGCAGAATGCAGCGGCTCAAACAACACAGAAGCCAGCATCTCATTAGTATTCCAAACAAAATCTTTTTTCATATATATAAGTGTAACTCAGGCAGTCTAAAATGTTTTCTGCGAGATTTATCACATGCAAATAAATGGCGTAAGATGTATCCATTACAACGAAATATATTGATCATTCATCAGGAGTCCATCATGGCAAAGAAAAACGCATTTTATGCACAATCAGGCGGTGTTACCGCCGTCATCAATGCCTCAGCCGCAGGGGTCATTGAAACTGCGCGCAAGCATAAAGACAAAATTGGCAAAGTCTATGCTGGGCGCAACGGCATCATCGGAGCCTTAACAGAAGATTTGATCGACACTAGCAAAGAGTCCGCCAAAAACATTGCCGCTTTGCGCTATACCCCTTCCGGTGCATTTGGCTCTTGCCGCTTCAAACTCAAAGGTTTGGAAGAAAACAAAATTCAGTACGAACGTTTAATCGAAGTATTCAAAGCGCACAACATCGGCTACTTCTTTTACAACGGCGGAGGTGATTCTGCTGACACCTGCTTGAAAGTTTCGCAACTTTCCGAGCAATTAGGCTATCCGCTACAAGCCATTCATGTACCCAAAACCGTGGACAACGACTTGCCCATCACCGACTGCTGCCCCGGCTTCGGCTCAGTCGCTAAATATGTTGCCGTATCAACACGCGAAGCCAGTTTCGATGTGGCCTCAATGGCAAAGACATCCACCAAAATATTCGTCATGGAAGTAATGGGGCGGCATGCTGGCTGGATTGCAGCGGCCGGCGGACTAGCCTCGGATGAAAGCTGTGAGCTACCTATCGTCATCCTATTCCCCGAAATCGCGTTCAAGAAAGCAAAGTTCCTCGCCAAAGTAGATGCGATGGTGAAAAAGCACGGTTACTGTTCCATCGTTGTTTCCGAAGGAGTGAAAGGCGAAGATGGCAACTTCCTTTCAGACCAAGGGGTGCGCGATGCTTTTGGTCACGCACAATTAGGTGGTGCGGCACCGGTTATTGCCAACATGGTTAAAGATGCGCTTGGGTATAAATTCCACTGGGCTGTCGCTGACTACTTACAACGTGCAGCACGCCACATCGCCTCGAAAACTGATGTCAAACAAGCTTATGCATTAGGCAAGAAAGCCGTCGAACTTGCCTTAAAAGGTGAGAATGCCGTTATGCCTGCCGTAAAGCGAATTTCTGACACACCCTATAAATGGAAAATCGGTGTCGCACAACTCAGTGAAGTCGCCAACGTTGAAAAAATGATGCCGCGTAACTTCATTACTAGAGACGGATTCGGTATCACCGAAAAATGCCGGACTTATTTGGCACCACTCATCAAAGGTGAAGACTACCCGCCATTTAAAGATGGTTTGCCGCAGTATGTGCAACTTAACAATGTAGCCGTAGCGAAAAAATTGCAGACGTTTAAAGTATAACTTATACGGCACAATCCCTTTGCGTTGGGGATCGTGCCGAAAGAGGAGAACATCATGTCCGCTGGATTAATATTTGCATTGAATTGTGCCTTGATTGCCATTATCTACGGTGCGCTATCTATTCGCTGGATCGTCTCTTTGCCGACGGGCAACGACAAGATGCGCAGCATCGCAGCCGCAATCCAAGAAGGTGCGACAGCTTACCTGAATCGCCAATACACCACCATCGCCCTTGTCGGAGCCGTGTTGTTTTTGGCAATCGGGTTTCTGCTCGCATGGAAAACCGCGCTCGGTTTTCTCATCGGCGCAGTCCTCTCTGGTGCGGCAGGTTACATCGGCATGAATGTCTCGGTACGTGCCAATGTGCGTACCGCACAAGCCGCACACAATGGCCTGAATGCCGCACTGAACGTAGCATTCAAAGGCGGCGCTATTACAGGCATGTTAGTCGTGGGATTGGGGCTACTCGGCGTGGCGGGCTATTACGCTTTCCTCTCTGCTTACGCCCCTGCCGGAGCTAACACCATAGAAATTCTTGAGCCTCTAATTGGCTTGGGCTTCGGCGGCTCGCTGATATCCATCTTTGCACGACTTGGTGGCGGCATTTTCACCAAGGGCGCGGATGTGGGTGCGGATCTAGTGGGCAAAGTCGAAGCGGGCATTCCCGAAGACGACCCACGCAACCCCGCCGTGATTGCCGATAATGTCGGCGACAACGTCGGCGATTGCGCAGGCATGGCGGCAGATTTATTCGAAACCTATGCTGTGACTATCATCGCCACCATGCTGCTGGGCGGCATGTTGATGTCCCATGCAGGCCCCAATGCGGTGATCTATCCGCTGGCGCTGGGCGGTTTTTCCATCATCGCCTCTATCGTCGGCTGCTTCTTCGTCAATGCCCGCGAAGGCGGCAAGATCATGAACGCGCTATATCGCGGCCTTGCCGTCTCTGGTGTATTGGCACTGATCGCTTTCTATCCGATTACCTCATGGCTCATGAGTGACAACGGCAGCTATAGCGTGGGTGCGCTATACGGTTCGGCAGTGATCGGCTTGCTCCTAACTGCCGCCATGGTAGTCATCACCGAGTACTACACCGCCACCGAATATAACCCCGTACGCCACATCGCTAAAGCATCAACCACTGGACACGGCACCAACATCATCGCTGGCTTAGGCGTTTCTATGAAGTCCACCGCCGCGCCCGTGCTAGTCGTTTGTGCCAGCATCTATGCCGCGTATGCCTTCGCTGGGTTGTATGGCATCGCTATTGCCGCCACTTCCATGTTATCCATGACAGGTATTGTCGTGGCACTGGATGCCTACGGCCCAATCACCGACAACGCAGGTGGCATTGCCGAAATGTCTGGCCTACCGGAAGAAATCCGCAATATCACCGACCCATTAGATGCGGTAGGCAACACCACTAAAGCGGTGACCAAAGGCTATGCCATCGGTTCTGCTGGGCTAGCTGCTTTGGTTCTTTTTGCGGATTACACCCATGCACTGGCAACACATCTAGGCCATGCCACGCTGTTTGACTTGTCAGACCACACCGTCATCATCGGCTTGTTCATTGGCGGCCTTGTGCCCTATTTATTTGCAGCCATGGGCATGGAGGCAGTAGGACGCGCAGCAGCCTCTGTAGTGGTCGAAGTCCGCAGACAGTTCAAAGAAATTCCCGGCATTATGGAAGGCACGGGCAAACCAGACTATTCCAAAGCAGTGGATATGCTCACTAAAGCCGCTATACGGGAAATGCTTCTGCCCTCACTACTGCCCGTCGCCGTGCCGATTATTGTCGGCTTAACGCTGGGGCCTAAGGCTTTGGGTGGCGTGTTGGTCGGCACCATCATCACCGGCATCTTCGTCGCTATTTCCATGACTACAGGCGGTGGTGCTTGGGACAATGCGAAAAAATATATCGAAGAGGGAAACTACGGCGGTAAAGGTAGCGAAGCACACAAAGCGGCAATCACGGGCGATACGGTGGGAGACCCCTACAAAGACACAGCAGGCCCAGCGATTAATCCGCTTATCAAAATCATCAATATCGTCGCATTATTGATTGTGCCTTTGCTGTAAATAAAGGAGGCCTCTATAAATTCAAAAATACTAAGCGAGGCAAGGCGCGAGTAAAAAATTGCGACGGAGTTTAGATTTACAGAGCTTCCCTAAAGCATAGAAATGGAGAAATATCATGAATAAAATACTGTTAGTAGATGACGAACAAAGCGTACTTGATGCCTTGCGCCGCGAGCTTAGAAGTCTCTTTGAAATTGAAACCTTTAGTAATCCTGTTGAAGCTATCGAACGTTGCAAGCAAGTTAAATTTGATCTAGTCGTTGCCGATTACAAAATGCCAGAAATGAACGGTATCGAATTTTTGAAACAGTTCGGTGAGCTACAGTCTGATGCAGCACGCTTAGTACTGAGCGGCGAAGCAGACATTGATGCATTGGTGCGCACCATAAATGAAACCCACATCTATCGTTTTCTTTCCAAGCCATGGGAAAAAGCCGAGTTACTATCCAGCATTCTGCAAGCACTAGCACATAGAGAAAATATCCTTGCAAGCAAGGCTGAGAATCAAAACACTGCTAAATCAGTTCCACATGACTCGGCTTGTCAAATCGTTCTAGTTGAAAATGACAAACGCTTATTGGCATTGATGGCTCGCGGCCTATCTGATGAAAAATCCCAAGAGAGCATATGTAATACGATGCAACTAGAATTCAAATCCGCGCCTACAAAGTATTTCAAGTGTTTAGTCAGCAGCTTCCGTAGCGCGCAAGCAGCGTTGGATCACGTCGAAAAAAATCCCTGCGACCTCATTATTGCGTCACAGAAGTTACCCGACATGGACGGAATTCAACTTTTACACAGAATGAAACAATATATACCTGATACAGCACGAATTTTAATTAGCTCCGAACCAGATAAAGCCATGCTTTCGCAAGCCATAAATGATGTAGAGGTACAAAACCTGCTGCATTTATATTGGAGTAGCAATGAACTTCGCACCGATATGCGTCGTCAGGCATGGAATTTATTTCAACTTAAAACTGCGGTCATCCAAGCATTAGCAGCAAAGACTTTGGTTCAAATAAATAAACAGCCTTAAGTAATACAATCAGCAGGTTTCACAGGCAACACCACGCGCATAGTCGTGCCTTTACCTATTTCACTGCTCACCACAATGCGACCCTGATGTTTTTGTATGATACCGTAAGAAAGTGATAGCCCAAGGCCAGTCCCCACCCCGACTGGTTTGGTGGTGAAAAATGGATCAAAAATACGATTTATATTTTCAGCTGGCATACCTTTACCGTTATCTGATATTTCCACCCAGACCTCACCACCTTCAACTCCACTTCGGATGGTAATGATTCCTTTTGTTTCGATAGCTTGCCCAGCGTTAACCAATAAATTCAAAAACACTTGGTTAACTTGCGAGATCATGCAATAGACCTGCGGGAGAGTGCCATACTTCTTAATTAACCGACATTTGTATTTAAGTTCATTCCATATAATATTCAAAGTAGAGTCTATGCCCTCATGCAAGTCAGCCCATCCCCAGTCTTCCTCCGCAATATGTGAGAAGCTCTTAAGGTCCCGTACGATTTTATGCATACGCATGAGACCTTCTCTGGATTGTTCCAACAGCAAGGGAACATCATCCTTGATGTAGTCATAACTCTTTTCTTTCTTTAGTTGCTGAATATTGCTCAGGTCAACATTGTTTTCTTGAAGTATTTTTTCAAGCTCCTCATACGCGGAATAGATAATAAATATATCACTCAGATATTCTTGTAATGTCCCCATATTCGAATACACAAAACTAATAGGATTATTCAACTCATGCGCGATACTCGCAGAGAGTTGCCCCAAGGAAGACATTTTTTCTGATTGCAACAATTGACCACGCGTCTGCTCTATAACTTCCAGCTTATCGGCCAACTCATCTGCTAATTTTTTGCGTTGCACATAAGCACTCTCAAGATGGAAAATTTGGTGCCGGTTTTGCCTCAAACTTAATACCGAAATAAGAGAAAGCAAGACGAAGGCTACAATATGAACCAACAATATAGATACTTGTTGCGAGCTAACCATGTCCGTGATGTAACTACCTGGCTGAGTGACGCTCAACCCCCCACGCGCATCACCTAATTTATATCCGTGTTGCGCATGACAGGGCAAGCAGCTTTTCTCCACATAAAGTGGTGCCATATAACGATAGCTCGCCGTTTCACCACTACCTTGAAACACTGACTGCTCCTTTACTCCATTAGCAAAACTAGTCAGTGCCTTTTGCTCCCAAGCGTCGGCTTTATTTCCGGGGTTAATTGGATTCAGGCTGGTTAAATGAATTTTGAGATCAGTCTGTGCGGCCAGCAAGGTATTAATCTGTCGGGTCATATACGCAGGATTAATTAGTGTGAGCTGTTTTCCTAGACGCGTTTCAGCAAATTTATCTGGGTGATTCAGATAAGGGTTAGCCGGACTTTGCGGGGTAATTACAGCGTATACACCGCCATGACTAGCATTCCATGCCCGCGTAATCTGCACCATAGAAATGACTAGGCGGCCACGCATTGTCGCCATCTCCAGCGCACCCGTTTCCAGCATTGTGTATTGCCAAGAGTAAGAAAGCGTCGCTAACACACTCCAAAAAATCACCACCCCCCACCATCCGCGAGGATGGTAAGCGATCAATGAAAACAGATGTTTTATTCGCCCATTCATCGCGCAAGCACCTTGTACTGGATTATTTACTGAAGTGATGACTTAGCTATTCAACATTTCACTCAAACAATAAACTCAACCGATTGTTGTTTCTAGTATGACTGCGTCGTCTGAAAGCCCCTGACCGTCACAAAACACATCCAGTTCTGCCCACACCACTTCCAGTGGCAGATTTTCTCGATAAATGCGTTTCACCAAGTCCTCCAGTCGCCCTTGCCCGTACTGTTCCTGATTCGGCGACATTGCCTCTGAAATCCCATCCGAATATTGATAGACGCGCGTAGTCGCTTGCACCTCAATCACCTCATGCGCAGCAAATTCTTCAGTAGACTCACTCATCCCAAGCGGCAAGCCTTTGCTAGCAATGCGTAATAACTCATTGCTTGTATGCATATACAACACTTCTGGCACACCACAGTTCCATACCCGCATCTTGTCCCGCTTGGGAGTCAATTCTAGGCAACTGGCCGCCATATACAATTGCGTGGGTAACTGACGGCAAAGTATACGATTCACTTCCGTGAGAATAGTTTGCAGATCGCGTCCTTCAGAGGTCATCTGATAGAAAATATAAGAGGCCAGCGGTGCGCCAAACGCGGCTGGCAATCCGTGACCAGAGAAGTCCCCCACCAACACATGTTGAGCGCCATCTGGGCGATACGCAGACAAGGCAATATCACCAGCTGTTTTTTCCAAAGATTTTTGAATACACTGAACCTTACGTTCATCAAACGGGCTAGCAAAGCGCATACGCGTAACGATATCTTCAAGCAATTCTTTTTCGTCATTCAGAATTAAATTCTTTTCTTCTAACTCACGGCGCACTTGACGCAGGGCCAGATGAGCACTCACTCGCGCTTTCACAATGGCAGGTGCAATCGGCTTGGTTAAATAGTCCACCGCGCCCAAGCTCAGCCCATAAATCTCATCTTTTGTCTCAGCTTTAGCCGTAACAAAAATGACAGGAATACTCTGAGTACGAGGATTTTCTTTCAGTCTTCGACATACCTCGTAACCATCCATTCCCGGCATCATGACATCCAGCAGGATAAGTTCCGGCATCGGGTCAACTAGTACTAGACGCAATGCAAGTTTACCGCTAATCGCGGGGCGCAATACATATTCCTCTTGCAGCAAGCCCCTCAGTACATCAATATTTTCAGGGGCATCGTCCACCACTAGAATAGTTGGTCTTAACGGTAAGATTGTCACGGCTGACTCACTTCAGCGGAATGAAACTCATCCGCAGCTTCTCTATATTCAATCGCAACACGGCGCAGTTCCGCCTCTAAACTTAAAAAGAGTGTTACCAAACTGGGATCAAAATGCTGTCCTGACTCATTGGAAATAAACTCCAAGGCTTTGTCTATCGGCCATGCAGTTTTATATAGACGCACACAAGTTAGCGCATCAAATACATCTGCAATTGCAACAATACGCCCGAGCAAGGGAATATCATCTCCTGCCAAGCCATGTGGATAACCTTTTCCGTTCCATTTTTCATGGTGAGACAGCGCCACTTCTCTGGCCATTTGCATAATCTCAGCATCTTGCTCACCGATGATTTCAGCGCCAATCGCAGCATGTGTTTTTATAACCTCAAACTCTTCAATCGTAAGCTTTGTCGGTTTAAGTAATATGTGATCTGGAATACCAATTTTGCCAATATCATGGATCATGGAAGCGTACATAAGTTGTTCTGCGCGCAACTCTGACAAGCCTGCGGCCCGTCCCAGCAACTTGCTGTAATTACCCACCCGCACCACATGAAAGCCAGTCTCATTATCGCGATAATCTACGGCACGCCCTAACTGCTGAATCATGGACAGATAGCTTTGCTCAAGTCTCTTATTTGTGCTGTCCAATTCACTGGTGCGCTCCGCCACTAACTCCTGCAAATAATAACGCTGATCCGCCAATGCTAAATGAGCGCTCACTCGTGCTCGCACAATAGACGGGCTAATCGGTTTTGCAATATAGTCGGCCGCACCTAGTTCGAAGCCGCGTGCTTCATCCTCCACTGCATTACGCGCTGTAATAAATATCACTGGGATATGTCGGCTAGCCTCCTTATTCTTAAGTTGGCGACAAACCTCATGCCCGTCCATCTCAGGCATCATCACGTCAAGCAGAATTAAGTCAGGAGGCTGTGCCGCCACGATCTTCAAGGCCATTTCTCCGCCCGTGGCGACTTTTATAATATAGTCATTACTCAATATCCCGCGCAGCACATCAATATTGTCCGGCATGTCATCAACCACCAGCAATGTGGGGGTTTCCTTGCGTTTCATTGACCTTCCTTGTGTATACTTTTCATTTCGGTCAAAGCACTTTCATAATCATAATTACTTATGTACATATTCAGCTGCACATAACTATCCCAGGCAGGCGAATCTTGAAGCTGCTGCCTAAGTTTAGCCATTATGTCGTTCGACGTTGAGTCAAACGCCTGCAGTTTCTCCCTCAACTCATCGATTAAGCTAGTAATTTCTGTATCATCTGGAATAGAAGCTGCTGACGCGACAGCTAACTCGCTTTTATTCTTTTCTAGCGCAACATCAATATCAGCAAACAAATCTTTTAATTTGTCTATTATGGATGGCATCAACAAACCAATTTCCGCTACCTCTCGATCTTCACGAATTGCCATCTCAAGTTGAGATATTTTTTCCCACAGATCCACCGCCCCAAGCGTTCCTACCAAACCTTTTAGAGTATGAGCCAAACGCTCAGCTTTTTCTCTATCACCTACACTTAGAGATTCGGCCAATTCCGTGATTACGCCACCCTGATTATCACGGAATTTCTCTAGCACCGCATAATAAGTCGATAGTTTCCCTCCCATACGTTGCACACTCTCAGCTACATTTACCCCATGTAAAGCTGGCAATGCGGTCGTTTCTAGTTGTGTACTCAAACTAGCTAAAGACATAATGGACGGATCGGCTGGCACAATCCATTTCATCAAGGTTTGCAGCATCTTTGCTGGGTCTATCGGTTTAGATATGAAATCATTCATCCCCGCCTGTAAACACTTTTCCTGATCGCGCTGCATCGCATTAGCTGTCATTGCAATGATCGGCATAGTTTGAAAACCATGCAACTTGCGTATTTCAATTGTCGTAGTAATGCCATCCATTACAGGCATTTGCATATCCATCAACACACCGTCGAAATCTGCTTCTTGTATGCGAGCAAGCGCTTCCTCGCCATTTTCTGCCACGACCACACTGATACCGATACGCTCTAAAAGCTCTCTCGCAACAATTTGATTCAATTCATTATCTTCAACCAGCAACAGGTGCGCATCGCTGATTTCAGCAACCACTTTTCTGTCAAAGCGTAGTCCCTTATGACTTAGACCATCCCCTCTATCTTTGGCAAACAAACCCATAATGGCAGTAAACAATCCGCTCTGCTGAAAAGGTTTGCTTATAAACTCATCAATCAGTCTCTCCCCGAGAAGACGCCGCATATCACCCTGTCCGAAAGATGACAGCAGCAACAATTTAGGCTGTTTATGCAAATGCGCCATCGCCCTGATTTTTCGAGCTGCTTCAACACCGTTTAAGTGAGGCATTTTCCAATCCAATATAACTAGATCGTAAGGTAGACTTGCCTTCTCCACTATCTCTACTGCTTCGGCTCCATTACGAGCCACATCGACATTAAAAGTAAATGATTCAAGAAGCCCATGCAGTATATCGAGTGAACGTTCATTATCATCCGCAGCCAGCACATGCAAATTACGCAGATCTGGCGCAGGCAGCCATACCACATCGTTAGACGACTTCGATTTACGGAAGCGTGCGGTAAAAATAAAGCTTGAGCCCTTACCAAACTCACTCTCCACCCAAATTTCACCACCCATCATTTTCACCAATTGATTGCTAATAGCCAGTCCTAATCCTGTACCGCCAAATCTCCGTGTAATTGAAGAGTCCGCCTGACTAAAGGCTTGAAACATCTTGCCCAGTTGTTCTTGAGTCATGCCTACGCCTGTATCTCGCACAGAAAAACGCAACTTTGCTCCATCGCTTGAATCCTCTATTGTTTCAACCTTAACATGAACTTCACCCCGGTCAGTGAACTTGATCGCATTGCCCACAAGGTTAATTAGCACCTGTCCCAAACGGAGTGGATCGCCAACCAGGAAGGAAGGAACATCTAGTTCTGTATCAACAAGGAATTCGATACATTTTTCTTCGGCACGCTCTGCGGTCATGGTAGCAAGATTGCCGATTACGTCTTCTAATTCAAATTGAATATTGTCCAATTCCAATTTTCCTGCCTCAATCTTTGAGAAATCCAATATGTCGTTCAGTATTCCTAACAAGGACTTGGCCGATTCATGAATTTTATTCAGATAATCATCTTGTCTACGATTTAACTCGGTTTGCAGGCACAGGAACGTTAAACCGATAATCGCATTCATTGGAGTGCGAATTTCGTGTGACATATTCGCTAAAAAATCGCCCTTAGCTTTATTGGCAGACTCTGCAGCATCTTTGGCCTCCTGCAATTTACTTTCCGACAACCTACGCTCACGAATGTCTTTGAAATAGCCGAAGTGACAGCTACGCCCCTTATATTGAACATAATTAAGCGAAATCTCTACAGGAACCAAGCCTCCGCCTTTAAGACGATGCTCCGACTCGATAACCAAATTTTTTATTTTCTTGATCTCTTCTATATGCTCGCTCAGACGCTCATAGCTATAATTCGTATCCCAATCCGGAATATGCCAAGTTAGTATTTCTTCCTTACTAACACCAAAATGCTGAACTGCGGCTTCATTAACATAGGCCATGCGGCAGTTATCGTCGTCGATCAAGAAAAATGGATCACCGCTTTTCTCAATCATCAGCCTATACAACTCCAAATCCTGTTCGGCCTTCTTGCGATCCGTGATGTCGTCATAAATACCCAACACACCGATTACCTGGTGTTCCGCATCGACCAACGGCACTTTGCTACTCCTCTGCCAACGCATCTCCCCAGCAGAGGTAAGCTGTTCTTCCTCATAATTTAGTTTGGGAACACCACTCATCAGGATACGTTGTTCATCTTGCTGGTAATGTCTGGCTTGCTCGCACCACGGCATAGATAAATCATTTTTTCCCACAATTTCTTGCGGTGATATAAAACCTGCATCCTCAGCAAACGCTTGATTTCCACCTAAGTAATTAAGCTTTAAATCTTTCCAAAAAACCCGCATCGGGATATTATCAATCACTGTGCGCAGCATCTGCTGTACGTCCCTGATGCCTTGTTCCACACGCTGTTGTTCTACTGCTTTCTGCTCAAGCTGCGAGGTTCGTTCGGCCACTTTTTCCTCAAGCGCTTCATTGCTGCCAATCAGTTTGTTACGCTGTGCTCTCAAAGTAGTCAGCATTTTTTTAAGCGAACGAGTAAGCATGGCTCGCTCATCTCTACCTTGCGCAACGGCAATATCCTCATCTAGATTTCCTGAGCTTATATTGTCGGCCACACTCACAATTTCACGTATTGGCTGTATAAGTCTGCCCAACCAGAACCAAGCTATCAAACCGAACAACATTGCCGCAAAAACACCTACCATTATAGTGTCCCACTTCAAACCCTCGGCATTCGCCAAGGCTTGACTAGCTTTCTGACGCACAATAATCTTCCAGCCTAAGCCAGGGTATTCTTCATAACCTGTGCTTTGAGCGAATCCATAAAGATATTCCTCTCCCTCATCCTTATATAAAAAATGCGTAACACCATTTCTTAATGCTGGCATTATGGTCGGCAGTCGGGTAACACGCTTTCCGGTCAAAAACTCGGGTGGCCCCAGAATAAGCTTTCCCGTTTTATTAAAAACAAATACCTCAAGCCCCCCGATTTGTCCAATAAATGGTTTCAACAAGTTATCTCGCACCTCAGAGGCCCACTTCCAACTCATTTGCGCGACCAGCACTCCTATAAATTTACTATCTCGTATGGCATAAATGGGACGCACCACATCTACAAAACGTAAAGGCAGTGAATCCAATTTAGGAAGAAGAAGTTGCTTGGCGAGCAATGTCGCCTCATGAACATCACCGGTATAAGCTTTTTTGCGACCCTGAATAAAGTATTCTCGCTTGGATACATCTACACCCTCCAGTAAACCCCCAGATCCCGCCATTACGATGCCATTTTTATCCACTATCCCCACCCATGTATAGCCAGGATAGTTTGCAACAATTTCATCCATCAACTTGCGTTTCTCAGCGATAGAAAAACGAGTGTCCCTAATTCGAAGCATGCTAGAAAAAAAATCAAGGTCATGAGTTCGAGTGTGCATGTCTTTATTTAGCTCAAGCACCATACTTTGCGCAATTCCCACATACATCATTCCCTTTTGCTGTTCCACGATCTCCGAAAATCGTGCCCCAAGAATTATGCTGCCACCCACAATCATCCCTAAAGCGATGAGCCAAATAATAAAACTCAATTTCCCTTGCAAGCTATTCGTGGGGTTAAATCTGGAAAAAAAATATTTTATAGTCATGAGTCGACCTTGCTAATACGCTGAATTTCTACTAGCGCACTTTCATAATCATAAGCATTTATGTAGCGATCCAGCAGGGCAAAGCGTTGCCATGCAGCAGTCCTCTTGGCGTGCTGTTTAATCTGCCCCATTGTGTCATTAGCCTTAGAGTCAAAAATGTGCAACTGCTGCATTAACTGCGCCATCAAACTGGTCAGCTCTACTTCATCTGGCATTGACTCAGCACTCAACTCCGTGACCTTGTGCTTATCTAAATAGGCGGATACCTCACGCTTCACATCATCCATTTGTGCTGCAAGAAATTGCAGCTGTTGCGCACACTGTGCGGTGTCTTCCTGACGTATCGACACTTCCAATTGGCGTGCAAGCTCCGCAAGCGCATCTGCGCCTATGGTTGCAGCAATGCCTTTTAAGGTATGTGCCAAAAGCTCCGCCTTCTTAACATCTGCTTCCGCTAAAGCCTCTTGTAGCGACTCAACTACACCCCCTTGATTAGGGATAAATTGCTCCAATACTGCTAGATAAATTTCCTGTTCACCTATACTTGCGATCGCTTTGTCCGAATCTAGGGCTGTTCCAAAAGTCACTAACTCACTCACTACTGGTGAGGAAATCATCGGCGAACGTTGCGTCCAACGCCCCAATGTAAGATACATCGTATCGTAGTTAATTGGCTTGCTCAAATAATCATTCATCCCAACATTAAGGCAACGCTCTCTGTCGCCCAACATGGCATTCGCGGTCATAGCTATAATCGGCAGCGAATCAAAATTCGCATTGCTTCTAATCCGACGTGTGGCCTCTAAACCATCCATATTCGGCATTTGCATATCCATCAACACTGCGTCAAATTTGTCTTTTTGCAAGGCTTGCAAGGCCTCTATACCATCCCCCACCATACTGACTCGCACCCCTGCCCGAGCCAACAAAGCGTTGGCCAGTTGTTGATTCAACACATTATCTTCCACCAACAACACATGCAAACCCGCCAAATCAAAATCGACATTTTGCAGCGACTGAGTTTCAAGCAACACTCCCTGCCCAGCACGACTCTTCATCAACACATCATAAAGGCGCGAAGATGTTAACGGCTTATTCACTATGCCATCCAATAACTTACCATCTTCACCCTCCCTGAGAGCCTCTCGCAGCGAATGTCCCGCCAGAAATATAATGCGTGGACGCAAATTCAAGGGCAATTCCAATTTAATGCGGCGTGCCACTTCCAAGCCAGTCATTCCCAACATCCCCCAGTCCAGCAAAACCTCGCTAAATGGCTGTTGCACCCCGTCTGCATAAATTAGTGCCGCTTCTGCCTCCAGCACACTACTCACCAGAACGACCTGCGCGCCAAACGATTTCAAATAACGCTGCGCCAGATGCCGTGCACTTTTATTGTCATCAACCACCAGCACCTTACAATCACCTAATATGGCGGAGGTATAAACCTCTTCTTCCACACGCATAAAGGGAATTTCACACATGAAACGACTGCCCTCCCCAGGCGCGCTCTCCAGCCGTATTTGTCCGCCCATCAGCTCCACTAACTTCTTAGAAATAGCCAAGCCCAGTCCCGTGCCACCATATTTGCGTGTAGTGGAGACATCAGCCTGACTAAAGGACTGAAACAATCGTTTAATCTGCTCCTCAGTCATACCGATACCCGTGTCACTCACTATAAAGCGTAAAGTAGTCTTCATGTGACTCTGTTGTTGCACCTCAACTCTAATGACGACCTTTCCAGCATCAGTAAACTTCACCGCATTATCCGCTAGATTATTTAACACCTGTCCCAAACGTAGAGAATCACCAATCAGCGACTCGGGGAGCGACAACTCTCGATCAATCAAAAACTCCAAGCCCTTATCTTCTGCACGAATACTTATAACAGCGGCAACACCAGCCAATACTTCGCCCAACTGGAAAGGCATTTTTTCCACTTCCAGCTTACCCGATTCGATCTTAGAAAAATCCAAAATATCGTTGATGATGCCCAGCAAGGAATTAGCCGATTGATGTGCCTTTTCCAAATAATCGCGTTGCTGATCGTCCATACGTGTTTGTAAACACAGATGTAAAAACCCAAGAATCGCATTCATCGGCGTGCGTATCTCATGACTCATATTGGCAAGAAAACCGCTCTTAGCTGCATTGGCAGCTTCCGCCTGATCTCTTGCCTTCTCAAGCTCGCTTTCTATGCGCTTACGCTCGGTAATATCTTGAAAATAGCCGAAGAAATAATTTTTGTGATCTAAGCGCATCAAATTAGTAGAAACGCTAACTGGAACCAGCGTGCCGTCAGCAATACGGTGCTCGGTCTCGATCAAGGAGCCTGGGTTCTGTTTTACAAAATCCAGCAATTCCGATCTTTTTTCCACTGTAAAACTTGGATCCCAGTCTGCCAAACGCCAAGTAAGCAGCATGTCACGCGGCACTTTCCAATGTCGAACTGCGGCCTCATTAACGTAAGTCAAACGACATTCGTCATCCACATCCATCATATAAACGGGATCATTGGAAGATTCGATCATACGTCGAAAAAGTTCGAACTGTTTTTGCAAGGCCTTATGCTCGGTGATGTCATGCACAACCCCCACCATACGAATCGGTTTGCTATTCGCATCGCGATAGACCTGCCCCTTCTCCAGTACTTGACGAACTTCTCCCCTAGGCGTAACGACGCGGTGTTCAATATCATAGGGTTGATTCAGCTCCACTGCTTCCCGCACTGCACGTGCAACTGCCTCACGGTCATCGCAATGAATGCGCTCTACAAACTCAGCGTAGCTGGCGGCAAATTCTTGTGCTCGCAAACCAAATATACGATACATCTCATCTGTCCAAGTCAATTTATCAGTCTGAATATTCCAATCCCACAGACCGTAATGAGCAATCGACTGTGACAAGGAAAGTCGTTCCTCCATCGCCACTCGTGACGTAATATCAACTATATAAGCCAGAATTTTTTCTGGCTGCCCTGATGCATCACGTAATTTTCTGAGTAACACATGGGCATTGATTATTTCACCTGACTTTTTGACATAGCGAGTGGTAATTTCCACAGTGTCATTGTGCTCCAGTTCAAAGCGAATAAGCCGGCTCATTCCCTCCCAATCCTCCTCGAGATGGAACTGCCGTAGCGGCAGTGTCTTCAACTCACCCTGCTCGTAACCAAACATTCTTACCGCACCCACGTTACACTCTATGACATTGCCGCCCATATCGGTAAGCAAAATCGCATCCGACACCTGCTCAATCATCTGTGCTTTTTCAAGCAATTCTTTGGTGCGCTCTCTTACCTTTTCCTCTAGGGAGGCATTAGTCTCTTCCACCACATTGAGTGCAACACGTAGCTGCTCTTTACTATCACGCAATTTATGATCAGCACGAACACGCTCCACCAGCGCATCGCGGAATGCCAATACCGAAGTAGCCATCGCAGTGAACTCGCTACCAGACTTCTCACGCATACGTTCAATATCGGGAAGTGGCACGCTTACCTTCTCACCCTTCGCGGCCTGATGCCTAGATAAGAGACTTAAAGCTCTCGCTATAGTCACAATCTTGTTTTTCAATAGGCGTGCTGAAAAAATAGACAACAACAACATGCCGAACACTCCCGACAAACTGAGCCATAGTACTTGGCTATAGAAGTTCGAAAAAGCATGGGTCGCTTTTTCACTACCCAGTTGGGTATGTTCAGCTAACAAAGCCGAAAGACGATAAGCATGCTCAGAAAATGCAATGAACTGTCGCCTTGATGCATCAATATAGTTATGCGCTGTGTGGGGATCTATGGCAGCAATGTCAGTCGCCATCACTACATAGTTGCGATAGCTGGAGAAGTTCACCAACATCTCTGCACTATCCTTTGCACTCAAATCCCGTGTCAAAGGAGCGTGTGACAACGCTTCCACTCGCTTCGACAGTATGGCGAAATGATTCACCACATCGGAATGAATAAGATACAGTTGCGCCTCATCCAACTTACCTGCACTGGCACTATCTAGCGCATCCGAAACCTGTCCCTGAATTTTTGCCATGTCCTGACTCAAGCTGGCCGCTTCGGTCAATAACTGCATATCGTCTGCCTGCAGTGTGCTAGTACGATCTCGCTGACTCTTAAGACTACTCAACGACCAGAAGTTTATCCCTGCTGACAACACTACCAACAGCAATACCGGCATCAGGAATAGCAGCAGCGAGGTACGTCCGATTCTCATATGAAGAGCCTACTGAAGCAGCTTAGGCCACTGCGCTGGGGTGATACTACCGAGATATTTAAAACCCTCATTACCCAAAGGTTTGAAGACCACCACTGTGCCCTCAATCTTTGGAAAATAACCCATGATGTCCATCAAGTTGGGAGCATGCGCAACCAGTACACGATTTACTTTTCCCTCCACTGGCTTGCTAAGTAATGCACGGCTCATAGGTGTCATCCCCGCCTTCTCATATGAAGCCATATTCGAGGTGTAGCGCAGATGACCTAGTACGATGAAATCGTCCCCGAAAGCAGCACGGGCGGTGTCTTTAGCACGGCACATCGGACTAGCAAAAATCTCACCGACTGGAATTTTCGCACGGCGGATCGCACGCCCGACCTTCGCCGCCAACTCCACCCCCTCCGCAGTCAATGGACGTTGGGTACTGCAATCGTTCAAATCCACATTCGGCACTCGGTCAGGCCGTGAAGTATCTGAAGTGCCATGGCGCATGTACAGCACATATCCGCCATGGCGTAATTGCATGAGTGTGTCATGCGTAACCGTTGTTTCTACAAAAGGCTTTTCTGCGGCAAAAGCTGCTTGCGTAAGTGTGAGCAAAGCGATGATAAGTGCGACGAACAGTTTCATATTTCCTCCTAGCACCTAAACCGATCGATTACAAAACCCCCAGTAAAGTACGCTTAAACATCACCGAATTTAGTGGTTTGGTCAAGTATCCGACAGCGCCTGCGTCCAAAGCCACTTGCACATCTTCGGGCATAGCATTGGCACTAAAAGATAACACAGGGAAAGTTATTTTGCCCTTCAACTCTTGCAAGACTTCAAGACCGCATATCCCAGGCAATTGCATATCGAGTAACAATAAATCCGGTTCAAACTCAAGCAGCATTTTCAATCCATCTTCTCCGCTATCTGCACAGCGCACTTCCAACTGTGGAAATTTACCCAACATTTTGGTGACCAGCAGTTGATTGACCAAATTATCTTCAATGTAAAGAATTTTTCTAGCTGGGAATTCGCGCAATTTAGCGTCGAGTTGATTGCCATCCATTTCTTTTTCTATCTCTTGCTTAGGCTGCGCTGCAGGCACTTCTGGAAACTCAAGCCAGAATGTAGATCCCTGCCCTTCGACACTATCCACACCTAGGCTCCCCCCCATCAACTCAACCAAACGTTTACTTAAGGCTAGTCCAACGCCATGTCCCTCAATCTTGCCTTTCTCAGCACCTAGGCGACTAAATGGTTGAAACAGCAAATTCATCTTGTTTTGCGAAATGCCATAACCAGTGTCGGACACTGAAATACGCACCCGCCCATCTGAACGAAGTTCCTGAGATAGCGAAACACGCCCACCTTCACGGTTGTATTTAACAGCATTAGACAGCAAATTAACCAACACTTGTTTAATCCGGGTTGGATCAGCGTGCACCGAACATGAGGTGCTATTAATCAGGCGTGGCTCAAAGAGAACTCCTTGTTTGTCCGCATGCGGCTGATTTAGTAGTACGCAATTCTCAATGAGTTCACCTACATTCACATTCGACAGGGCAATACCAACCTGACCACTTTCTATTTTAGCCAAATCAAGAATATCATTAATCATTTCAATTAGATGTCCACCCGCATCTATAATATGCCCGAGCAGTTCACGCTGCCCTGCCATCAACGGCGCTAAGGTATCGTTTTCCAGCAACTCGGAAAATCCGATAATGGCATTCAAAGGCGTGCGCAACTCGTGACTCATATTGGTGAGGAATTCAGACTTGGCACGATTAGCAAGCTCCGCCTCTTTCTTAGCCAGAAAGAGTTCGTACTCAGCATTACGCCGTTCTAAAATAGCACGAGTGCGCACCTTCATTTCATGCTGAATATGAATCTTGTTGATGTAGTCAGTGGCTCCTTCAGCGAAGGCCTGAGCAATCACCGCACTGGATTCCAGCGAAGTCATAATAATAATTGGCACCTTAGTAAAACCAAATTCTTTACGTACCTTTCTGCATACCTCTAGGCCGTTTATGCCAGACATATTGATATCCAAGAATATCGCATCAAACTGATGTTGCCTTATCAGTAGCAAGGCATCCTCGCCGCTCACCGCCTCGCTAATTTCAGCACCGAATGAATCAAGAATTGCATGCGCTAAAGCGCGCATACTCGCAGAATCATCCACCACTAGAAATTTATTAATTCGTTTTTCCTGTATATTATTTTTCATAATATTTAGTTACTCCCTGCTCAAGCGTAAAATGTGTAATTCGCACGTCCATGCAGTTTAGTTTGATACATTGCGGCATCTGCATTAGCCAGTAATTCCACTTCTGAATTTCCATTGTCTGGAAACATGGCAATACCCATACTGGGCGTTACGTAAGCCTCATTATCGTCAAACGCATAGGGTTCTGAAATACTGTACAACAGTTTTTTACACACAATTTCGACATCCTCTTTGCTACTGACATCATGAAGAACAAGAACAAATTCATCCCCACCCAATCTGCATACAAAGTCATCGGTACGTACACATGCTTGCATGCGTCCCCCCGCGCCTATCAGCAGCAAGTCACCTGCTGCATGGCCCAAGGTATCGTTAACCACTTTAAAGTGATCCAAATCCATCATTATTATCGCCAGCTTAGTTTTATGCCGTTCAGCACGAATAATGTCCCGTTCCAATTGTTCGTTAAATGCGACGCGATTTGGCAAACCCGTGAGGGGATCGTGCAGCGCCAAATGACGAAATTTTTCCTGAATCACCATATGTTCACTAATATTGGTGAAGGTGCTAATGTAATTAACCACTTCTCCACGCTGATCGCGGATCACAGAAATCCCCAACCATTCTGGGTAGATCACTCCGTCTTTACGTTTACTCCACACTTCGCCTTGCCAAAATCCCTGTTCGGAAAGTTGCAACCACAATTGTTTGTAGAAGTCCGGGCCATGACGACCAGATTGCAAAAATTTAGGTGTCTTTCCTAACACCTCATCCTTGCTATAGCCGGTAATCGCAGAAAATGCTTTATTCACGTCCACAATACGACTTCTCTCATCCGTGATGAGTACCGCTTCGTGTCCCATATCAAACAACTTACCCAACAGTCCGAGCCGCTCGAACTCCATATTTTTATCCACTTCCTCCCGGACCCGCTCCTCAAGATGATGATTTATCGCCTGCAATTTATCCTGATAATGTTTGAGTCCCAAATGATTCTGAATACGCGCTAAGGCAATTGAAGTGCGTATCGGCTTAGTAATATAGTCGATGGCACCCAAAGACAAACCCTTCGTTTCATCTTCTACAGAATCCAAGGCAGAAATAAAAATAACGGGGATGTCGCGTGTTGCAGGATTGCTTTTGAGTTGCGCACAGACTTCATAACCATCCATGCCTCGCATCATGATATCTAAAAGTATCAAATTAGGAATTTTGGCAGCCACCACTTTAAGTGCCTGCACACCACTGTTAGCCACTCTAACCTCGTACTGAGCACTCAGCACAGCACTTAGTATTTTGATGCTTTCCGGCGAGTCATCCACCACCAGTATTGAATTTTTTTTATCGTTTTTCATAGAGTTCAGACTTGTCATTCACCCCAATAGCGCACTTTAAAATAAGGAAAAACAGCTTTAGTGCCTTGATAAAATAGAAGGCCGGAGAAATTTTCCGAGCTGTTCCAACTCTGTTCAGGATTGTTGCACACGGTTTTTTAGCTTTTCATTTTCTTTCAGCAAATAATTCTGCGTGAGCTTAATTTTCAAATGCTTTCTAACGCGAGCGGACACAATTAGAGCACTAATTGGCTTATGAATAAAATCAGATGCCCCTACTTTAAATTCCAGCGTATCATCGCTGACTTCACTCATAGTAGTAATAAAAATGACTGGCACATTGCTGATGGTGGCATGCAATCGTAAACGACAACACACTTCGAAATCACCTACTTTAAACATTAAAAATTGTCGAGCTGAATAAGATCAGAGGAAGACACTTCTACCAGATCAAAAACCTTTACACCACTATTAACTAATTGCACATTGTAATTTTCACTCAGTAAGTCTTTCATCAGGCCCAAATTAGCCGAATATCACCCACCATAATGGTTGACTTTACGACTGTATCCGTCATTGAATCCCCCTCCCCTTAATTTACAATCCACATCGATAACAAATTACATCAAATGCACATTATACTATGAGCAAGTTATGCCAAGCTTCCCTTGGCACCGTATTAGCGATACCACGCAATATTCATTAATCAAAATTGGAAATGAGGAAACAATGGATAATTCCCCTAAGTTTAATACCCACGTCATCGCCAACCAAAACACTGTGACTATTAGCATTAGCGGTCACTTTGCATTCCACGCACACCGCGACTTCAAGGGCGCTTACCAAAAATATCTCAGCGACCCAAAAATCAGCCATATCATCATCAACCTCGCGGGAATCGAATACTTAGACAGCTCTGCTCTGGGCATGTTGCTTGTGCTACGCGAACTTGCCGAAACATCGAAAAAATCTTTAACCCTCAGCAAGCCAAGCCCACTCACCGAGCGAACCTTTGATATTGCCAACTTCGACAAAATGTTCACTATCACTTAATCCTGCGATTAAGAGGCAATTGCGCCCACGATTCAGATTGATTCGATTTTGAACTAACCGTCGCAAGCCTCACATGCATTCACATCTACTCCTGCCAAACTGTCGCTAATGGAGACACAATGACTTTCCTGACCCATATTCAAGATTTAAGTGTATTCGTCATTGAACCTTCCGAGGTTCAATCACGGTTTATTGAGTTACTGCTAAAGGAAATCGGCGTTATTCATACGACAATGTTCAAAGATGGCAGCAACGCACTTAAGACAATGGAAGAAAGTGGCTGTGACGTAATCATCAGCTCTATGTATTTACCAGATATGACGGGCGGGGAATTGGTCACACAGATGCGCGCCAGTGACTGGGGCAGCGAAATTGCTTTCATACTCGTTTCAAGTGAGTCCAATCCGCACTATCTGGAACCAGTACGCCAAAGCGGAGCCAGTGCCATCCTCGGCAAACCCTTTACTGGCGAACAATTGATAAAAGCCCTCGCCACCTCGCTAGACTACCTGAATTCGGATAGCCAAAAACTCGACGTAGAAAGCGATATTGACCTTGAAGCCATCAGGGTACTACTAGTAGACGACAGCCGCAGCGCGCGTGCATTCATACGCCGCGTACTGGAAAATCTTGGCATCCAATATTTCACTGAAGCTGAAAACGGCAAGCAAGCTGTCGCAATAATTCAAGAACAATATTTTGACTTAGTAGTCACCGATTACAACATGCCAGAAATGGATGGTCGTGAGCTAACCGAATTCATTCGCACCCAAAGCTGGCAAAGCACAGTACCGATATTGATGGTATCCAGCGAAAGCAACCAAGGTCGCCTAGCTGCCGTAGAACAAGCCGGAGTATCAGGCGTATGCGACAAACCATTTGAACCAGCTGTAGTCAAAAGATTGCTTGAGCAAATGCTAAGTAACGACTAGCAAGTTCGATTCTCAATTCAGCAACAAGGCTAACACTAGCTATAGAGAAACATAGCCACTTGCGCTTAGCCCTAAAAACAGTAGATCAATCCACAGATTCGCAGATTTCAAAACATAGGGCTGAATCTATGTGAACTTGCGTCATCTGTGGACAGATGATTTTGCAGGATCTTGTGTTAGACAAAATTGGAATGAAGTCGCTGACGTAACTGAGGCCCATCCCCCACATTGGGCGTGTGCCTCATTAGCAAATTTACCACATAACACCTAGGTGTCTACGTTTAACAAAAGATATACCGCTTTGCGCAAATTGTTCCGCGTTTCCTTAGAACTTTGCCTGAGCAGTTAACCAGAGTTTATTTGTGTCCGCACGAGTGGGGGCACTCTGAGTAGCAAAACTGCCATATTTAGCACCCACCAAATACTGTTTGCTTATCACTTTCACCAACACTAAATCCAACTCAGTTCCGTATTTTACGCTGCCGGATGCGGCACTAAAGTTGTGATATACCGCTGCCATTTTTACGCCTGCCAGTTTGGTAGACGCTGACACATAGCTGTCTGTCAGACCTGTTGCGGGGGTGCCCAAAAACATATCAACCCAACCGTTAAAAGCATGCAAAGTCGCCAGTGGGGTTGAAAATGCTTTGCTGCCATTGCTGCCCAGCACTTCATAGCCCAATTTGACGCTTGCTGGTTTGAAATCCACTCCGCCCTCAAGCAAGGAGTAGCTCACCGTGTAGGTACTTGGATTATTGGCATAGTTTGACTGGGTTGCAGCTTCAGCCGTGTAGTGCAAAGTATTATCACCTATAGACGTTTTTCCTTTAAACCTGAGGCCATATGTCTTGCTTGAATTGCCTGCGTTGGCTGGTAGGCTGAAATCTAGCATATAGCTATATCCTACTATTTCTCCTGCACTCAAACCTTTATAGTTCACGTTAACAATTGAGGATTGCATTGCGAAATTACCCGCCGCCGCTCCGGATGTAGCGAGAGCATTATTACTAAATATGCGGTTCACATTGCTAATGTAAGCGGCCATAATTTGAGTATCGGGGAGCGACTTATTGACGACTGACAGTGCATCATAAGTTTGCTCGTTTTGACGCCACCCCACATTTCCGATGAAGCGCTGATTATCCAATACAATTTTTTGGCGACCATATTTAACAGCACTATCTGGAATGCCGCTATAGCTCAGGTAAGCCTGATTGACTTCGGTAAACTCTGGATCTGCTATAACCGAGTAAGCGGTCTGGCCATTAGCTTTGCTGTTGTAATTTTGACCACCTAATGAGGTGAGGTGTTCAAATTCAACTTTCGCGCCAAGCCCTTTAAAGTCAGCTGTTTCATAAGCTAGACGCAAACGTACTGTCGATGCTGTCGCAGTTTTTGTATCGTTAACAGTCTCATAACGGTAGCGCAAGTTAGCGTTGGTCTTGCCGCTGGACAAGGCTTCGCTAATTGTATCCGCAGAGTAAGCCTGAGGAACAAACGTCAACGAGGCAAGTGCAGCAAGTGTAGTTGGCAATTGCTTAATTAAACTTCTGTGTGTCGCTTTCATAGTACCGTCTCCTTAGTGAATAAACTGGCTTGTTAAAATTCCTGCTCGTAATACCTTGCGGCTAAAAAAAGGCAAACACTCCCCTAACGCGCTCGAAATAGCGCGCAACAGTTACAAAAACATCTCAGCTAGATCGATACAGATTGCACCGCAAAGCCAGCGGCATAGCCCTGGGGATCTTTGCCTTGCCACACAGTGCCATCCAGCAGTATAGAACTGCGCATTACCTCAGAAGGCACGGCTATGTTGAGTTGGGTCGCGGCTTGTTGATATAAGTCGATCCGGTTAATCTGCTTGGCGACCTCTAGATAGTCAGGGTCTTCTTTGAGCAAGCCCCAACGCTTAAACTGTGTAAGAAACCACATGCCGTCTGACAGATAAGGAAAAGGTACGGCGCCATCATTAAAAAATTTCATGTAATTTGGGTCATGCCATGTTTTTCCCAAACCATCCTCATAATTGCCGAGGAAGCGCCCTTCTATAACATCTACAGGCGCATCAACATAAGCTGCACTTGAGATAATCTCAGCCACTTTGCTGCGATTTGCCTGCGCATCAATAAACTTAGCCGCATCCAACATCGCCATTAGCAGTGCTCGTGCAGTATTGGGGTTTTTATCGACAAATTCGGCACTGCTAGCCAATACTTTTTCGGGATGGTCAGGCCATACGTCTTGAGAAGACGCCACTGAAAAACTTACATTGTCATAAATGCCTCGCGCATTCCACGGCTCGCCTACGCAAAACCCATCTATGCTTCCTTGCCGTGTATTGGTGACCATTTGAGGAGGAGGAACGGTTACGGTATTAATGTCTGAAATCGGGTTGATTCCATAATTGGCCAGCCAGTAATACAGCCACATAGCATGCGTGCCTGTTGGAAAAGTATGCGCAAAGGTGAATTTATTTGACTGAGTCTTAATTAGCTTCGCCAACGATGGCCCGTCTGTCACACCCTTTTCCTTAAGCAAGCTGGAAAGCGAGATACCCTGACCATTGTTATTAATCGTCATCAGCACAGCCATATCTTTTTTTAACCCGCCAATGCCTAGGTGTACGCCATACACCAAGCCATACAGCGCTTGGGCCGCATGCAGCTCTCCACTAACAACTTTATCGCGCACAGCGGCCCATGATGGCTGCTTGCAAGGAACGATCTTGATGCCATACTTTTCATCAAACTTCATCAATGAGGCGATGACTAAGGGTGCACAATCCGTCAGAGGGATAAACCCTACTTTGACCTCTTTGATTTCAGGCACACCACTGTCCATAAAGTTGCTATCAGCCATGATCGCACTCCGCTAGGAAGGTCAGTAATTGCTCACGCAAGCCGTAGTAATCTGGATGCTCAAGCAACATTTTACGAGTACGTGGACGCGGCAGATTAATCTCAAGAATCTTACCGACCTTGGCGTTCGGGCCGTTAGTCATCATGACGACACGATCGGCTAGCAAAATCGCTTCGTCCACATCATGCGTCACCATCATGGCGGTAACTTTGGTACGCGTCCAAACTTCCATTAGCACTTCTTGCAAGTCCCAGCGCGTTAGCGAATCTAGCATACCGAATGGCTCATCAAGCAATAGCATTTTGGGCGAAAGTGCGAATGCTCTTGCAATACCCACGCGCTGTTTCATGCCGTTAGATAATTCAGAAGCTTTCTTATCCCACACATCAGCAAGACCCACACGGCTAAGGTAGTTTTCAATAATGTCTTTGCGATCTTGTTTGCTAGCGTGCGGAAACACCTGTTCAACGCCCATCGCGACATTCTCATAAGCACTGAGCCAAGGCACAAGACTAGGTGCTTGAAACACGATGCCGCGATCTGGCCCCGCGTTGTCAATTTCACGCCCATCCAAAACGATAACGCCTTCACTAATATCGTTTAGTCCTGCCATCATGGACAGCACCGTTGACTTACCGCAGCCAGAGTGTCCGATAATGGAAATAAATTCACCTTTGCGAATTTTCAAATCAAATCCGTCCACTACTTTCACAGGGCCATTTCGCGTTGAATATATTTTCGATATCCGCGAAAAATCCACATAACGTGCTTCATTCGGCGCAGCGGCGTTACGCGCTCCACCATTTAATCCGGTCAAATGCTCGCGTGAGGTATTCGGCAACACCGAGGGCAAATCAACGATATTACCTTCAGTCATCGAATTTTTTTCAGCACCAACCTGCATAAGATATTCTGTCACTTCGCGGCGGATACGTTTAAATTCAGGGGAATGATTAATCGCTGCACGGTCACGCGGACGTGGCAAGGTCACAAGAAACTCTGGCCCCAGTGTCGCATTTGGACCGGGATTTAAAGGAATAATGCGGTCAGCCATGATGATGCCTTCATCCACATCATTGGTGATCAGCACGACGGTTTTTTTCTCTTGGCTCCAGATACGGATAATCTCGTCTTGCAGCTTGGAACGGGTGAGTGCATCTAATGCGCTCAGCGGCTCATCCAGCAACAAAATGTCCGGCGATGCTGCCAATGCGCGCGCTACCGACACCCTTTGACGCATGCCGCCAGATAGTTCAGAAGGTCGTTTCTCCATAGCCGGGGTGAGATTCACCATATCGATGTATTTTTCGACCCGCGCCATACGCTCTTCCTTGGAGGCATGCTGGAAGGCCTGATCAACAGAAAGCGCGACGTTCTGGCGTACCGTCATCCACGGCATCAAGGAGTAATTTTGAAACACCACGCCTCGATCCGCACCTGGCCCATCAATCTGTTTACCTTTAAGCAGCAACTGGCCCTCATCAGCTTGTTGCAGGCCCGCGATGAGCGAGATCAAAGTGGATTTACCACTACCAGAAAAACCGACAATAGCGACAAACTCGCCTTCCTTGATCTGAAGGTTGATGTCGTTTAACACAACAGTGCGTTCCGCACCTGTGCCATAGGACTTTGTGACCCCTTTGAATTCAAGGCTGAGCACCTCAGTTGAGCTCTCCTCTGAAGGAGCAACTTCGCTGGGGACTTCGGTTTTAAGTTGAGCGCTTGGCATAATTCATTCTTTCTATGTATTCAATTTGGCGTACTGCGTGGGCATAAAATCCTGCCCACTCTACAAACACTTACTCTGTTCTCTGCCCGAAACTCGCCATTTGCTGAAAGGTATGCATAATTCGATCCAGCAAGAAGCCCACAAAACCAATCGTAAATACGGCGACCATAATGCGTTCCAGTGACTGCGAACTGCCGTTCTGAAACTCATCCCAAACGAACTTTCCAAGACCGGGGTTCTGCGCCAACATCTCAGCAGCAATCAACACCATCCATGCCACACCGAGTGATAAACGCATGCCGGTAAAGATCAATTTAAGCGATGAAGGCAAAACGATTTTCATCACTTTGGTGCGTGTAGACAATCTCAACACCTTCGCGACGTTAATCAAATCTTTGTCAATGGAAGCCACCCCCAGTGCGGTATTCACCAAGGTCGGCCACATCGAACATAGCGTCACAGTGATCGCCGAAATCAGAAATGACTTAGCAAACATCGGATCTTCGCTAACATAAAGGGCGCTTACCACCAAGGTAACGATGGGTAGCCATGCGAGCGGTGACACAGGTCGGAAAATCTGAATCAACGGATTAAGTGCAGCTTGGATTGTCTTATTCAGCCCGCACAATATCCCCAGCGGAACAGCAATAATTGTCCCCAGCATAAAACCGATAAATACGGTGTAGAGGCTGGTAAATATCTGATCCAAATAAGTCGGCTGACCTGTGTATTTAATAGGATAAAACTCTTCCCCAGGATGTTTAGCCATGAACTTTGCCTTGCGCGCCTCCTGACGAATATTAAATTTTTCCTCACGCACTTGCTCGTTGAGGTATTCCTGATACAGATTGCCCGCTTGTTTCATCACCGCAACCGGGCCAGGCAAAGTACCTAGTGAGGTATGAATTCCGCTCGCGCTTACGTGCCAAATACCGAGAAAAATGACAATCCCCAATAAAGGCGGAGAAACACTGCGGAAAACACTTCGCGAAATTGATTCACCATTTGTCTTTGGCTTAAGCCATGCAATCAATCGTTGCGAAATAGATGTTTGTACTGTTGTGCTCATATTTACCTCTTTTAGTCATTCTCACCCTAGCCTACGCTAGGGTGCTTCATCCTAGAAAAAGCTTTTGCCCGCAGATTACGCAGATTTTCTGCCGATTAAACAACAACTAATACCAAACTAATGAGTCACCCATAGGGTACAAATGCACATATCTACAAGCACTTGAAAATCTGCGTTAATCTGTGAAATCTGCGGACTGAACTGCCGTTTTTAGGTTCATACTTTACTTAGGGCTTTTGATTACCCTTCAAACCGATTTTGAACTTCTTGATGTAGGCATTTGGCTTGCGTCCATCAAATGTGACACCGTCGATAAATCCGCTTTGAACGCCCTTGAAGCCTGTCTCTTTATCGAAATCCGGGAAGTCAGAAGCCTTCATCGTACCTTCAGCAATCAATTCCTTAGCTGCTGCTGCATAGATGTCAGGACGATAGATTTTCTTCGCCATTTTCAGATACCAGCTATCTGGCTTAGCTTCAGAAATCTGCCCCCAACGGCGCATCTGTGTCAAATACCACACCGCATCGCTGTAGTAGGGATAAGTCGCGTTGTAGCGGAAGAACACATTGAAGTCAGGTGCAGGGCGCTTATCACCTTTTTCATACTCAAAAGTACCTGTCATACTATTAGCGATAACCTTCTCATCCGCGCCAACGTAGTTGGACTTGGAAATAATCTTGACGGCTTCTGCACGGTTTTTGTTGTTTTCTTCATCCAACCAATATCCAGCACGAATCATCGCTTTCACGACGTGAATCAGTGTATTTGGATTCTTGTCCGCCCATTTTTTCGAAACACCAAATACCTTTTCAGGATTGTTTTTCTGCACATCGTAGTCAGTCGCGACAGGTACGCCGATGCCCATAAATACAGCCTGTTGATTCCAAGGTTCACCTACGCAATAACCATCAATCGTACCCGCTTCCATGGTGGATGGCATTTGTGGCGGCGGAGTCACAGACAGTGGCACATCAGCCTTAAGCGTACCGCTGGTATCGCCCTTAGCTGGTGCGTAAAAACCGGGGTTTATGCCGCCAGCTGCGAGCCAGTAGCGCAATTCATAGTTGTGTGTGGAAACAGGAAACACCATACCCATTTTGAAAGTCTTTCCCTGTTTTTTGTAATCGTCTACGACCTCTTTGAGAAATTTCGGATCAATCGGATGCACAGGCTTGCCATTTTTCATCGGCAATTTTTTCTTGAGTTCTTTCCATACGGCATTAGAGATAGTGATACCGTTACCATTCATATCCATACTAAGAGGTGTAATAATGTCTGCCTTGGTACCAAAACCGATGGTGGCACCGATAGGCTGACCTGCAAGCATGTGCGCGCCGTCAAGCTCACCGGTAACAACACGGTCAAGTAACACCTTCCAGTTCGCTTGCGCTTCCAGCGTGACGGATAGACCTTCATCTTCAAAGTAACCTTTCTCGTAAGCTATCGCCAGTGGCACCATATCGGTCAGCTTAATAAAGCCAAACTTCAGCGAAGTCTTCTCGGCCCGCCCTACCTCTGCCTGAGCATTTTGCACGCTAAGCGGCATAATACCGGTCAATGCCAATACACACGCAGCTACTGCTGTCGTTTTTAAAAATCCGCGACGCGCTTTATTTTTTACGTCTACGAAACCAGCGAATCCTTTAGTGTTTGCGCTCTTCATGTTGCACTCTCCTCTAATTAAACCGCTAAAAAATGAACTTGCTCCTGAACTACAAAATAAAAAGACGCCCTACTACATTTTTATGTAGTGGGACGTCTTTGTCCTTAATTCCTATTTACTTCAGCTTGCCCGAACCGCCATTGGTTCGTCAGGTAATAATTACTATGCAACACTCGTGCCAGAGCTTATGAATTAATTCATATATTCATAAAATCAGTAAGCTACAAATAAATCCAACCCATCCTTTCAAGCCATCATTTCACAAACTCGAACAATTTTGGTGCATTAAACAAGCCCTCACGCCCATAGAGTGACACTCCCCACTCAACTATTTATAGTTTATCCTGTGATTTTTAGATATCTGACTTGAGGCGCTCAGAACAAGGCTGAGTCAAAAAAGATAGCTTACCCTTCGCAATGAACTGAAAATGAATGCGCTGGGACATTCTGCTGAACGGGGGAGACATCTTTAACAATAGAAAACAATTTGTGAAAACATGCGATATTTAACATTTTATTTACGTGCTCAATTGGGTTTGATAGAAACACGATCCGATTAAATACGCCTGCGGATTGGCGCAATTCAAGTAACATTCCCAATGCAGAGCTATCCATAAACGTTACTGAAGCAAGGTTTACCACGATATTTTTTATCCCCGCCTTATTCATAACAAACAGATAGCTAGACTTAAATTGGTGTCGTGCATGCACGGAGAACACGCCTTTAAGGCTGATAATAGCTGTGTCATTTGTTACCATGACGCTTATGCATAATTTTTCATTTGCAGATTCATAACTTGCTAAATTCATATCATTCCCCAAAATTACTCTAAATTTAGTATCTAGATGTATTCAGGTTTAAGCTCCTCATGCTGAAAAAGCCTAAACGAAAAAAGGCGTTCTACCACGCATATGTGCGGTGGAACGCCTTTGTCCTTGATTCAAAATTACGAGTCGTCGTTGATTCGTTGCTATTTAATACAATGCAACAGTCACGCCAGCATATGAAACCCCTATAAATACCTATTTAAATCATTATGATGCAAAATTTACTCTATTATTAAGTAGATCTACCTAATCAAGAAAGCCTTCGATATTGGTGCATTAATTAAGTCTACAAGAAGCTTTCCGCACACTTTTCATGCACTCAACTCTTTAGCAAAAATAATCGCCTCAGCAATTTCAGCCATGCGCTTTCCCTTGCTCATTGCCATGCTTCGCATCCGTTTATAGGCTTCCGGTTCGTCAAAGCCATGATTGTCCATCAATATTCCCTTAGCTCGGTCTACCAACTTACGTTCAACTAGCTGGCTTTTAGCTTCTTTCAGCTCATCTCGTAGTCGCTTATGTTCACAGAATCTCGCCGCTGCCACATGAATGATGCTACTCAGATCTTCACTTTGAATCGAATGCGATACATAGGCGCTAACTCCGGCTTGCATTGCTTCTTTAATACTGTGCTTGTCATTCCTCGCACTAAGTACTACAACAGGTTTTTCCAAGGTAGTAGACATCAGGCTGATTTGCTCCAATGTGTCCCGCCCAGGTGCATTGGCATCCACGATAATCACATCAGCGGATGCAGCCTGTATTGACGCTTCGTCCACCTGCTCCCAAGCTAGAACCCCGACAACATCGAATTCAGCCAATTCCAAACTGGCTTTCAACCATGCAGCGCGCTCTCTTACATCATCAATAACTAGTATTCGTTTCAATTTAGCTCCTTGTATTCGCAAATAGATAAGCAATAAACGCGCCAAATATTAGGCTGCTTGATTTATAAGGGAATACCCCATGAAAATAGAAATTAACACTCATTTACGCACCAGAATAATGCGATCAAGTAGAAAGAAAGATGATTTATTAAGCTAAAACTTAGCTTAAAGTATAGGGAGGTAGAATATTAACAAGCCATTAACATGATTTTATAGATGAACGCGCGATAGCCGCAACTCTTCAGCTATTTGAATTTCTCGTTGTATCTGTGTTGAGATTTTTGATTGATCAAGTAAAACACAAAAACGCTTAAAGCGGAAAGGTAGCGCGCATTTAATAATAGATATTCAATCAGTAAATTAACGACTTTCTGAAATTTTGCTTTGCTGCATTTTACATTTCGGAGTTAATTCGTAAACGGTTTTTCCTCGCAATTTTAAATACTCATCGGCATTGTGGAAACTCTCTGAATGACCAGCAAATAACAAACCCGTGCTGCGCATTAACGGAACGAATTTTTTTATAATGTCCAGTTGTGTCGGCTTATCAAAATAGATCATCACATTGCGACAAAAAATCACATCCAATGGCGGCCTCAGCGCCCAGTTACTTTGCAGCAAATTGGCCTGACGAAATGTAATCATATCAGTCAACTCAGGACGCACACGCACAAATCCTGCTTGAGCACCTGTGCCACGCAAAAAGAAACGTTTGACCAAGTCTGGATCAAGCTTATCTACACGATCCACTGGATACACGCCTTTTTTAGCCGTTTCCAATACCTTGGTATCTAAGTCTGTTGCAATAATCTGTACTTTTGATGCATCGCGCCCCAAAGCATCAACTACCGTCATCGCTATCGAGTAGGGTTCTTCACCCGTAGAGGCTGCTGAGCACCATATTGAAATCGGATGTTTGCCTCGAATTGCGCGCAAGTGTTCTGCCAACAAGGGAAAGTGATGCGGCTCGCGATAAAACGAGGTGAGGTTGGTGGTTAATGAATTGGCAAATGCCTCCCACTCTACTGGGTCATTCGTTTCCAACAAGGCCAGATATTCACCAAAGGTAGAGATATCAGTCGCTCGCAAGCGACGCGACAAGCGGCTATACACCAACTCCTGCTTCGAGTCGCTCAGTGAAATGCCCGCATGGGCATAAATCATTTTACGCACACGATCAAAGTCTTTTGATGTGAAATGAAATTCACGACCTTCTTTTAATACTTTACTGTTGCTCATTTTCTCAGCCTATATAGACATCAAGTCGCAATGACTTACAAAATTACCAATATTGATAGCATACATTCTTCCTTGCCACTATTCATCAGCACAGGCATACTATTTGCTTTTTATTCGTCTGAATTATCTGGAAATTGCGCACGAATAACTAGCATTTCTGGTAATGCTTGAACGAATAGTAGAGCTAATTTTGGATCGAAATGACTTCCCGAATTTTTTAAGATAAAGTCTGCTGCGTCACTGACTTCCCATGCTTTTTTATAAGGACGAATCGTTGTTAAGGCATCGAACACATCCGCGATAGCGGTTATTCTGCCTGCAATAGGAATCTCATCCGCCTTCAATCCTTGCGGGTAGCCTGAGCCGTCCCACTTTTCATGATGCGTCAGTGCGATTAACTCAGCCAATTTTATTAAAGCCGAATCACTACCAGTAAGTATATGCCCCCCAATCGCTGGGTGTTTTTTTATCTCTTCAAATTCTTCTGGGTTCAACTTCCCCGGCTTGAGTAAAATTGCATCGGCAATACCTATCTTGCCTACGTCATGCATCGGACTAGCACTCAAAATCTTATCTGCCTCATCCTCACCCAAACCCGCTTTCAATGCCAACAAGTGGGCGTAGCGGCTCATACGTTCAATGTGCGATCCCGTTTCATTGTCGCGGAATTCGCAAGCCCTACCCAATCGCCTGACCACCTCCAAACGCGTATCCAGCAATTCTTGAGTGCGCTCAGCAACGAGCTGCTCAAGATCAACGTTTTGTCCACTCAATTTTCTATACAAGAGACGAACTTCAAGCTGGTTGCGAATTCTTGCCATCACCTCATGACGATCAAACGGTTTAGCAATAAAGTCGCGAGCACCACTTTTTAATGCGCGCAGACGCGTTTCTTGATCCATTTGTGCGGTTAATACAAGGATAGCTGCACCTTCTGGGTCAATCTCACGCAAACGCGCCATCACCTGAAACCCATCAAGATGTGGCATGTTTAAATCAAGCAGTACAATATCGGGGGACTCTTGCAGATACACCGCCTCAACTTCACGCGAATCAGAAATCGCGAAAATATTAATAAATCCTTCTTTTTTCAATAGTTTATCTAGCAGCATCAGGTTGCCTGGCTGATCATCCACGATCAAAATCCTGCTCTGAGTTAAATTCAATCTACTGGGCATTGCCACTCTCCATATGAATCGCATTCTGTACAACGCGCTCTAGTTCTACAAAATCAATCGGCTTTGCAAGATAGTCAAAAAAACCTGCTTGTTTGGCTTGAGTATAGTGTTCTTGCTTAGCATGGACACTCACACCAATCACCGGAATGCCTCTCGCGCTTTCCATTTCGCTCAACACATCCTTCACATCCCACCCGCTGAAACCACCAGGAAGTTCGATGTCCAGCAAAATAAAATCATAAACCCCCTTCATTGCCTCATCTATACCCATGGATGCATCATGTGCAAACGCAATACTCCAGCCCTTACTCGTCGCCCACTTGCCCAACAATGATTGTTGCGCCGGATCATCCTCAATATAAAGTAATGACACAGTATTCTTACGTAATTGTGTATAGCTATTGTTTCCACCTTCCGGTAACTCTAGCGTGAATATGCTGCCCACGTCGGGCGTACTCTCTACTAATAGTTGACCATTCATTCGCTCAATTAGATTCTTGCAAATAGACAAGCCTATGCCTGTCCCTTGTATTTTTTCCGTATTTCCAAAACGAGTGAAAGGTTCAAACAATTTAGACAACTGCGCTGCCGTCATACCTTTGCCCGTATCGCGGACTGACAGCCTTACGAAGCCCTCTGGGGCATCTTGCGACTCGAGGATTACCTTACCTTCAGTGCGATTATATTTGATGGCATTTGACAGTAGGTTAATTAATATCTGTTTAAGCCTCTGAAAATCTGATCTTACTTTAGGGATCGCTGCATCTATATTGTTGATAATAGAAACCGTACTTTGAGTTAATAGTGGATTAACCAATGACAGGCACTCTCCAAACATTTCAGCAGGATCTACATCTTTAATTTCCAACTTTACTTCGCCTGACTCAACCCTAGCCAGATCAAGCACTTCGTTGATCAGGTCGAGCAAGTGCCAGCCAGCTTTTGAGATTTGCTGAAGGTTTTCGAGTTGATCTTCAGTGATAGATTCATCACCTTCAAGCAGTTGCGCAAAGCCGAGAATCGCATTCATTGGCGTGCGCAACTCATGACTCATATGGGCTAAAAATTCCGACTTTGACTTGTTGGCAGTCTCGGCTTTATCACGTGCGGCACGTAGCTCCTGTTGCCGATTTAATTCCTCAGTATAGTCGTACATGACATTAAAAATAAATTGAGGTTTTTTATCCTGCCCCATTAGTATGCCAATATGACTAAATGACATGTATTCAGTTGCATCACTACGCTTTTGCGGAAGCAGCCCTACCCAGCTTTTACCTTGATTTGTAGCCTCAATAATCTCGACCATTTGAGTATCCGCAGATTCAGGAATAAAAGTAAAGAAATCTTTTCCCTGAGTATCCTCTTCGCGGCACCTATTCATGCGCTCAAATGCAGGATTAATGTAAACAATCCCGCCCTTACGATCCGCAATACCAATTGCCTGATCTGATGTCTCAAAAATTCGTCTAAATAATTTTAGCGACTCTTCATTCTTTTTTCGTTCTGAAATATTCTGGAAGGAGCCATATAAATATGGTTTTCCGGAAATCATGCGCGCATTAACAAACATTTCTACCGGTACTACACGACCATCTTGCAGCCAATGCTGGGTCTCAATCAAAGTGCCCGACTTATCTACTGTTTCAGAAAAATTTGTAGCCGTGTTTTTCTCGTCGAAATTAGGATCCCACTCTGGCAATTGCCATGTCAACAGTTTCTCTTTGCTGATGCCCCAGTGATTCACTGCAGCCTGATTGACATAAGCCAGTCGATAGTTATCTTCAACATCAATCAAGAATGTTGGTTGCGCTGTGTTTTCAATCATTTCGCCAAAAAGTGCAAGTTGTAGTTCGGTCTCTTTTACTGAGGTAATATCAGTGCGGATGGATACATAACGCTCTGGGAGACCATTGTCATCAAGCAAGGGCATTACAGTCGCCCTCACCCAGTACAGCTCACCATTCTTTTTCTGGTTGCAAACCTCACCATGCCATTCTTTCCCGCTAAGCACGGTACCCCAAAGACCATTATAAAATTCGGTAGAGTGCTTACCAGATTTAATCATGCGATGATTCTGCCCCAGCATCTCTTGTCTGCTGTAACCAGTAACCTCAACAAACTTATCATTCATCTCCGTGATATTTCCAGCAGCATCCGTAAAACTCACGATGGCATGCTTATTTATTGCCCTCAGAATGAATTCTTGTTCACGCATCAGATCTTCGAGTTCCGTACGGGACTGTTTAAGTTTGCCATTCGATGACATCACACGAGATAACATCCAAAACAATGTGCCTGTCATAATTAAGATCGCAAAGAGCGACGCAGCAGCACCAAACTTAATGAAATTTATAGCTTCAGAAAAAACTGACACAACATTACCTTCGTGCATATATGCATCTTCTTTGGCAATGCTAGCAAGATGAGACAAAGCTAAAACGCTAGCCCCGTCAGAAACTTTAACAAGTTTATCAATATCAGCTGTACTTTCGCCCGCAGTAATCAGCTTGACTGCCAAATGATAGCCCTTAATATATTCATTAAAGGTAAAGCGTATTTGAACTAACGAAGCCCTGCCTTCCGGAGTATCAAGTGCTCTATCTAAATTTTCTAAATCTTCATTTAACTTAGCGATATTTGCGTCTATCGCTGGCTGATAGCGCTCCAAATCACGCCGAAGCAACAAATTCTTAAAGTTATGAATAAAACCACCGAAGCCAATATCCCCCCGAATATCCGAAATTTCATTGAAAAGCAAAGTACTGTGTTGACTATGTTGCACCCAACTGCGCTGCACAGAACTTATACGTTTAATACTCGATATACTAATAAAAACTATCAGCAGCAACACACAAGCTGCACCCACAATAAAAAAATACCGTGACGATATTTTATTCAATTTTCTGTTTTTTATTTGTGAAGCACTCATAACGAAAATTATTTCTATAAATCAATCCGATAAATTATAGCATTCGTCTTTGACTTTGAGATTAAATCAGCCCTAATTCACCAAATAAATCACTACATATTAAGCCACTCTAGCTAGAAATATTTACTTAATTGAAATTAATACATATATATACAAATCAAGTTTACGCCCCCCCTCTGTTATCATAAAGCTATGCTAAACATTCAAAACGTAACTTACCTGCAAGCTGGAATTCCGCTATTTCAATCTGCTAATCTTCAGGCTTTTGCCAATCAGCGCATCGGACTAGTAGGCAAGAATGGCTGCGGAAAATCGACGCTATTCCGCCTGATACGTGGCGAAATTAAATCCGACGGCGGCGAAGTATCACTTCAAAGCGGTAAGACACTGGGCTTCGTCGAACAAGAAATTGCCAACTCCTCGCAAGCCGCTTTGGAATTCGTATTGGATGGCGACAGCCAGTTGCGCCAATTGGAACAGATTTTGGCACAAGAACAACATGACTCAGATTGGTTCGAAGCCCAACAACAATTTGAAACGATTGATGGTTATGGCGCTCCGGCTCGTGCCGCGCAATTACTGAGCGGACTGGGCTTTGACACAGATTCATTAAGCAAAACAGTCAGTAGCTTTTCCGGGGGCTGGCGTATGCGCTTAAACCTTGCTCACGCACTGATGCATCGCGCAGATTTGCTACTGCTAGACGAACCAACCAATCACCTTGATTTAGAGGCCATCATTTGGCTTGAGCAGTATCTTGCACGCTATCCTGGCAGCATTTTGCTAGTCTCTCATGACCGTGAATTTCTCAATGCCACGGTCAACCGTATTGCCCACGTCCACGATTGTGTTATCGACAGCTATGCAGGTGACTACGATGCTTTCGAGCGTGCGCGCGCCGAAAAAATCGCCCTACAAAATCAGGCTTTCCAAACTCAACAAGCCAAAATTGCGCATCTGGAAGATTTTGTGCGGCGTTTCCGCGCCAAAGCGACCAAAGCCAAGCAGGCTCAAAGTCGCGTTAAAGCTTTGGAACGGCTTACCCGTATTGCTCCCGCGCATGTAAGCGACGGCCATTTTGAATTAGAAATTGAGGCACCAGAGCGCAGTCCAGATCTACTTTTACGTAGCGAAGGAATGAGTTTTGCATATGGCGACAAAAAACTATTTGATAAGGTCGAATTAATCCTGCGTGCTGGTGCACGCATCGCCCTGCTAGGTCCAAATGGAGCGGGCAAATCCACACTCATTAAATTGCTAGTAGGTGAACTACAACCTAGCTCAGGCATACTGGAAATTACACCTGACATACGCATCGGCTACTTTGCCCAACATCAATTAGAAAACCTCGACAGCGCAGCCACGCCATTACAGCACATGGAGCGACTCGCCCCAAAGGAAACCACCTTAGCCTTACGCACCTTCCTCGGTCGTTTCGGTCTAGCAGGCAATAGCGAGGAGCGCCCTGTAGAGAGCTTTTCCGGCGGAGAAAAAAGCCGCTTAGCACTCG
>Ga0316204_10002573_pt1 | contig 40338 bp, 71 predicted proteins | sample 6monrhotite_MG_2_FD_205661 | JGI IMG/M metagenome (GOLD analysis project Ga0316204, IMG submission 205661) | Microbial mat bacterial communities from mineral coupon in-situ incubated in ocean water Damariscotta River, Maine, United States -... | ecosystem: Environmental > Aquatic > Marine >...
GCTAATTGCCTGAACGCTTCGTCGAATGCGATGGCCAGCCACTTCATGTTTTGCGCTCCAAAATGTCAGCTAGGCGGCGCAGGCGTTCAGCTTGCCGCCTTACGTTTTCCGGCCCGCGTTGCTTCAAGTTGCAGGAGATAACGTCCAGTTCCTCGGCAATAGCGATAACGTAACGAGGCGTGGCGTAGTCACTCATAATCTTGTTCGACTTCGACAATCGGGCATTGCGAGAAATCAGGCTCAAAGTCTTGTTCTTGGCGGCACAAATTGATGGTTTCGTATGATTCCAGACCGAGCCAGTGATAGGCTTCCTGCGCGCAAAACTCGTCAAGTGGTGTTGTCATGCCGCTGCCTCCTTAGAATAGACGCCCATTCTCCTGAGCAAATTCAAGTGGATCTTTTGCGTGCTTCCGCAAGTTACAGGTGGGGCAAGCAATCACGAGATTGTCGAGTTCGTGTTTGCCGCCTCTTGATAGCGGCACGTAATGATCGACGTGGTAATCATCACCACAATCCGCGCTGCACCAATGGCAAATCTTGTCTTGTTGCTTTTTCCACGCAAGCAGAGCGCGCCCACTTATGCCTTTGCGCTCTATTGATCTGCGGACGGCCTTGTTCGATGCCTTGTAAGCCCGCACGACTTCTGGGTTCTGTTGCTGCCAGTCCCGCACCCTTTTCTTGGTTGCGTCTGGGTTCTTTTTATAACCAGCCTTAACGTTCGCTATGACCTCTGAGCGACGTTCTTTGTAGCGCGCCGCATCATATGCGCGCTTATGTAGCTTTCTTTTTGCCTCTGCCGAAGGATCGGATTGCGCGCGTTTTTCGAGCTTTTTCTTGCAGCATGGTTTGCAATACGAATAGCGCCCATCCTGCCTATTTCTCGCGCTGTGAAAATCCCCTATTGGAAGGGATTGATTGCAGGAAGTGCAAACCTTAATGGACTGCTTAGCCATTCGATCGCTCCATGATCGTTTCGGTTAGGGCCGCGCGGTGTTGAAGCACCGTTGCGGCCCGATTGTTCTATACCTGTTCTATGCCGCTTGCAACATTTCAGGCGAAACAAACACCCGTCCCACTTGCCCAAATTTCTTACTGTAAGTGATCGACTGAACGGCCCTATCCGCGATCCAGCCACCACGCGCTGCATAGGCATCGCGCGCAGCGATTGTGGGATGCTGAACGACTGTGACACCGTTGTATTCCTTTTCATCAACGTGGTGGCGGTGCCCGCAGTGAACGGTGCGCTTTTTCGTGCGCCCCCATTCTTCAGGAAATTGCGCCGCAAAGAGTAGCGGCAATTGTTCGTTCTTGACCTTGTGCCCGTGATGGAAGCCAAGCATAACCTCGCCCCACTCAAAGACATAAAACGGCAGTTCGGAATCGTTTACCTCAACGCGAGGTTCATTCTCATACAGCGCCGCGAACAACAGCCGCAGCCAAACCGAACTAGCCTCATCATGGTTGCCCTCGCAAATCACCAGATGCACGGAGTCGTGTTTTGCAAGCGCCATCGCGACAAGCGCGCGTATGGTGCGAATTGCCGTTGCCACAATCCGGCTAAATCGCCCATCCTGATCGAGAACGTGGCGGTGCGCAGGCGTTACGGGCAAGAGCCCGTCAGAGTGCAGCATATCACCTTGAATGTTCACCACCGCCCTTGTGGCAGGTGGCGATTGCTCAAGCATCATTCCAAAGCTGCCGATAAGGGTTTTTTCCGCAATCTTTATGTCCCAATTAGCGCCGCCCTCTTCTTCTTGTGCAAGCATTCCAAGATGGAAATCCGAATAGGTATAAAGGTTGCAAAGATCATCATTCGATTGCGCAGGCGCAGGAATGGGAAGGCATGGGGTTATATCCCCCTTCATCGCTTCAAGGGCTTCTTGCAGAGCCGCCCATGCTTGCCCTTTGGTTGGTTCGCTTATTAGCCAACCGCCCGCAGCCCTGCCCTCTTTGTCGAACCTTGCCGAGTGCCGCTTGACCGTAAAGCCAACGGGCGCTGAGCCGTCCATATTAGACGCTTCCGGCGCATATCCCGCCTTTGCCGCCTTGCGCTTAACCTGCTTGAGTTTCGCGCTTGAATAAGACCGCGCATAGCCTAGCGCATCATCTGCCAGCCTGCACTCACCGTGTTCAATGATCGCCTCTAATGCTTGGCGCTCTTTGTCGGTTGTGCAGAAGTCGAGTAGCTTTGGGTCAATGTCCATTATCCTGTAAACGCCCGCCAGAGTTTCGACAATGCAGCGCCAGCGCCGCCGCCCGCCAGCGCAACGCCAATCAGCAAGCCCGTCCCCTTGTTCTTGAGGCGCGCCAGCTCGGCCTTGTCGTCGTCGAGGTCATCGCGAATTGCTTTGATGTCTGCGGCCATTTCGTCCTGCTTTCGGGACTGGCCTTCGAGCAGTGTTTCTATTCGCGCCAAGCGTTCACCTTGATTCATTTAGAGCCTCACACATTGCTGCCAAACCAAGCAGCGATGAAAAGCGCCGCCAGAATCGAATTTATCGCTACTGTAAGAATTATCCTGTCACCTGGGCGCATCATTCAATCGTCAGGCCATTCGCCAGATAATAAGCCTTCATTTCGTCATAGAACGTGTCAACCTGAGCGGAGGTAAGCGCGAAATCCCAATAGGCGAACAACGCAAGGTCATGGTCAGCATCGGTGAAAGCAATCGTCTTGAAATTGCCGTCTGTTGTGGCTTCGTTAAAATAGACGAACTCACCAGATGAAAGCGCCGTGGTGTTAACGTCTGACTTCGCTGGCTCATAAAGAACAAGCTCCACCTCGCTTTCGCCCGTCATTACAAACAGCGACCACTCACCATCGCGGCCCGTTGCAATGATCTGTGATAGAAGTTGCTGCGTTCCTGCAACTGTGGGCGCGGTTTGATGATCGAACTTGTGAACGATGCCGCCAATTCTGCTGCCGCCCAAGGTAAACACAGCGCGGCCATCAACCGTTTGTGAGCCTGGAGCATTACCAATAATACCGTCATAGATGCCATCAACCGACTTGATCTTTGCAATCATAGCCAGTGTGAACTCCCCAGTGTTTGACGGCACTTGCGGCCATTCAATATCACCAACGGTATCCACACTAAGGTGAGTGGCGCTAAATGTAGGCGGGTTGCCCTTGGCAAAGACCGGAGTGCCGGCGGCGATGCCAGCATGATTGACCTTCGCCCGCGCCATTGATTCGCGCAGATCGGAAAGGATGATTGGCGTGCCTACCGATGTAACCGGGCCGGAAAATCCCTGCCGGATCGACGAAAAGTCTTCGCCATCAAGTTCAAGAAAGAGAGCGTCGGCCATTACGAGATTGTCCTTTCAAAGACGCAGCACCAATTATGCACTGGAATGTTGTAGTAATCGGGTTGATAGATAACCGTGTCGCCCATCGTATCGCGCAGGTTGCCCATGCCCTGATAGCCATTGGTATCCGTCCAACCGTATTTCAGAACAGCGCCCGCAGGGATGGTCGCAGCGGCGGTGATTTTGACCGTGTCGTAGTCCGATATTTCCACGCTTGAGATTGTGATCGGCGTGCCATCACTTTCCTCTAGCTCGAAGCCTTGCGTGGTCTGCGCGGGAACAAGCGTGGTGTCGAAAATCAACTCACCCTTGGGAACGTTGAAGCGAACGACCAAAAGATCATCTTGAACGATTTGGGAAACGGGGCGCAGCGGCTCCCAAGTTTCCTCATTGATAATGACCTTCTTGTAAACGTAGGCCCGAAGCGCGGCCATTTGGTGATAGCCATAAAGCGTCGGGTGCAAATTATCAGAACTGCGCTCGACAGGGTATTCGGGACCAGCCAGAATAAAGTTATCAAGCGTATCGTGGGCTTCCAGTTGAGCCAGTGCAATCCAAGGCGTTGTCCGGCTGTAGTTCGGATGATCCGCAACTTGATTGCCAATCACCATAATGTCTTTTGTTTGGCTCGTGATTGCCTTTGCATCAGTGTCAATGTCGCTGCAAAGCGTGGTTAACAGCGCCAGATATTGCGCTTGTGTTTGGCTTCCATTGAAATAGTCCTGCTGGCCTTGAGTCCAGAAAACCACTTGAACACCGAACGTGTCGCCTGCCGCATTCGCTAGGGTAAGTGCTTCATCCCATTGGTCGGTCAACCGCGAGTAATAGCTTCCGCCCTTGCTCAATTCGTTGATGGACTTTCCGCCCTCCGCAGGTGCAGAGAGCAACAATTGATAATCGTGATCGGTGTATGCCTTGCCATCTTCGGCAAGGATTAACTCCTTCAAGCCATCGCCAAAGCCGCACATTCCCGTTTCACCGACAAGCGCCGAAGTGGGGGAAACCATTTCAACCGCACTAACAAGACTTTGATACCAAGTTGTTCCTGTTTCGCCGGGGTAGTCATATTCAGGCCGCATCCCGCGATAGAACATCTTGTGATCATAAGCAGCGATGGTGCTTTCAGCCGGATAGGCTTGCGTTCCTACCGCATAGGATTGGCCATAATTAGCCACGCCATTTAGGTTGAAATCGTAAAGATTGCCCGTCTGGAATGCATCTGGAACAAGTGAGAAGTCAGCAACCAGTTTGCCGTTCGCATCAACGCCCATTATGACATTGCCCGAACCATCGCGGATGCCAAACTTCCAATGGCTGCTGTTTTCAACAAGAAGCTGATCGACAGTAGCCGTGCCTAGCGACAATTGGCCAAATTCAACACTCGTGCTGGCGGTATCCATTTCGTGAATGGCAATGTAGTTTGCATCATCACCAAACGCGAAGAACTCATCGCCCGTTGTTAGCGCAGCCTCCGCCGCCGTGATTGCCGCTGCAATGGTCGTGTCGTGATAGACATTGCCCGAAGCAAGCGATGCCACCACAGCCGCAGCTTCGGCAGTCTCCGCGTTTGTCTCAGCGGTTTCAGCGTTTGTTTCTGCTGTCTCTGCATTTGTTTGGGCTGTTTCGGCGGCGGCTTGCGCTGCCTCTGCTCCGGTTTCTGCCGTTTCCGCATTTGTTTCCGCTGTCTCCGCTGCTGTAGCCGCTGCCTCTGCCCGGTCAGCATCAACTCCGGCCATGCCAGTGCCATACATTGGTAGATAGCGCTGCGTGCGCTGGAACACGCCGTTTTCGTTGTAGAAGCGCAGGCTGTACGTGCCATCAGCGACAAACAGATCATAGTTGCCAAGGCTGTCCGTTTTGGCGCGGTTTGTAATACCAGAAACCGTCTCGATGGCCGTGCTGTTTTCGTCCGAATAGATCGGCACAACAGTCTCACCGTCCGCCAGCTCAACAACTTCGACCTGCCAATCAACAAGGCTGTCGCCAGCACCTGTTTCGACGCGACTAAAATAGTGAAACATTTATAGTATCCCCGAATTGTTGAAGAATGATGCCGAAACCGTGTCGGTCGCCTGCACACCCATCGAATCCGTGGCGGTGCAGGTAAAAATCGCTAAAGCATCTGTTCCGGGCGCTAGGGCCGTCTGGAATTGTGTTGTTGCCGAGAGTGGGGCCGTCGCTGCCCCGACGCCGGATGTGAGCGCCCACGAGTAAGTGTAAGGAGACTGCCCCCCGCTTGGTGCAGCAGAAACAGCAGCGGTTGTGCAGACAGCGCCGCTGGTTATCGTTCCGCTAGTAGAACTAGGGCTAATCTCCAGCGACATAGGCGGCAGAAAATTGGCAATCTCAACCCAAGCTGAGCCGTCATAATATTCAGCGCAGACAAGGTCTTTCCACTCGCCAGAGACGTAAACCTTGGCCGATGCGACTTCCTTAAAGGAGCCGCCAACACGAACCCTCATGGCGTGTAGAAAAACACAAAATCGCCGTCAGAGGGCGTTGCTGGATTAGATGAGCCATCTGCTAAGATCGAAACCTTGCCAGAGGTGTGACCAGAGCTGGCATGATGAAGAAATGCGCCCTCGCCATCATATTTGGGCTGCGTTCCTGTGAACGTGCCGCCAGTAAGCGGCATGTAGCCCGAAACCACAGGCAACCCGTCATACATGACCTTCACATCGGCCATCAATTGACGGAAAGCGTTGTTTAGATTGCCAGGTGGACACTGCTCGGCAATATTGATGCCGCTGATGGTTGTGTTGTCTCCTGGCGTGGTATCATAATCGGTGACGGCCATTTGCTGCCCTCCAATGAAAAAGGGCGATCCGAAGACCGCCCCGCAGGTTGTTGTAATCTAAAGGTGTTTGCCCGTAGGCTTTAAATGGGTGCGAAGCGGTGTTATGTATGCTTCATGGCACCCAACGAGACTGGCAATTCAGACAAGGCAATTGAAGTCCTTGAGGCTGATATTCGCAAGTCTCAATTCTCCGCTTGGGATGTCGAAACATTTCTTGCGAAACGCCATCAAGCTAAGATTGATGCACTTGAAAAACCGCGCGGCAATTGGGGCCGCAGGTGGTTGGTGACCAAAGAACTTGGCGTGTATTTCCTCGCCGCTGTCGGCTTTATGGCGCTCAATATCGCATTTGGCGTTTGGCTTGTCGGTGGTTATGTCCCGACACAGTAACGCTTAGTCATCAGCCCTCAGGGCAATTGGCACAGCCGCCGAGCCAAATAGTCCTTTTCTGCGCCGTATTTGATTGCCCAATTGCTGAACAAGTTCGGGCCGCTGCGTTATCGCCTTATTGATGAATGCTTGTCCGCCCCTAGTCCCGCCGAGTAATGCAAGTGTTGCCAGCGCTCCCGAATATGGGTTTACAATATCCGTTTCGAGATAGGCGTCGGATGCCTGAGCACCGCCCAGAGCCGTTGCGCCGAGCGCACCCATCATCATCCTACGGCCTGTGCCGCTATCGGGTATGCGATTGGGTAGGACTTCCTGTCCGTAATCCGCCAAGTCTTCAAAGGGTCGCGGACCAGGAAACTTATTCTGGGTAGCATGGCCTGCTGCCTGCAATTGCGAAGGTGTGAATGTGTAATTTTCGCCAGACGCACTTCCGCCTTTTGCCCGTTTTTGGGCGTCGAGGATCGTCTTGAAGTGGCGATTAGAGGCGTTCGCACTATCCAGACCGCTAATGGTTCTTTGCCCACCGCTGCGGCGAACAGAGCCTTCCAGTGCGCCCATAGTGCCCGTTACAGCATCTTTGTAATCTTGCTCAAAACCCTCAAAGCGCGATGGCGGTTTGTTCCGCGTCTGCTTTAGCGCCCGAATGGCTTGTTGGTATTGATTGCCCGTCATACCGCCAGCATCAGCCAGCGGTTGAATGCGTGCATCCATTACAGACGCCAAGTCCCTGCGGCGATCCTTCGGGAGGTTTCCGGCCCGTTGCGTGACGGACTCCAGATCATCCAGAAGCGGATCGTCGAACGGAGCATAAACGCCTGCTGTAGCGTCGTCATACGCCGCCGAGACAGCATCGCCCGTTTCGCGCGCGCCCTGCTTGCCAATGCTTGGAGGGGTGAAGCCAATTGGTGCGCCAGTGTCGTCAAAAGCAGCTCTATTAAGTCCCTGCAAACCCTCAAGGCGGCGGGCGTTTATCATATCGCCTATGACGGGAATACTGGTTGCAGCATCTTCCGCTTGCTTAACCACACCACCAAGCGCTTGCCCGGTAGTCAGTGGAATGTTGCGGGATTTGAGATATTCGACCGCAGGCGACAATTTGACACCACCAGTAATCGCGCCAAGCGTCTTGCCTACTGCTTGCCCTCCCATCGTGCCTACTCCCGCAAGGGCAGCGCCGGACAATGGATCACCGTTTACAACTCCGTCATATGTTGAACCGTACGTGACATCTGTTGCTAAATCGCGACCGAATTGCGCCTTTGAACCGCCGCCAAGTAGTTTCGGTGCAAACTTACTGGCCGCAAGTCCAGCGCCCTTGCTTATCAACGCTGTACCGCCAATCGCGCCTGCCATCTGGCCAATCAAAGCCCCCGCTGGTTGTTCGTCTTGCAGGGTGGCCATCTTGCCGTCCGTAAGGGCGGAAACACCACCCATGCCAACGCCATCTGCAAAATTTGCAGCGAAAGCGCCAACGGGATTGTTGACAATATCATTGCGGAAACGCGCAACACCATCCAGCGCCTCCTCTGTCGGGGGAATGGTCGTATCAATTGTCCCGCCTTTACCGAGGCGCTCCTGAAACTTGGTGGCCTCGTTAATGTAGGCTTCACGGTTTGGAACTGGATCATCGAAGTATTTCTTGTCCAGCGACGCGCGGAAGTCAGCGTATTCTTCAGGCGACCAACCGCCCCTTGCGACGAACGCATCATATTCGTCTTGGTATCCCTTTGGAGGTGGGGCTCCCTGCGTTTTCGACCCAAATGCCGCCGCTTTAAGGCCCTGGCTTTTGATAATCCGGGGAATTGTCATCGCGTTTAGGGGCGTGTCATTCGGCACTGGAATAATGTTGCCGCTCGCATCGGGGATGCCGCCCAAGATTGCCACTGAACGCTTGAGGCCCAATTCCTGCAAATCCTTTAGCCGCTGGATGCTATCTTCGATCGTAACATCTTTGTCACCAGATTGCGGAACAAAAGGCCCTACATTCATCTCCGCTTCTGCCGCGCTATTTAGCTGGCCGCCTGTAAAGCCCAAAACCTCACCGACCGTTCCCCTCGATGCATTTGCCGCGCGATCAAAGCGCTGGTTTTCCTCAAGTGGAAGGTAGTCGAGTCCACCGTAAATGCCGCTAGTTGTGCCGGGGCCGTCCTTAAACCGCTCCTCAAGCGCCCCGATGGTTTTCGACAACTCCATTGAGGAGGTGAAGCCTTTAATCGCCGCCGAGCGATCTGCCCCGGTGATTTTTGGACTATCGTCATATCCCGGAATAGGAATGACGCCCAGATCAGGGCGCGAAGGGTCTTTCCACATCGTGCCATCGGGCGCTTGATTGGTTTGAATAGTCGTCGGCGCAGTCCCGGCCTCAACTTGGTTGTCGATAGCCTTTCCCTGGTTCCCCAAAACAGTGTTCTGCACGTCAGCTTCAGCCTTCGGCCCTTGGAATGGGAATGAAGGATCGACCGGAGGTTGCTGCGACGCCTGTTGAACGAGGCGCACAGGGTTGCCCTGCGCATCAACCTCCCAAATGTTGCCGTTTTCGTCGCGTGCTTGGGGCATATTAGCGTCCCATCCTGATATTGTTGCGCTGCATCCAATTGTCCGTTTCGGCTTGCCCCATTTCGTTCACCACGGCTTGATATTGAGCAGGCGTTAGCGAGGTAGGGTTGCCTTGGGCGTTCAACTGGGGCGCTGGGGTATTGCTGGTTGTGATAGGTGTGAGTTTGCCGACTGGGCGCGTAGGAGGTGAATTGTCGCCAACCTCAACACGATAAAACCGCCCATCCGGCCCCTGCCGATGAACTGGCTTCATTTCGTGGTAGGTCTTGCGTTCGTCTGGTGTGAGGCCCTGATACCACTCAAAGTCTCGAACAGTATCGTTGTTCACAGGCTTGGGGTTCTCACGCTCCCAATTCTGCTTGTAGAGCCAGTCTTCACGTTCAGCCAATCGCTTGGCCTCTGCCTGCTGTTGCTGCGCGGCTTGATATGCTCTTTGTTCCTGCCCAATGGCATAGGTCGGAGCCATATCGTTGCGTTGAAGCAGCACGTCGCCAATGGTCCCGGCGATTGCCCTGCCCGCACCGCCCTGATCGAAGAAACCCGGCTTTTTAGGCGTGCTGCGGCCAAACAAGCCCCTACCCATAGGCATTTGCTCCATTGGCTCGTCCTGCGCGACAATAGGAGGCGTGCCGGGATACTGTTCAAACATACCCTTGCGCTTCTTGCGGCCCATTCCAATCATCCGAAACCTCCACTAGCCCAGCCACTAAGCCCAGCGCCGAGAATCTGCCCAAACAAGCCGCCCGATTGTTTCTGTTCGCTGTTCGTATATTGCCCAAGCAAACCGCCCGTTCCCGCCGCATACTTAGTTGCGGCGTCCATAGGCAGGCCAGAAGCCAGCTCAGCAGCGCCAAAGGCCGGAGCAAGCGTCATCAGGTCGCCAGCGGCAATGCCTGGGGCCATACCGGCAGCGCGCGCCCTGCGTTCTTCATTTCGGTCATAGTCGTTATAGCGCAAGCGGCCTTCGTTATCCGCCAATTGCTTGGAAATGATCTTTGCAGCCACGCTACCGCCCGCAAGCCCGCGCGTGCCCAGCGAAGCATTTGTGCCCGTCGAGACGCTTTGGTTTGTCTGGTCGATTATATCTTGCAAATATGGATTGCTGCCATCGCCGTTAATCGTGTCAGTCACATAGCCGCGCGCGGCATTGATGGCCGGATCACCCTCTTTGTAACGGTCAAGCAAACCGGGAATTAGCTCGCCAATCTGATCGGCATATCCTGCGATTTTCGGAGCCTGTTCATTATAGGTGTTCGACAGCACGCCATGCGCGCCTTTAATCTCAGCCTCATAAACGGGCTTCGTTGTCTGCTTCGTTTTTTTCGAGGAGAGGCCCATCAGCTTAGTTCCTTACTTATCGTCTGTTGGCTCATTTCAAAGCCCCTACTTTTCAGAATGCGCGCCCATGCCGGACGGCTTGAAATAGTCGCCACATCGCAGCCCGCTTCGCGCGCTTGATCACAAACTTCGTCAATCAGATTTAGAATGCCTTCGCGCTCGCCAGCAGCGAACATCCCATGCACTTCAACAAGCCCGCCCGGATGGCGAATGGCCTGCACACCGATGATGGCGGTTTCATTTTCCCGAAGCGTGATATTCCCGTTCGATATTTCAGATTCGACCCACCAAAGCGGATGTTTGCGTTCGTCTAGTATGCTGGCAATTTCGGCGCGATAATCGGCATACGCCACTAGGAAACCCGCTCAACTAATAGGAACGACGATCCGCTCGATTGCATTGTGACTGTTCCGGCCACCGCCTCTTGGACGCTGCGAATGTCGAATGTGTCGCCATCAGAACAACTAACCAAAACAGCGGCGCAAACTGTGGTCGTCTCGTTATGCCCACCCGTAGAACGCATGTATGAAGTGTTGAAGTGAAACCCCAGCGAAGTTGTATTCTGAAAATACTCCAAGCCAACAGCAGAGCGAACAATTGAGCCAGTCATGTGAACACTGGCAGAAAGCCTAACTACTCCGTCAAAATCTGCCTGAATAGCACTACCCGATTGCGTGAAATCAGATCCAAACGAAGTTGCCGTTGCCATCGGAACAACAGTTAGCGATGCGGTGTTGATGCTGGTTGCCGTATCGGTGTTCGTCAGTTGCATAGCGGAATGCGCAACGGGCGAGGCGGACTGCAAAGTTACAATATCAGCCGCATTTGTAGCAATGCCCGCTTCATTCGTTGTCACCCGCGCTGCAAGCGAGGTAATCGACTTTCCTAGCGCCTTAACCCGCTCAGAGACCAGCCTAGGCCAATCCTTACGATTGGCAGATTCGACTAGCGGCCTCATCGCTCACCGCCGCGTCCATATTCAAGTTCGACACCGTCCGCATATGTCCACACCGAACTAGCGGCAATTTCTTGCGTCAATTTCATGTAGCGCCCCGAAGCCCTGATGGGCATTACGCCCGAAGCTCGAAGCGCGCCCGCTGCGTTAACGTCAGCAGCATCTCCAAGGCGCTCTCTAACGTCCACTGTGAGCGTCAAGCCGCTTGTGCAGTCAGTGATAGGCCGGATTGCCTGATAACGCGCCCTGCGACCCTTCACAGGCTCCACAAAGGGCATTTCAAAGATGGCCTTGCGGTTATCGCCGCCAAGCACTCCCGCCTTACTGTCTTGCACCGCATAAAGCTGCGGAGAGCCACCGCGAAACCTTGGATCATCAAGGCTAATCGTCATTGCATCAATATCGGGATTCGCCGTCGAAACATCTTCTAGCGTGTCAGACGAAGTGAAACCCGAAAACACGCCATCAATATCAATTTTGTCATATGACCATTCGCCAAGCGAAAAGTTGTAAATGAACAAATGACCAGGGCTTCCCGTAACCGCCCAGGTGATAATCTTTGCCTTTGGGTCAACCGCTGCAAATATGCGCTCATAGTCTTCAGCGGGAACCAGCTCTTGAAACAGGCGGTCAATCTTCTCGTTGCCGATCGGGCGAAGTGCCTGACCGTCTTCCAAGGCCATAAAACCTGCATCCGATAGGAAGAACACGCTGCGTCCGTATTGCTCCACACTGCCCTTTGAAGCGCAGCCCACGTTCGTTGTTATTTCGTCGTAAGCAAACGGTGCGTCTCCATCGCCAGTAAGGTTCATTCTAACCAATCTGCGGCGCTGCAAAATCACCCCATATTCACCGCCAGCAAGGCCCATAACCTCGCCGCCTGTAAGCATCGGCTGAATAGTTGCGTCAGCACTTACAGCATCCCACTCGGTGTGATCGTTAAAGCCGCTTGTATAAATACCAAGCAGGTCGCTCGAATCCTGCCCAATCACAACGTAGTCACCCACGATAGCAATGCATTTGCCATCAGGTGCATCAGTAAGTGTTGAAGCCGTCCCCGCGTTCAGATCCACAACCTTGGGCGTGCTGCCATTCACCCCAATTGCGAAATTGCCAAACGAGGCAAAGCGCCATTGGTCCGTAATAGTCATTCCCGTAACCAAATCAGTCCAACCGCCCGAAGCATACCGCTCCAAGCCGTCAACCGTGCCTGCGAGAAGGTAGCTAGTGCCATCGTCTGCTACGAAAGACGCGCCGCCCTTAAATTCACCGCCAAGCGCGGTCCCGATCTCCAGAAAGTCCTTAATAGGCCGATAGCCTGTTGCAGTGCGAATGACGCCCTGAGCTTGCTGAAGAAAGCCGCTGTTGTCTGTTTGATCCGGCGCATAGGCTGGAAACGGCAGACTACTTTTCACACTATAACCCGTGGTCGGCCATAACCCATACCCTTGCGCCTCTGACGCAAAAAGAACCGATTGGCGCTGGCCATTGCCTCACCCCATAGGCTCTTAAACAGTGCTGCGCGGGTATCGTTGGCAACATACCCCTCGGCAAACATCATCGCGCCGTAGAAATACAAGTCAGGATGCTGCGAAAGAAGCTCGCTAGTCGGGCTTGCTTCTGAAAGGCGTGGAAACTCCCTCTGATACAAAATATCGACCGAAGCATCGTTGGCTGGCCAAACGTAAATTGCATCGTTCTCTTGCGAATATGCCGCTGGCGTTGCCCCCGTCAGATAATCCCGCCCGCTATCAGGTGAGACTTCATGCAGCGGGATTCCTTCAGCCAAAACAGAGCGGATAAAGTCGCAATCATCCGGCAACGCGCCTACACCGGCGGTCACTGAAACAGATGCCTGCGTTTCGTAAAACTTCGGGCTTAGTTCGCGGCGCATCATAGCCTCGGTCAAGGCCACCATGCTTTCAACCGATCCCTCTAGATCAGCCCGGTCCATCCAATCGGAAATGAACGCGGTCAAACTGGGATAGTCCTCGAACGCCAGATTGTTCGGAACCAGAAAGGCGGTCATCAGGCTTCAGCCTCAGCAGCGGCTTTTTCCAACTTTTCAGACTTGGCCTCTTCAGCCTTGGTCCAATCATCGCGCTGGGATACTGCATGGCTGTTGCGCATCAGGGTTTTGTGAATGTGACCAACTTCACCGGACAACCCATGATCGACCCAAGCATCGACGCCAGCGGCGCGCATTTTACGGAAGAAATACACATCCTCGCCAACCATACCCACCTTGTCTTCTGAAGGCTCAAACATAAATAGCGGTAGGAAACTGTCTTCCCCTTGGCTTTCTGCATGGGCCTGAAGGTTATCGAACACAGCCATATTGATCAGCAGAACACCGAAGCCGAGATGCTGGCACTGTTCGACCAAATCATCTTTGATTTTCTCTTCTGTCGAATAAAGAAGCCCGCCCTCAAACGCGCAAGCCGTGGGCGCAGTAGGAACCGCGCGGCGTGAGTAATTGCAGCCGATGATAGGCTTATTCGCGCTCCAAAGGCGCAGCAGCGTGTCAGGTGGGAATGTGTGGTCCGCATCGAGGCAGAGCATATAATCAGCGCCCCAAGCCAACGCCTCAGCGGTCAACCTATGGCGGCTTTCCGTCAGCATGGACGAACCGACGATGAAAACATCCCACTCGATATTGAGCGGCTTTCCGTCAGTGTCGGTCGCGTTAGCAGTCGTGAAGTGATTTATCATGTTCACAAGGCATTGCATGAACATCACTTCGGGATTGCCGTAACAGGGGATGCAGATTGCTATTTTCACATCTTATCTCCGCCGTAATATTCAGCCGTGAATTTCTTGTTCTCGCGGAACCAAGCGCGCATCTTCTTGTCGTCATCAATCCAGCCATCGCGGATTGCCTCACCGAATGTTGCAAGCGGCATCTCGCCATAATAGCGAAAGTCCTTGTCTCGCGGCATCTCGGCGCGCTGCTTTACAAATTCCAGAATTGGTTCGACATCTTGCCGAGTTTCCATGACATTGCCTTCATGGATTTGTGTATATTTTCTTGTGTCCGCATAGGCAGACAGGAGCCGTTTAGTCATCAACCCTCCTAAAAGGGGGCGACCCGAAAGCCGCCCCGATTAGTTACGATGTTGCCAGATCGAAGATGCCCGCGTGGGCATCAGGATGGCACATTTCCAGCGTGTATTCGCTGATGATGTCGCGGGTAATGGCATCACCGACACGGCCCATCTCTTGAGGCTCGAAAGCCCGCAGATAGGCAACCTTGACCTTCTTCGGATCGACCAAGTAGCAATCCCGGTCGCGCTGAGTGCGTGATGGGACAATCTTGATGTCGCCAAAGTCCGAACCATAGACCGAAACAGAGCCGAGAACCTTGTCTTCGGCAACATTTTGGCGGCTATTGGTACGGCCAGTAAAGGTCGAAACGATCTGCTTGTTGAACGGACCAACAAGCGCAACGGTTGGCTTGCCGCCATCCTCATACGCATCCTTGATCGCATCCTTGAAGATCGTCTCTGTCAGAGTGCGAATATCGCCCGCTGTGCCATCCGTTGCGGCAGCAGTGACCGCCGTTGAATCGGCACCGTTTGCGCCGCGCGAACCATTGCCTGAAAGCCAAGCATTGAACGAACGGAGCTTACGGGCAGTTGTGGTGTTACCCGCAGCCTGACCGGAGTTGCCAAGAAGGATCGCCTCCTGGTCTACCTTCAATTCGACCGACTTTAGGCTCATTTGATAAGCCATCATGTCGTCAATGCCCGCAGGGTTTGTTGCACGTTGAGTGCCTGTCACAGTCGCGTCTTTCGAGCTAATCTGACAGTAGTTTTGCTTGCGGGTCGGTGTGGTCGATGTAGCGCGGGTAAGCGCGTCACCTTCAAGGCGAGCGTTCGCCGTGTTGACCGTGCCGAGGGCTTGGTTTGACCATTCGTGAAGAACCGCAGTCGCTTTGGTGCGCGGCACCATCGAGAGGAACGGAGTATCTTCGGGATCAATGCGATAGATTGCGTCGGTCAAATCTTCGCGGTTGGTTGTCACATCATAGGTGGCAACCGCACTGGTTACTTTAGCCATTGGGCTATCCTTTTAGAAATTGTTTGAAAACGGCGGCACCGGATTCGATGCTGCCCTCACGAGCGTTACGGTCGAACACGCGCTTGCGTTGTGTTGCCTTTTGGGCAGAACGGGGGCTGGAAACACCCGGCTTGACAGCCGGACCAGCAGAACGCGGCTTGGGCGGTGTCTTGCCCTGCCGAATGCGGTCATACTGCTGCGCCTTCCAAAGTATGTGAAGCTGGGCGCTAGTGATTTCCTCTTGCGATTCCGGGCTGAAGACTTCCGCAGGGATGCCATTCTCCGTCGCATAGGTTATCATCGCATCAAGCACAGGCTGACCCCTTGCGGGGTCTTGCAATTCGGGAACGTCAGCCAATAGCTTCGGTGCGAATTGCGTTTCGTGCTCTTGCTTCCACTCGGAAAATGCCGAATTGCTGGCCTCTTCCACTTCTTTTTGCGCGGCGCTTTGCTGCTCTTTGAGCTGAGCTAAAACACCTTCAGTTTCTCGCCATTGCTGGTGAGCGGCCCGATAAGCCGCTTCGTTGAATTGCTCCGTACCATAACCAAAAGCGCGGGCGTCGGGTTCAGGAGTCTTGTAAAGACCCTCCACCGTGCCAATCACATTGCTTAGATGTTCGAGCGTATTGGAAACCTCAACCACCTTGGCCTGAGCGGCTTTTCTGGCGTTTGCTGTTTCCTGGAGCCTCAGGTTTAGTCCGCGGTCACGCTCTCCTTCTCGCAAGGCAATCTTGCCCTGCGCCTCAGGTGAGAGAGATTCCCACAAATCTTGATCATCGGCACCCCATGAAGGCGGCAATGGCTGGGCCTCTTCGGCTGCTTCCTGCTCGTCTTCTTCGTTATCCCCGTCATCGGCCTCAGCTTCCAAGGGTTCAGCCTCTTCAGCGTAAGGTTCTTCGGGAGGTAATTCTTCTTCAATCTCGGTGCTTGCAAACTTACCGCTATCATCACGCGGTTGCGCGGGAGCGTCGAAAGCTTTGAAAGCGCTTGCTGCGTCTGCAACAGGATCAGTTTCTGCTGCCGCTGCGGGCTGGGCAGTGTCCATAATTCTACACCTTTTGAGAATGCCCCGAAGGGCTGTTATTCGCGGGCCTGTCCCGCAAAATTCGCTAGTTTCTGGCGAAGCGCCTTCAGGTGGCGCAATTCAGTCCAGAGACGGTCGCGCTTGCGTGGAAGCCAGCAGGACTCCCATTGCGACCTAATTTCATCTTCCAAGGCGCTCCAAGCGTCCTGAAGCGTGGGATCTTCCATCAAAGCTTTTGCAGCATACCCCCTTGCGCGTCGGGCTTCTGGCGTCATTTATCCAAATCCCCACCCGGACGGTTGCTGCTCATTTTGTGTTCGCCCTCGCGTTCACTCATCTGCATCCGCCGTTCGGCCAAAGATTGCTCCATGTTGAGCTTCTGAAGGGCTAGTTCCGCTTCAAATTTCGCCTTTTCGCGGGCAAGGTTTGCATCGAACTCAGCCTGCTGGCGAGCTAGGTCCTGCTTCACAGCGGCTTCCTCGCGCTGGTTTTCCAGACGCTGGGTTGCAATCTGTTGTTCACCCACCAGCTTGGCTTGCTGCATCTGCTGTTCGGATTGCAGTCTTTGAGCTTCAGCCTGCGCTTGCATCTGATCGGGCGAGGGCTCTTGTGGCTGCTCGCCCTCCCCCCCCTCTTGTGGCTCGTTCAAAAAGTCATCGACGTTCTTGATGCCAGCGGCGTTGAATTTGCGCTTGACCGCATTGTAAACTTTTTGTGCGTCGATCAATCCCGAATAAGGCGTTTGCTCCAACTCTGCCATCGTCTGAAGGACGGAATCGGATTGGAACATTTGCTCAGTCTTATCCCCCATGCCAAGGCCAACCGAAATCTTAACATCCATCTCAGGCCAACCACGAGGGTCCATCGGCACCCAATCACTACGGAGCCTGATTATCCGCTTCCGTGGCTGATGCTTGGTCACCAGACCAAGAATAAGCTTAAACAAGCGACTTACACCCGTCTCCGCGAAGGTCCGGGCAATCATTTCAGAGCGTGCATTCTTGCCGCTCTGGATCATACTCATTTCAGTTGCAGTGGTTTGACCAGACTTCCGCAGTGTATTGGTATCAAGCCCCTGACCGGCGCGTGAAATGCCGGTGTTTTCTTCAACCTTCTTGTCCAGCAGCTCCATCATTGGATAGGTTTGATGAGCTGTGAACTTAACTGCATCGCTAAGCTGGAACTGGCTCATGTCCCTAACCATGACTGCAGCGCCGGGTGTGTTGTCCTCTAAGCTATCGCCTGTCGAGCCATCCGCCCGCTCACCGCCCTCGCCAACAATGGGGCGGGGATTATTCGACTTGTAAAGATTGTCCAGCATTTGCCGCCAGAGAACCGTTCCTATTCGCTGCTCCTGAAGCGCCCGATCGGCCAGTGAATGGCCATAGACCTTGTGGGGCATTGGAATGGGGCAAAGAGAGGCGAACGGGCTTTCATCAACCTCATCATTGAACAGAATAACATCGCCAACACGCATTATGCGTCGAAGCTCAGCGATCCCATCACCATCATAGTCTAGCCGGACATATTCATCACGAAAGGCCATTCGGTCATTTGATCGCTGCGGCGCGTCAATACTGCCGTCTGTTACATTTTCATCGTCAAAGCGGGCTTGGCGGAGTGTGTTGTCAGAAACACTTGATGTATACGTAGGAAGCTCGTCAATGATCTCAGGATCAAAGCCAAGTTCCAGTAGGTCGGAGCGCGTCATATTCGCCGGGACATGGGCGGTGTAATTGGCCTCCTCGACGGAACGCGACATCGAACTGATACGAAATTCTTCAGGTGGGATATTGACCACCTTTACGCGGCCATCAGGAACCATCTTGCCAACAGCGGCAACACCGCCCTCTTCACCAAGATAGTTTGGATCGGCGCGCACCATTTCAGCGATCAACTCGTCTTCCAAGACAATCTGTTCAGCCTCTAGACGCGGTTGATCTTCCCACCATACCTTCACCACACCCAGCTTGCTTAGAAGCGCATCTTTGAACCAACTGGACATGATGACGAAGCCGGGATTGTCGATGTTGAACACGTAATTCACATATTCGGTCGCTTGCTCGGCTGTCTTAACGTCTTCAGGCCCGCGCGGTGAGAACACTACGGTTTCATCGCTGCTAACAAACGGCTTCAAGATGCTGGCCAAGGCATTATCGACCACAAGGGCAACCGTGCCATCGACCACGGACGACCCGCCCTCTTCGGCAGGAACATCGTCCATGATGCCATTGTAATAATCCAGCGCGGTTTCTTGCGACGAACTTATTTCATCATCGCCGCCCGGTTCATAACCGATAGCCTGAGCTTCATGCTGCCCAAGAATAGAAAGCAATTCATCATCAGGCATGGCCTCCCCACTCTCAAAAGCGTCGAGAGTTTCCGGTGCGGCTTGCATTTCCATTATTTGTTCAGCGTTTCCGCAATAGCCTCTAGGCCATGCTGAAGCGGGCACAGGCGCAATTCCTCCCATTTGTCGGGATGACCCGCCTTGAAGCGCTCAACAGCTTCAGTGAAGCTCGGCGCGCTCTGTTTTGGCTTAGTCTTTCGAGCCATCAAACAACTCCTTTTCGCATACCTGATTTGAATGGGCGGCTCACAACTGGCGTGGGTCGAATTGCAGCGGCTTCGAATGATTTATAACCGTGTGAAAATTCATCGTGACGGGCGCGGTCCTTCCAGACCGCCTTATTGTCATCCCACTCTTTTCGGTAATTATCCAAGCAAGTGATCAGACGCGAACAGCGCGTTTCATCAATCCAAACAGTCGGGAAAAATGAGCGGCTTTCGTCAATGCCGTGTTTCTCGGTTGGAATGCGGCCTAGAATATCAATCGGCGCAATCCCGGCCTCTGTGGCAATTTCCCACTTCTTCTTGACACTATCGACACCCTGTTGCCGCTGTGCCCCATCGTGCGGAAAATAGTGGCGGCTGTAGCTGTAGCCTTTTTGCAGCAAAACGCCCGCGTAATGCCCCCAGCTCTCACCGTTGTTTTCGTAATAATCAATTGCGCGGCGCTCGTGTCCAGAGTCCTGCCAGAAAGTAATTGCCGTGCTGTCGTTCAGACCCAAATCCCAAGTTGTGTAAACAGATCGATCTTCGACAGGCAGGCGGCTTATCCGCCCCTCTTGTCGAGCCTTCGCCATCTGCTTTGAAAAATACGCACCCTCAATACTTGCCTCGAATGCCTCTTCGGGGGTTGTTGGAAACTCCCGCTTCATGTCATCCTGTTGTTGCTCAGCCTTTTTGACATACCAGGCGCGTTGCTGGCGAGTCAGAACAACTCCCAAACCCTCTAACTTGTCGAAATGCTCTTGGTCTTCGACCGTCTCACCGACATCATTCGCGAGCTGGTATTTTTCGTCGAGATACCACGGGAAGAAATGAAACTTGAAGTCGAGCGGCGTTAGGCTCTCACCCTGCAATTGTCTGTCCTGCGCTGCCTTGCACAGATCAAAGAAATGCCCGCTATGCCCCTCTGCGGTTGATTCAATGCGTATTTTTTGCCCTACATGGACCGTGTTGAGCGCGCCGGATTTGACCTCTTTAGCCTTTTCGGGGAACTTGGCGCAGAGCTTGCCGTATTCCGAAATATGCAGCCGCTGAAACGTGCCGGATCGAAGGCTTGTGCCGACGCGAATGCTTGAACCGTTACCAAACCGCATCGAGCGGGTACTGTCTTGCGTGGCGGGAACAAGGTCGCGGAACTCTTGCGGCAAATTATCGTAGGCAAACCGAATCTTATTGTGAAAGAATGCCTCCGCATCCTCTCTGTTGTGAGCAATGACACCCGCCGCCGTGTTCGGGATGAACAAGCAATCATCAAGATAGTCCAACTGAATAACAGTCGTGAAACCAAGCTGGCGGGCTTTCAGTAGTAGATCAAAGCCGTGGGCGTGTTGTAAGAATTGTTCCTGCAGTGGGCGCAGGCAAAACGGGACACTTGCCCCGTCTTCATCTTGAACCATGTAGAAGCCGTCTCGCAGCCTCGCTAATTTATCAGGCCAGCGCTTGAGGCAGGCGGCTAACCAGTCCCCAGCCACTTTTTCAATTCTGGCGACAAATCACCAACAATGGTTGCGTCAATGTCTTTTGGTAACATGCCAGCGATCATCTTTGCGTAATCACCTGGCTTTTCCTCGCGCATAACCCTGATTGCATCAGCGCCTGATTTCTCAAAATCCTCCATGACAGCCTGACAAAAGTTCTCACTTAATATCGCCCGCGCCCCCTTAGGTCTACCAGCAGGATTGCCGGATTGCCCCGGCCTCCAAGGAGGCGCAAGATTGGAGCTTTTCTTCTTCGGTGTTTTTTCCGGTGTAACATCACCCTTGGTCTTAGCCATATTTCCTCGCTTCCCCGCTCCGTTTCCGGTGGGCGGTCATTGCTTGGTTTAGGAACCCAGAAGCCTCTTTATCTGGTTTATGTCTCTAGCCGATACTGTGACCTCGCCAGATTCTACTCTTGGGTTTGCAGGCATCATGCGTTCGATCTTGCGTGCCATGCTCTTGCGTTTTTGGCGTGGAGTGCGAGCCATCAGAAAACCGTTGTCAGAACAAACGCGCCGACAACGCCAATCGCAACCAGTGCAATCTTGATCTTGTTACGCACTGCCCATGCGGCTGCGCTGTCGAGATATTCGCCTAGGTTCATGATCCTACACCCTCAATGCCAACTGTGCTGCCGTCATCCTTGTTGCCTACGCACATAGAGGTTCCGAAGAATGGGAACACTTTCAGGCCACCGTCTCCGATCAGGCCACCCCATGATTCTGTCGTATCTCGCGTTCCTTCAGTCATTGGGATCGCCCTTCTTAATTCCGTAGACCACAACACATGCGATAATGAATGCGATGCAGACTGTGGCGAATGGCCAGCCAAGGTGAAGAATTGAGTTCAGCATATCAATCTACTCCTTCCTTCTTTGGGCGCGCGTGCCGCGCCGTTCGGTGGGGCCTCTTGGAAAAAACCGGGGTCCATAGACCCGGAATAAAACACGTCGGGTTCCGCTGCTACCTCCACTTCAGGCGTTACCTTATCGAACACCGTTTGCAGGTGGTCTTTAATGAGAACCCACTGCGCGAGGCTTGGCACACCTTCGACCGCCTCCGAACAACCCTGCATCCAATATGTGAATTGCTCCGGTGTCATAACTGGCCTTTCGTGATTAACCCCATGCAGCAACGCTCGCTCCGCATCGTGGCGGTTTCTTACTTGATCGGCGGTGCATGGGTGGACGCGCTTGGCGTCGAATGAGAAAAAGCCGCTAACCTTTTCAGGCGCGGCTCTTGGACTTTGGCGATCCATTGCATATTTTCCCGCATAAGTCAAGGGGCGCTGACTTTTAGTTTAGCAAAGGCAATTGCCCGCATATCTTCAAGGTGTTTCTCCTGCGTGTTGTTCACGCCTTCCGATTGCTTGCCTTGGGTTGGCCTAAGTCCGCAACGCCATAGCTCATCAATAAGGCCCTGCGCTTCATCCTCCGTAATTAGAAGAAACGGATCGACAAGTGCGCCTTGTGGCCCATCTTCAAATGAGACGGGTTGGGCATAGCGGTTTACCCCATCGCCTTCGGTATGCGCGCAATAGAGCGCGATTTGTTGGCCATAGGCGCGGCGCTCGGCTGCTAGTCGGTGTCCCTGTATGCTCATACCATCATCCTTCGTGCTGCAAACTTTAATTCAAAGCGCGCCATCTGAACCGACAGCCTGCCCTTTGGTTCGATTGAAACAACCTTGCCGCCCTTATACCGTTCGCGGCCTCCGTATTGCTTGCAGGACCATTGCGTCAGGCTCATATCATCCACGGCAATCGCGTGCGTTATGTGCTTCAAGCTGCCGAGAAGGCCATTCAGGCGGTCTGTTTCGATCTTTGCGCTGGTGATAGTCACACCAGGCCCGTTTCCGCCCCCACGCGGCGTAAAATCGCAGCTATCGCGCACTGGTGACTTTTCAGCCAATCCGGCTTGTTCGCGGTAATGGCTTAGGGCGTCGAACTCGCCTTGCGTCAGATCCCCGCGTTCCTTCAGGATTAGTATGGATGGCTTAACCTTGCGCGCCATGCCAGCAGATACGGTTTCGTTGTGCTGTTCGCGAAACGGGTTTACAGTTGCCTTGTCGGCTTTCTTTTTCCGCTGGTGCTTGGTTCTAGCCATTAGGCTGCATCCCTTCCGATAAATTCAGCAGGAGCTGTGCTGTCACTGTCGAACAGATACCAGCAACAATTATCCTTTCCGGTGAATGGCGAGTCCGCAATCCACTTGACGCGGCCAACGCTCACAACGCGCCGCAAGCGGGGCAGATATGGCGCTGCTTGCTTGGTGTGCATCCAGTCGGCATCAAACAACAGCCAAGCTGGGTGTTGATCTGAAAGGTGGACAATCAACTCATGCAGAATAGGTCGCGCCCAAGGCGGGTTTGTAATAAAGCAGTCAATGTTTCCAATAAGGCGATCTGTCGCATCGTGCCTGTCAATATCGTCGCGTTGTGGCTCAATATCCCAAGCAGAGGCGCAGCGATGCCCTGCGCCGCTTAAGTGGTCGATCAGTGCACCATTGCCAGCACACGGCTCACAATATCGCGTGTTCGGCGTTAGGTGTGGCAGCAGGGGCAGAACCGCCGCTTCTGGTGTGGGGTAATAGTCGCGCGGTTTGCGCTCAAAGTTTGATCGCTTCCCCATTAGGCTGCATCCCCTAAGTCTAATCCGGTTTGCTCACGCTTTGCGAACGGCGATAATGTCACCCGCTTGGCCCGTATGCTTCCAAACCAATTGCGCGGCGGTGTAGCTAATCCGGCGATCGACAAAGCCACATCGCAACTGGATGAAATACCGCTGGCCATTGCGAGGCGGCGAACGCTGGCCAGATATTTTGGTGAAGCCGTCTGCAATGTCAGGCTCTAGCGGGGGCAAGTTTCACCCCTTGTGCTGCCATGCGGTGCAGCCAGCTCACATAGCCCTTCGTGCGGTTGGCGTCCCACCCTGCATATTCAGGCAAAACGCCATCCATGTAATTGTGGATTGCCGCACCGTCCGCGCCCTCGATAACCTCGCACCGCTCAACGCCGTTAATCTCTTTGACGAAATACCAACGCGACATTTGGGCTGTCAGCGGTTTGCGGTTTTGCTCGTCGCACCACCCCAAAACATCGGTTTTCGTTGTCTGTTCGTAGCCTGTCAGCGGATTAGTCATCGTAATTCCCTTCAAGGGTTTTTTGGAAGTTTGCTGCCTTCATGATCCAATCGAACGTCGCGCCCTTCCAGTTCGTGTCGCCGCGCAAAAAAGGGCTGCGCTGGCACTTGCCAAACACGGCAACAAAATCTTCGATTGAGTATTGGGCTATTCGAGCCTTCACCAACTGCCTTCGGCTTGGTGTCATATCGCGAACAAGCGGACGGCCAATTTTGCTGGCAACCTCATTCCACTTTTCAAAAATATGTTCGGGCTTGAGTGCATCGCTAGATGCACAAGTAGCTTTAGCTACTCTTTCTTCTGTATCTGTCTCTGTATCTTCTTCTTGCGCCGTTACAGTAACCGTTTCGGAACGTTTCATTACGTTTCGCGATTGTTTTTGTTGTCTTTTTCTGTATTCCTGAACGCGCTTCGTTGAGCCATCACTACGGAATTGCAAATCATCCCAAGCAATAGGATTTAGGCCGTCATCGACTAGCCCAACCTCACGAAGGCGGCGCGAAATTTCATCCAATTCCCGCAACTGAACACCAAGCCCCACGGCTATTTCGCGCTGCCTCATTTCGGTGTCTGGTTTATCCAAAAGGCCGTTGGATTTTAGGCAGCAAAGCGCCACGAAATGCCAGCGATCCTCGAAAGCTAATAGCTTCAATTTGGTGTCGTCAATTATGCGGCTGTAGAGCCGGAACCAAGGAAGTTTGCTCATTGCAGCAACTCCCCAAACGTATCGAGGCTAATCACAATCAACGTTTCGCCACGGTCCTGGCGGAATGCTGCGAAGTCTGCCCCCTCAAGCGCATCTGTGATAATCTTGGGCAATTGCTTGCGCCGCTTGGCTTCGCCGCTGAATACCGTCTTGCCGTCAAAGCCAGCGGTAACTTCAACATCATTCTTGGCGTAGTCTGTCGCACCCGAAAGCGGGACGCGCTGCGCCTTTAGGCCCATGCTCGTAAAGTCGTTGACCAGCTCGCGTTCAAAGCGTGCGCCCTTGTCGCGTGAAGCCTTACCCATCCATCGGCTCCCTATCGCGCAGCATCAAATATGCCTCTGTGACGCGCGGATCGAGCCGCTCGTAAATGTCGAAATTCCGTATCCAGTTGATAACTGTCGAATGATCGCGCCCGCCCAAAACACGGCCTATCGTGGGGTAGGACAGGTTGCGGTCATGTAAGATGCGGCCAAGCACTGCCCTTGCCCAAACAAGCGGACGCCTGCGGGCCTTGCCGACAAGATCGGAAACGCTAATTTCGAATATGCTTGCAATCTCGCGCTTCAATACATCAAGCGGCAAACGGCCATTCTTGGGATGGTGCAGGGTTGAGTAAATGGATTGAAGCCGTGCCTCGCCTTTCATTTGTTTGCGGTGCAGTATGGCTTCCTGATGCTTTATCGCTGCTGATTGGTGTGCGCGTATGCGAGCAATCGAAATCATAAAACCAACCCGCCAACGGCGGCGGCGGCAGACACGGCAGCGCACTACGTTGCCGACACGCTGCGTTGTGGCTTCGGTGCGATGATGGCCACACGGCCATATTTTGCCCAAAGCAGTTAGGAATCTTGTGTTGGCCCTTTGGGCTGTTGCTACCGCCTGGTTCACGCCTTGCATCCAAGCCCCCCTGTGCCGAACATTTCGTCTTGAATGATTTTGGGGGCGTTTCGGCGCGTCCGGTCCTTAGCCCTGTTCAGCTCGCCAGCATTGATTAGCGGGCCTTTGGCAAGCGCCTTGACGCGCTCAGATGTAAGCTGCCCGAAGAATGCAGAGCGCTCCGCTTCAATTTCCTTTCGCGGAACTGCATTGTCGCGAGCTATCGCAGCCACGCTCTCTCCGCGCATAAGCGCCACCTGAACGTCAGACAGTTTGGTTGAATTTGGCATTTTCTGACAACTCCTCGATTACTCGCTGCACCTCCACAGGCGTCAATCCGTAGGATCGGGCTAGGCTGTCAGCATTTGGGGTTCCTGTCGCATTCTCAAGACAGGCACGGAGCGCATCGAATTTTGCGCTTTTGATCTGTTCGGATTTGCGGCTCATCGCGCCCTCCTCCTGAGGGAACGAGTCCACTCTCTGTTGAATTTGCGACGGAGACAGCGCAGCCGCGTCAGCATCCACCAGCGGCGTGTTTGCAGCCATGTTTGGCGCTGGCCTTGTTCTATTGCGGAAGTCATGCGGCCTCCGCTTTCGGTGTTATGTAATCACCCCATTGGCCGGCCATTGCCTGTGCAATTCCCTGGAATGTCCGGCTACGCTCTTTCCAACGGTTCGGGCCTGGCGGCAGGTAGTGAAGCCGTTGCCGCTCATTGTCGGGCAGCAACATCATTGCCTCTTTGACGTTTTCAGTTGGTTGCAATTTGGGCAGGTTTTTCAACCACAGCCCCGTTGCCTTTTGTTCCTTGTGACCGAACATCCACGGCTGCACGATTTGATCGGGCCTGCGTCCACCAAGAAGCGCGCGAGCATATTTGTGCATGATGGGATTTTCCATCGCGATGTGCGGGATCGGTGCATCAAGCAGCGTCCGCATGAACGCCATGCTGTCGAATAACTTTGGCCAGCGCGTCGGGTCTTTGTGAAGGTGGCAGACGCCCGAATTTGTTGCATACGTGCAAGTCGGATGGAAAATGGCTAAACCCCACCCGTCACTTAGAATTTCGAGCAGGTCGCCTTGTATATGCCATTGAGGGTCGCGCTCGCATGGCTCAAAGTCGCAAGACCACGCATCAAAGCCACGCTGCCGGAAGGCATCGCGAACGCGGGCGCTATATTCACAGCCAACCAAGACGCGAAGCTTACTCATGCCGCTTCGACTTTCAGCTTCCGCAGTTGCTCGTCGATCGCATCGCGGGCGCTTTCCAATACAGAGCGATTGTCGCGAACTTCCTGCGCTGTAATCGTGCCATCCTCTAGCGCGTGAGATAGCGAGGCAGAGGCGTTCAATATGGTTGTCAGGGCGCTATGATCGCAGCGGCTTCCTGATGGGCGGCTGTCAACACAAAGCCTGTCGAAATATCCGGTGAAGCGCCCGTTCCATTCACGCTTGCCGCGACCAAATGCGACCGCATTCATTGCGGCTTTTTCGTTAGCGTAGTTTGACGCCTGATCGTCTGAAACGCCGAGAACCTTGCCTACATCATCCCAAGTCAGATCGTCGGCGTGACGTATCTCGTGAATGGCGCGACCGAGCGCACTAAGCGCGTTTGAATCGGAAAAGACAGGCCGTTTACCGTGGATTACAGGGGCGCTCATTCGATATCACCTTCATTATGGAAAGGACGGAAATCAGTGGACGCCGGAGCCGAGGGAGAGGAAACGCCCCGGCGTCCTTCACCCGCGAGGGCGAAACTGTTGCTATTGGCGATGTGTTCGCCAGAATAATTGCTGACCTTGATGTTGACGCAGAACGGCAGAACAGGCTTCCACCTGTCGCGGTCGGTTCCATCTGGTGTGTCGAGAACGTTGCTTATGTCGGGAGCTGTCATGCCAACCCCCGCGTTAGGCTTGTGTTAAGTATTTGCCCGCAGTGTTCGCGCCGGGTCGCATCGGTCGAATTACCTGATGGAAAACACGCATGGCGCTTATTCACGCGCAGGAAATTAGCTTTGCAGCCGCAGAAGGCGGGGTTGTCGTTACCTTCACAAGTGGCGCGGAAACTCTCGAAGTGTTTATGCAGCGCAGTGCGTTTTATGTTGCCATCCAAGACAGCAAGAACCTTGTTAGCGAACTTGAGGCCGAGGATTCGGACGTTGTGGAATTGCGGGGTTAGCATTGAGCGGCTCGCTCAGATGTCGGAACCCAAGGCTCAAGCATTTCAGAGGCTACAATCTGTTCCTCTGTCAGGTCCGCTATCGAACTGTGACGCCAGCCCAGTTTGCGATAAAGCAGCACAGCCAGAGGGCGCGAAGGCTTCTTGCCGTTCGCAATCTCGCTCGCATAGGAAGGGCTGATGCCCGATGCCTTGAGTATCTCGGATGATTTGGGGGCGTCATTCATAGAAGAACATTCGCAGATTGCGAATATAAATGCAACCCCTGAATTTCGCAAAAGTGGTAATGACGCAAACTGCGTAATATCGCATTGTGCGTATATGGATGAATCCGACAATAAGAACGGCGGGCCAAACCACCTTCACGCATGGATGAAGCATCGCGGTGTTAAGGGTGTTGATCTGGCCAAAGCGCTGGGCGGCACTGTCACACCCGGCATGGTAAGCGATCTGGCGAATAGTAATCGTGCGCTCAGCGCCAAATGGTTGCGCCGGATTGCGCCGATCCTCGACACTACGCCTGGAATGCTTTTAGACCACGACCCAACAATATTAGACGCAGATGTTATTGAAATGTGGGGTAGCGCCAGCCAGCGTCAGAAGGCTCAAATCGCAAACATCGCAAAAACACTTCTTGCGTCGGATGAAGACCTAACCGGAACCGACGATTGATAAATCAGTGGAGGATAATTGCCGCGAGAGCAGTTCTTGTTCTCGCATTGGCGCTCACTAGCACACTAGCGCCAGTTTCCGCGAAATCAGCTCACCGGACGCTTGTTGAAATCTCCGAAGCAAGGGACTTCGCCTATGCGGAGCGCTACAAAGTTGCGATGGTTGAAGCTAACTCTGCGATTGATTTATTTACTGAAGCCGTTTCCAATGGTGAAGCGCCGGAAGTTGTTGGAAGACTTTTCGAAGCGGTGATGGCAAAGGTCGCGACAGCCCACGAAGTTCGTGGCAGGGGTGTGGCAGTCAATGGTTTTGTCACCCACTTCAATGAGAAGCCAAACCCGTTAGAAAGCGAACTATGGCTACAAGCACAAGCCAATGATCTGAAGCAACATATCAGGAATGTTGAACAACTTGAGCGAGAGGCAAAGGCGGCGCCGCAATCTGGTGATTTCCTAAACATGATCAAAACAACTCAAGAATGGATCGCCGCACATTCGGAGTTACTCGGAAAATCTGAAGAGCTCCAACTAATCAGCGCCAACCTCGACAGCTATCATTCGGAACGCAACCGCCGCGATCAATCTCGCAGAAATGGAATACGGGCATTTCTCTCCGGCCTTGCTAACGGACTTCGTGCCGAGGCCCCACAAAGCCAGTTTCTAACAACCACAATCCATTGCCAGCAATACTATTCAGGGGTGAGCTGCCGGACACCTTAGCAACGAATATCGCAATTTGCGAATTATGTGCTTGACCTAACATTCGCAATCTGCGAATACAGTCTCCAGAACGGAGATTGTAATGGACACTCAACTCGAAAAATACGAAGTTCGCAACCGCTGGACAAATGCAGTCCAGTTCACCGCTGAAATCAGCGCAACTCCCGACATGCAACCAAGCATCAAACTTGGCCTTGCAGTCAAGTGGGCGCGCAAAAGCGGTGCTGACCTGCGCGGTGCTGACCTGGGCGGTGCTAACCTGCGCGATGCTGACCTGAGCGGTGCTAACCTGCGCGGTGCTAACCTGCGCGGTGCTAACCTGCGCGGTGCTGACCTGCGCGGTGCTGACCTGCGCGGTGCTGACCTGAGCGATGCTAACCTGCGCGGTGCTTACCTGGGCGGTGCTAACCTGCGCGATGCTGACCTGAGCGGTGCTAACCTGCGCGGTGCTTACCTGGGCGGTGCTAACCTGCGCGGTGCTTACCTGCGCGGTGCTTACCTGGGCGGTGCTAACCTGCGCGGTGCTTACCTGCGCGATTGCCCTGTCAAAATCGAAAACATCCACCAGAAGGTGTTTGAGGCAGCGTCCAAGGATGGTGCGCTAGATATGGGCGACTGGCACAATGGAGGGAATTTCTGCGGCACCACTCATTGCCGAGCAGGTTGGGTGACTCACCTAGCTGGCGAGGGTGGCCGCGCTCTTGAATTTGCGATTGGAACTCCCGCAGCGGCGGCGATGATTTATCTTGCCAGTGATCCCACACTTGAGAAGATGCCCAGTTTCTATTGCGACAACCAGACCGCATTAGAGGATATGAAACGTCTCGCGGAAGCTGAGGCGTCAGCATGAACGCCCTCACCAACTTAGACGCCGATCCGATTGCCAGCTTTGCGCTTGCGATCCGCGATCGTTCTTACACAACCTACAGCGAGTTGTTCACTGACGAACAATGGCAGGAAGCCGGACAGTTCTATTCCGATGATGGGCTGAACGCTCGCGAACAACTCGCGTTGATGATGGCTCAAGACAAAGCCCGCGCTGAATACGACAGCATTGCTTGGGCCTACGAACAGCGCGCCCGCAAAGAATGGCAAGACAACTTTGACGATTGGTTTGCCCATCAAGGGGTTCGCAGTGTTGCGGGCATGGTTAGCGCATGAGCGACCTACCACACAGACTTTACTCTGCCCTGCGGAATCGTGGTTTTAGCGAGCCAGAAATTGAAACAATGACGCCGCGCGAGATGGTGTCGCAGTATGCTGGTTGGCATCTAGGAAACACATCTTGGGGTGAAGAGTTTTTCGATCTGATCGAGCAGCTCAAAGGCGGTGAAGCATGAGCATCGCCGCAAAGAACGCCCGCGCTGCTGAAAGCGTGCAATCCGAAATTCAATCCGACCCGTTCGCCGCGTTCAATAGGTGGAGCGATCAGTTGGATGAACTGGAACGCGACTGGTCTGCATACAAGGTCAGGTTAGCCGCAACTGCACGCCGGATTGACGAGGCGCGCAAGTGACACGTCACCACATCAAAGGCGCAGCAATAGGCATCCTCTTAGCCCTTCTGGTCGCAACAATGGGCAACGCATTCACCGCAGGAATGGCTGCGGGAACAACCGGAGAAATTCAATGACAGACAGCAACACTGGCCACAGCAACACTGGCCACAGCAACACTGGCAACAGCAACACTGGCTACAGGAACACTGGCAACAGCAACACTGGCTACAGGAACACTGGCAACTGGAACACTGGCAACAGGAACACTGGCAACAGCAACACTGGCGACTGGAACACTGGCGACTGGAACACTGGCAACAGGAACACTGGCAACAGGAACACTGGCGACTGGAACACTGGCGACTGGAACACTGGTTATTTCAATACGACTACACCGGAAGCGGTGCGAGCATTCAATTCTGACTGCTCACGCGAGGAATGGGACAACGCAAACAAGCCGAACTGGCTTTATCATCCATCGCCAACCACTTGGGTTTCAGACTCCAAAATGACCGGACAAGAGAAGGTTGATAACCCGACCTTCCGCACTTGCGGCGGCTATCTACGCAAGAACGAATGGCACGAAGAATGGCGCAAGGAATACGAAAACGCCAGCGCTGAGGATATTCAAGCAGTCCGCGACCTGCCCAATTTTGACGCCGAGATATTCAAGGAAATCACTGGCCTCGATCTAAGCGAAAACGCCGCACCGAAAGAGATATTTTTCGAGGGTGCGCGTTACGTTCTTGCGTCAGATCAAACCGGAGAAATTCAATGAACGCCCCAAACACAGGAATCGTCAACATTCGCGGCAAGGAATATCACACCGTTGCCAAGCGCGTTCATGTCTTTCGCGACGCATTCCCAGAACACAGTCTGACAACCGACATTATTGCGCGGGATCAAGATTGCGTGGTTATGCGCGCCGCCATTTCAGATGAGGCGGGCCGCACAATCGCAACGGGCTTCGCAGAGGAAAACCGCAAAGGCTCGCAGATCAACCGAACCAGCGCGCTAGAGAATTGCGAAACGTCGGCAATTGGTCGCGCACTAGCAGCATTTGGCATTGGCGGAACTGAATACGCCAGCGCCAATGAGGTGGAAAACGCGATCCACCAACAGCAGGAGGGACGCAGCCAAGGCGATAGCCAAGGCGAGGTTAGCCCTCCTGCTAAACCTAAGAATTGGGGCGGTCGCTATCCAACCAAGACCGCGCTCAAGAAAGCGATGCACGAGCATCACGCAGAGATTGAGCGCATCGGTCTTGAAGGCGCGATGGATGATTTAGAAACCTATCTCGCCTCGCCTGAATATCAGGACTTTATCAAGCAAGCTTCGGAAAACGCGCCCCATTACCTTGAAGGGCCGCGCCATAAGCAGGCACCGCCAGAATTTATCCAGACGTTCGCTCTGGAAAGCAAATCCCGCGACATGATTGCAATTCGCGGAAACCAGCCAATCGAAAAGGAAAACACATAATGCTTACCGTAACAATAGCCGGAAACCTGGGCCGCGATGCCGAGCATAAATCCACGAACAACAGCGAACTTTGCTCGTTCCCTGTCGCCGCCAGTGTTGGCTATGGCGACAACAAACAGACATATTGGGTTGACGTTACCAAATGGGGCAAAGGCTCCGAAGGGCTAACCCGTATCCTGCGAAAAGGCAGCAAGGTCACGGTGTCCGGCGAACTCACCATGCGCGAGCATAACGGCAAGAGTTACCTTCAATGCCGAGCCGATCACGTCGCCATCCAGGGAACACCGAACGGCAATTCTGGCGGCGGCGGCAGTGGCGGTTCTGGCGGCGGCGCAACACCCGACAACGGCCCGCCAACCGACGACCTCGATGACGACATTCCGTTTGTCACTTCCGAAGGCATTTTCTGAACAATTCACCAGAGAGGGCGGGTTGCCTAATAAGCGCCCGCCTCAAAGGAACAATATGAGCAATACCAATTCATCTTCATCAAGCGGCGGCATCGGTTTTGTCGGGCTTCTCACAATCCTGTTCATTGCCCTCAAGCTAACGGAAGTGATTAGTTGGTCATGGCTTTGGGTTTTGTCGCCTGTGTGGATCCTAATATCCATCTGGCTCGTCGTGATTATTGGCGTTGCAACCCACGTTACGCTCAAGAAATAATGGCCAAGCGCGCACCAACAAAGCAGGAAAGGGAATACCGCAACTATGTGGCTTCTCATGGCTGCTTGGTGTGCGGCGCTCCGGCGACGCTTCACCATGTGACGGGGTATGCCGACCGAATGGGCAGAATACCCCGCACAGAGCAGCGTATCGCGCCCCTATGCCCCATGCACCATCAAACGGTTCACGACCCGCTCGCGGGCGATCCGGTGTCAGTTGAGGGGCTTAATCATCGCGGTTTTTTCAGGCGGCACAAAATCGACTTGAAGGCCGAAGCTGAGCGCCTTTGGGAAACCTTCTTACAGGAGCGCAGCCATGCGGAACGACACGCCAGTTAGCGAGCAATATCGGCTTGCAGCCCTTGAATGGGTTGACCTCGATAACGCTGCCAGAATGCTTGACGAAGGCAAGAGCGCATTCATCGCGCAACGGATCGCAGACGAAGGCGACATTCCGCACTCCAAAGCGGATCGCATTGTCAGGGCTTCGGATGCCTATTCAGACTACATCAAAAGCATGGTGCGCGCCAAGACCGCCGCCAACCGTGCGCGGGTTGAACTCGACTACCTAAAAATGCGGCACATGGAACACACGAGCGCGGAAGCAAACGCCAGATCGGAGCGGAAACTATGACTAGAACCTATACAAGCCACGGCAACGCAAAGCCTTGGGAATCGCGCGGCTATCAAGACCGCTGCCGTGTTGACGCCCCCATACTGCCAGGGCTTCCAATGGATGAACCAGGCTTCTTTGCTCGCTTGTTTGGGGTGAAGTGATGCTTGAGTTCTTTTCCGAAGCCACAGTCAAAGGGCGGAAACTGCACCGTTGCGATGCTTGCCACACGCCGATTGTGAAGGGCGAGTTTCATGTTTCGATGTCTGGTAAGTTTGATGGCGATTTTTTCACGACGCGCAACCACTTAGACTGTCGGCAAGTAGAATGTGAATTGGCAAACATTCACGGACTATCTGGCGGCGAGGAGTGGCTTCATCTGCACGACCTTGAGCAAGATGACCGCAAATGGCTTTGGCAAAGGCACAACAACACATGGCAGCGACTGGCCCACATTTACGGTCGTTATCCTAAATGACCCTCCACCATCCCGACGACGCGGACTTTCGCAAGCGCGACGCAGTGGGGCTTCTGCCTATGCTGCTTGTCGCGGCGGTTGTTTGGGCGTGGGACGCAATGACAGGAACAAACTATGACCGATAACACCCGCCCCCAACCTACACTGTCCAGCGCATTAGCTGATGAACTTCACGCCCTAATCGTTGATTTTTCGGAAGCAATGGATGGGCCGGAGGATTTTGTGCCTGAAAGCAGCGCCGAAGAATTGGCCCATCTAGTTTTGAAGCACGGCGGTGTCATCTACTCAGCACTACGCAGCCAACCTACACAGAGCGCATTAACTGATGAGTTGGAGCAATCACCCATAAGTTGCGATGGGTTTTCGCAAGGGTGTTCTATCTCGTTCGATTTACGCGACCGCATCCTCTCGGCACTACGCAGCCAAACACCGCAACCATCCCCAAGCGCGGACTTGGTTGACCTCGAAGGCCATGTTGCAGACGCCGTTCGCGATGCCATTTTGAAAACCAAAGGGCAAGTCATTAGCTTCGACGATAGCTCAAGCATCGCAAATCTGATCGTAGCGCAGGTTTCAACCCTCACCACCACACAACCAAGCGCGGACGTGGTTGAGGCTAAACTGGGTTGTGATTATTGCAATAACGACGGACCTTTAACACGGCACGAGGGTCATACCCCTCGCTGTCCGCGCTGCGATGCAGAATACCCAGAGAAAAACACTCTATCCCATGATGTAGAGCCAGTTGCGTGGATGTGTGAGGTTCGCCTTCCAGTCTACAATCGCGTCGGTGCATGGCGAACCGTTGTTTCGACAACCGACCCTTCTTCGAGGAAGGTGCGCGGCTACGCTGTCCGCAACGTCCAACCACTTTACATCCACCCACCAGACATAGCCGAAAAGGCGGCGCGCCTAGTCAAGCAAATGATTTCGCCGGGAACGGTAAATCGCTCGGCTTGCATGAAAGCCATCCGTGAACTCGCAGAAGGGGAAGGGTGATGGCTGTCCGCAAACTCAAACCCAAACAGCGCGGGCCTTTTTGTGCATATTGCCCACCGAGAACGGTCCGAGCTTCCCATCGCGGGTACGGCCATAAGGTTTCCTGCGTCGAGCATCTTCCAGAGCTGCGAAAGCATGATCGCAAAGAAGCGCTTACTGACTATTATAGCCAACAGTCGGGGAGCCAACCCCATGACAGATAAAGTAACCCAAACTGATTGGGAATTGATTGAACGCTTACGACAAGCCGCCCGCAACCAGAGCAAAATCGCGCAGTCGATGGCGGAGGCCAAGTCGCTTAGGCAAGCGGACAACACAGAAGTCCGCAAGGATTTATATTCATGGCCCAAGCCCGAAGAAGCTATCGAGTGGCAAGCGGCTGACCGCATAGCATCCACCGCAAAACTTGAAGCGCGCCTGATCGACGAATTTTTGCCTGCCATTTTGCACGGCGATAATGAACACAGGCAATGGCTCAAAGAGGCATTTCAAGCGTTTGTCAGCTGCTCTGATATTCCATCGCCAAGAGGGTCTGGTCGTTCAACCAAGCTTGAAGCGGAAAGGGATGGGTTGCGGGAGTTGCTGCGTGACGCGCGACCACACATCGAAGCGGATCGTCTGATCGAAGAGGCAAAGGGATTGCGCGGTGAAATTTTCTTCCGCCCAATTCGACAACTCTGCAAGCGCATCGACACCCTTCTAGGAGAACCGAAATGAGCAGAGAAAGCAAAATGGTGACAATCGCCACAGATGAAAACGGCGAGCCAAGCGTCTGGTGCGATCCTGAGATTGAGGACTTAGTTACTGCTTTGCAGACAATCGGCACAATTACTTCCTGTAGTGGGCATGGAAATAGGCCGGGGCGAATATCTCTAGCAGATGGTCGCGAGCTGTTCATCGTCAACAATTATGAACAGGCGTTTGCGATAGATGCTGCGATTAAGATGCCGGATATAAATGGCGAGCCTTCCCTATCAGCAGCAGCTATTCAAGCACAGGAGGGGTAAGTGACTGCGCGCTGGCCTCGATTGATGAAACGGAAAACAGCAGCCGAATACTGCGACCTGTCCGAATCTGCCTTTGTGGGCGAAATCTTGGCTGGACGCATCCCATGTGCCATTTCGTTTGGCAAACGCGACCATTGGGACCGTATGGCGTTAGACAGGGCTATCAACCGCCTTGCGGGCAATGACGATGTGCCAGACTACCGAAAGGAGCTACGTGAACGCTATGGTTAAGCTCCCAAAGCTCGAGCATGTGAAATACGTCCGCTCAAAGGGCAAGCTCTACGCATATTTCAATACAGGCCAAAAGAATGCTCGAGGCCGAATTATCCGCGTTCCGCTGCCAGCCCCGTCAAGCGTAGGTTTTTTTGACAGTTATGCGGCAATGAAGGGCGCTCGAGTGAAGCGGCAGGCCGTCTCATATCGCATCAAAGACCTAGCTGACGAATACGAAACGAGCACAACGTTCTCGAGCAAGTCGGAAGGCACGCAGAAATATTATCGGGTCACACTAAGACGCATCCGCGAAAATCTCGGCAAGTTCCCTGTAAACGATCTTGCGCTCGAGGACATTCAGATGGTGCTCGACAAGGCAATGAGCGGCCCAGGCGCTTACAATGCGTTCATTGCGGTTTTGGGCGTAATCTACACTTGGGCACGTCAGCGGAGCAAAACCACGCTCGAGCCTGTAAAGAACATCCCCAAAATGGATACCGGTTCGCATTCGGCTTGGCCTGAACACGTTCTCGAGGCGGGGTTATCCTGTGCGCACGATCGCACTCGCCTAGCCATTCACCTAATGTATTTCACCGGACAGCGAATAGGCGACGTTATGACAATGCGCTGGTCTGACATTCGCAATGACGCTGTATTTGTAACGCAACAGAAAACGGGCAAAAAACTCCAGATCCATTTGCACCGAGAGCTAGCAGCAGAACTCGAGCGGACGCCCAAGCGCGGCCTGACTATCATTACAAACCACAAAGGCGACCGAATGACGCCGCAGCGCGTTCGCGCCGAGATTAAAACGTTCTGCTCGAGCATGGGGCAAACGCTTGTTCCGCATGGATTGCGGAAAAACGCGGTAATCAGCCTACTCGAGGCGCAATGCACAATTGCAGAGGTGGCGGCGATCACAGGCCAAACCTTCAAAATTGTCGAGCAATACGCCGCCCAGGTCGATCAATCCAAGCTAGGCAATGCCGCAATTGTGAAGTTCGAGAACAAACGAAGGACAGGCAAACGGTTTGGAAAACCCCTTGTCAAACCCGCAGAAAACCGTAGTATAAAATAAAATGTCGGTAAACCTAACACCACGCTTTTCTGCCGTTCCTCGGCAATATGTCGGGAAAACTGACACCTTTAAGGTCAATGATTTATGAATACCGAGGAAAACCCCTCTCACCCTATAGATGGAGAATTATGATGCTCGACTATGACCAATTGGCTGACAGTCACGCGAGTCTGCGTCGAAACTTGGTTTGGTGCAAATCCTGCGGGCGCAAGCAGGCGAACAACGCGGCAAGCTCATTGCGGTATGGTTGGCCTAAATGCTGCGGCTACACAATGACGATTGATAGCCCCGAAGAACGCGCCCTCACAGATAAAGGAGAATAGGAATGGAACAGCTAGAAGTCTGGCAGGTTGTTGCGCTTTACGCGGTGATTGCTGCCTTAGTCACATGGCTGCTTGCGCTGTTCAATGTCGGGCCGGAAGCGGCTGACCGCGTGCTTATGGGCGCGATTTGGCCAATCCCCTTGGCTTTCTTTGTGGCTTTGTCACCCCTGGTAGTCGGAATGTATATCAGCGAGTTCGGCACAAAGATTCACAACCACCTCTATCCACCTAAGGACACTACCCATGACAGATAAAGCTGAACGATATGAGCCACCCTTGATGACAGTGGCTTCTGTTCGAAAAATGGTTATCGAGACGTTATCCGAAACTGTCGCCAAGAATGATACCGTCGAAACGCGCGCGGCTGCTTGGGATATTCTGCAAGCGTTTGGGAGCAAACTTCCACAGGATCTAACATGACAGATAAAGTGAAGGAATTAGCCGAGGGGTTGAGTGAGGCGCAGCGGGGAGTTTTGCTTAATGCTTGGGAATATCCCGATTACCACCGGACGGGGCCGCAGTTCTCGCTTTGTGCGGTCACTGTGAATCCACAGAACGATGCCGCCATGAACCGAAAGGGGTTGGTGGCATCCAAGGCACATGGGGGGCCACGAATTACCAATCTTGGCCTAGCAGTCCGCCAGTATTTGAAGGATAATCAAGATGGATGATCTGGTTGAGAAGGTGGCGGAAAGGATTAGCAACACAGGCATCAATGGCGGCGATCCGCTGCTTGAGTTTATTGTGGCTTCATTCGCTGAATTGGGAGTCGGAATGTATGAAGGCATTGAGAACGACGCTGCCAAAGACATTGAAGCACTCGCCAAAGCAGCCCTATCCGCTATTCAAGACACGCATGCTATTGTGCCGTTAGAACCAACTGAGGCGATGGTGATTGGCGCGGTCGTTTCATTGAAGGGGAATCTCCACAACCCCATGCAAAACCTTGGAGACATAAAGGCAATCTACAAAGCCATGATAGAAGCGAGTCCGCACTTTCCTACAAGCAATCCATCCACTAGCCCGACTAAATGAGGACAGTGAATCAGCGCGAGCGCGTCAGTCGAAGGGGCTGGCGATCAAAGAACAAACAGCTAATCGCATTGGCGCATTTGGATGAATGGCGTTCAATGAAGTTTGAGAAGCGGCGTCGGTTAGTGTGACGGGCGGCGGCTATACCATCAATTAGGCATCAACTGCGATCTGGTGGGTATCGCAAGGGCTTGAGAATGCACCGCCCGAAACTGTTTGACGCGGGGTAGCAAAGGCTAGCACCGTCGAGATTGCACCACCGCCGCGTCATATCAGGGGTTGATATGCAAGGCTATTCGGAAGGTGGGCAAAGCTCGTCGAACACTTCGTTATGCGCCAGAATCTCTGCAACCGTCTGATCCGTGTCGAACACATTGTCGGGATCGGTTTGGTTATTCCGTGACGGGTGTGGCTCCGCACTGATCCGCTGGCTGTTCGGGCAAAAATCTCCGACAGTTTGAACTCGTTCTGGCTGTCCGCAAGCACTGGTTGTAAACAGCGCAGCTCCGGCCATCATTGCGGTCAATGTCTTGTTCAATCGTTCGCCTAGCCTCATTGCCTTGCTCCGTTCGTTTGATTGTTTCGCGCAAGTCGCTCTCACGCTGGATTGTAGCGCCAATCTCTTGGTTCGCCTTATCATCGGCTTCCTCGCGCGCTTGAAGCCACAGAAAGCCCGCTGTGAGCGCCGCGGCGGCAATTCCTAGCCACATCCAACGCGACAAGCCGAGAAAGCTACCCAATAGCCAAGTCATGCCCAATTCTTCCTAAGCAGCCCGGCAAGAACGCGAGCAATGCCAAAGCGGGCTTCGATCATGCGCTTAACCTCATCGACTGTGTTGTTTTTGAAGTTGCCGCGCGTGCCATTGATCAGGCGCTCAGCTTCGGCCTTTAGATAAAAGTCCTGGTCGGCAACCGTCACTTCGACAGCGCGCCCAATCAGATCCACCTGCTTATACAGAATGGTATCGAGAAACAGCCCGACAGCGAACACAGCGATGATTGAAAACGGGCTTGCAGTCGTCACGAACACAGCAAAACCAACCGCCAGCGAAACGAACCAGCGCAGCCAGAACTCGCAAACCTCTTGCGCTAGAACGGCTTCATAAACTTGCTTCGTTTGCTTAACCCGCGCGGCCCACAGCATCTTAACGCCAAAGAACGTGCTTTTCGCGCCCGATTGTTCATGCTTGATGCGCGTTTTGCCAAGGATCGGCAGAACCACACCAAACAGCGTCATGGCTGCAAACAGGGCGCAAGCGCCGTAATTGATATATGCGAGGGTTTCAGGTGTCATAACTTGCCTTCCCGTGTCAGTTGCGCCTCAACAGCATCGCCAAGGCACATTTCGTAAGCGCCTATTCGTGCTGCATCGCCTGTCCGGCGCAGTTCAAGCCCGCGAAACACGCGCCCGCCTGCGAATTTGTATTTCAGGATAGCGCGGCACGCCTCGCGGTAATTGCCCTGCCGGAACTTCGTGCTGACGCTTGAGCGCGTGTAACCCGCCTTGCCAATGTTATAGGCTAGATCCGCATGGCCTGCATGCTGGTATGGCCAGCGCTCAATACCAGGCGAGACACGGGCAACGTGATCGAGAAACTCTTTGAACGCCTTTTCGCTTAGGGCGTTGCATTCAGCCTCGGTGTAGCTTCGCATTTCAACGCGCGTCTCGCCGTCGCAGACAGTCCACACGCCAACCACATCTTTGTAGGGATCGAGGCTGCGGCCTTCCCAAACAGGTGTAAGGCTAAACATCAATGCCAACGCACTAGCAGCACCGGCTGCAGCACCGCCGCCAACCTTTGCGCCTGTCGAAACCTGTTTCACTTCGGCAGAGCCAGCCCTACCCCACATCTTCATTCTCCAATTTGGGTTGTGGTATCAGGCGCGCGATAATGAACGACACAAACAGCACCGCTGAAATGACGGGATGCCAAGGCCAGGGAATGTAAATCTCCAAGACCGTTGGCATCATATTCCACGCGACAAGCGCGCCAACCGCGTTAGTTGAATAGAAGCGCCAGATGTTGCGAATGGTTGGTTTGCTCACAATCCGAACTCCCGCGCTAATTGCCTGAACGCTTCGTCGAATGCGATGGCCAGCCACTTCATGTTTTGCGCTCCAAAATGTCAGCTAGGCGGCGCAGGCGTTCAGCTTGCCGCCTTACGTTTTCCGGCCCGCGTTGCTTCAA
>Ga0316204_10002574_pt1 | contig 40330 bp, 43 predicted proteins | sample 6monrhotite_MG_2_FD_205661 | JGI IMG/M metagenome (GOLD analysis project Ga0316204, IMG submission 205661) | Microbial mat bacterial communities from mineral coupon in-situ incubated in ocean water Damariscotta River, Maine, United States -... | ecosystem: Environmental > Aquatic > Marine >...
GATTGAACTCTCCATGGCAGACAAGTGGATCACATCACGTCTGCAACAGGTGAGTGAGAGTATCGAAGAAAATATTAAACTCTATCGCTTCGATCACATGGCACAGAGCATTTATGAATTTACCTGGAACGAATACTGTGACTGGTATCTGGAATTATCCAAGTCCGTTTTAATGAATGACAATGCCAGTGATGCACAAAAACGTGGTACACGCCGTACTCTGATAAGAATACTGGAAGCAATATTACGACTAGCACACCCCATCATTCCATACATCACTGAAGAAATCTGGCAGCGTGTTGCGCCTCTAGCTGGCATTAAAGACAAAACCATTATGTTACAGGCTTACCCGGAAGCTGATGCCGCACTCATGGATCAAAATGCTATCGATGAACTGGAATGGGTGAAAACTTTTATCATAGGTATACGCCAGATCCGTTCAGGAATGGACATCAAGCCCAGTAAACCACTATCAGTTTTGTTGCAGGATGGTAGCGACACAGACAAACAACGTATCGAAACCAATCGGCACTATATTGAAAACCTCGCCAAGGTAGAATCCATTACCTGGCTAAATACTGGAGATGAAGCTCCTGAATCGGCCACTGCCCTTGTCGGTGAAATGAAGATTTTGATCCCCATGGCTGGCCTAATCGACAAAGATGCCGAACTAGCGCGGCTCATAAAAGAAATCACCAAACTGGAAAGCGATATTCAACGCACAAAAGGCAAGCTCTCCAATGAGAGTTTTGTCAGCAAAGCACCTGCGGCCGTCGTACAAAAAGAAAAAGACCGTATCGCAGAACTTGAAATCGCACTGTCCAACTTAAGCGAACAAAAAACCAAAATCGAAGCGCTTTAAATTTAATATAGATTTCAAACTAACCCTCTTTATATCAAAAAAAGAGGGTTAATTATTTCTGTCCGGTTACCAAGGCAATACTCATTATTGCGAACATCCTATTTTCGACTTCCAATACAAATCAATAAACACCATTAACATTGCGTAAAATAATCCGACAAACATACAAGAAACTACGCATTTACAATTCATAGTATTCTTCTCAACTATCAATTCTGAGAACTGTTTCTTTGCATATAATTTCATCAATCTTTATAGTTCACCCCGTTGCAGATAAAAAAATTCAAATGGAATTTATATAAAAATAGGGGAAGAAAAATGAAACATCGTAATCTACTTATCTCTTTAACATTAATTATCGGTGCTTTCACTCTTGCTGCCTGTGGGGGTGGTGGTGGCGGAACACCAGCTCCAGCCGGTGGCGGTGGCGGTGGCGGTGGCGGTGGCGTTACAGCATCTGCCCCAACAGCACCTATTGCTATTACTGAAGCGAATTCTGATCAAGTGGCAGATGAATCTCTTGACGCCTTTGATAATATGGATAATGGCTTTGATGCCAGTTCAGTCGTTTCTCCTACTGACGCGAAACGTACCAAATTTTCAGATCTGGTTTCTCTTGTTAGAAAAAAACATCGAGAAGCAAGTCCAACTCTCGTTGTCGGGGCAACTACCGGCTGCACCAGTGGTGGTACGATAACCTACCCGGACTCAGTCCTCACCTTTCCCTTAACCATTACCTTTGATAATTGTGCTGAACCCGAGGGAACATTTAATGGCAGCATCACTATCACTGGTAATGGTAATCTTGATGGTACGTTTAATGGCACTTTCACGTTTAATAACCTGACCATAAACGGAACCATTAATTTTGGTCTCAATGGATCACTGACAGTTTCCTATACCGATGATGGCGTGAATGAATCAGGATCTGTTTCTTCGGCAATCATTCAGATTACTGAAGGAAGTGAAGTCACAGACATTACAAACCTCAATGTTAGTTATACTGAAAACTATGACACCGGTGCTAGTACCGAGGATGTTAACTACACAGTCAATAGCACTAAGTTAAATGGTTCTGTAAATGTTGCGACAATACAGATTATTCAATATAGAAATTACAATGAGTATCCCTATGCTGGCCAAGTTGTTATCACAGGATCCGGTGGCACTAAAATACGCCTAACAGCAATTTCAGACGTATTCACTGATCTAAATGCCGTAAGAAAAGAAGTCGACACCGGCTCTGGTTACGGTGCAGCGACTTTCCTAAGTTGGGAACAACTTGAAAACGCGGGAATTACACCCTAGTTAAATATCTTCACTCTCAAATTAAAAAGCGCATCTCATGATGCGCTTTTTTTTGGCTTTGGTAATTGCGGTTGCTGCGGAGGTAACCAAAGAAGGCTAGCCATTACAATTTTTCATTTTAAATTTATCTGAATTTATTCCTTACTTAAATACTACACAATTCATGTAAATCATTCTGGCCAAATTTGTATTGTAAAAACATAGCAAAATACTAGTACAAGAATTTTGGTAACTACATTTTAGTTTACCCTTTATTAATTGTGATACGTTTTATACTGGTAAATATACTTGTATATACATAACGGAGCTGTGAGATACACTTAATAATAGGTAGCGAAACTAAGAGGCATACTTCTATAAAATAGCCAAGCCGGGGGGCAAGGATATGAACATAAATAAAACGCTGATTTCTTTTGTCATCATTATATCCACAGTGGTACTGACTGCATGTGGTGGCGGTGGCGGTGGCGGTGGCGGTGGCGGTGGTGTCACACCGATAGCACCGACCACGCCGATTGCCATTACCACAACCAATGCTGATGCCGTTGCCTACACTGGGATTAGCACCTTTGGCCCGGTCGGTGATGGTATTAGCATTGCCTCAGTAATCACTCCAACATCAACCTCTGCAGCAACACGCATTCGGATATTAAAACTGATCAAGTTTGGCAGGGACTCCTACCAGAAAGCCATCTCAACCGCACCAGTTCTTGCTGCTGGTATAGTAGCCTGTCCGGGTGGCGGCGAGGTTATCGAACCGGATAACGATGCTCTACCCTTCACTATGACCTTCAATAACTGTATCGAAGACGGTCTGACCACTAACGGCTCCATCACTGTAAGTGGCAGCGGTGACCCGGATGTGGGACCGTTTAATGGTTCCATGACTTTCAACAGCCTCACCATCAGCGGTTTCGGTGATAGCTTTGGTATCAATGGCACCATAAATATCGACTTCACTGTCAGTGGCACTACTGAAACAGGCACGGTCAGCAGCAGCATCGTCCAGCTCACCTCGGGTGGTGAAACGATCGACCTCACCGGCATGAACATCAGCTACACCGAGGAATACTCTATAAGTGAACAGGAGAACGTCAGGTATACAGTAAACAGTACACTGCTCAAAGGTTCTGTACAGGTGACAACAACAGCAGACTTATACTATGACTTAAATTCTTTATATGACGACTACCCTTACCAGGGTACGATGGTCATTACCGGCGCGAACTCAAAAATCATTCTTACCGTTCATAATTTCGTTGACCTAGATGATAATTCGGCGGTGCGTATCCAGGTTGATGTGGATAATGATGACATTTTTGAAGTGGATAAATTCGTGAGCTGGAATGATCTTGAAAATGCCACTTTGCCATAATCAGCCCTTCACGGGATAGGCACATCCCATACAAAAAAGCGCATCTTTCGATGCGCCTTTTTTTTTGCAAATTGACTTGTTTCTAGAGCCCACTCCAGTGTTTTCATGTCGTCATTGGAGGTATTTATGGCCGCATGTTGTTCTGTCGAAAAGCAAAAGATCGTCAAAGATCAGTGCCCTGCCTGTGGCGAGACAGGAAAGTCTGTTCCTGTGTCGACCATGCATCAGCAGATCCGTTTCCCAGACAACCTGTCGATACCCCCCGCCACGTTCTACTACTGTGCCTCACCAGATTGTAAAGCCGGGTATTTCACCAACAACGGTATTACGTTTCAAAAATCACAGTTACGCGAGCAGGAAAAGATTGCATCCGGTTGGCTGTGTTACTGCTTTGATATTTCAAAGGCTAATTATCGAACTGCGTTAGAAAACCATAAGGCTGAAGACATCAAAAACTTTGTTATCGACCAAACGAAAAATGATAGTTGCACCTGTACGACAAGAAATCCATCAGGCCAATGCTGTCTTGCTGATTTTAAAAGATTTGAGAAGGATTATAGAAATGAACAACGTTAAAACCTATTTATCGACCTCTGGTGCTATTCTGTTTGCACTGTCGCCGCGAGTATTTTGCCCTTCATGCTGGCCAGCCTATGCCAGTATACTGAGTTCAATGGGATTAGGTTTTATCGACTACACACCTTACTTGTTGCCATTAATGTTTATCTTTCTCTTTATCGCATTATGGGGTCTGCATCACAAAGCAGCGACACGCAAAGGCTATCGACCTTTCATCCTGGGATGTATTGCGACAAGCGGAATGATTCTCAACAAATTTGTCTTTGAACTGGAGTATATTCTCTATGCCAGCGTTGTATTGTTTGTTATCGCATCGCTCTGGAATGCGTGGCCAGCGAAGCAGTCTGTATGTACAAGTTGCAACTAACAACATCATCCATTAGAAATCAGGAATAGAAATACTGCTAGCATCCTCTGCCTGCCAGCTATCCACCTTACAGGCTGGGCCACCCTTACTCGACAATACGCCATCAATGTCAGGATGGTTTTGTAAACGGGTCAGAATGGCGCCGTAAATGCTGTCCGGCATATTGCGAGCAAAAACAATATCGACAAAACCGTCATCATTGATGCGATAAGACGCAAACTGGTCCGAGCCATCAAAATCAAACAGAATATTGGCGACAGCCAAATCAGCCTTTGAAAGCGCATCGGCATGAACCTGACTCGTAGCGAATAATAACAAAAATATCAGCAAAATAATTTTACAGGTATATCTTTTTACCATTCCGACCTCTGCTTATTTACGCGGCTGCGTTGCTTATCACAATATTGACGATGGTTATCATGGTGCCAATGAAAACCATGATGGCAATAATACCAACGACAATATATTGCCATGCTTTACCATGGGTAAAATCACGTTTGTAATTTTCTGATTTCTGCACACCCAACGCACCCCACAAAACACTCCTGGTGACATCCAGTAACGAGGGAGATCGCTTGTCTTCATCATTCATATTATTCTCCAAATTTACTAATTTAAAATTCTAAGCTGGCTTATCCGCCTTGACAAAATATAATAAAATTGCACCGGAGATAAAAAGCACGAGCAATGAGAGTATGGACACGCGCGTACTGCCAGTCATAATTGCGACGGCGCCCATTAATAGTGGCCCTATTACGGCAGCGAATTTTCCCAGCATATTATAAAATCCAAAAAACTCTGCCTCATGCCCGGCAGGAATCATTCTTGCGTAGAATGATCGACTCAATGACTGCACTCCACCTTGCACAAGGCCAATGACGACAGCAAGAATATAAAACTGACTGACATCCTTCATCCAGTACGACATGATCGTAACAATGATATAAACAGACAGGGCCAGAAAAATACCGCGTTTTGTGCCAATACGTTCACCCAACCAACCAAAGGCAATTGCTGAGGGGAAGCCAACAAACTGTGTAATTAACAGTGCAACGATCAAATCACCGGAATTAAATCCTAGCGCCATACCAAAATCTACTGCCATACGCACAATGGTGTCGACGCCATCAATATAGAGCCAGTAAGCAAACAGGAATAAAACGATTTGTCGGTGTTGTCGAATATGGTGAAAAGTCACCATCAACTGGCGAAAACCTGCCGAGACCATTTTCTTACCACGCACAGATTTACCCTTGGCAGAAGGCTCGTGCACATAAAACAATAATGGTAAGGAAAAAATAGCCCACCAAATGGCAACCGCAATAAAACCCGTGCGAATTGCTTCGGCCTCATCAACAAAACCAAACCATTCCGGATTCTGAAACATCACAACGTTGAAAGCCATCAAAATGCCACCGCCCAGGTATCCCATGGCATAACCAAGGGCGGATACGGCATCCAGTCTGTTTGCGGGAGAAACCGTTTTTAATAACGCATCATAAAAGACATTTGCGCCTGAAAAGCCGATAGTGGCGATCACAAATAACAGCGCCGCAAGCCACCATGCATTTTTTTCGACCGTAAATAGTGCCGCTGTGGTCAACATCCCCAACACAGCGAAACTGAAAAGGAAGAACTTGCGTTTTGCACCTGCATCGGCGATAGCACCAAGAACAGGTGCCAACAGAACCACAATTAAACTCGCCAGTGAATTGGCAACACCTAACTGAAATGTTGAAGTGGTAACATCATTCCCGACACTCCAGTATTGTTTAAAGAATATTGGGAAGAATCCAGCAAGTACAACCGTTGCATAGGCTGAGTTGGCCCAGTCGTACATGGCCCAACTCACAATTTCCCTATTCTTTAGCAGTGTCATTTCTGAAATGTGCCTTAATTAATTCCTATAGAAAAAATCAGATTCAGAGAATATTTCGGGTTAATAATTGATCAAATCAACCTGTTTCGCTATTAATGTTCCCGTGTCGCAAAGAACCTGAGATCCGGCCATCGCTCAATGGTGAGATCAAGATTAATACGCGTAGGTGCCAGATAGGTCAGACTTCCTGCCGCATCCAGCGCCAGATTGTCTGCGGCCTTCTTTTTAAACTCTTCCAGCTTTTTACTATCATCACCTTCAACCCATCGGGCCGTTGTGACATTAACTGCTTCAAAACCACATTCAACGCTGTATTCACTCTTTAGACGAAAAGCCACGACATCAAACTGTAGTACACCTACCGCTCCGACAATCACATCATTATTATTCATGGGGCGAAAAACCTGCGACGCGCCCTCTTCACTTAGTTGATCCAGACCCTTTTGCAATGCCTTCATCTTTAGCGGATCGCGCAAACGCACACGACGAAATAACTCCGGTGCAAAATTTGGAATACCGCTAAACTTCAGCTTTTCTCCCTGGGTAAAGGTGTCACCAATTTTTATAGTGCCATGGTTATGCAAACCAATAATATCACCGGGATAGGCGTTTTCGACGTGTTCACGCTCACTGGCAAGAAAGGTAATGGCATTGCTGATTTTGACATCTTTGCCAATACGCACCTGATGCATTTTCATGCCATTTTGATACTGGCCAGAACAGACACGCATAAAGGCAATACGATCACGATGCTGTGGATCCATATTGGCCTGTATCTTAAAAACAAAGCCGGAAAATTTTTCCTCGCTCGCTTCAACCACACGTACATCTGTTTCACGCGGCTGAGGTTTTGGTGCATATAATGCGAAGTATTCTAATAACTCACGAATACCAAAATTGTTTATTGCCGAGCCAAAAAAGACTGGCGTTAGCTTACCGTCAAGAAAGTCCTGTTCATTAAATTCATGGGATGCACCTTGTACCAACTCGATGGATTCGCGTAACTCATCGGCCTGATCACCTAACAGATCATCCAGGCGCGTATTATCAAGACCTTCAATAACCTCGCCTTCCTGGATCTTGCCGCCATGCGTCGCGCTAAATAAATGTACTTTATCTTCGTAAAGATGATAGACGCCTTTGAACTGTTTACCCATACCGATAGGCCAGGTAATAGGAGCACACTGAATCTTGAGAATGTCCTCAACCTCATCCATGACTTCAATTGGATCGCGGCCTTCACGATCAAGTTTATTCATGAAGGTCAGAATAGGCGTATTGCGCAGCCGACACACGTCCATGAGTTTAACAGTACGATCTTCAACGCCTTTGGCAGTATCAATCACCATCAACGCTGAATCTACAGCCGTAAGCGTACGATACGTATCTTCGGAAAAATCTTCATGCCCAGGTGTGTCCAGCAGGTTTATCATGCAGTCTTTATATGGAAACTGCATAACGGCAGAGGTCACCGAAATACCACGCTGTTGTTCCAGTTCCATCCAGTCTGATGTGGCATGCCGTGCAGCCTTACGACCCTTTACCGTGCCAGCTAGCTGAATCGCACCCCCATACAGGAGAAGTTTTTCCGTTAATGTCGTCTTACCGGCATCAGGATGCGAGATAATTGCAAAGGTACGTCGCCGGTTTAATTCTTCAAGAAAACTCATTTATTCTTCCTGCTACATTTCGCTATTTTATAAATCAACACGCAGTGCTGTTATGTGTTTTTCGGTTTGACGCCTAACCAGTTGGACCACGTCTTAAAAAGATCTTTGTCTAGTGCTGCAATTGCTGATCGCGGAACAAGGCTATTATTAAAAACAGGCTCTGCATCAAATGTCTGTGCATAACCACCGGCCTCCATGAAAACCAAATTACCGGCAGCGTAATCCCAAAGGTTCTGACTGCCATGCAAATAAACATGCCCACGGCCAGCGGCCAGCCAACACCAATCCAGTGCGACCGATCCAAAACTGCGCTGTGACTTAAAAGGTGCATCCTCAATGAGGCGGTGACGCAGTTCAGGTTCAAGACGTTTGTAATCAACAATGGCAATACCCGCTTCTTTGGGTGCCGCATGATGAAAAGATTGTATCGGCTCGTCATTCAACCAGGCACCAACACCTCGTTGTGCACTGAAGCATTCATCTCGCATGGGGTCATAGACAACACCCATGACAATTTCAGCATTCACAATTAATGCCAGTGAGACTGAGTAACAGGGAATGCCTAGCGAAAAATTACTTGTGCCATCCAATGGGTCAAGGCACCAGAGGCCGGTATTCGGTAATATAAACTGCTGATATTGCTCCGTCTTTGTCATTTCTTCGCCGAGAAAGGCATAGCTTGGATATGCCTGCTTAAGTGCTGCTTGCAGCCTTTCTTGCATCACTAAATCAGCTTCGGTGATAACAGAACCATCAACTTTAAAACTATGACTGACTTTATTAAAACGCGGCAACAGCTCTTCACGCGCGGCTTCGATCACCAGATTTTTTATTCGTACTAATTCGGGATGCATATATAACCTATCAATTATTCCAGTAAATCCTTCACCATCACGATGGCATCTTCTCTGCCATAATGCGCCGGATAATAATCAGGACGTCTTCCGATACGACTAAAACCATTTTTTTCATATAACGCGATAGCAATAGGATTAGTCGGTCGAACCTCTAAAAAAAGTTTCTCGACCCGTTGTCGTTTGGCAATCTGGATCAGGTGTTCCAGCATTAACTTTCCCATACCATGACCTTGTCTTTCAGGATGCACGGCAAACGTCAGTATATGACCTTCCAGTGCCGCCACTGACATCACGCCATAGGCAATCACTTTATTCTGTTCCTGAAAAACCCAGCTACTATAGCCTACCTGTAAGCAGTCATTAAAAATGCCGCCCGTCCAGGGAAAATCATACACCGCCGTTTCAATTGCCATGACACTAGCAATGTCGTCTTCAAACATCGGGCGCATACCATCCCGTGGTGTATCGAGTACGGCACTCATCCCACGACCATATCTTGTAGCGTCTTTTTCACCGCGATTAAATCCTGCCATGCCTCACGCTTTTTCTTTGGCGAACGTAATAAATAGGCAGGGTGATAGGTAACCAACATCGGAATTCCACTGCGTGGTTCCGCATGCAGTTGCTTACGTAAGCTCTCTAATGCATCCTTTGTATTCAACAGTCTTTGCGCAGCAAAACGTCCTAACACCAAAATTAGCTTTGGTTGCACCAAGTCTATTTGTCGAAATAAATAATCCTGACACTTATTCGCTTGATCCACACTCGGGTGATGATCTTCTGCTGGACGACACTTAAGCATATTGGCGATATAAACCTGTTGCCGTTGTATACCAATCGCCTGCAACATCGCATTAAGCAATTGGCCTGCCTGGCCCACAAACGGTTCACCAATATGATCTTCTTCAGTCCCCGGGGCTTCGCCAACAATCATTAACTCCGCCTGCCGATCCCCTGCACCGAAAACGGTTTGAGAACGCCGCTGATGCAGATCACATAACTGGCAGGCTTCTACACGTTCTTCCAATGCGAGCCAATCTAAAGATGATATTGCTTCACCGTTAGATTCTTGGGCCGTGTCTTTGTGTTGCCAGACGGTAATGCCCATTACATCAAGATATTGTTGTTGCCTAGCATCCATCGCGTTAGTCAGCCTGCACCTTAAACCTGATTGCCTTGAGGATGTGCCCGTTCAACTCTCGCCAAGACTTTATTCAGCGCATTGATATAGGCCTTGGCTGACGCAATTACGATATCGGTATCGGCACCTTGCCCATTCACTACGTGGCCACCATTTTCAAGCCGCACAGTAACTTCACCCTGAGCATCGGTACCACTGGTGATATTGTTGACCGAATACAGTTGTAACTCGCAGCCACTATGCATAATCGATTCAATGGCACGAAAGGCGGCATCCACAGGACCACCACCATCGGACAATGCCTGACATTCATCACCCTTAACAAGTAATGTAATGTTGGCCTCAGGAGTTTCACCTGTTTCCGAACAAACCTTTAAAGCCACTAACTGCAAAGTTTCATTTTCTGCTTCAAGATTCGCTTCGGTCACCAACGCCTGTAGATCTTCGTCAAAAATTTCGTGCTTCTTATCTGCTAACTCTTTGAAACGCGCAAAGGTATCGTTCAATTCGTTCTCTGATGAAAATTCAATACCCAATTCTTTTAAGTGCGTTTTAAACGCATTGCGACCTGAGTGTTTACCAAGGACCATTCGGTTGGTTGTCCAGCCGACATCTTCGGCTCGCATGATTTCGTAAGTCTCTCGATTTTTTAAAACACCATCCTGGTGAATGCCAGACTCATGTGCAAAAGCATTTGCCCCGACAATGGCTTTGTTCGGTTGTACCGCAAAACCCGTAATCCCTGAAACCAGTTTGGAGCAAGAAACAATCTGAGTCGTGTCCAGATGATCAACATTGCAGGGGAATAAATCCTGACGTGTCTTTACTGCCATCACGGTTTCTTCCAGGGCGGCATTCCCGGCACGTTCACCCAAACCATTAATCGTACATTCCACCTGGCGTGCGCCATTCATGACTGCTGACAACGAATTTGCAACCGCCAGGCCTAAATCGTTGTGACAATGCACCGAAAAAATGGCTTTATCTGAACTGGGAACACGTTCGATCAAATCGCGAATCAAACCACCAAATTGCTCCGGCACGTTATAACCCACGGTATCTGGAATATTGACAGTACTGGCTCCGGCAGCAATCACCGCTTCCAATACTCGGCACAAAAAGTCTGGCTCTGAGCGACCCGCATCTTCTGGAGAAAATTCCACATCATCGGTAAACTGACGCGCCAGCTTAACGGCTCTGACCGCCTGTTCAATGACTTGATCCGGTTCCATGCGTAACTTCATTTTCATGTGGATCGGTGAAGTGGCAATGAAAGTATGAATGCGCCCCGCATTGGCTCCCTTCAAAGCTTCACCCGCGCGTTCAATATCCTTATCCAGGGCACGCGCCAGTCCACAGACGCGACTCTCGGTAATACTCTCGGCAACCGCTTTTACGGCCTCAAAATCTCCCGGACTGGCAATCGGGAAGCCGGCTTCAATAACATCCACATGCAAACGCTCAAGACCCTTGGCAATACGGACTTTCTCATCCCTGGTCATAGAAGCGCCGGGGCTTTGCTCACCATCGCGCAATGTCGTATCAAAAATAATTAATTTGTCAGTCATGACTCAGTACTCCAAATTCAGTGCTCCATTATCGCATGGAGACGACTTAAAACGAAAATTCCCGCTAGATTTACAAGCAGTGAATATTTAGGCTGGGGGGTGCCGCCGAACGCGGCTGTCGTATGAATATCTGCCCTAACGGGGCAGGAGCAGGAGATTGAGTAATAAAGCAGCAACGGCAGGACAGCCACTCAAAGAGTGTCTGCTCGCTAAGAAAACTTGTCCGTTGTGGGATGACATAAATTAACTATAACCGTTGATCAGAAAATTGCCAAGTTATGGCTTATCCGGTTTCACCTCGCGTCGCTGCTGACGACGCTCTGCCCGACGACGCTGTAGCTGCCATAGCGTCAGAATGGGGCCCGACAGGGCATATATCATAAAACCCCCAAACAATATGATGGGTGGCTCGTAGGAGATAAGCACGAGAATCAAAACGACCAACAAAATAGTCACGAAAGGTACCTTACCTTTGAAATCAATACCTTTGAAACTGTGGTAACGCACATTACTGACCATCAGGAGACCCGCAATTAAAGTCAGCACCAGAGCCACCCTGTTGATGATAATATCAGCGGGTAAGTAAACATCACCCACCCATACCATTCCAGCCACAATGGCCGCCGCCGCCGGGCTTGCCAGTCCCTGAAAGTAACGTTTATCCGCAATGCCTACCTGGGTATTAAAGCGTGCCAGACGTAAAGCAGCTGCAGCGGTATAAATAAAGGCCGCCAACCAGCCCAGTTTACCCATGCCAGATAAGGCCCACTCATACATCACTAGCGCAGGCGCCAGACCAAATGACACCATGTCTGAGAGGCTGTCATATTCGGCCCCAAAGTCACTCTGAGTATTGGTCATACGTGCAACACGGCCATCCATTCCATCAAGCAGCATGGCAACAAAAATCGCGATCGCAGCGTCCTCGAAACGACCGTTTATGGCGGCGACAATGGCGTAAAAACCAGCAAACAATGCTGCCGTGGTAAACAGGTTGGGTAGCAAATAGATGCCACGCCGACGTTTGCCTTCCTCTTTACTCATAGCGCCAACTCTTCACATTTTATAGAGGTTTCAAGCATGCGGTGCGCCCAGAGGCAAGTCAAGCTACCGGTGTATGAGGTGTGCGATAGGACTTTCGCCACCAAGGACCTTCTCGCCAACTTTTATATCAACCCGTGTATCTAGCGGTAAAAAAACGTCAACATAGCGAGAAAACAATAAGAATCCACAGCGCTGACCTTGACCAATGCGCTCACCGGTTGCCACTCGACAGTGTAGTTGATGTATGGGATGTGCCTGCATGAGAACCACAATGTCATCATTCTCATCGGTCTGTAACCACACGGCCCTGCACTTGTTGGTGGCGACACAGGGGCCTGTTGGCGTCTTATCAATATCAAGCCAGTATTGCATGACTTTACCTTCCGTCACGCTGCGAATTGTAAATACACTTAGTAGAGAAGGTTTGATACGTATGCACAGGGCATCACGATTTAAAAGACGATCATGCATGTTCTCAACGGCAACAACTTCACCATCAACAGGACTAATAATACCTAATGGTGAGGCAGGTACATTGCGTTTTGGGTCTCGATACAGAAAAAGTACCAATAAAGGCAAACACCAGAATATCGAACCAACACCACCCAGCCACCAGGAAGCGACAATGGCTATGCTTGTCATTAAAAAAAGATATAGTCGACCTTCCGAAGCCATCATTTAACTCGAATTACCTGTAAAGAATTTGTAAAGAAACAGACCGGCATGATACCGGTCTGCTATATGTGTTGAATTAATTTTTGCTCTTATCAACCAGAGCGTTTTCAGTAATCCATGGCATCATGCTACGCAAACGTCCACCAACCTGCTCAATTTCATGTGCCGCATTGTTACGACGCATCGCCGTCATTTCAGGATAGTTGGTTTGTCCCTCGAGAATAAACTTCTTCGCGTACTCACCGTTCTGAATGTTTTGCAGCGCTTCCTTCATGGCCCAACGACTTTCTTCGTTGATGACTTTAGGACCCGTTACATACTCACCATACTCTGCATTGTTCGAGATAGAGTAATTCATATTGGCAATACCGCCTTCGTACATTAGATCTACAATCAGTTTCAATTCATGCAGACATTCGAAGTAAGCCATTTCAGGTGCATAGCCTGCTTCTGTTAATGTTTCGAAACCGGCTTTAACCAGTTCAACAGCACCGCCACAAAGCACAGCCTGTTCACCGAATAGATCCGTTTCAGTTTCATCTTTAAAGGTTGTTTCGATAATACCGGTACGACCACCGCCGACACCTGAAGCATAAGAAAGCGCGATATTTTTCGCTTTGCCTGAAGCATCCTGATAAATAGCAATCAAATCAGGGATACCACCGCCTTTAACAAATTCGTTACGTACAGTATGACCTGGTGCCTTCGGTGCAATCATAATGACGTCGAGGTCAGCACGCGGAACCACCTGATTATAGTGAATACTAAAACCGTGTGCGAAGGCCAGTACAGCACCTTTTTTCAGATTAGGTTCAACATCTGTTTTATATAGTTGAGACTGAAATTCATCTGGCGTTAAGATCATAACCAAATCAGCACTTTTTACAGCTTCTGGTGTACTTTTAACCGTTAAGCCTGATGCCTGAGCCTTGGCTACAGAGGTAGAACCTTCACGCAGTGCTACTGTAACGTCAACACCTGAATCTTTCAGATTGTTAGCGTGTGCATGACCCTGTGAACCATAACCAATGATAGTGACTTTCATGCCTTTGATAATTGAAAGATCACAATCTTTGTCGTAATAGATATCCATGATGTACTCCCGAATACGTGTTTTAGATAATAGTTAAAATTTAAACTTGTAAAGACTTGCTACCACGCGAGATGCCAGTGGCTCCCGAACGGACAGTCTCAAGAATGAGTGTTGGATCAACTGCTGCAATAAAGGCATTCAGCTTTTCACCATCACCGGTCAATTCGACAATAAAGGTATCGTCAGAAACGTCGATGATGCGTGCACGGTAAATATCAACCATGCGTTTAATTTCAGCTCGAGTGCTATCACCCTGGGCACGAAGTTTGATTAACATCAGTTCGCGTTCCAGATGACTGCCATCACTGATGTCTGCCAACTTAACAACGTCCACCAGCTTATTGAGTTGCTTGGTGATCTGCTCAACAATTTCATTCGAGCCCTGAGTCACCAGTGTCATGCGTGACAATGAAGCATCTTCTGTTGGTGCCACCGTCAACGACTCAATATTGTAGCCGCGTGCAGAAAATAAACCGGCGACGCGCGACAATGCACCTGATTCATTTTCCATTAAGACTGAAATAATATGTCTCATGATCAAGCAAGCTCCCTGTCATCCGGTGTATTAACAAGACACTCGGGAGCAAGATGCATTTCATGATGTCCCTTACCAGCGGCAATCATCGGGTAAACATTTTCAGTACGGTCGGTCATAAAATCCATGAATACTGTGCGATCCTTCATGGCAAAGGCCTCACGCAGAGCCCCTTCAACATCCGCCGGTTTTTCAATACGCATGCCCACATGACCATAACTCTCGGCCAGTTTTACAAAATCCGGAATCGTATCCATATAGGACTGTGAGTAACGACTGTCGTAAAAGAATTCCTGCCACTGACGCACCATGCCCATATATCGGTTATTCAGATTCACCACTTTGACCGGTGTGTTGTATTGCAAAGCTGTCGATAGCTCCTGGATACACATCTGGATACTGGCTTCACCGGTGACACAGGCAACTTGCGCATCAGGGTGAGCCAACTGCACGCCAATTGCCGCAGGCAAACCAAAACCCATGGTGCCAAGGCCACCGGAGTTAATCCAGCGATTGGGTTGGTCGAATTTATAAAACTGTGCGGCAAACATCTGGTGCTGGCCAACATCCGACGTTACAAAGGCTTCGCCACCCGTTACCTCGTACAGTTTCTCAATAACATACTGTGGCTTAATGAGATCGCTGTTGCGGTCATATTGTAGACACTGTTTGTTGCGCCACTCCTCCAGCTGTTTCCACCAGCTTTCCAGTGCATCAGCATCTGGCTTTTTATTAATTTCTTTGAACGCCGCCATCATGTCGTTCATGACATCTTTGATGTCACCAACAATTGGCAAATCAACGCGGACATTCTTTGAGATCGATGATGGATCAATATCAATATGAATGATCTTGGCATAGGGGCAGAACTTGCTAATGTCGCCAGTCACACGATCATCAAAGCGCGCACCCACCGCAATCAGGACATCACACTCGTGCATGCCCATATTGGCCTCGTAAGTCCCATGCATTCCCAGCATGCCAATGAATTGTTTGTCCGTTGATGGATAGGCACCCAGGCCCATCAAAGTACTGGTGATAGGGTAGCCTAAAGTATGAACGAAGCCTGTCAGTTCTTCACTGGCACCACTCAAAACTACGCCGCCGCCACTATAGATCATGGGGCGTTTAGCTAACAGCAGTAGTTCGGCCGCCTTCTTGATTTGCCCCGGATTGCCCTTAATCTTTGGATTATAGGAACGCATTGAGATCTTTTCAGGATACACATAATCAATCTTGATATTCGGATCCGTAATATCTTTAGGGATATCCACCACCACGGGACCAGGGCGACCCGTCGTCGCCACGTAAAAGGCCTTTTTCAGGGTGCTGACCAAGTCTTTGAGATCTTTGACCAGAAAGTTGTGCTTAACGCAGGGACGGGTTATACCGACGGCATCCACCTCCTGAAAAGCATCCGACCCTATATATTGCGAGGTTACCTGGCCTGTAATAATGACCATTGGAATAGAATCCAGGTGTGCCGTGGCAATACCCGTAACCGCATTTGTGGCACCCGGACCAGAAGTCACCAGGACGACACCCGGCTTACCCGTAGAACGGGCGTAACCATCTGCAGCATGGGTAGCACCCTGCTCGTGGCGCACCAGAATATGCTTGACATCTTCCTGCCGAAACAGAGCATCATAAATATGTAACACTGCTCCACCAGGATATCCGAATACAAATTCGACACCCTCGTCTTTGAGGAACTGTATTAATATTTCACCACCGCTTAGCTGCACAGTTGCGTTTCTCCTATAGCGTAAAAAAACCGCCCCTTATGGGCGGATTTTTTCCAGATTTTAGATAAACCCTAATAATCAACATTCTAGCCCCGTATTATAATCAGCCTCTAATACAAAATGCACGAACCATCGCCGGTCAGAGGCCTTTTCGGGGCAAAATTTGTTAATTCACTTGCGCGACTTGTGAACTTGCTTTAATAATCCATAATTTACAGGGAATAAGATTACGTTTTGGTAGTCAACAACATAAATGGGGTCTTCAATGAAAAATGTCGGGAAATACCTAATCGGTCTATCCACCGCTATTCTACTGGCGAGTTCAGCTCAGGCAGCAACGTACAAATACCAGGATAAAGATGGTCGCACGGTCTATTCTCAGCATCCTCCCGCCAGTGGTCCCTACCAGGTTATCGATACCCCAAAGACCAACAAATATGGTTCCGATAGCAGCAAAGCCGCCGAGAGCAAACCCAGTTTGAAAGACCGGGTCAGCGAAATTGGTGAGAAAAACAAGCAAAACAAAGATATCGCAGCAGAAACTGAAAAGAACAATAAGCTACGCATCGACAACTGCAAAAATGCCCGCAAGAATCTGGAAGTCTATCAAGTCTACCGCCGCTTTAAAGATGACAAAGGCAATGTCACACGCATATCCGACACCGATCGACAAAAGAAAATTGAAGAAGCGCGCGACGCTATCAAACAATTTTGCGATTAATCCTGACGCATGCCACTACTGAAGATTCAAACCAATATCTGTAAGAATAGTGAAAAGGGATGAGTAACGAGGGTCGAGGGCAAAAAACTTAACATTTATTAGCTGGAGCCTGTATTTCGAATATCTTGCTGTGCATAGCAACTGCCCAACAATAAATGGATGTTTTCCTCGTCACTCAAAACTCGTCACTAGAACCTATATTTAAATACAGCCAGCCGCTAAAATACACCAACTTAAAAACTATTCTTAAAGAATCCATCATGCGTACATCACAGCTTCTCATTTCGACAAAAAAAGAAACACCTGCCGATGCCGAGGTCATAAGTCATCAACTCATGCTGCGTGCAGGCATGATTCGCAAGCTGGCCGCTGGGCTCTACACCTGGTTACCATTGGGCATGAGAGTTTTACGCAAAGTTGAGGCGATAGTTCGAGATGAAATGAACCATGCAGGGGCACAGGAAGTGTTAATGCCTGCCGTGCAACCTGCCGAGTTATGGCAAGAAACCAGCCGCTGGGATGAAATGGGTGCCGAGATGTTACGGTTAAAAGATCGTCATCAGCGTGAATTTTGTTTTGGCCCAACGGCTGAAGAAGTCATTACCGATCTGGCTCGAAATGAGATTCGAAGCTACAAGCAATTACCTGCCAATTTTTATCAAATACAAACCAAGTTTCGTGATGAACGTCGTCCACGTTTCGGTGTCATGCGAGCACGTGAATTCTTGATGAAAGACGCTTACTCATTTCATACAGATCAGGAATCACTGCAGGCAACGTATAATGTCATGCACCAGACTTATTCAAGAATTTTTACACGCATCGGACTCGACTTTCGTCCCGTCATGGCCGATACCGGTACCATCGGTGGTAGTGCCTCACATGAGTTCCATGTGCTGGCGGATTCTGGCGAAGATGCCATTGCCTTTAGTTCTGACAGTGACTATGCCGCCAATGTGGAACTGGCCGAGGCAATAGCACCAACATCCAGTCGACCTGCTGCCACGCAAGAAATGCAAACCGTCAACACCCCTAAACAACATAGTATCGACGCAGTTAGTCACTTTCTAAACGTGTCAGCACATCAATGTCTTAAAACCTTGATCGTAAAAGATAGCGAAGAAAAAATTATTGCGCTGGTCGTGCGTGGCGATCATGAACTGAATCTTCTTAAAGCTGAAAAGCTCGACAATATTCTTGCTCCCCTCATCTTTGCCAGCGATGAAGAAATCAAACAAGCCACCGGTGCCAATGCCGGCTCGGTTGGCCCTGTTGGTATGAATATCCCTGTTTATGTAGATCATGCTGCGGCACATCTGACCGACTTTGTCTGTGGCGCCAATGAAAACGACAGGCACTACACCGGGGTTAACTGGGAACGTGATCTGGCAGAACCTGTTAGCGTTGATATCCGCAATGTTGAAGAAGGTGACCCAAGTCCAGATGGCAAAGGTACTTTATCCATCAAACGTGGTATCGAGGTTGGCCATATTTTTCAGCTCGGTAAAAAATATAGCGAGGCCATGAAGGCTACTGTCCTTAATGAAGCAGGTAAGGCCACCGTTATGACAATGGGCTGTTATGGTATCGGCGTTTCCCGGGTCGTCGCAAGTGCCATTGAACAGCATCACGATGATAAAGGCATTATCTGGCCAAATGCCATCGCGCCTTTCAGTGTGGTGATTGTGCCAATGAACATGCACAAATCTAAAAATGTACAAATGAAGGTTGAACAACTCTATAACGAACTAAAAGCAAAAGGCATTGAGGTGTTACTCGATGATCGTAAAGAGCGTGCTGGTGTTATGTTTGCTGACATGGAGCTTATCGGCATCCCGCATCGACTCGTCATCGGTGACCGTGGCCTGGATAAAGGTATCGTAGAATATAAAGGTCGTAGCGATACAGACTCAATTGACGTGCCATTAACCGATGTCATCAATTTCATCGAAGATAAACTGCAATCCTAACAGCGAAGCCATGTAATGCACAAAACACTCTCTACAGGTATAATATTTTTTCTCTCCTGGTCAGTGTTTGCCAATACAACTCCACCAGTCGATCAGACGCTACGCAGCTTATTAGAAAATGCCATCAACGAAGCTGACAGTTTTGAGGATCGCTTTGATGCCGAAGTTTGGTTACTAGACATGTCTAACCGCCTCGAAAAAAAAATACCAGAAGCGCAAAAACGCCTACAATTCCTAAAACAGGTTCATTACGAAGCGCGTCGAGCAAACCTTATTCCCGAGCTTGTATTGGCTGTCATTCATGTTGAAAGTAATTTTGATCGATTTGCAATTTCCAGTGCCGGTGCAATGGGCCTCATGCAGGTAATGCCATTTTGGTTAAAAGAAATTGGCCGTCCAGGTGATAATCTATTTCATCTTCGAACAAACCTGCGAATGGGCTGCACGATTCTGCGTTACTATCTTGATAAGGAAAAAGGCAATCTCACGCATGCACTAATGCGCTATAACGGTAGCCTGGGCAGTTTTCGTTATACCAATAAAGTCTTTAAAAAACTGGATCGCCACTGGCGGCGGCGGTAGCATTTTATTATTGATAATTTAATTTATTAAGGAAATATAATACTCGCCACCTGACCTGCGCGTAAATCATTATCTGAAGTTGTAAATGTCACATCCATTGCATACAAACCTTTCTCATTCGCTTCGTGTGCAATGTTTTGTGACAGCACTGTAAATTTATTATCACTGACACTAACTTGTCTGGCCTTCACTGACATATATTTTTTAATATCCGTTAACGATAACCATGCCCTGGCAATCATACGGTCTGCTTCCGCAATAATAGCTAATGGTTCTATACGCACACTAGAAATAATAGTCTGGCCTGGCTGTGCCATTACATCGAGCACAACACTATCAAAAGGTGACTGGATTCGACTTCGATCCAGTGAAATCCGTGCTTTCAGTAATGCTGCTTTGGCACCGAGGTAAGCTGCCTTAGCCAGCGATTGATTATTTTTTGCGACTTGCAGATCATGTTCAGACAACATTGTGCGATCATATAAATCTTGTGCTCTTGCCAATTCACGTTTCGATTCATCAAGCACTGTTTTAGTCGCCAACAGTTTTGCAGATGCCAGGTTTACTGCTGCCTTGAATTCACGCGCATCCAGATTTAATAAGGTGTCACCTTTTTTTAAACTTTGCCCAGGAGATACCAAAACTTTTTCAACAACACCCGTCACTGTGGTTGAGAGAACTAATCTTTTTGACCAGTGAAGTTCGGCGGACAATTCGCCTGCGGACACGCCTGTAGATAGAAATGAAAATATCACCATCCCCAGCAAGACACATCGCATAATATAATTATTCATTTTTTATCTCCCGACACTGAGGTTTTATCTATACCCTGCCCGGTATTTAGCTGCCCAATCAATAAATTCAGATTTTCCCAGGCAATCGCCATTTCAAAGTCCGTCAGTTTGACCTGATACTCCGCTTCAGAGACTCTTACCATCGCCTTACCCAGATCTGCCTTAATCTCCAGTTCATAGAGTGCGCGACTCTGATCCAGTGACGTTTCCTGATAACTGGCAAGTGTTCGCATCTCTTCGCGTTGTATACGCAAAGTGTCTAATTTTAACCAGGTCTCAAGCACTGCCTGTTGAACTATATATTCCTGTTCCTTGAGTTCAGCTTGTGTTTGATACTCATTGGCTTTGGCTACAGCTGTCACCGCACTACTACGCCCCCCCGAGTACAGGGGAACTGTTAAAGTAATACCCGCACGCCAGGGATCGCTTGATCCGATTTCACGAGAATATGAATATGCCTCAATATTTCCAGTTAAGTCTGGCGCATAGGTACTTCTCGCCGCTTCTAAACCTTGCTTTGCTGCATTAAGTCTTTGCCGTAATATCCGTAAGCCGAGATTGTTTTCCAGGGCCTGCTTCTGCAGTAACTCAATCTCAGGAATTATTTTATCCAATACGTTTAAATCTGGTTGCGCAAGCGTTAATGGTAACTGCCCTGGAAAATTAAGTGCCGCCGCCAATCGTGAGCGCGTCTGACGTTGCATTGCTTCACTATGAAATCGCAAACGTCGAATTTTTTGATACTCTGTTTCTAACTTCAGGACATCCACATCAATCGCCTGATTCAGTCGGCGACGTTCTTTTATGCGATCCCACTGGATAAACGCAACGGCCATTTCTTCGTTGTAGCGATAAAACTTCAAGTCAGCCAATAGCACATCAAAAAAAAGGCGCATTATTTCGATACGATGCACATACAAGGCCTTTTGGTAGTGCAGGCGCTGGCTGTGTATTTGATAAGTCGCCGCAGTTGTCTGTGCCTCGTGACGCCCCGAATCATATAATTTTTTTTTCGCAATAATACCCATGCGGTGGTCATCATCAGACTGATCCACAGCTTTCTTTGAAGGATCGATCCATTGCAGCCGCCCTTCCAAATTAAGTTCAAGGTTATTGCTGGTAGCAATACTCTGTTTACTGGCCAAAGCTTTCTGTATAGCCGCATCCATTCGCTGTAAAGACGGATGACTATCTTGCGACAAGGATAATGCATACTCCAGGGTTAACGGTTCAGGCAGCGCACTTGCATGAGAGGATGCTTGCTCCTGACTGACAACAGCGGTTTGCATCATCAAACCAAGCGCACCAAACACAAACTGACGAACACCAACAAACATTATTTTTTTTCTAGTTCTTTGCGTTTTTGTTTCTTGAACGGGATATATTTCATCTTTTTATAATGGTCATCAATAATATATTCACCAATCCACATAAACTCACTAACACCTGCCGTCTTCCCTGTATGCCGATGTATAGGCTTACCGTTTAAATCATATATAAGAAATACAGGAGTTGCACGCACACGTGTTTGAAAGGCAAATTCTTTTTGTTTCATATGCTTGCCTTCAGGTGTTGTTATTGCAATATCACCTTCAATATCGATGGAAAAATTCAGGAAATTATCTTGAAAGTATTTTTGCACCTCTGCCTGATTTAATACGTTCTTCTTCATGTAATGACAAAATGGACATTCATCCATTTCAAAAAACAATAATATACCTTTTTTACCTGCGGCTCTGGCATTCTCAATTTCTTCAGCATAGTCACCCCAGGTTTCGTTAAAAAAAAATTTATAAGGATCACGGGGACTGTCAGCGTATGATGCACCAGACACTAACAAAGCTGTAAATAAAAATAATATCTTTAACATTACTTACGTTCCTCTTTGAACTCTTTGATTGTGTATTCTATATCCTGCTTGGTTACCGTGCCTGTACGCTTTACGACAGCTATCCCTTCAGGCGAGACCAGCACAGTGGTTGGCAAGCCTCGCAAAGTACCAAAGGGCAATTTTTTTCCTGGCACAGAAAGCAGCACTGGATAATTTATAAAGCTCTGTTCAACAAATTCTTTCAAATAGTCAAGATCAACCTGCTCATGATTAAGCCCAAGCACTACCGCATCCTTGTCCTTATTTTCTTGATGAAACTCTATTAACTCTGGAATCTCATCTAAACAGGGGGGACACCACGTGGCCCAGAAATTCACTACTACCCACTTACCACGATAATCACTTAACTTGTGTTGCTTACCATTTATATCTGACAACTTAAAATCTATCGCTGTATCTTTCGAAAAAGTCTTGCCTGATATAAAGAGTAGTGCAATACAAGCCAGTATCGCTATGTGCTTAAGCACGCTCTGTTGACTTAACATATTGATGTCCTTCAATAGCTACAACATTATTGACCACTAATCCTGAGAAACATTCATACAAATTAATAAATTCAGTTAAATATTAATATGTTTTTTATTATACTCTTCACAGCTAAAGCAGACTTCTGCTCCAAGTAAAATGATGCTCCAGACAAGATGCAACCAAATCATTAGTATCGGCAATAAGGCTACAGCACCATATATTACTTCATGTGTGGGAAACCAGGCGAGATAAATAGTAAAAATACGCTTACTTAATTCAAACAATATTGCAGCAATGATACCGCCACATACAGCGAAACCCCATGCAACACGTTGATTCGGTATCCAGCGATACAGGCACATAAACACTACAAAGCTAATCATAAAAAGAAAAACAATATAGAACATCTGGTGTTCGGAAAAAATGGTGGTAAACGGAAATGCCATATACTGACTCGATAGCATGATTGTCATACTAACGCCAAAAACTAAAATTAAAGGACCAAAAATAATCAATAAAAAGTACGTTAGCCAGCGTATCCAGGTGCGTCTGGACTGAGGTACATTCCAGATTCTATTAAATGTTTTTTCAATGGTACTAAATGCCCAGAACACCGTAATCAATAAAATAATAACACTCCAGTGTGTTAACTGATTAGAGCGTTCCACAAAACGGTGTAAATAAACAATGACATCTTCCCCGACGTCAGGTGCAAATGCAGAAATCAGTACGTTCTCCAGTCGCAACAAACCTGCCTGCATCATTGGGATATCCTGAACAATAACGAATACAACTGTAGCGACAGGCACTATTGATAACAGTGTGACATACGTCAGCGCACTGGCTGTTTCAGTACAGTGATCTTTTCTAAAATGGCAAATGGTTGCTTTTGCAATCCACCAAACCATGTTTAATCTCACCTGGAGTTTTTCTATAAGCGTTGTCATTTATTTTCCTCAACAAGACAATATGCTTAATTAGTATTAAATAAATCTACATTTTTCGCGCCAATAAAAAAAGGGCCCATATAGGGCCCCTTCCTTTTATTCGCTTTATTGCCTAAAAAATTATTGACCAAGATAGGCTTTGTCAGAGGCTTCTGTCACACCTAACGACCAACTGCCGCGGGTTTTCGCATGCTGTACAGCAGCATCAACATCAGCGCTTGAAGCATTCTGATCAATATCAAAAACCTGACCTGGGTAGATTAGATCGGCATCTTTAATCTTGCCCTGGTTTGCTTTGTAAACAAGCGGCCACTGGTATGGATTACCATAGGCATTGCCTGAAATATTCCACAGGTTGTCACCCTTAACGACTTGATGCTGGCCCTCGGCAGTAGCGCCACTACTTTGCGTTCCACCATTTAAAATACCTGCCTTGCGCAGACGATCCAGTTCCGAATATTTCTGTTTTACGGCATTTTCAGCCTGGCGTTGCGCTTTGTTCGCCAATTTAATTGCTGCTGCATCATCACCATCAGCCATGGCCTTTTCTGCCTTTTTGATCATTTTTCCTGTATCGCGCCACTCGTAATTCTCTTTCTTCGCCTTCGAGTTCGCTGCCTTTGCCGCCGCAATGGCATTTGCAGCTGAACCTGCAGAATCGTTCTCTGTTGTCCCGGCACAACCCACCATGACACTGGCAAAAACTGTCACCAAACCAATTGCTCGTAACTTGTTCATTATTCTCATATATTCACTCCAAATTTCTGCATAAATGAGACAGGCATTAGCCTATCACTAAAAATTTATAATTGAACTGAAACTAGCACCCGCATCCGAGTAGTGTCAAGGAATCCTGGCCAGAAATACGCTCAATTCTTGTTTTCTAACTGCTGCTGGCTAATTGCCTCCATACGAGCCTGAATTGCGAGCTGTTTGGCAGACACAGCATATTCCCTCGCAAGAATGTAGTCACCTTCATCCAGCTTAGTTGTGGCTAAATCCAGCAACCGACGCGCTTCCATGTACTGTGACCTGGCATGCACTTGCGCATCTACCGCTTTCGCGGCTTGCAAAGTCTGCCTTGCATTGCTCATTTCTTGTACAGGGTAAACTGTGGCGCAGCCACTTATCAAGATCAGTAAAATTGACCAAAGAAATAAGAATGTACGAAAAGGCGTCGGCATAATGAGTTATATTAGTAGATTGTAATAATATTAAAAAGCTAACACTGGCCCTATAGGCTGTCAAGCCAACTGTCGTTAGAATAAAATTTCACCCCAACAGGAAATATTGAAGTGAGCACAAATAATGAAGTCACAAATTTATCATAATCCACGCTGCTCAAAGTCACGCCAGACATTACAGCTGCTTGAAGATAACAATATTGACACTGAAATTGTCGAATATTTACAAAATCCGCCAGATGCTGAAACACTGGAAAAAATTCTTACGCAACTGGGTATCGAACCACGCCAGTTAATACGAACAAATGAGGCCGAATATAAAGAACTGGGATTGGATAACCCTGATCTGGGTCGTGCCAGTCTGATCGATGCAATGATCAAAACGCCAAAATTAATAGAACGCCCTATTGTGATCACGGACAAAGGCATCGCTATTGGCCGCCCACCAGAAAACATTTTAAAGGTTTTGTAATGCCTGAAATTCTTGTCTTGTACTACAGTCGCCATGGTGCCACAGCTGATATGGCCCATCACATTGCTCGCGGTATTGAAGAGGTTAACGGAATACAGGCGCGCCTTCGCACCGTACCGGAAGTCTCTACCGTATGTGAAGCAGTAGAGAATGCTATTCCTACTGCCGGTCCACCTTATGTCGCAGCAAATGATCTGGAAGAGTGTTCAGGTCTTGCTTTGGGGTCGCCAACGCGTTTTGGCAGTATGGCAACACCACTAAAATATTTTCTTGATAGTACAACACCTCAATGGCTAACCGGTGCGCTTGCCGGAAAACCCGCCTGTGTTTTTACTTCCAGTAGCAGTTTGCATGGTGGGCAGGAAAGCACTCTGCTTTCCATGATGTTACCGCTACTTCATCATGGAATGTTACTGGCCGGCATCCCATATAGCGAAACAGATTTGTTTACCACTACCAGCGGTGGCACACCTTATGGTAGCAGTCATGTTGCCGGTAACAATTCAGATCTCCCCTTGAGCGAAGAAGAGCAACAACTGTGTAAAGCACAGGGAAAACGTCTGGCTGAAATCGCAAAACAATTAAATATTTCAAAATGAATAACAGTCAATTTTATCGTCGACTCACATTAGCAAGTTATTTCGGCTTATTAATTTTATTATCACTCTGGTTTATCTGGCTGGCACCATCAAAAACCATACCGATATCTCTGATGTTATTATTTGGCATCGGTCCACTGATGTTTCCACTGCGAGGCCTGTTGCATGGCAAACCCTACACCTATGCCTGGAGTAGTTTTTTAATCCTGTTCTATTTTATTCATGGCGTTATCGAAGCATATGCTGATCCACAAGTGCGTTTGCTGGCATCCATCGAGATTGTATTGTCATGTTTGTTTTATGTTGGCGCGATACTATATCCCCGATATCTTAATAAAGAAAAGAACCAGGAAGTCGAAACAATATCAGGAACCGAGTAGCTCTCGGACGAAGGGGATTGTAATCTTACGTTGCGCCACCAGTGAACCTTCATCAAGGCGTTCAATGAGTTCAAATAGACTTACCATGTCTCGCGGGTATCGTTTTAATAGATATTCAGCCACTTCCATTGGTAAATGCATACCACGCCGATGTGCGCGTTCCTGCATTGCTAACACCTTATCCTTATCGCAAAGTTCCGTTAACTGGTAACTGACACCCCAACTAAAACGCGACTTCAAATCAGCCAGTTGTAACGGCAGTGCAGTAGGTGACATGCTGGCAGAAACAATTAGCCTATGATCAAGATCTCGCACCCGGTTAAACAAATGGAATAGCGCTGTTTCCCAGGCCACATCGCCGACAATCACATCAACGTTATCCAGACAAAGCAAGGCAAGCTGTTCCATGCCATCGAGCATTTCCGGCACAATCGCCTCATCGTCTAATGGTAGATAAGCACTGCCACTACCTGCAGCATGACAAGCTGCCTGTAACAAGTGTGTCTTACCCGTACCCGAGGTACCCCATAGGTAGATAAACTCTTGTGAGATTGTCTGTAGATCATGCAGCACGGTTTCATTGCCCGCCGCAAAAAAATTATCAAACGTGGCGCTGTCATTTAAGCGCACCGCTAAAGGCAGTTGCTGAATCATTTTGTGTCTTGACTAACCGATGTATCGTAAGCAGGTTGCATTTTATACCATTCGTGCAAGTGGCGAAGAATGACAGCAATTACCGCTGCAACAGGCAAAGCCAGCAACACACCAAGAAAGCCAAACAACTGACCACCCGCCAAAACGGCAAACATCACTGCAACAGGATGAAGACCAATTCGATCACCAACCAGCATCGGAGTTAACACCATGCCCTCGAGTAGTTGGCCAACCCCAAAAACAATCGCCACATATAACAACGGTGTCAGTTCCTGAAATTGCATAATGACGGCAAGGCTCGCAACCGCAATTCCAACAATGAACCCCAAATAAGGTACAAAACTCACCAGCCCTGCTAACAAGCCGATGAGAACTGCGAGATCCAGTCCAACAATACTTAAACCCACTGAATACACAATTGCCAGTACCAACATAACTAACAACTGGCCACGAAAAAAAGCACCCAAAACCAGGTCAGATTCTTTTGCAATCAGAGAAACCTTTGGTTCATAGCGAATTGGCAGCAAGCCACGTACTCTCACCACCAGGTCATCCCAGTCCCTTAGTAAATAAAATGTCACCACGGGAATCAAAACAAGATTTGCCAATGCCGCAATAAGTGCCACACTCGAATGCGTCACTGAGCTAAGTAGTTGTGTTGCCAAACCACCAGCAGATTGCCAGTGTTCCTGTAGCGCCTGTTTTATTTGCGCCATGTCCAGACTCGGTGCCTCAATCCCTAATGACGAGGTGATAGCCGGTAATCCCTGATGCATCAACCAATCAAGATATGCCGGTAATTTCGTCGCCATTAGCACGACCTGGCGCTCCAGCATTGGAATTAAAACCAGCAACAATATAATCGCGATGCTGGTTAAACCAAGAAAAACAACAACTACCGCCAGCGTCCTTGGTAGACGCCATGCTTGCAGGCGATCAACTAATGGGTCACCCACATAGGCTAAAACGGCCGCTGCCATAAACGGGGTTAACACAGGTGCAAGCAAATACAATAAGGTCAAGCCTAAAGCCAGCCATACGACTCCCCATATACGCCACGATTCCATTAGGTTGATTCTCTCCTGTTCACCGCCTTACGTGCGCGTCGTCCCCAACCCACAACGTAAGCAATACCACTGGCAAGCGTCGTGATAAAAACAGCGTAGATAAGTAGTTCATTCACGAATGCTGGCATAACAGGCGCTATGGCTGTTAGCCCATATAACACGGCAAGAACCAGTAAAATTTGCAATACCGTATTCAGCTTACTGATGAATAATGGTTGCATGTCAAACTGCTCAATTAACGTATGGTAAGAAACGGCTCCGGTAATAATGATAACGTCACGCAAAATCACTACTGATACCAGCCACCATGGCAGGTAGCCCTTACTGACCAGGACCAGAAACACCGCAACCATTAATAATTTATCGCCGATGGGATCAAGAATAGCGCCAAGTCGAGAGGTCCAACCAAAACGTCGAGCCAGAAAACCATCCAGGCCATCTGAGGCACCGGCAATCAGGAATAGAACCAGAGCCCAACCATAAAAACCTTCCAGCACGCAAAGAATAACCGGAACGACAAATCCGATCCGTAAAATGCTAATGATGTTTGGTAGGTCGCTGGCTTTCACCGTAACAATCGATAAATTAGATCAGGGGAAGTGGCGTTATTGTCACTGCGATTCTCGTTCTCGTTTGCAGCCAGCTGTTTCGGCTCGGCAACCAATACATGACCTAGCGCAATCGCCTGGGCGACATCCAAACGTCCGCTTTGTGCCTTTAAACGAAACAGCACCTGGTTTGATGTCACGATCGAGGGTTCAATGTCAGACACTGAAGAAAGTGATTTTAAATAGCCTATAACACGATTGTAATCTGGCAAACCACGAATATCCTTTACCTCAACAAGTACGGCACTATTGTCCGCACCATCCTGACTGTTATATTGCGCAAAATGTTGCCCCAGTGTATCTGCCGTCGCATCAATCCCCGGATCAAGCACTTCAGCCAACACGGCTCCCTGCTTACTCCATTCATAGCGACGTCCCTGTAGATGAAACGTCCAACGTGCATGCCAAAAGCCATTAAAGCCCTGGTACACCCGCCCTACTAAAATACCTTCCGGTTGATAGCGATTGGAAGCTTTCATGATATTTTCTTCAAAATTGCCCCAGACATCACTAATCCTGACGGTGGCACGATCAGTCAAATCCAGTAGTGGCAAGCGCAGCGGAATACCACGACGCTGCGCTTTACTCATCAGCAATTCTTTCGCCTGATGTGCATCATTGTTTGACACCAGAAAACGTTGTCCCCGATCGTCTATTGCCAACCAGACGAGTGTTGCTGGACGGGTACGACCCCAGACGGGCAAGCCGCTTCTGCGTAACAAATCATCAATTGCGGATTGATCAAATCGCGCCCAAAGAACCTGACCTTTGTGTGGTTCGTCACCCTCGACTTCTGCTGGTGTGGTGACACGGCGATAACGAAATTGTTGTGTATAGCGGGACGGACGCATCAAGGCGGCTTCAATTTCAGGCAGCGGTAGGCCTGAAGCCACCTCCTGGCGACCGGAGACCCGCACCAGAATTTCACTCAAGGCCGCCTGTAATGCCTGTTGACGTTCTTCGCGTGACTGGCTGCTAACGGGCACACTTGCCTCGTATAGACCTTTGACCACCTGAGCGGTTGAAATACCTGACCAGAAAATTGCCAGGCTAAAAAAAATGAGAAAATATCTCTTTGTCTGTCCGTACATCATGCCGTCAAATGCACCTTTCTATCGCTTGTCCGTTTCAAGTCAGGGATGGCCCTGTTAAACTACGCGCCTATTATGCACTGATTTACGACATAAAAAAGTGCCGCACTGTCGCACATTCAAGCTCAGGAGTATTTTGTGTCAGAACAATCCCCGTCTTCCGGTCTAAGTTATCGTGATGCTGGTGTCGACATCGACACAGGCAATGCACTCATTGAACGTATTAAACCGCTGGCCAAGGCCACAAGTCGTCCAGGCGTTATGGGGGGGTTGGGCGGCTTTGGCGCGCTATTTGAGTTGCCCACTGGTTATCAACAACCCGTTTTAGTCTCAGGCACCGATGGTGTCGGCACGAAACTCAAGCTCGCGATTGATTCTGGAAAACACGATACCGTTGGCATCGATCTGGTCGCCATGTGCGTCAATGATTTAATTGTTCAGGGTGCCGAACCGCTGTTCTTCCTTGACTACTATGCGACCGGCAAGCTGGAAGTCGATATTGCCGTCGACGTCGTCAGCGGCATTGCCAAAGGTTGTAAACAGGCCGGTGCAGCACTCACCGGTGGTGAGACCGCAGAAATGCCCGGCATGTATACCCATGGTGATTATGATCTGGCGGGATTTTGTGTCGGCGTCGTTGAAAAAGCAAAAATCATTGATGGTAGTCAGGTGCAGGCAGGTGATGTATTAATTGGCCTGGCCTCAAGTGGTGCGCATTCCAATGGCTACTCACTGATTCGTAAAGTCATTGAAGTCAGCGGTGCTGACCTCAATCAGGACTTTGATGGAGCAACGCTCATCGATCGGTTAATGGCACCGACACGTATTTACATCAAACCACTTTTGGCGTTATTCAAAACAATTGATGCTCATGCCCTCTCACACATTACTGGCGGTGGTTTGTTAGAAAACCTGCCACGCGTGATGCCTGCCAACACAAAAGCGGTTATCGACAGTTCAAGCTGGCAACGCCCCGCCGTCTTCAACTGGTTACAACAACAGGGCAACATCGACAGTACCGAAATGTATCGTACCTTCAACTGTGGTGTCGGCATGGTTGTCGTCGTCAGTGAAGCAGATGCCGCTACTGCCTGTGAAATATTAAAAGCCCAGGGGGAAAACGCCAGCATTATCGGTCACATTGAATCCGCCGAAGGTGAACCCAGCGTACAAATCGACTAGCAACATCAGCATGTCCAGCGTGTGTCGTATTGTTGTATTGATTTCAGGTCATGGCAGTAACCTGCAAGCGATTATCGACGCCTGTCATGAAAAGAGCTTTCCTGCCGAAGTCGTTGCCGTTGTCAGTAACAAACCAGAGGCCTTCGGCCTACAACGTGCCGCCAAGGCAAATATCCCGACCAGAGTCGTTGAGAACCAACACAACACAGAACGAGAGAGTTATGATCAGGAACTGATGCAGGTTATTGATAGCTACCAGCCTGATCTCATTGTACTTGCCGGCTTTATGCGAATACTCAGTAATGGTTTTGTCGAGCACTACTCACAACGCATGCTGAACATACATCCCTCACTACTGCCTAAGTACAAAGGACTGCACACCCACCAGCGTGTACTTGATGATGGTGAAAAATACCATGGTGCCAGCGTCCATTTTGTCACGCCGAGTCTGGATGACGGGCCGGTCATTCTACAATCGATGATTGATGTTTTGCCCGATGACACTGCCAAGTCACTCGCTCAACGTGTCCACGAGGTTGAGCACCAAATTTATCCGCAGGCGATACGCTGGTTTGCTGAAGGTCGGCTGAGCATCAAAGACAGTATCGTCAACCTGGATGACAAAGCAATCAAGTAAACTAACTGAACCTCCTGAGATAAATTCGGTCAGAAATTGAAACAAGGAATTTTCATATCATGATGTTGCGCTTTTTTTATTTTATCTTTTTTCTTTATATCCCAACACTTAGTTTTGCCGCTTTGTTTGAACAGGGTTTTCAGGCCGATTATGCTCTGAGTAAAAATGATTTCGACATTGGCGTTGCCGAATACCGTCTCTATCCTCAGCCTACGGGGATTCTTATTTACGAATCAACAGCCAAGCCTGAAGGTCTTGCAGCTATGTTCATCCATGATCGTATTATCGAACGCAGCCATATCGTACTCAATGACAATACATTACAGCCACAGAAATACGAATATCAGCAAAAAGGTGGCAAAGAGACCAAGAACTATCAACTCAACTTCAATTGGACAAAGAAGAAATTGGTTAACACCAATATCAATCAAACTTTTGATTTGCCTTCAAACACTCAGGACATGCTAAGTTTCCAGTTGCAATTAATGAAAACTTTGCAATCAGGGGGAAAAGAACTGTCATTTCATCTTGCCGACAGGAATAAAATCCGCGCCTACCATTTAAAATACACCGGAGAAATGGAACTAGAGACACCAATAGGAAAATTAAAAGTGATAAAACTGGAGCATCGACGCACGGATCGCAATGACGTATTTCGTTTCTGGTGTGCGCCTGGCCTGGAATATTTGCCCGTAAAAATCGAACGCGTGGAAGATGATGGTGATCGAGTGTTGTTTGAACTGCGCCACTTTGCCTCTTTACCCAAGGCAACAACTGAGAAATAACAATATTAATTTCTTTGCACCACAGAGGACACAGAGATTCACAGAGGAAAAATTCATTTTATTACCATAAGGAATTAATCTCTATTAATTCTTTCTTTGTTAGAATTATTTAATTAGAAATTTCTGATTAAATAATTTTGGATGATTTTAAAACCCTGTGTACCTCCGTGTCCTCTGTGGTTCCAGAAATCAAATTTAAGCCTTTGGTAGGGTCACTCCCTTTTGTCCCTGATACTTACCTCCACGATCTTTATACGACGTTTCACAAATTTCGTCCGATTCAAAAAACAACATTTGCGCAACACCCTCATTAGCATAGATCTTTGCGGGTAATGGTGTTGTATTGGAAAACTCCAGAGTCACGTGGCCTTCCCATTCTGGTTCCAGTGGTGTGACATTCACAATAATACCGCAGCGAGCATAGGTCGATTTGCCTAAACAAACGGTTAACACACTTCGAGGAATACGAAAAAACTCAACGGTGCGAGCCAATGCAAATGAATTCGGTGGGATAATGCAAACATCGGCTTTAACATCAACAAAGCTTTGATGATCAAAATCTTTCGGATCAACAATAGCAGAATTGATGTTGGTGAAGATTTTAAATTCATCGGCGCAGCGCACATCGTAGCCATAACTGGAAGTACCGTAGGAAACGATGCGTTCACCATTGGCCTCGCGTACTTGACCCGCCTCAAACGGCTCGATCATACTTTCATTCGCCGCCATGCGACGAATCCACTTGTCTGACTTGATGCTCAATTTACTACCTCAAAACATTAACCGCAAAGGCGCTGAGTGCGCAAAGAAAAATAATAACACTTCAACGGGAATGGATTCTAACCCTGCATCAAAATTGATCCAACCAATAATTCCAGATCCACTATACAAACAAAGCCGAAAAGCACTTAGAGAAATCTCTTTGCGTACTTTGCGGCTCAGCGGTAATAATTTTAATTAGTTATTTTGAATAACAATTTTTGGAAATGATGCTGAATAATCTTTCGCCCGAAGCGCCAGCTTGGCCGCCATGCGACGAGCAATATCACGATAAATCTGTGATACACGGCTATCAGGGTCAGCCACAACGGAAGGCTTGCCTTCGTCTGTGCCGATACGAATGCTCATATCCAGAGGCAGTGCACCCAACATCTCGATATCGTAGTCCTCTGACATTTTCGCGCCACCACCCTGGCCAAAAATGTGCTCCTCATGACCACACTCGGAACAAATGTGAATACTCATATTTTCGATAATGCCTAAAACAGGCACTTCAACCTTCTGAAACATCTTCAAACCCTTGCGAGCATCTAGCAAAGCAATGTCCTGTGGCGTAGTAACGATGACTGCACCGGTGACAGGAACCTTTTGTGCCAACGTCAGCTGGGTATCACCCGTACCTGGGGGTAAGTCAATTATCAAATAGTCTACATCTTTCCACTTGGTGTCATTCAGCAACTGTTCCAAAGCCTGCGTCACCATCGGGCCACGCCAGATCATTGGGGTCTCTTCATCGATCAGGTAACCAATCGACATAGACTGAATGTCATAGCTGTTCATGGGTTCCAGTGAACTGCCATCCTTGGAATCCGGTTGACCACTTGCGCCCAGCATACGTGGCTGACTTGGGCCGTAAATGTCAGCATCCAAAATACCAACAGTGGCGCCTTCCGCAGACAATGCCAATGCCAGGTTGACGGAGGTGGTTGATTTACCGACACCACCCTTACCCGAGGCGACAGCAATAATATTTTTCACGCCCGTGATGTGTTCAACACCCTTTTGCACGGCATGTGAATCAATTTTTTGTGAGATATTTATGGTTGCGCTACTAACACCATCCAGACTTTCAACCAGTCCCTTGAGTTTGTCGGTCAGTTCGGCCTTATAGCCTTCCGCTGGAAAACCCAGAACGACATCCAGAGTGACCTTGTCACCCTCGATCTTGATATCCTTGACCGTCTTGGTCGAAATCAGATCCTTTCCCATATAGGGATCGATATAATTTTTAACTTTCTCTTCGACCTGTTGTTGTGTCAGCTCAGCCATTATTATCTCCTGCGATTTCGTGCGGCTTAAAATACCCTAGCAAATTAATCAGGTATGATACTATATTAGGTAATGCTAAACAATTAGCGTGAAACCATGTATTTTACACGTCTTTGAACAATCTGTGCGTATCCTTTGCAATCCTGTGGCGGGTCAAGGCCTGGTCTGATAGGGTATACGCCTTTAAGAATAAGGACTTAGCAACAAATCATGTCGGCAAAACAAAGACATATTCTCGTTACCAGCGCCCTGCCCTACGCCAATGGATCCATCCACCTTGGGCATCTGGTGGAATACATCCAAACCGATATATGGGTGCGCTTCCAGAAAATGCAAGGCCACCAATGCACTTATGTCTGCGCCGATGACGCCCATGGCACGCCAATTATGCTGCGAGCCCAAAGTGAAGGCATCACCCCGGAAGCACTCATCGCCAAATCGGATAAAGAACATCGCGCCGACTTCGCCGATTTTTCCGTAGGCTTTGATAATTTTCACTCAACTCATTCCAATGAGAATCGTGAACTTGCCGAGTATATATATAAGAAGCTGCGTGACAACGACTATATAAAGACCCGCACCATCGAACAGGCCTACGACCCGGAAAAAGAAATGTTCCTGCCGGATCGTTTTGTCAAAGGTACTTGCCCACGTTGCGGTGCTGACGATCAATACGGCGATAACTGCGAAGCCTGTGGTGCGACTTATTCACCGACAGAATTAAAGAATCCGGTCTCAGTTGTCTCCGGTGCCACGCCAATCCAGAAAGAATCCGAGCACTACTTTTTTAACCTGCCTGCGCTGGAATCCATGCTACGAGAATGGACGCAAGGGGAACACATGCAACCGGAGATCCGCAACAAACTCAACGAGTGGTTTGAAAGCGGTTTGCAACAGTGGGATATCTCCCGCGACGCGCCCTATTTTGGTTTTGAAATCCCCGATGCACCGGGCAAGTTTTTCTATGTCTGGCTCGACGCACCCATGGGTTACATGGCCAGTTTTAAAAACCTGTGCGACAAAGACAGTTCACTGAATTTTGATGACTACTGGAAGACGGATTCTGAATATGAGATCTATCACTTCATCGGTAAGGACATCGCTTACTTTCATACCCTGTTCTGGCCAGCAACGCTACATGGTGCCGGTTTTCGCAAACCATCAGCCGTGTTCTGTCATGGCTTTTTAACGGTTAACAATCAGAAGATGTCCAAGTCACGCGGCACCTTTATTACTGCACGGACTTATCTGGATAACCTGAATCCTGAATACCTGCGTTATTATTTTGCCGCAAAACTCGGTAGTGGTATTGATGACATCGATCTTAATTTGGAAGACTTCACCCTGCGCGTAAATAGTGATCTGGTCGGCAAGGCCGTTAATATCGCCAGTCGCTGTGCCGGTTACATAAATAAAAAGTTTGCCGGACAACTCAATGCGACATGTGCTGCACCTGAACTGTATAACGACTTTGTTGCCGCCGGCAGCAAAATCGCAGACTTGTATGAGAAGCGCGAATTCAGTCATGCCATGCGTGAGATTATGGCACTGGCGGATCGGACCAATGAATATATCGACGAACAAAAACCCTGGGCACTGGCCAAAGAAGAAGACAAAGAAACCGAAGTGCTAGCCATTTACAGCATGGGTATAAACCTGTTTCGCCTGTTAATGATCTATCTCAAACCTGTATTGCCGAAAATGGCCGAAGCAAGCGAAGCATTTTTAAACATCGAGCCATTAACCTGGGCTGATATCGAGACACCCTTAACCGGACATACGATTTCAAAATTTAAACCCTTGATGACGCGTATTGAACAGGAAAAGATTGACCGCATGGTCTATGCCTCACAGGAAGACCTGACGCCGACCCACACGAAAAAAGAAAGAAAGGCCACGATGAACATTGAACCCATTGCCGAAGAAATTGAATTCGATGATTTTGCCAAAGTTGACTTACGCATTGCGAAAATTGTCAAAGCCGATCACGTTGAAGGTGCTGACAAGTTACTGCAACTGACACTGGATATCGGTGAAGAAAATACGCGCAATGTGTTTGCCGGTATCAAATCAGCATACTCACCAGAAAATCTGGAAGGTAAGTTGACGGTGATGGTTGCTAACCTCAAACCCCGCAAGATGCGCTTTGGTTTATCGGAAGGCATGGTGATGGCCGCCGGACCTGGTGGTAAAGACCTATGGATTCTTGAACCCAATGAAGGTGCACAACCTGGGATGAAGGTTAAGTAATCAAATAAAGATAGTATTAAGGAACCACCTAATACTTAACGAGAAAATTTCTACCTGCATGGAAAGGAGATAGTAATATCGAACGATGACACTCTTGTATTTGTCATGAACCGATATTCATTGCCATCATGAAAGAATATGCCCTCATTCTTATCAGCACCGTACTGGTCAATAACTTTGTCCTGGTAAAATTTCTGGGACTCTGCCCTTTTATGGGCGTGTCACGCAAGCTGGAAACCGCCATGGGTATGGGCATGGCGACCACCTTTGTTTTAACTCTGGCATCCATTTGTAGCTATCTCGCCAATGAATACCTGCTTGCTCCGCTAGGGCTGGAATACCTGCGCACCATAACCTTTATATTAGTGATCGCCGTTGTCGTACAGTTCACTGAAATGGTGGTGCGCAAAACGAGTCCCTTGCTTTATCAGGTCCTGGGTATTTTCCTGCCATTGATTACGACGAACTGTGCAGTGCTTGGCGTAGCGCTACTCAATGTTCAGACCGAAAATGGTTTTGTTGAATCTGCTTTATATGGCTTTGGCGCTTCCATCGGTTTCTCGCTAGTGTTGGTATTGTTTTCTGCCGTGCGTGAACGCATTGCCGTAGCCGATATTCCCGAACCCTTTCAAGGCGTTTCTATTGCCTTGATCACTGCCGGTCTGATGTCCATGGCCTTTATGGGTTTTGCCGGGTTGGTGAAGGGATAAAATGCTCACCGCTGTTATTGTTTTACTCGTCCTGGCCGTTATCTTTGGTTTAATCCTCGGCTTTGCGGCGATACGCTTTAAAGTCGAAGGTGATCCCGTTGTCGATATGATCGATGCCCTTCTGCCTCAAACACAGTGCGGACAGTGTACCTATCCAGGCTGTCGCCCCTATGCTGAAGCCATTTCCAAAGGCGAAGCCGAGATTAACCAATGTCCCCCCGGTGGCGAAGCGACCATACTTGCATTAGCTGATTTATTAGGCCGTGATCCATTGCCATTAAACGAAGAACATGGTGAACATGGCGGTAAAACTGTTGTGCATATTATTGAAGCTGATTGTATCGGCTGTACTTTATGTATTCAGGCCTGTCCGGTCGATGCCATTGTCGGTGCTGCCAAACAAATGCACACCGTGATTGATGATGAATGTACCGGTTGTGATCTTTGTATCCCGCCTTGTCCCGTCGACTGTATTGTCGTGGTGCCCGTTAAAGAAGATCTACAAACCTGGAAATGGCCTTATCCCGCAGATGCATCAGGAGAAAACAACTCATGATGCAACATCTCAATAAATTTTTTGGTGGCCTGCGACTGGATGGACATAAGTCTGAGTCGATGCGACAGCCATTAAAAACATTACCACTATCGAAACAATTAATCTTTCCGTTGAATCAACACATCGGTCTTCCTGCTGAACCTGTCGTCAATATTGATGACACTGTGTTGAAAGGCCAGTTAATCGCAAGTCCTGGTGGTAGTGTTAGCGCGGCGATACATGCCAGCAGTTCTGGCAAAGTCATCGCGATTGAAGAGAGACCCATAACTCATCCTTCTGGGATGCGAGCTGCATGTATTGTCATCGAAACTGATGGTAACGATCAAAGTATCGAATCAAATGTAATCTCAGCATATCAGGACTGTGACCCATCAACCCTGCGTGATGTTATTCGCGATGCCGGTATTGTGGGTTTAGGTGGCGCAGGTTTCCCAACCTTTATTAAACTAAACACATCACCCGGGAAAATTATTGAAACATTAATTTTAAACGGCGCAGAATGTGAACCCTATATCACTTGTGATGCCATGCTCATGCAAACACGTGCCGAAAGTGTTTTACGTGGTGCGGATATTCTTTGCCAGGCCATACAGGCCAAGCAATGTTTAATCGGTATCGAAGATAACAAGCCAGAAGCAATCAATGCACTCAAGAAAGCATTAACAGAACATACATTTTATCATCACATCAACATCATCAGTGTTCCAACAATTTATCCTACCGGTGGTGAACGTCAACTCATAAAAATCTTAACCGGTCATGAGATCTCGGCTAAACAGCGGCCTACGAATGCAGGGCTTGTCTGTCAGAATGTTGGAACTGCTGTTGCCGTTGCTGATGCGGTGCTTAAGGGACAAGCTTTAATCGAACGCATTGTAACGGTCACTGGTGATGCTATTAAGCGTCCGGCAAACTGGTTAGTGCCATTGGGAACTCCGATTCAGCACCTGCTTGCACAATATGATGGCCGGGGTGATAACAATGACATTATTATTGGTGGTCCGATGATGGGTTTTGTCATTGATGATATACAGGCACCGATTATCAAAACCACTAACTGCCTGTTAGTGCTGGCTCATAAAAACAAATTTCCAGAAATGCCCTGTATTCGTTGTGGCGAATGTGCCCATGTCTGTCCGGCCCAACTCCTGCCACAGCAACTCTATTGGCATGCGCGCGCCAAAGACTTTGATAAAATACAGGACTACAATCTATTTGATTGTATTGAGTGCGGCTGCTGCACCTATGTCTGTCCCAGTCATATACCACTGGTGCAGTATTATCGTTTTGCCAAGACCGAAATATGGAATCAGGAGCAGGATAAACAAAAATCGGACCGTGCTCGTGAGCGTCATGAATTTAATTTGTACCGTCTTGAACGTAAAAAACGGGACGATGAAGAACGTCGACGCAAGAAAAAAGAATTACTCAATCGCGCCCAGGGTAAAACAGAAAGTGAGGCCGATAGTAAAAAGGCAGCCATAGAGGCAGCTCTAGCACGAGCCAAAGCCAAAAAGGATTCCCTGGCGACCTCACCTAAAAATGTTGACCATCTAACGCCGGAGCAACAAAAACAAATTGATGAAGCCGAAGCACGACGGCATCAGCAAAAAAAGGATAATACCTAGCCATGCGTGCCAGCTCACCGTTTATTTTTGCAAGCAATACGATCACCCGCATAATGCTATGGGTGGTATTAGCACTCGTGCCGGGAATTATTGCGCAGATTATATTCTTTGGCTGGGGTGTTCTTATTAATGCCGCCATTGCCATTGCAACAGCACTGTTGTGTGAGTCACTCATCCTTTACTTGCGTAAGCGTCCTATTACGCCGAGTCTGCTTGATGGTAGTGCCCTCGTCACCGCATTGCTGCTGGCGATCTCTTTACCCTCAATGAGCCCCTGGTGGATTCCTTTTGTTGGTACCGCTTTTGCTATTACCATTGCCAAACATTTGTACGGTGGCCTCGGTTATAACCCGTTCAATCCGGCCATGGTCGGGTATGCCATGTTATTAATTGCCTTCCCCAAGGAT
>Ga0316204_10002576_pt1 | contig 40308 bp, 33 predicted proteins | sample 6monrhotite_MG_2_FD_205661 | JGI IMG/M metagenome (GOLD analysis project Ga0316204, IMG submission 205661) | Microbial mat bacterial communities from mineral coupon in-situ incubated in ocean water Damariscotta River, Maine, United States -... | ecosystem: Environmental > Aquatic > Marine >...
CTTTTCCGTTATAGTCTAAATAGACTTGTTCAACCTTGTCGTCATAATTAATAACTGGTGCTATCGAATTTTCGACACCTAACTCAACTCCATCCTCGATATTGACGCTACATCTTTTTCCATTTTGCACTCATTTTATTTGATATTGTCCCAAAACTGAGGTGTTTTTCTTCCAACTAAGCTTCAAGACGTTGTTGATAATAATATTTAATGTAACAAAATGATGTAACGAATTGAATGTAAATCCTGCAAGTGTGTAAAAAAAGAAAGGGGGGCTGGGGTCTCTATAATAAAAGTGCTTCTATTCAGAATTACGTTATAAGCCTAATCTTTATTAATATTGATATAATCTGAGTTTAAATATCCACAAACTTGCTCATTACCTTTTTTTTTGAAAGGACACTAGTAAAAATCAAGAATGATATGGGATAGACAATATTAAATATCTAATTGATTTCTAGGTTAGAGCTATAAAAAAACTGGACATAAAAATTAACGGATTATTTTTCACTAGTGATTTTACTTTACGTAACCTTAGAATGATCTAGGGCTTTACTGTCAAGTGCTTACAAAATGTAAAGTTTTTGAATAATACAAAATGCCACAATTTGTACGCAGTTTTAATAAATAGTTTAATTTGCATCTTAGTTATTCTAAATACTTAGCTATTAATCTTAACTTTAGGATAAAATATACGATAAGTATTTGAGATATCTAACGCAAGAGGAACTATGAAAAATTCGTTAATAAATTTATTTATACTTTTTCTTTTTTTCACACTTAATCTGTTAATTGGTTGTGGTAATCAGACAAATAATTCTACAGAAGTTTCTTTTGGAGGTTTTCATGCTGCTACAGCGAGCACTTGTATTGTTGATCCAAGTTTCAGTGGTGGAATACTGGTTGTAGGTAAAGAAATCGGTGGTTCAAAAGAAAAATTTTCAATTATGTTAAAAGACAATTGTGATCTTAAAGGCGTGCGAAATTTTCAAACTGGGAAAACCTGGAGATTTGCCGCTTATTCATGGTCTCAAAGCTGGAGTGTTGTAGATACAAGTATGGGAGTTACTAGATGTGATTTTCAAGATAAATATCTAAGTCCTTCATCAAGTACAATCAACGTTATTTTTTTATTAAAATCTTCAAATTGCAATAATAGTTTTATAACAGGAGGGGATGGTTTTTCTCAAACAAATCATTCTCACATATCTTTATCAAATTCAAATGGTCGTTTCCCTGAACCAAACGTTGTTTTTTGTAATACTTATAATGAAGGTAGTGGAGCTTGTGTTGGGACTGCTCCATCATCTTATCGATTGTCTATAGTCAATGAATTAGGAGATTATATTTTCTTTGGTTGTTATGATGTAAATGCACCTTTGCACCTTGGAAGCATTCCTGTTTTACCAGATATGCCTTATGTAATAAGAACATATGATTTAGGTAGTTGTAATCCTAGCTCCGCAACTCAACAAACTTTTTCTACCTATTTATCTGGGGAAATATCTAATTTGTCTTTTGCTAATTCAATCCGAGCAAGTGGAGGGAAATTATTTGTAGCCAATACAATAAGTACTGGTGCAGTTGCCGTTACTTCATGTCCACCGGGTTATATATTGGCTCCGGGGAATAATATTGTAAATGCTCCAAACGAATTTTGTGTGATGAAGTATGAAGCAAAAAATGTAGCAGGTGTTGCAACTTCTCAAGCAGCTTCTTCACCTTGGACAAATATTACAATAGGAGCTGCTTTTACTGCTTGTAATGATCTTAATGTATCTCCACCTACAGGATACGCAACAGGAACATTTAACTTAATTTCTAACCCCGAATGGATGGCTCTCGCTAGAAATATTGAAAGTGTTAGTTCAAACTGGACAAGTGGAGTGGTAGGTTCAGACTGTCTTAAACAAGGAAATATTTGGAGCAATGTCGTCTGTCCTTCCGATAATCTTGCTTACAATTATGCAAAAGGTGGTGTTGATTTTGGTACAGTAAGAGCAGACAATGGTACCTCTCAACTTGTTCTAGATAATGGTAATGTTATTTGGGATTTATCAGGAAATGTTAGAGAGTGGGTAAATTGGAATTTATCAAATACGTTAAGTACTCCGATTGTTCAAGCAAATAAAGCTCATGGAGGAAGCGGCCCTCTCGGTTCAATGCTTTCATTTTTAGGTATTACAAATTTTCCAAGTCCTCTTATGAATGCGAATATGATAAAACCAGTGAACTCTTCATTAGGATTAAATTCAGGGATAGGTAGTTATATTGCAGGTAATGTAACATCTACTGGTGTTCCTACAAGAGGAGGCTCCAAGCTTTATACTAATCAAGCAAATGGAATTTTTTCTTTAAAGCTTACTTCAACTTTAAGTACTCAAGATACTACTACTGGGTTTAGATGTGTGTATCGACCGTAAAAAATAAAGTCGTAATATATCTCTAAAAGAATGCCGAACCTTTAAACCGTACCTTTATATATGACACTAGTGCTAAATCGTCACTTCATGGTGAATTCGTTAAGTGTCTAAAATTTCGTAAACTAAAGTTTAAATCTAACTAAAAGCAATAAGATTGGTGACAATTTGGGGGCTAATTTATTGGCATGGTGATTGCTTTAGTAATAGCAAGAAGGACAGGAAGTCCTTTAAAGCATGAAGCAAAAAACTTAGGAAGAGAATAATAATTTCATAGGAGATGAAAATGACAACACAAACTTCAGTAAACACAAAACATTTTAAACAATTATTTATTGAGCTTAAAAAGAATGCTCTTACTCAAATCAATCTCGATAAAAAAGCACTTGAGCCAGATAAGGGAGATGAGTTAGATCAACTCTTTCTGGAAAAAGAATTAAACTTAAAATTAAAACTACAAGGCAGACAGCAGTTTTTTATCAAAAAAATTGATCAAGCACTTAATCGTATTGCTGAAGGAGAATTTGGTATATGTGAAGATTGCGGAAGTGATATTGAAACTAAAAGATTAATGGCACGACCTACTGCCTGCCTTTGTATTTCTTGCAAGGAAGAACAAGAGCGAGAAGAAACTCATATTTTATATCAGAAAAAATCACACACTCTTGGCAAAGAAATTATAAGTGATAATGTTGTAAATCTTTCGAAATATTTAAAAACTGATAGCAAGAATATTGAGAGCAGCTTATCTTTAATTAAAGGACAACAATAAAAAAGGGCAGTAAAACTGCCCTAATAGAAAACTAATAAAGTTCTTTAAATTAGTTATTTCTTACTTCTTTTAAAGCCACCATGCAAATTTCATTGGCACCATACCACCATCCACCGGTTGTTTTATTTACTGTTACTCTACCATTAACTAAACCGTTAATATTATCTGCTCTTGTTAAAGCATTAACATTAACAAAGTTAACACAACTATCCATAAACTCTGAAACAGAGTAAGAAATGATATTTACAGGCTTGTCCTCAATAACACCTTGTAGACTCATTACTTGAGATGTATTTGCAGCTATTAAATCTTTAGAAACGGCATCAGCAACAAGCTCAGCACAAGATTGAGTATTTTTCCACCATCCACCAGTTGTGAGATTAATTGTTTCATTATAGTTTACAGAATAAGAAATATTATCAGCTCTTCGAATTGCATTTTTTGAAAGAAATTTAGAACATTTGTTAAATAATTCAATAGAGTCATCTGCTCTAAATTTAAAATCCTTATTTTCAATTTTTCCAATGAAAACTGATTTATTATTTCTTGGTATAGGCATAGGAATCGGCATAGGTAATGGCCTAGAGTTAAGTTGATTTTCTAGATCGATAATTCTATTGTTTAATACTGAAATTTCATTTGATAAAGAAATATTTATTGAATTAAGGTTAGCATTTTCTGTCCTTAGTTTTTGAATTTTTCTTTTTAGTCTGTCATTTGGTCTAGGCGTGCTTTGATTTTGACATATGTTTAATTGATTCTCCAAAGATAACAATTTCGCATTTTTTTGATTTGATAAATTAACAAAGCTAAGTTTACACTGTCCAAGATTAGTAAAATTACCCAAGCTTAAATCTATTTTTAGGTTTCCACCTCTTGCGTGTACTAACCCTGTAAAGAGTAAGCTTGATAATGTGATTGTTTTTAAAATTTTGTTCATTTGTTTCTCCTTGTTTTTATAATAAATACCATAAATAAAATTCCTTACAATCTAAATGATGCGGTATGTAAAAAGTTATAATGCAGTGAGTCGACAGACACCATTTACTTGTTAAATAAAGAGAAATTAAGCAGTACTTCAAGAGATGGTTTAGCTAAAAAGACTTACTTTAGCTTGTTTAAAGATTATGAATTTAAGTAATCGAGTGAAGTTTTTTTAAGTTTAATAAAGAACGTTATTTTAGTTTAAATAGATTTTTTTAAGTCTTAAAAATTCTATAGTACTAAATATCTATTTTATTTTTTTATATTAGCAATTTTTTCTTCAAATTGTTTAAGCTCTAAACCTCTAACTCTTTGAAGCCTCATCTTTTTTAAAATTCCACCAATCTTTTTATCTAGGATTGGTTTTTCTCCAAGTTGAAGTAAAAAGTTTTTCGCTTTTAAAGCTTGATCAAGATAGCTATTCATTAATTTAATTTTTTGATTTTGATTATAAACATTTTCACCTTTTGGGCCAAAGCTGGCTGTCCATGGTTTTAATAAATGTTTTGCTTTATTGATTAAACCAAGTGTTCCTAAAGATACTTTTTTGTATTGCTTGTCTATTTTTGATAGTTTTGTAATTACCATCGCTGTAAAAAGGTTGTATCTTAGGTTGATCATATTTAAGATCATTCTCTTGTTATCAGATTGAGTTAATTCAGTTATAAATCTATGGTCTATTTCATTTTTATTCATTGTTATTCTATTTTCCTCTGTCGCTGTTTGTAAAAGATACTTTTTTGCAAGATCAAAAAAAGACATTGGCTTTAAGCCAACTTTCTTTACTCCATACTGTCTTCCTCTTACTTTATGTAGACTTGAAATGTCACCTAGAGCATACGCAAGTACTAGTAAGTTTTGTTTATTTATATTTTGAGTGGCTGGAGAAATTGTCTTAATTGATTTTTCTTTTTTAGGGTTTATTGAATCGTAATTAAAAACATCGACTCGTGCCTTTTTTGAATATTCTGTTATTAGTGTCGTTACATTCATAATGGCTTCATAATAAAGATCAAATAAATAAATTCGATCATCTCCAATTTCACTAATTCCTGTATACAAAGTGTATTCTAACGAATTTAACGCCATTACAGAGTAATATATTTTTCTTTCCATAGATTCACTTCGTTCCATTCCTTTTATTCCAAGCTCTTGAGTGGCGATGGCTGTTGACTTTCTAAGATCGTGATACATTTTTGATGTAACTTCTTTCATGCCATCTGTCGTTTCGGACATATGTGCAGTTCTATCATTCATCTCACCTGTTGTATCAGCCATTTCACTTGTCGTATCTTTCATGTCGTCCATTGTTTTAAGTGGACTATCGCAACCTACAATTAAGATTAAGCTTAAGATTAAAATTAGTGATTTTTTCATTCAATGCTCCAATTTATTTTGTAGCTTAACTTACTCTTTTCAAAATCTATTTCAAGACTTGTGTAATAATTACTTTACACAATAAAATACTTGAAATAATTTATTTGTTAATTTATTTCAATTTCAAGTTATTGAAATACAAAAGGAGATTTAATTATGAGTACAATTAATGCCCAACACATTTTAGTTGATCAGGAATTTGAAGTTAAAGATTTACAGAAAAAACTAGATGATGGTGTATCTTTTGAAGAATTAGCTAAAGACTTCTCAAAATGTCCTTCTGGCCAAAATGGTGGAAGTTTAGGAGAGTTTGGTAAAGGTCAAATGGTAGCTCCTTTTGAAACAGCGGCTTTTGCTTTAGAAGTCGGCCAGGTTAGTGATGCTGTTAAAACACAGTTTGGTTATCACCTTATTAAACGAATTAAATAGCTAATTTTATTATATATTTTTAATATTTTAACCTGTCGTTAATATATTGCTTGTTGTGCGTAAGTTTTACGTATGTTAAACTACTGTATATGAGCGATACACAAGAAACAAGAACTCTTTTTGGTACCTATGAAGATCATCCTTTTGATGATCTTTCACTAGATAATTTATTAATTACCAATCCTTCTTCAAGCTTTTATTTTAAAGCAAGTGGGGAGGCGATGTCTCCTTATATTATGGATGGAGATTTACTTTTAATAGATCGATCAATATTGGTTACTGATAATAGTATTGCAATTATTCAGTGGGAGGGAGAGTTTCTGTGTCGCCAGCTTTGTAAAAATCAAAGTGATGGTACATGGATAATAAAAGCTCTCAAGGGAAAGAGTTTTAAATGTTCTGATTCTAACTTAGTTACTTTTGGAAAAGTAAAGGCAGTGGTCAGACAATGTTTATTCTAGTCGATGCCAATTCATTTTTCTGTCATTGCGAAAAGCTATTTCGGCCCGACTTAGCAAATAGAGAAGTGGTTGTCTTATCAAATAACGATGGCTGTGTAGTTTCTGCAACTAGAAAAGTTAAGCAGGAGCTTGGTATAAAAACAGGCCAACCATTTTTTGAGATTAAAGAACAATGTAGAAAAAATAATGTTGCTACATTTTCATCAAACTTTTCTTTGTATACAAAAATCTCTAAAAGAATGTCTGATATTTTAAAAAGGTATTCTAATCATGTTGAGGTTTATTCAATTGATGAATCTTTTATTATGCTACCTAATTATACCAACCTGGATTGGAAAGAATTTGGAAAAGAGATAAAAGATGAAGTTGAGCGCATACTCGGAATGCCCGTGAGTGTAGGAATAGCCAAAACAAAGGCTCTATCTAAAATTTGTAATCACATTGCTAAAAAGGGGAGTGGCGTTTGCTACTTTAGTAGTGACGAGGAGATGGATAATCTTTTTTCGAACCTTAGTGTAAAAGAGATTTGGGGTATAGGAAAAGCGTCAGCGAATAAACTTAGAATGTATGGAATCAAAACTGTTCTCGATTTTAAAAATTACAAAAACCAGAATAATATAAAAAAAATAATAACGAAAGTCGGACTTCAGGTTCATCAAGAATTAAATGGTGAAATTTGTTTCTCGCTTAATGAAAATCCTAAAGCAAGAAAAAGTATAATGTGTTCGCGTACTTTTTCAAAGGCTGTCTATGATTTAAAAGATTTAGAAAGAAAGGTCGCTTCCTTTATTACCAATGCCGCTTTAAAGCTAAGAAACGAAAAAGGTAAAACCTCATGCATTGAAATATTTTTAATAAAAAAAACATATCAAAACGATTTAGAGCCAACAGACAGAATAAGTAATTTCGTAAGTAAGAAAATTAAAGTTGAACTTGCTACAAATAATACTTTTTCACTTATAAGAATCTCTTTAGCGTTATTAAAAGAGATATTTGAAAATGCTTCTTCCTATAAAAAGGCTGGAGTAATTTTAAGCAATATAAGTCATGAGACATTACAATTGTCACTTTTTGAACAGGAAAATGAAAAAGAAAAAAAAATAACAAATGTAGTTGATCAAATTAATGCTAGGCTTGGAAGAGATTTGGTCTATTCGGCGGCTTGTCTCGGGGAGAAAGAAGAGTTTTATAAACAAGATTACTGTTCTCCTCGTTATCTTACTTCATGGGACGATTTACCGGTCGCTGGTTAGATTGTCAGCTATTCAAACTTCATTTATAATAGATAAAAAAATATAAAGGAAACATATGAAACTTATTCTAGCAATCTCTCTAATACTGTTATTTTCTTGTGACAATAATACTTATAAAAAAGACGCTGCGAAAAGAATTAGAGCAGACTTTTCTCGAGCACTAGGAATGTATGATTGTAATAATTATAGCCAAGTGATGAAGGAATTTAAATCAATTGAAAGCAATCATAAAAATCGTTGGGAAATGAAGTGCAAAAACAAAAAAGATCGTCAAGACATGGGCAAATGTGCTAAAGGATCAAAAATTGCTATTGAATCAAACTTTGAATCTTTTAGATCAAAACTATATAGTCAACAAGATAAGTGTGAATTAAAGGAAAAAGAATAATACTCCGATAACTACAATAGTTCTTATTGATAGTAGGTTGAGAGGTAATCTTATGAAAGTTGCATACAGTATAGTTTTTCTATTTAGTCTTCTAACATTTAATTCCTTTGCAAAGCCCTGTGATAAATCAAATTTAAAAATATTTACCTCATTAACTGAAAAACTGACACTTGCAAAAAAATCTTTGGAATCGGAAAGAGATAATCTATACACAGCTGATGCTTCTTTAAAAGCTTGTGGATCACAATATCATCATAACCATCCTAAAGACGATAGTTTTTGTGATAGTAATCCCGATTACAAAAATATATATAAAAAAATAAAATTAGCTAAGAGAGAAGTTTTAAATTTGGAAAAAAAATTAAAAAAATATAATTTTTGTAATAAGAAAGACGTCGTAACTAAGCATGATAATACAAAAAGAAATCATCCCGCTTCAAAGCTTGTACCTATGCCAGCAGAGAGAACTTTTAATAGTGATAGTATAGATCACTAAATATTAAAAAATTATAAATTTAGATCAACTTTTACTCGCCAATTATTGTAATTTTCAGAGCGGCCTTCTTGAAGGTCCAAAAGTTTTTCTCTAAGTTTTAAACTTAAATTTCCTTGAGGATATTTTAAGTGATAAATTTGGCCATCACTATCTCCAAGTTCTGAAATTGGAGTTATAATAACAGCTGTTCCACAAGCAAATACTTCACTACATTTTGTTGATTTAATGTCATCAAGCAGAGTTGAAATTTCAATTTTTTTCTCTGTTATTTTTAAGTTATTAGTTTTTGCAATTTCTATAACAGATTTTCTTGTTATTCCATTTAAGATAGAATCATTTATTTCTGGAGTAATAATTTGATCATCATAAACAGCAAAAAAGTTCATACCTGAAAGTTCTTCAACATATTTTTTTTCACTGCTATCAAGCCATAAGACCTGGTCAAAACCTTGCTTTTTGGCTTTAACCATTGCTTGCAAAGAAGAAGCATAATTCCCACCAGTCTTAGCGTTGCCTACGCCTCCAGCACAAGCTCTAGCTTGATATCTTTCAATAAGAACTTTTACTGATCCACTTGAAAAATATGCTCCTGATGGAGAAGCAATTACTAAGTATAAAAAACTCTCAGAAGGTTTAATTCCCAAGTGATTATCAGTGGCAAAAATAAATGGACGAATATATAATGATTCCCCTGAATTTTTCGGAATAAAGTCATGACCTAGAAGCGAAATTGCTTTGATTGAATCTAAGTAAAGTTTATTAGGAAGAGGCGGGATCGCCATTCTATCTGCTGATTCAGCAAACCTTTTTGCATTTTCTTCAGGCCTAAATAAAAAAGGGCCAGCACCATCGTAATTATAAGCTTTCATGCCTTCAAATATTTCTTGTCCATAATGAAATACTTTACAGGTTGGATCAAATGTTAAATTTTGATATGTTCTAATTTTTAGTTTTCCCCATTCACCATCTTCATATATTGATTGAATCATAATAGGTAATAAGACTTTACCAAATGGTAGATTATCACTTGTTTTAAATAAGCTAATATTAGTAATAGCGTCTTCACTAATTGATATGTCGTTTTTTCGCAGGGCAGCTATTTTGTTATTTAAGAGGGACATGTCTTCCTTTTTTATTTATTAATTTATTAAATTTATAGCAAAAAACTTAAGTTATTAAAAGTTGAGTTTTATTATTATTTCGACGACTTGAAATTGTCAAAACTACAATGATTTGATAGTGTCCACACAACTTAATAATAAATTTTAGTCAATAATTTAGGAGTAAATATATGTCGAACCCACGTTTCCCAGGAAAAACTGTAACAATTAATGGAAATCAACTCGTAGCTCATACCGAAGCAAGAATTGCTGACTGTGGTGTTTTTTATCCCATAACTCCAAGTACTGAACAAGGTGAACATTTTGAGCAATCTGTTGCTGCCGGAACTCTTACTGTTTTTGGTGATCCAGTAAAAGCTGTTGAAGCCGAAGGTGAACATGCCGCTCAAGGTGGAGCGATTGCAATTTCTACAACAGGAAAACGTGTTGCTAATTTTACTTCAGGACAAGGAATCGTTTACGGACTAGAGCAATATTATCACGCTCCAGGAAAATTATCGACAATGGTTTTAAACGTAGGAGCAAGAGCATTAACAAAACATGCTTTGAATGTTCACTGTGGACACGATGATATTTACGCAGCTTTTGATACTGGCTGGACAATGGTATTTGCTAAAGATGCCCAACAAGCTGTTGATCAATCTTTAATTTTAAGAAGAGTAACAGAACTTTCTCTTACTCCAGGTATGAATATACAAGACGGGTTTTTAACAACACACCTTGAAAGAACTTTTAAAGAACTCGAGTCAGAATTAATTCGTGAATTTTTAGGTCATCCGACAGATATAATTGATTGTCCAACAGATGCTCAAAAAGAACTTTTTGGTGATACCAGAAAACGAATTCCAGCAGGCTACGATTTAAATAATCCTGCTCTTCTTGGTTCTGTTCAAAATCAAGAACACTATATGACAGGTGTAATTGCGAGAAGAACAACATTTATCGAACCAATTTTAGGATTTTTAGAAAAAGCGTACAAAGAATGGGGCGATCTAACAGGACGTCATTATGGTTTAATCTCTGAGTACAACTGTGAAAAAGCTGATACTGTATTTGTATGCCTTGGTTCAGCAGCTGAAAATATTGAAGCAGCAATTGATTTTATAAAAGAAAATGACAATGATGAAATTGGTGTAATTCACGTAAATGTAATTAGACCTTTTCCTGAAGAAAGAATGATTACAGCCTTAAAAGGTAAGAAAAATGTAATTATATTAGAAAGAACCGACGAGCCAATGAGTGGTTCTGCACCTCTTTGTAGAGACATTAGAACAGCTCTTTTTAAAGCTGTTGAAAACTCTGTCACAAATACTCATTCACATTTAAGTTCAATGTCAAAAGAAGAAATGCCTCGAATTTTTGAAGGTGTTTATGGGTTAGGTTCAAGAGATTTTAGACCAGAACATGTTCTTGGAGCTTATGAGTATGTGAGAGGAAAAATTGCAAGACAAGATGGTAAAAAAGCTACCGATGGAGAAAGCTTTTTATACTTAGGTGTTAACCATGACTATGCTGTTTGTTCAGATAGAAAACCATCTCTTTTACCAGAAGGCGCCATTGCCGTAAGGATTCATTCTGTAGGAGGTTGGGGAGCAATTACAACTGGAAAAAACTTAGCAGGAATTTTAGGTGAATTATCTAAAGAGTCAATACATAAAAAAAGTGAAGATGAAGAAGTCATTCAAATTTCAGCAAATCCAAAATATGGTTCAGAAAAAAAAGGTGCGCCAACAAATTACTTCTTAGTAGTAGGTCGAGATAGAGTTAGAGTTAACTGTGACTTAAAGCATGTTAACGTTGTACTTTGTTGTGATCCAAAAATCTTTACTCATACAAATCCACTCGATGGTATGGCCGATGGGGGAGCATTCATTTGGGAATCAAGTGATAACGCCAACGTAACTTGGAAAAAGATACCTCCACATTATAGAAATATTATAATTGAAAAAAATATTCAACTTTATACTTTAAGTGGCTTTGAAGTAGCTCACGCTAATACAGATAATGAATCTCTTCAAACAAGAATGCAAGGTAACTCATTTCTTGGAGCTTTCTTTCAAGTTTCAAGTTTTCTAAAAGACCATGGGATTACACCTGAACATTTCAAAGACACTGTTTTAAAACAATATCAAAAGAAATTTGGTCGTTTTGGTGAAGGCGTCGTTAATTCTAATATGAATGTTATGGATGCCGGATTTACAAAAGTAACTCCAATTGAATATGGAAAACTTGAAGAAGAAGACATGTCTAGTTTAACAGGAGCAATCATATCTCCTAAAGAAACAAGTTGTGTTAAAAATGAAAATGGCTCTGAGCTTATGACAAAAATGGCTCCAATGTTTGACATTAGTAACTACAAAAAAGAATTTGTTCCTGGTGAATATAATCAAAGAGCATCTGCTTTAACTTCAACAGGGATTATGCCAGCAGCAACAGGAGCAGCTAACTCTAAGTATGTTTCAAGAATTAAAACACCTGTCATTGACCCTTATAAATGTACTCAGTGTATGAGCTGTATTGATGTCTGCCCTGATACGGCACTACCTAATACTTCTCAAGATCTTGATACAATTCTAGGTAGAGTATTTAAACAATATATTTCAGATGCTGGTGACAGTAAAACATTAATGGGAAAACTAACTGATATTACGGCAAATATTAGAACATCAATGAACATTGCTCTCGCCGACAAAACAATTAATCCTTTCAATGATTTAGTTTTAGAACAAGTCAAAGAAAGTGGTGCCAGTGAAACTTCTTTATCTGAAGTTCGAGCAATATTAAAAACACTTCCTCTTGGTTACGGGAAAACAAGAACAACTTTTCAAATGATTGAAAAGAAAAATGCAGGTGAAGGTGGATTATTTTCTATTTTCGTAAGTGATCTTTGTAAAGGTTGTGGAGAATGTGTTGTTGCTTGTGGTTCTCATGAAGCACTCGTTATGGTTGAAGAAACACCTGATGTTCGTGCAGAACACATGAGTGCAATAAATTTCTTTAAAGGATTACCGCAGACTCCTCGTAAGTATTTAGGACAATTTGATCCAGAAAATATTGAAGAAACAAGAGAAGCAATTTTACATAACCATTTAATGGTTCAAGATAACTACAACGCCTTTGTTGGTGGTGATGGTTCATGTGCCGGTTGTGGAGAAAAATCAGTTCTTCGCGGTGTTGTTACAATGACTGAAGCTTTAATGAGACCTTTATGGGACAAAAAAGTTGCTAGAGAATTAGCTCTTTCTGAAAAAATAAAAACAAACGGAGTAGCAGCTCTTAATGCTTTAAAATCAAAATCAAACGACAGTTATGAAGCCTTAAAATTAACTATTCAACATTTAATTTTAGGTCTTGGTTCTGACAGTAAAGAAGAAACATTAAAACGAATAAAAGAAGAATACAAAGGTACAGATGAAAACTTAATTTCAGCACTTGCTATGGTTCTTGAAACAGATGCAAACAATCATAGAAAACTTGTAAGTTTAGAAGGAAAACATTTAGGAATGTCAGTCATGGGAATGACTGCTTCAACAGGTTGTAACACTGTTTATGGTTCAACTCATCCATCAAACCCTCACTCTTATCCATGGATGAACTCTCTTTTTCAAGATGGTGCAACTATTGGTTGGTTAGTGGCCGAAAGTTTTATCATGGATCACGCTAAGAGATCAGTGATTCCGGAACGTATTTCAAAAATTATTTTAGAAGCTGACACAAGTTTTGATATGGATTCTTATGAATCACTTTTACATTTAACTGATACTCATATGACTGACTTAGAAATCCTTGAACTTCCTAAAGTTTGGGCAATCGGTGGTGATGGAGCATTGGGAGATATTGGTTTTCAAAATTTATCAAAAGCAGTTTTACAAAATAGACCCAATTTTCATGTTTTGATGCTTGATACACAAGTTTATTCAAATACAGGTGGGCAAAATTCTGATTCTTCTATTATGCCAGGTGGTTTTGATATGAACCAATATGGTAAATATACAGAGGGAAAACTTACAGAGAGAAAAGAACTTGCTCAAATTTTTACTTCTGGTCATGGTTCTCCTTATATCGCTTCAGTTTCTATGGCCAGTACGGCTAAGTTTTATAAAGCTGTTTTGGATGGCTTAACTTATAGAGGTATGACTTTTATTCAATCTTATACAACCTGTCAGCCAGAACATGGTGTAGGTGATGATCAGTCTCAAGAACTTGCCTTACAGGTCAGAGATTCTAGAGGGGCACCTGAATTTACTTTTAATCCTGCTCTTGGTGAATTATGTAGTGAAGCTTTTAACATAAAAGGTAACCCTAGAAGCTCTAGAGACTGGCAAGTAAAAAAAGATGCCGACAAAAAAGAGTATATCTATAGTGTTGCTCAATGGGCAGCAAACGAAGGTCGATTTAGAAAACATTTTTATAAAATTAAACCAGAAGAAGAAGTAGCTAGTCTTGATGAAGTTCTTTTAAGGATAAATCAAAATGATGTTACTTATAGAAGATTTTTAAATAAAGATCACAGAGCTTTTGTTCCATTAAAAGGTGTCTATACCGATATCGTAGATGGAAATGGAAAAAGAAAACGAATGGGAGTTTCAAGACAACTTGTTCTCTTTTCTGTTGAAAGAAGAAAAAACTGGAGAATCTTACAAAGTAAGGCAGGAATTGTTAATAAAGATTATCTTGCTCAAAAAGAAATGCTTAAGAGGTTTGATGCTGAAGAACTTTCAAAAGAAGATTTTTTGAAAGATACAACAGCAATTTATCAAAGTGTTATAGAAGAGTTAAAGTAAGTCTAACTTACATTTCTCATAAAACTTTGTTTTTGGTATTCCCCATATCTTTTGTCAACACCTTGGATATGGGACACTAACCAGTTTTGTAAAAAAGCTATAAACTTTCTTTTGTCAACAGTTCCAAGTAAAATATGATTTTTAAAGCTCATAACTTTTTGTTTTAAGTTATCGTGAATATTTTTGTGAGCTTCATAGTCGGGTAGACCGATTTCTTGCATAAAAGTCTCTTCATTACTAAAATGTAGATCGACATAATTAACAAGGTCTTCAAATGATGTAATAGTATTTTTGTGATCTTTATTATTTAAATATATTATTAATTTATTTATTTTTTCAATTAGTATTTGATGTTCATTATCCATTTCATCAACACCTGTATGATATGAGCTTTTCCATTTGAATCTGTCGATAGATATAGACTTAGCTTTTTTACCACTAATACTTTTTGAAAATTGGTCAACATCTTTTGTTAAATCTAAAATATTTTGACTTAATTTTTCTGTAGTTATACTTGATTGACTTGTGGTTAATCTATTTTTCTGAATCAAAGATTGAAGGTTTGATGTTGCGTTCTCGATGGAATAAATCTCATCACTTAATTTTTGATTTGATTTTGAAATGTCTTTTATTGAAGTACTAAGATTATCACCTGAACATAGAACACTATTAAAAATCTCTTCAGATTCGGTTGCATCTTTTAAGCCTATTGCGATATGGCCTTTAATTAAGTCGACTATATCGTGACTTCCTTTTTGTGTAACATTCATAGTTTCTCTTATAATTACAACACCACTTTGTAACATTTCACTTATTTCTTTTGCTGCGTGATCACTCATACTAGCAAGTTTGCGAACTTCTTCAGCAACGACAGAGAAACCTTTTCCTTTTATGCCAGCTTGTGCTGCTTCAACAGATGCATTAAAGGCTAGTAGTCTTGTTTGCATAGCTATGTCATTTATTACTTTTGTCTTGGATTCAATTTCAGTTATGATATCCGTTACATTTTTAAATTGTACTGTATTTTTTTCTGTTTGATTGGTGAGTCTTTCGTTACTCGACACAATATTTTTAATAAACGTATGTAAATTATTTAAACTTCTCTTTGCTGAAGCTAATTTTTCTTCACTTTCTCTAGAAAACTCCAATGTATTTTTAATATTTTTGTAATTAGAATCCTTATTTTTTTCAATTTTTTCAATTATTAACTTATTATTTAATAGTGTATTTGATTGGTCTTTTGAAATTTGCTCAATATTCTGATTTGAATTCTCTACTTCTTCAATATAACCTTGTATTTCTCTTATTTTATTATTTAAACTCAGACTTTCTTCTTTAAGGTTAGTGAAAGTAACTTTGTGAAATAAAAAGGCTATTAGTTTTCCGACAATTAAAGAAATTGCAAAAAATATTATTTTATTGTTTTCTTTTAATTCAAACTGATAACTTATTGTCCAAAAAGTGCTAAATATATAAATAGCACCAATAGTATTTGCAATTATATTTTTTAAAAATAAATTCATGCGATCTCCGTATGGTAATTTATCGTAATTATATATAAAATTAATTAGTATTTTATAACTGAGCATTTCACTTTTTATTAATAGAGTCTGTGACGATGCTAGGGAACTTTGCTATAAATTAGACTACGAGGATATTATGAATATTAAAGGTAATGTACTATTTCCAAATAGAACTATTTCTATAACTGGAAAAGACATTAATTTAAAAAAAGAAGAAATTAAAAGGTATTTTAATTATACTTTTTCGATTTATGAAAAACTATTTGAAGTTATCAAAGATGAAAAAAGTTTTTACAAAAAGCCTGAGCCTTTACGTCATCCATTAATCTTTTATTTTGGTCATACTGCTACATTTTTTATTAATAAGTTAATTACAGCTAAATTTTTAGAAAATAGAGTAAATCAACATTATGAATCAACATTTGCAATCGGAGTTGATGAAATGTCTTGGGACGACCTTGATGAAACTAATTACGATTGGCCATCTGTCATTGATGTTCGAGAATATAGAAAAAAAGTAAATCTTTTAGTAAATGATTTCATTGACGAAATGGATTTTACATTACCTATCAAACAGTCAAGTCCTGCTTGGATTATTTTAATGGGAATTGAGCATGAACGAATTCATCTTGAAACTTCTGCTGTAATTATAAGAATGCTTGATATTAACGATGTACAAAGTACAAGCTTTATTAATGACTGCCAAGAGCATGGTGATTATCCATTGAATCAGTTAATTGAAGTTAAAGGAAAAGATATTGAACTGGGAAAAACGTCAAACAGTGATGTTTATGGCTGGGATAATGAATATGGAATCAAAGATTTTAAAGTTTCTAATTTTCAAGCCTCAAAGTATTTAGTAAGTAATGGTGAATATTTAGAATTTATTAATGACTCTGGTTATAGTAATAAAAAATATTGGAATAAAGAAGGATCGAGTTGGCTTGCTTACACAAAACAGACAATTCCTTTTTTTTGGATTTTAAAAGAAGATAAATATTTTTTAAGAAACTTAACTTCTGAAATTGAGCTACCTTTAAATTGGCCAGTAGAAGTGAATCAATTAGAAGCCTCTGCATTTTGTTCTTGGAAGTCTACCAAGTTAAAGAAAAAAATAAGATTACCTCTAGAGGAAGAATGGCATATTTTAAATGATAGCCTTAATCTCAAAGAAGATATAGATAAAGAAATTAATGCCAACGTAGGGCTTGAAAAATATACTAGCTCTTGTCCTGTAAATATGTTTCAGCAAGGTGATTTTTTCGATGTAAAAGGGAATGTATGGCAATGGACAAACTCAAGTATACAGCCATTTGAAGGATTTAAAGTCCATCCCGCTTACGATGACTTTTCAATGCCTACTTTTGATGGCAAACATAATATAATGAAAGGTGGTTCTTGGATCTCGACAGGTAATGAAGCGATTTCAACCTCAAGGTATGCCTTTCGTAGACATTTTTATCAATTTTGTGGATTTAGATACATCATAGGAGATGACATGCAAGAAAAAAACGAAAGTAACATTTATGAATCAGACAATTTAATTTCTCAGTACTTAGACTTCCATTATGGTGAGAGTCACTTTAATGTCAAAAATTTTCCTAAAGCTTGCGTCGATTCAATAATGGATTCGATTAAATTAGAAGATTCTAGACGTTGTCTCGATTTAGGTTGTTCCGTAGGGAGATCAACATTTGAACTTGCTAAATATTTTGATCACGTCGATGGAATTGATTTTTCTGCTAGATTTATACAAATGGGGCACATGCTTCAAAATGAAAAAAAACTTGATTATTTAATCCATTCTGAAGGAGAAATTAAAATAAAAAACTCTATTTCATTAGAGAAATTATTCCCCGAAACTAAACTAGGAGAAATATCTTTCTCTCAAGGAGATGCTTGCAATTTGAAAGATCAGTTTTGCAATTATGATTTAGTTTTCGGAGGAAATTTAATTGATAGATTATATGACCCTGAAATTTTTCTTACAAAAATAGGGAAGCTTATAAACTCTCAAGGGTACCTTGTTTTAACTTCTCCCTATACATGGCTAGAAGAATACACACCTAAGGAAAAGTGGGTCGGTGGATATTATGATAAAGATGGAAATGAAATTTTATCCATCGAAGGATTAAAGGCTAAGCTTGAAAATGATTTTGATTTTATTGAAAATTTTGATGTTCCATTTGTGATAAGAGAGACAAGTCGAAAGTTTCAGCATACTTTGGCTGACTTAAGTATTTGGCAAAAGAAATAATGGCTCAATTATCAGCACTTGCTCATCACATATTTTATAGTCAGATAAGCACAAAGCCTGAAATAAATTTAAGTGACGCCTGCGCAAATAATTTATTATTAAGTGATTATATTTCTCAAGAGGAGTTTAACGACTTCTTTTCAAAACAGGTTATGAGTTATGCTGATATTCAAGGTGACCTAGGATTAAGAACAACAATTTTAAATAATCTCTATGAAGACTTTAATCTGGAAGATATATCAACATTTTCAGGTGCTCAAGAAGCAATTTTTGCTACCTATTTAGCCTTACTAGACAAAGGTGATGAGGTTGTAGTCATTACTCCTTGCTATCAATCTCTAAATCATTATGTTAATGATCTCAATATAAATTTTATAAACTTTCAATTAAATTTTGAAAATGATTGGAAATTAGATTTTGAAGGTTTAGAAAAAGCAATATCTAATAAGACAAAAATGTTAGTTATCAATTACCCAAATAATCCAACGGGGGCTCATTTAAATAAAAATGAGGTAATAAAATTGGCCAACATTGCTTCGAAGTATGGACTCTACGTTCTATCAGATGAAGTTAGTGCTTTTTCAACGATTGATGCTGGTGATCGATGGTGTTTTAGTAATTATTATGACAAGGCAATATCTATTTCTGTTATGTCTAAAAGTTTTGGGGCACCTGGAGTACGAATCGGTTGGAGTCTTTGTAAAGACCAAGAAATTAACAGAAGGCTGAAAAGATCAAAAACATATTTATCTATTTGCACTTCGCGGACTGATGAATTTATTTGTAATAAGTTAATTAAAAAATCAAAAGAAATTTTAAATAAAAACAATAATATAATTTTTGATAATGTTGCTCGTCTTAATAAGAAAATTCCTAAAAATTTATGGAATGTTCATAACGCGGGGATTGTTACTACCGTTAAAACGAAAAAAGAAATTAATTTGATTATTGAAGACTTGCTAAAACAAGATATATTAATATTACCGACATCTGTATTTGGCTATGAAGGAAATTATTTTCGATTAGGACTTGGTAATCTAAAAGCCATTGACTGTTTTATTGATAATTTAGAACATTTTTTCAACTGACTTAGGGACATAATTCTTTTAAAAAATTTAAAGTTACTTTTGAATATTTTGGTAATACTTCAAAAGGAGGATCTGGAATTTTGGGAGAGTAATATGCTATGATCCATTTCTTCTTGTATTCACATTTTTCAATAGTGAATTTTTCATTAATCTCTTCAATATTACTAATCAAATGTGAAAGATATCTTAATTCATCAAGTTTTTTAGTGTAGTTAGAATCTGTAATTTTGTTTTTCAAATTATTAAGTTTAAAATGGTACTCTTTTAAGATCTTAAATTTTTTATTTCTAGGTTGTAAACGTATCTTTGTTAAATAATCTTGTGTTAAATTATCTATTTTACTTAAAGGCAAAATACTAGAAAATGTATTTATAGTTAGAAACATTACTAATATATTGAACATTTAACTCCTGACTTTTTATTCATCTCTACACCAGTTTTAATTATTTTTGTAGCGTAGTGAGGAGTCTCAAGATTCATAAGTCTTCTTTTGAATTTTTTTATATCATTTTTTGATTTTTTGGATGAATGAATATATCGATCTAATCTTTTTTTCTCTAATTTAGTAATATGTAATAAATATTTTCTCCATTCAGTGATAATCTGATCAAATGGCTTAGTTTTTATATTTGGATTTCGCATAAATACCGAAAAGTTATTTGATCTTTGTATACCACCATTATACATCGCTTGAACCAGCTCTTCAGTCAGTTTCTCTTTTTGTTTTTTAGTAAATGGTTTTATACCTTTATTTTTTCGTAATACATTTAAACTTGATATCCTCTTACTCGCAGTTAATCCTCTATAATTATTTCTAAGCATATTTAAATAAATCATACTATAGACAATATTGGCGCGAGGGTTATCAGGTAGTGTTAGTCGAGCACAATATTTATTTTCTGGCATATGTTTAATGTCGTTTAAATATTCACAGCCAGGTTTTTGCTTTTTCTGTAAAACTTTTTTAAAACTTCTTTGATTTACATCCTGGATAGAATTTGCAGTTAATTGTCCAATACCTACAGCACCAGAATGACTTTGTATATTTGGTAAAAAATATGATTCATGGCCTATTAAAGGTAGATATTTTTTTATATCAACATTTAAACATTGTGCAGCTTGATACATCTCAGTTGAAACAACATCAGCCATATTATTAGTAACACAAGGATATTTCTTTTTACTTCTTATTTTATTGTAAGCGTCGAGTCTATTTTCACATTGGTAAAATCCTCGTTGTCCATCCATTCTTTTTACAATTTGAGTAAGAACACATTTTTTTATATTATTGATCTTATCATAATCTAAATTTTTATTTTTCCAATCTTTTAATAAGCTCATAAAACCATCTTCCATATAACATTGAGATTTTACACATTGATACTTTTTTAAACTTACACATTTACTAGCTTCAATTAACTTAACTTCATTTCCTATTCCACAGAATTCACCATGAAGAGGGGATAATTTAACTGAAAATGTATCAGGTAATTTGCTTATTAATTTGATAGCAGCGACGTGTGCTTTTCGATCTTTTTCATCTTGAATTATTTTATGAAATCTTTTTTGATTTACATCATAAATAATTACTTTTTTTGTTGCTCTACTATTTAAATCTAATAGTATCCCTTTTTTATTGACTCTTAAAAGTTTATAAACAGTTTTGCCATTAATTGTTTCAGTTGATAATTTTACATATCTACTACCTTTTTTTAAGTTTACTTTACCTTCAGAATTATTAGTTTGATATTTTACACTTCTTAAAAGACTTGGATAGTAATGAGCAAGAGAAGAAAATAAGTATTGTCTACTAACTCGATATGATCCCTCTTTTCCTTTTATTTTAATCTTTATCATTCCATTAGATAGTTTATTGATTGGGGTTAGAATTTGTATCAATGATCCTTTATTAAGTTTAACTTTTTGATGATTAATAGTATTTTCGACGTTTAATGATAAGTTTGCTTGGTTAAATACAATGCCACTCGCATAAACAGTGTTTAGGTAGATAGTGATAAGCAGAAGCAAAATTTTCATTACTTAAGTTATCGGTATAATTAACTTTTTAGATTAAAGCTTAATCTTAATTTATTTGAAAAACTGTATTTAAACCATAATGGTCGGATAACCTTTTTGATTTTTTACCAATTTTAAACTTTTCTTTAAAGATTATTGTTGAAGTTATTGGTTTTGCACCAAATGAACCGAATAAATGATCTAAAACTCCTAGTCCTAATGGATAATTTTTTTCATCTTTTGGGTAAGTAGTTAAATTTGCGTAGTCTAAGTTTTTTGCTTCTAAAAATATTTCATCTGGAAATATCTGAGTAATAACTATTGGCCATATTTTATCGGTATTATATTTTCTATGACCTGTTCTTGGTGGAGGAGAAGAATTGAAATCACCTCCAAATATTATAGGTTTATTTAATGACTTTTTAAGTAACCATTCTCTAAGTTCTGTCATTTGTCTCATTCGTTGAATGTTATAAGAATGTTTATTATACTCAGCTACCATATGAGTAGTTGCTATAAAAATGGGTTGATTATTTTTTTTGATAAAAGCACCTATTGCTCCTTTGTGTGCGGCAGCTTCTCCATCATAAAAATATTTTTTTGATCCATTTTTAGAATAATTAAGTTTAAAAGGATTTTTCTTTTTTGTAACTTGAGCACTTGAAACAAATGGATATTTACTCAATATTAATAAACCCGTGTCTAGGTTTAATAAACCTTTTCTCTTTCCTTTTCTTTTGCTTTTTAAGCCTATTCCATAGGGGGTAAGTATATTTTTATAACCACAATCCTTAAAAAGCTTGCGACCAGATTTAAACCAAACTTCTTGTAAGAAGATAACTTCAAAATTTGATTTTTTAAGTTGATTACATATTACTCTAATTCTTTTTTTCGTTCCTTTTGCAAAAGTTGTTAAACCTGCAATATTAAAAGTAGCAACATTTAATGTTGTTTTATTATTGCTTTTTACAATATTTACATTTGCAGAAATAGAAAAAGTAAGAGAAATACAGATCAATAAAATTATTTTCATAAAAGTTCCTTAATGTTTATTTATTTTAAACTGAACTTTACTTAGCCGAAAGAGGCAATATTGTGTGCTTATTCTAAATAATGGATACTAGGGGAATCTTAGTTTTTAATTCTATTTTTTTTCCTAGCAAGAGCTTGATCAAAACGTTTTTTTTGATCTTCTGTAGTTAGAAATAATTGCGGTACTTTAGAAGCCTGTCCATCAGTGCCTATTCCTACAAAAGTTAAAAAAGCTGTTGTTGCTACAACTTTAGTTTGTTTATACGGATCTTCAACATAAGCATTTACTTCAATTTCCATTGAGGTAATGCCTACATAATTTAGTCTAGCTTGGATTAGAACATGTTGGCCTATATTGATTGGTGTTAAAAATTTTATGCTATCCATAGAGATAGTAGCGACTGGAATATTTGAATGTCTTTCTGCTACCATTGCTGCTGCCATATCTAACCATGAAATTATCATTCCTCCGAACACTCGATTGTGAGGATTACAGTGTTTAGGCATTACAATATATCTAACTTCTACTTCTGATTCTTTGATTTCTTTTTTAGTGTTCATAAGTATTTACCAATGAGTTTCTTACTCGAGATTCCAATTACCAATAATATAAATTGAACAAGAGCGATTGTTACCCCTGTAGTCAGATTAAAAGTAGAAGCTGTAATAAATCCAATAATCGTAGTTAAAATTGAAAATGAAGTAGAGTATATTAAAATTGTTTTTATATTTTTAGAGAGTTTTAGTGCAAATAAACCGGGGATTAAAGCTAAAGCATTAACAAGAATTATTCCGGTCATTTTTATTGAGGCAATTACGAGCATTGTTAGGATAAAACTAAAGAGATACTGAAATAATTTTACTGGTATTCCCTGGTTTTTTGCCGATTGAGGATCATAAGAAATAAATATCCAATATTTAAATAAAGATAAAATTGAAACAGAGCTTATTAATACTACAGTAAAAGTTATTAAATAATCTTGTTTGGATATTAATAAAATATTTCCAAATAAAAAATGAAATAAGTTTGCTTGATTATTTAAAAATACTTCATTTATCAAAATCCCACTAGCCATGGTTATAGTTAAAAATATTCCTATAAAGACGTCGGGGGGTAACTTATTATTGTTAATAAAATAAGAAAGTAGAAAAGCAATTATTGTTGAAATTAAGAGTGTTAAGAAAAATACTTCAGTTTGAGTAGCGCCAATAAGAAGTGACAAGGATATTCCAAGGAGAGCCGAATGAGATATTGCAGGAGGAAGAAATGATTGCTCTTTTGATATAATGAATGGAGAAATAATCCCAAAACCAAGAGCCAGAATAATAGATGTCATAAATCCATAAAAGATAAAAGGAAAATTGATTAAATCATTTATGAAGTTCATTGTAATTTATCTTTTTTATTTTTGTTAAGACCACTTTTATCAAGTGTTACTGTTGTATCATCATGAGAATGTTCAGTGGAGCATTCGGTATGGGGAGCTTTGGTTCCTGTCGCTAATTGGTGATTATGAACAAGTAAATGTTCATACTCACAATGATAAAAGTGTTGGATTTGATCAGAGGTTACTTTCTCTGAAGGACTATGCCAGTGAGCATTCTTATTTAAACATAAGATTTGTTCACAATGTTCTATTAATGTATCAATATGGTGGTCAATTATAATAATCCCAAAATTGAAACTATTTTTCATAATAGATATTATCTGAATTAATTGGTCATTTGCTTTTCCATCGAGACCCAGAGTTGGTTCATCAAGAAAAATGAGTGGAGTATTTCTTAAAAATACTCTTGCAAGCATGACTTTTTGTTTTTGGCCTCCTGAAAGTTGGCTAAAGTCTTTTTTTAAGAGTTTAGAAAGATCAAAAATATCTATAATTTCATCTATCTTGATAGGTTTTATCTTTAATCCTATTTGTCCCATTTTTATAAATTCTAATACTGACAATCCAAAATAAGTATTAAAATATTTTTCTTGTGGAAGGTAAGAGAAGTCACTTCTTGGATCTAACTTTTTAACAAGATTATTTTTAAAATAAAATTTGCTTTCATTATTTTTATTTAGATTTCCTGTTAAAACATTCATTAAGGTTGATTTTCCACCTCCATTTGGACCTATAACACCTATTGATATTTTTTCAGAAAGTGAAAAAGAAATATTGTCTAAAACTTTTTCTTCATTAAAGCTACATGACAAGTTTTCTATTTTTAAAAGTGTACCGTTCATAATTGATCAAACTTTCTATATATGTTTTTTAAGACATTAATGACAGGAGTGTTTATTGTCCCTAGAGTGTTAACTTTAATATGGTTTTTATTATTGAGAAGATTTGAAAAGGGGAGTGCTGGCAATGGGATTTGTTCTTCTTCTATAAAAAGAACTTTATTTTGTTTCGTTAAATTGTAAATATTTTTTAATTGAGCAGAGTTTAAACTTAAATGGCCATGCTCTGATGATAATACAATTGTCTTAAAGTATGGCCCAAACAAATGCTCTATTCCATGATGTGATAATATTATTAATTTTTTATTAACAATATTTTTTCCAATATAAGTTAAGTGTCTTTTTTGACAGGCATAATTTAGTTCGTTTTTGATTATACCCCATGATTTAAATTGCTTGATTATTTGTATTTTTCCGTCACATATATCTTGTTGTTTTAACCAAAAATGGCTAATTGAAGTATTGAGATAAAAATACTTATTTTTTAAATTATTTCTGATTTTAAAGAGACTTGGAATTAAATCTTTAGGTGGAAAGATTACGTACTTTGAATTAATAATTTTTTTTAAAGTTTTATTTTTTAAACGTAAATGATGTGGATCGGGGTGATTAAAAATAATTGGATTAATTTTTAATTGATTAATTTTTAACTCATTTAACATATTGCAAACTTGTCTATGAATACAAGTTATTTCAATTTTTTTTTCAATTGAAAATGAATTTTGAATGCCAGTAAAATAAATAAATAATATAAAATATCTTGAAATATTTTTCATAAAAATGTTACCAATTAATAAGCTAATAATCTGCTAAATATTAGAGCTATAATATTATATTAATTCATATAGTCAAATGGCTAAGGAAAGTTTTGTTACTGACAATAATAATGATGATTCCATCTATAACTTTGATCAAATAAGGCTCCATCAGGATTAGTTGAAGGATTTTCGTCTCCAATTGAGTCTATTATGCTATATCTTTCTTTTTTTGTAGTGCCAGTTCCTTGAAGAATTGACCCAGTATTTGGTTCACCGTCATAATAACCAAAGGCGACACCTCTTCTAATTTTATTTGAGTCACAATAAGCATTTCCAAGGGCAACAAGTTTGGCTTCTGAACTAGTAGTAATAGCGACTTCACCAGTTTCAGGAATAAAGTCAGTGTCTAATAACCCACCACCCGGTTGAGAAGATCCAACGCCATCACCAGAGACAAATCTATTAAAATAAACACTTATGTCAGTACCAGAAGGAAGAGCACATAAACCATCTTTGTTGGCAAAATTACTACAGCACTGAGCAGCAGTACTTGATTTATTTCCAAGTTCAAGACAACACTTAAATTCATTGGCTGCAAATACTGGTTGAAGTGATATTTGATCTGAATACATAATTTTTGCATTAGGATTAGAGTCATCAGTAAGGCCTTGACTTACTGGCATGTAAATCTGACTTAATGTTCTGTTTGTATTAATCGTTTTATCATAAGTAAAAACAGATGGATTTGTTTCCATTTGCGTCCTTGTGGTCATATTTTTATATAGTCCCGGAACAAGTTGACTTTTATCTGAATTACAATAAAGTGGTTCATAAAATATTTGCGGAATACCAAGAAGCTCTAATCGGCCAAGCTTAGTTAAATAATAGTTATCGTTTCCATCAACGAGACCTAGATGATCTGATGGGGCTATAGATTTTGGGTTACTTGGAGCATAAATATAGTCAGTTGTTCCCATTTTTCTAAATTCTATTTCGATTCCAGCGTATCTCCATGAAGCTCCTGCTGCAGGTGCATCTGCTGTTACTTGATTACCACGAGCATGGAAGACAAGCTCTCCAGTTGATCTTTTTTCAAGACACCAGATTCCACCATTAACTGATTCTGTAATCCAATTTCCGTCAGAAGCAGGATTATTAGTAGTATTTGTCAGACAATCATTTAAGCCAATTGTAGCAGCTGATTTTGTTACGACAGCTCCTGAACCAGATTTAAAAAAACGATCACTTATATTAACAGGAGCTGCAAACTGTTGAATATTTCCATTTGTATCAGTTACATAATAAGCAATACTAACAGAAACGATATTTTTAATTCCACCAATATAACTAGGTAGCAAGAAGCTTACTCCATTACCATAGTTTTTTTCTGTAATATCGGCAGTGACTACAGTATTAGGATAAACAATATAAGGAAGCAGTCGATCCGTTAATCCGGTATCTGTAATAATATTTTTAGTTATTTGATCAGTAAAACCTGTATATGGAATAGGATAGTACGGTATGTCCTGACTTAAAGATGTTAAACTTAAATCTAATGTTTTTCCTTGGAGTTTATCAAAAGGAAATGTTTTTAAAATATTTGTGTCAGGAATTAAGGTTTTATTTTTTGGATTAACAATATTGTCAACACCAGGATTAAAGACAAACTCTTTTTGAATACAACCATCACTTTTTGGGTCTTCACAAAAATGAGTATAATCCATTACATAATTTCGAGCGGGAACTTCATCAATATTAGGTTGCTCGAGAGCTAATGGGCTATCGTAATTTAAACATTTAAAATTTCCGTAATTAACTGTTAAATGATCGGTAGTCCAGTCATTAGTTTTATCACTAAACTTTCTAATCCAACCACCACCACAACAAGTTAATCTTCCTGTGTCAGCAATTGTTTTCCACTGAAAAGCTTTAGGTGTAACATTTTTACTTACTTTTGGCGATTGAGTATAAGGAGTTCCACCTTGAATACTGTAAGTACTATCTTTAACATCCACGATCGAATATCTTGAATATCTACCAATAGCTTTTGGATCATTCTTTGGTAGTTGAGCAACATTTAAACTTTTATTAACACCAGACGTGTCATAAATCATATCGTTATCTTGAGTATACATTGTGAAGTCTTTTCCAGAAGCTCTACAACATCTATTTTTTCCCATATCATATTTTTCAAAATCGACACTCCCAAATAAAGGAACAGTTTCAACTCCTTGAGAGCAAACAAGGTCTTCACTCCAAAAATTAAGTTCTGCTTCTGTTTTTCCAAAGTATTCAGGATTAAGTAGGCTAGCAGCTTCTGCGTGAAGTCTATTTGGCCCACAGTCTAAGTCAGTGTGACAGACACTTCCTGGTTTTCTCATACAAGCATCTTTTACTATGGAAGGTGTTAATATAACACTGTACTGATTTCTCTCTAATTCAATTGATTTAAAGCTTGATTCACCAGTGAACACATTTAGAGTATTGACAGAAGAACCACCACACATATTTTGATTAGATTTTTCTATTGGTGTAGGATTTAAAATAATATTTCCATAATTTAAACTATCAACATTCATATCAAAAACAGGGCAATTCATAACACGGTCGTCGCCAATATCTTTTGAATCACAGTTTGATATTCCATTAATTAAATCACTTCTTCGAAGTGAGTCACCTGAAGAATGTTTAGCAAGATGGGTTGGTGCTAAAAAAGGACCTGGACGGCATAGACCAAAGTCGTTTGTATTTGTGCTATATGATTTTAAATTGTCTTTTAAATTACTAATAACCTCAATTGGCAATGAGTTAGTACTGGTATTAAATTGAGAAGGACGTCCAAGTACATCAGCATCTTTACCATATAAGGTACTCGATAAATTTATTGGCTCTCGTATAAGTTTTGAGTTAAATGTGCCCGAATCAAGCTTGGCGCAATAATAATTTGGAGCACATGTCAGTTGCTTTTGAAGAGAAGCTGGAAGAGTATTGTAATTTGTTTTACAAGGAGCACCTGCACCTCGGTATATACATCTTTTTTGACTTCCAACAGAGTAATAACTTTGAATTGATTGAATTAAAGAATTTTGTATTTTTCCATTGGAACTTAGTTCATTTGCATCGATATCAAAGCTAGGCCAGTTTGTTGTTAAAACATTTGTTTCAGCACAAGAATATTCCCAACCAAGTTTTGAAACACACTCCATGTCGGTATTACATTGATGCCAATACTGACAGCTTCCTGCTTGATTTTGTCTAGGATCATCAAGAGCTAAAGTTGAATCAAAATTGGAGTCAGCCACAACACTTAAACCATTATCTAAGATTACAGAGACAACGATATCGTTATTTGATGATAGATCAGCGAAAGGTGCATTTATTGCTAAAAATAATTTATTAGATGTAGCAGTAATTCTTCGTCCTGTTCCTATGGCAAACCATTTTACGCCGTCAAAAGAACCTATTAAAGCTCCCTTGTTAAATCCAAACCAATCTCTTTGATAACCGTTTATGTAAAGAGCGGCTTGAGTTTTTAAGCGATTCATTCTTTGAACTTTTACATCAGTATTATTTGAGTAAGAATAAGGTAACATTGTTACAGGAACAAAGCAGGCTCTACCAAAGATTGTATCCTCGTAGTTTCCTAAGCCTATATTATTTCCATACACACTTCTGTTAGTTGTGTAGCTGAGTCCTTGTAATCCTTTTCCATACTGAGAACTAGGCGCTGAAGAAAAACTTGAAAACCAAGCATCGGGACTACATGAAGGACACGGAGTTGAGTATCCGGAGTTTGCACTAATAATATAATTAGTATCAAAATTAACTGTAACAGCTTTAGCTGGTAAAGCTTTAGTTAGAGTAATGTCCATTGATCCGAGTACTGCATTTACATTAAAATCATCTCCTTGAGGTGATGTTCTATTTGCTTCATCTAAATATGAAAATGCTTGTCCTTCTTGAATCTTCTGTGAGCCATTCGCAGCTAAAGATTGTAAATCGTCAAAAGCTATTCCTGTTCCTGATTCAAAAAAACGGTGAGTAGTATTTTTGCCCGATACCGTAACATTTAGATTTTTTGTGATAGCGTCAATTGCTGGAGGAGGCGCTAAGCAAAAAATACTTTGAACATTTCCTAAACTATCTTTTGATACTTCAAATTTAAAATCTGGGCATTGGTTAGTTGGAATATCAGTAGCTGGAATTGTGCATCCACAAATTTTCCATACCTCTCTTTTATTGTCAACTTGGGCAACGGTACTAGCTATATCATTAGTAGGAATTGTACAAGTTGAAGTATTTATATCAAAAACTTGAGTCGATACATTTTGTATTAGTACCTTAGCATTTGTTGAGTTGTCTGATTGTTGACAAAAATATCGAGCTTTTTTTGTTTGAAATAATTGAGTCGCAGCAATGTTAGGATCAACGGGTACAACAGGAGGAGGAGTCACGACAGGTGGACTTTGATTACAACTATAAAAGTATTGTGGCCAATTAGAAAAACTACTTGGATTATTTGCGACGATACTTGTTATTGACGCAGGCGGATTGCTTCCTGGAATTGTTGCGCCATCAGTAACACATTTATTATTTAAACAACAACTAAAACCACTTGCAATACAGCTTTGATTTGAACAAGTTAATCCACCACCATTGCCAGGATTAGAAAAATTATTTTTTGGGTTAATTGTTAGATTAAGTGAGTTTAGTGATACTGTTGAAACTTGGTTTGTTATATTGTTATTAGCTGCTTCATATAAAGAAATTGTTTTTGAAGTGATCGGAATCATTGCAGAAGGATTGATGTCTTGAATTTGATGAGCGATTGAAGGAACTGGTGTATCTCCACATACTAAATTATTAACACTTGCTTGAGTCGGTTCGATTCGTAAATACCATTCGATTGTACCATTTTGAACATTATTAGAACTATTAGGAATAGCTCTTGCTCGAAGTACTTTACTTGATGATTGATTAAAATCAACGACTAAACAATATATTTTATTAGTGTTAAACTTTACAAGATTATGAATTGCCTGGCCCTTTAAAAAGAAAACAGAATTAAAATCAAAATTAAAATTTAAACTTGTAAAAGATGATGCTGAACCATCTGAAAAATATAATTCAGAACTTTGGTTATTAAACTGTGGATCATTAATATTTGTATTTTTTAATTTTCCATTTTGAGATTTATTAAGTCTAGCCTGCGGAACACAAGAACTTATTATGTATATTAAAATACAAAATTGGATTAACTTAAATTTTATTTTTTTACTTATCACCATAATTTTTATCGGTTTATATTTATAATTATTTATATAAACTATTGTAATCTGAGTATTCTTATCAAGATTGTGAAAATTGATGAATCTTTTGAAATAGTTAAATTCTGACAAAAATTAAAGAACTTACAGGTTTTTATAATCTTAATCATTAAATACATCTTAATTTTAAAAATAAATTGATATGCCATAAATATTTGGCAAAAGACTAAAGCTTAATTATTTCGAACCGATAACTAGTTTGATTGTAATTAAAGGAGTATTTATGCTTTCTAGTTTTTCTGAATTTAAATTTTTTAATTCGTTTCGTGTCCCTGTCGAAAAAGCTGATAACCTAAGGTTTTTAGTTGAAAAAGATGATGATATTGGAAACTCTCAATATATAGATGATGCTGTTCTAGTTGACGTTAGTGTGACAGGATTAGGATTTAAAACAGCTGAAAGACTTTCTATAGGCACTCCACTTACGATTTCTCTTCAATTTAAAAGGAATCATTTAGATTTAATTGGACGGGTAGTACGAGCTTTTAGTGATGGTATTGATGATGAAGATATTATTTATGGAATAGAAATTGATACGGATAAAAAAGTTAATAAATTTCTTGAAAGTTATATTCTTAGCTTTTCTTCAGAAAGATTAAAAGATTGTTTAACTCAATCAGCTCTTAGAGAAAGTTATACAAAAGCTAGTGATGGATTTGAAATATTCTCTTTATTATTATCTTTGTTTAAAGACATAACTAAATTTGGAGATAAAGAAGGCTTTGTTGAGAGTATGCTTGAAGAAGTTATTCGTATTATGAATGCTCAAAGAGCTAGTATCTTTTTAATAAATCCTGAAAATAACGAGCTAGAGGCTATTGCTGCTCTAGGAATGAATAAAGAAGAATTAAAATTTGATTATAGATTAGGAGTTGCAGGAGCCGTTTTTACAACGGGATCAGCTTTAAATATTGATACCGATAATGATAAAAGTTTTTATAATAATGCCTTTGATAACAAGTTTGACTTTGAAACAACTTCAATAATTTGTCATCCAATTCACAATAGAGAAGATAAAATTATTGGTGTTATAGAAGTCATCAATAAAAGAAATCAAGATAGATTTACTGTCGAAGATGAAAAAACAATGAAAGTGTTAGCGCTTGTTTTTTCTGCTGTCTTTCATAGTTTTGCACCTTTATCAGAGAAATCGATGATTAGAAGATTTTCTTCACCATTTGATAGAAAATTTGCTCTAATTGGAAACACAGCTCATATCAAAAGTTTACGTAATTCTATCGTTAAACTAAAAGATGTTGCGACACCTCTACTAATTCAAGGTGAAAAAGGTTCAGGAAAAGAACTTTATGCAAAAATTATTCATAGTGAAGGGCAAAGAGGTTTGAGTGAATTTAATACAGTAAATTGTAATTATCCGGACGAAGAAATTCTTCAAGAATCAATATGGGGAGAAGAAGGTGCATTTGCAAAATGCCAAGCGGGAACAGTTTATTTAAAAAATATTCATGCACTATCATATAAATTACAAGAGAAATTATTTGAAACATTAAGCAGAGGCCGTGCGGAAGAATCTAAACTTTCAATAGATGTAAGGCTAATCGTTTCAACTACGGTAAATTTAAATATTTTAGTTGATAAAGGAGAGTTTTATGAACCTCTTTATGATTATATTTCACCTGCATTTATTTTTATAGAACCTCTAAGAAGACGTTCTGATGATTTGGAAATGTTAGCAGAATACTTTTTAAAGTTTGAATGTAAAAAGCATGGACTTCTTGTGAAAAATATCTCACCAAGGTTATTGAAAAAAATCAATTCATATGACTGGCCAGGAAATATTAAAGAATTCAAAAAAGCTATAGAAAGAGCGGTTTTATATCATCCTAAAGCTCATATCATTAATGATATACAATTTGATGATCCTGCAGCACCTTTAATTGATACCACAATAAAGCAAGGGACTTTTGGTTCCATTCCTCATGTCACGAATTTTAAAATCACTTTAAAAGACAGAGTTGCTTTAGTTGAAAGAGAAATGATTATGGATGAAATCAAAAGAAATGCTGGAAATAAGTCAAAAGCAGCCACAGAAATGGGTATAAGTAGGGAAGCATTACGTAAAAAATTATTATTTAGTGATAAAATATTAGAAAATTTAAGTAATAATCAAAATGAAACTGACAAAAAAGAAGCAGCTTAATATAAATTAATACATTTATAGACTAATTGTTTTTCTAGGTTATACGATAAGTAATTATAATTAATAGATTTTTAATACTTGTGACTACTTATGGAAGCATTACTACTTATATTTAAAACAATAGCTTTGAAAGATATCTTTGATATTCTTTTAGTTACAATAATCATCTATCAATTAACTCATTTTATACAGAGAACAAGAGCACTTCAGATGGTTTTTGGACTCTCTATTTTATTATTGTTGTTTATTTCTGGACAGTATTTCAAGCTTAATACATTAAACTGGATACTTGGCAATGTTATTGATAAATCATTTTTAATTTTAATAATATTATTTCAAGATCAAATTCGACAATGGTTAGCTAAATTTGGAAAGCAAGAGAATTTCTTAAAATATCTACACAAAGTTTCAAAAAATCTTGATTATGAAGAGATTGTAGATGCTTGCCTAAAATTAAAATCAAAGAAAGTAGGCGCACTTATTGTTATCGAAAGAGAGCATGGTTTACATAATTATATTCAAACAGGAACCAAAATAAATTCGAATGTTCATTCGGAAATATTACAAACAATATTTAATACAAGTTCACCTTTACACGATGGTGCTGTTATTATTTCGGGTAACAAATTAATGGCTGCAGGATGTTTTTTAACTTTGTCACGAAGCTCTAAACTCGATAAAGCTATGGGGACTCGTCATCGCGCAGCCATGGGACTATGTGAAGAAACTGATGCCTTAACAATTGTTGTTAGTGAAGAAACAGGAAAAATATCTGTTTTTTATAATAAAAACTTTATCAAACTATCAAATGATGAAAAGTTATTTGAAATCTTGCGTAGATTTTTTGCAGTAGAAGACAGTAATATTGAAAATATTTTTCAAGAATACAAGAATGGTGTAATGTGAAAAATAAAAAAATAATCTTAAAACTTATTTCTTTGTTTTTATCAATAACGCTTTGGTTTTATGTTGTGAGTTCAAAACCTGTAACAATTTCAAAAAAAATCTTATTACAATTTGAAATTCCTGATAAATATGCAATTTCAAATGATACTCCTAGCAAAATTCAAATGTTCTTAAAAGGGCCAAGACTTTTTTTGAATGAGTTAAATGAAGGAACTATTGTTAAAGTTAAAATAGATTCAGATGATCTAAAGAAAAGTAAGAAAAATAAAATAAAATATATATTTTCCAAAAATGACATAATTCTGCCTTTAGGAGTGAAAGTTGTTAAAACGAATCCAAAATTTATTGATTTATCTTTTAGTAAAAAAATAAGGAAATGGTTAATTCCTAAGCTTGTCATTTCAGATATAGATAGAAAAAAATATAGTATAAAGAAAATCAATTTCAATTATAAAAAAGTACTAGTTCAAGGGCCATTTGAAACTTTAAAAAATAAAACAAAAATGAACTTTGGAGATGTTAATTTTGATTTTATCGAATCAAATACATGGTTTGAACCAGACTCAGTAGAACAGAAGCAAATAAGTCTAGTAGATGAGAAATTAAAAGTTAATATTGATTTTGGTCCCAGTGGATCAAATAAAACTTTCAAGAAGCTTAAAATTTATTACTTTTCGGCTGATAACAAATTTACCAGTAACACAACATACGCAGACATTGAGGTCTTTCAATCAAAGTTAAATAAGATATTCACTAATAAGGATATTAAGATATATACAGATATACCAGAGAATGCTAAAGGAAGTCTAACTTTAGAGTTAAAAGCAAGAATTCCAGAAGGAATACATTTAGTGAGAATTATCCCTAGAAAAATAAAAGTTAATTTTAAATAAGAATTTAGTTATGAGTATAAAATATAAAAATATAAAAATATAAAAGAGGAAATATGACCAAGAGAAATTATTTCGGAACAGATGGGATCAGAGGTAAAGCAAATATTTATCCGATGACTGGTGAAGTAGCTATGAAACTGGGACGAGTTGTTACTTATTATTTTCAAAAATTAAATAATTCAATAAAAAAACCAGTGATAATATTAGGAAAAGACACAAGAAGATCTTGTTATATGCTTGAGCAAGCTTTCGCGGCAGGTGTTTGTTCTCAAGGTGGTTCAGTTATTTTAACTGGCCCTTTACCAACACCAGGTGTTTCATTTGTAACAAAATCTATGCGCGCTGATGCTGGAGTTATGATTTCTGCTTCTCATAACCCTTATTACGATAATGGAATTAAGATTTTTAACGGCAATGGTGAAAAACTTTCAGATAAAATTGAACTTGAGTTAGAACGTTTAATGAATCATCCCGAGTTAGTTGAAGTAAAAATAAATGAAGAACTTGGAAATGCCAAAAGATTAGATGAAGTTTTTGGACGTTATATCGTTCAAGCAAAATCAGCATTTAGTTCTGACTTTGACCTTTCTGGAATGCGTGTTGTTGTAGATTGTGCTAACGGAGCTGCTTACAAAGTTGCACCCATGGTTCTAAGAGAGCTTGGAGCCGATGTCATTACAATCGGAGTAGAACCTAACGGAATTAATATAAATGATGGAGTAGGAGCACTCTATCCACAACGTGCTCAAAAATTAGTTTTAAAATATAGAGCTGACTTAGGAATATGTCTTGATGGTGATAGTGACAGATTGGTTATAGTTTTAAAAAATGGTGAAATCTTAGATGGAGATGTTCTTATAGGAATTTTCACCAAACTACTTTTTGAAAAAGGTGAAATCAAAAAAAATGATACTATTGTCGGAACCATAATGAGTAATCTTGGGTTAGAAAATTACGTAAAATCTTTGGGATTGAAATTTATAAGAACTAAGGTCGGTGATAGATATATCTCTGAAGATATGAAAAAAACAAATTCGATTTTAGGAGGAGAACCTTCTGGCCACGTTATTTTTAAAAACCACTCTCTAACAGGGGATGGTATAATTTCAGCCTTAAAGTTTATTGAAGCGACTAAATTTTTTAAAAATATAGATAAAGTAATTGATCAAATCTCACTGTGTCCTCAAGTTTTATTAAATTTAAATGTTAAAAAGAAAATTCCTTTTGAAGAGTTAAGTCTATTTTCAAAAAAGCTTAAAAGTTTTGAAAAAGAGTTAGGGACTACTGGTCGCATTCTTGTCAGGTACTCGGGGACAGAAAACTTAGCGAGGGTCATGGTAGAGGGAGAAGATGAAAAGCTTATTAATGATATTGCAGATGCTCTAATAGATATATTAAAAAAAGAGTTATCTTAGCTTTATGGAAATTATTTCAACATGGCAGCTTAATTCGATTGAAAATAATCGATTCATTGTGGAGCAAATAGACGGCTTGTTAACCAAACCGTTTTGTCTATTTTTTGAAGGTGATCTAGGTGCAGGAAAGACTACTTTTATCAATTCATTTACAAAAATTTTATATAATCAGGAAGTTCAAAGTCCTACATATTCAATAATTATAGAATACGACAACTTTATACATGCAGACTTTTATAGAATAAATTCAGCAGACGAAATTGCCTTTTTAGACATTGGACTCTATTCAAAAGACAAAAATGCGCTATTTTTTGAGTGGGCTTATCAGTTTAAAGATGTAATTGATGATGAAATTTCAAGTGATTTTAATAAATATTTAGTCAACTTATCAAAAAATAATGGTGCTAGAGTTCTGAAAATCTCCAAAATTTCGTAAAAAATTAAATAAAAATTAATCAATAGGCATGCTTTTCCGATTATTGTGCTCAAGTAAGCTTTGAACAATTGTTTGTGCCCCATGCTAATAGGGTAGTTAAGTGTTTGAAAATGTTGAGAATTTTGTTGCTTCACGACATGTAAAGTCTTATTAGAAAAAACATACCATTTTTTTCGGTAATTTAGTTGACTCTATTCATACATTTCAGCAATAATATTTATGGATTTGGTTTTAAACCAAAACCCTCTTTTAATATTTGTTAGGGAAGCAATTTTTTAAGAGTTCAATAATATTAATTGGATTTATGGAGGAAGACCAATGAGACTTACATCAAAAGGGCGTTACGCAGTTAGAGCAATGTTAGATTTAACTATGCACAGTGGGGGAAATCCTGTTCGTTTGCAAGAGATTTCTACAAGACAAACAATTTCATTACACTATTTAGAGCAACTATTTAGAAAGCTTAGAAATGGTGGAGCTGTTAAATCGGTACGAGGACCAGGTGGTGGTTACGTTTTAGCAAGATCAATGGATCAAATTTCAATGAAAGATGTTTTAGATTGTGTTGGTGAAAATATCAACCCAGCTAAAGACATTCTTGGTAGTGAAGCACAAGTTGCTAACACAACTGAATTTCATTTATCAAAAAACTATTTCCAAAACTTGGGAATTATTATGACTGAATATTTATCAACTACAACATTAGGTGATCTTGCAAGAAAATCTAGAGAAGTTGAAGCTGATATTCAAGTAATTGAAGCAGAAAGAGCAGCAGCACAAGAAATGGCTAATACATTAACAGCTGCAGCTACTGAGACAACTACAATATCTACTCCAGAAATTAGAACAAATATTGGGGAAATCAACCAATAAAAAGTAGAATATATTTAGATTATAATTCAACAATCCCTTTAGCTAAAACAGTACAAGAATGTTTTGCAAAAGGGATTTTTGTTTGTGAAAATCCATCGTCTAGTCATACTTCAGGTAAGAAATCTAATCGGATCATTAATCAGGTTTCAAATTTCTTATTTAATGAGTTTGATCTTAAGGATTCTGATTATGATTTAGTTTACCACTCTGGAACAACTGAGTTTATAAATACATTTTTTAAATCTTTTGCCTTAACTAATTTTATAAAAAATAAAAAATCTCAAATTTGTTTTTCAAACTTGGATCACCAGTGTTTGGTAAATCAAGAAGATTTTTTTAAACAATTTAATTGTGATGTTATTAAATTGAAAAGTAATAGGAATGGAGAGTTCTTATCTGAAAAACTTGTGAATAATCAAAACTCAGGTCTCTTAAATCTTACCTGGGTAAATAATATTACTGGTATTGTGAATAGTTTAGAAGACACATCAAAACTTAAACAAAATAATAATCTTCTAATCCATGTTGATGCTACTCAAGCAATAGGAAAAATAAAAGATTGGAAAAAGCTGAATCACGATATTGATGCTTACACTTTTTCTGGACATAAATTCGGAGCACTTAAAGGTGTTGGCTTTTCATTTGTAAAAAAAGGCCTTTTTAATTTTGAATTAATAAATGGCGGTGGCCAACAAAAATTTAGATCGGGAACGTTAAACACAACTGGTATTCTTTCGTTGAAGCTGGCCCTTGAAGAGCTTAATGAGCAGCAGAAAGATTATTCATTTTTACGTGATTCATTTGAAAACAAATTAAAAAGTAGTTTAGGCGATAATATTGAAATCATTGGATCGAGTGCTTCGCGCAATTTTAATACCTCTTGTATTTTATTTAAGGACTTAAATGTCCAAGACTTATTCAATGTAATTGATATGAACAATTTTGATATCTCATTTGGCTCTGCATGCTCTTCTGGAGTAGTTTCAAGTAACAAGGCTATAGTTTGTATGGGGTATAGTGAAATTGAATCTAAGAGTATATTGCGCTTCTCTTTTCCTATAAAGCATAATCTTGTTATTGAAGCTGAAACAAAACGATTAATTGATATAATTTTCAAGTATGTAAATTAATTATACAACGTATCAATATTTTACCAATTCTTATAGTATCTTATATCTAAGTATTTGAAATCATATCTACTTCTAAGCTCTTATTGTGGCATGTCTTATGCAAATATAATTGTGACAAAAGGAGTTTAGTCTTGGCAAACAATGATTTATTATTTTTATTTCCGAAAAGTTTGAAAGAGAAAGAGAATCTGTCTATTGACGATTATGATGACCCTCTTGAAGAATTATTAAATGAATTTTCTGACGTCTATGAGTTTTGTGACGACGAAGAAGAGGCATCTGAGGAAAGTTTAAGTTTTTCTGAAAATCAACACATGGATGTTAGCAATATTTATGAAAAGCTTGAGTTATTAAAAAGCTTACAGCAAAAAACAAAATATCTAATGAGAGAAATAAAAATTTTTACAAGTTAGATTTTATTCGACTTTTTCTTTTATATTCCTTAACATAATTTTTAATTACTTATGCCCAGGTGGTGGAATGGTAGACACGCACGCTTGAGGGGCGTGTGTCGCAAGACGTGCTGGTTCAAGTCCAGTTCTGGGCACCATGCCCGTGTAAAATTGCAAAGCAATTTGACTCGGAGCTTTACCGGTCATGCAAAGCTCAATCTTTGATTGAGATTATGCAGGTGCCGTCCACATAAACTTAAAAAAAATTACTAATTCCATATTTATTTTCGAAACTTAAGGGCTAAAATAATCTCTTGTTTTTACAGGGAATAGAAAGCCTGTATTATTGTTATTTTGCTAAATATTTGCTAAACTAATTGCCTTTGATAGCCGATGAATAGACTATGGTATATAGCAAAAGGATTATATCCTCTCTTTTATTTATTGGATTCTTGAGTTTTTCAAGCATCTGCTTTGGTATTCCTAACGGGTATCAAAGCTATCTTGAACGTCCTGATATCGCTAAATTAACTCCCAAAAGTGGTGCACATCTCCCTAAAATATGGGAACAGGTCAAATCAGCATTACCAGCAACAACGGCTCAACTTCTTGAAATGTACCCAGAGCATGATATTTATTATTTGGCTTGAGATGGAGAGTATTTATTTGATTATGCAAAAGCAGTTTTAGGTGAAAAAGCTAATAGAGTTCATTTATTAAATGCTTCAAGAGCCAATATGAACGACGAGCATTTTATAAATTATCTAGGTCAAGAGGGGATTTCTGAAGAAAGCATTAAAAATGGTAAAAAAATACTTTTCGTAGACACAGGCTTTAAAGGCTCAATTCCTAAAAAAATTGACTCGCTTTTTTCACCAGAATCTCAAAAAAATATTCAAACTCATCTAATACTTTCAGAGAATTCTAGCTTTCCATCCAGTAAAACATTTTTAAGGCATCTCTCATCTTGGGCACCCTTTTTAAAACCAAAAGATATACATGGCAAAATTATAGCTCTAGAACATCTTCCTCACACAATGGAGAGGTCAGATCAATTTAAAAAGATAAATGGTAAATATCAACCACTAAGTGTTACTGGTGGAAATCCTGTAGATTCTCTTAAGTATCAACAAGACCTACTCTCATTTGCAAAATCTGAAAATTCAAGCATTGAATTTAATAAGCAAAGAGGATTGTGGAAACAAATTTATCAGCTTCATAAAGAAAATAATAAAGAAAAAATTGTCTCATTTTTTAAAAACTCCTGTCAACCCCCTAAAGTTGGACACATTCTCACCTAAGCACAAAATTTAATTTCACTAGCATTTCCATCTATATATCTTTCTTTAAACTTCAGTGGAGATAAATATTTTAATGAACCGTGTAACC